>Ga0335069_10002198_pt1 | contig 30297 bp, 32 predicted proteins | sample Lox_Sample_11_FD_206714 | JGI IMG/M metagenome (GOLD analysis project Ga0335069, IMG submission 206714) | Soil microbial communities from Loxahatchee National Wildlife Refuge, Florida, United States - Lox_Sample_1.1 | ecosystem: Environmental > Terrestrial > Soil > Wetlands | place: USA...
GTTTTTCGTGCAGGCGTTTGCGGCACGGCATCCCGATCGCGTTCGTTCGATCGTGCTCGACGGCGCGTATCAAGTGACGGGCGGCGATCCGTGGTACCCGAGCGAGGCGCCGACGATACGCAGCGCGTTCGACCTCGCCTGCAAACGCTCGCCGGTCTGCGCTTCGCTCAAGGGCGCATCGCTCGACAGGATCCGCGCCCTGTTGACCACGCTGCGTTCCGAACGCGGAGCGATAACGCCGTCGGACGTCGCGTTCATCATGGACTCGGCGGGCCTCGATCCGCTGACCTATCGAGATCTCGACGCCGCTGCGCGCGCCTACGTCGATAACGGCGACCGCGTGCCGCTCAAGCGGCTCGTCAACGAAGCCTATTACGAGGAAGAAGGCGCGGGCGGCCGCGCGCGCGGCTATAGCCAGGGCCTCTTCGCCGCCGCGAGCTGCTCCGACAATCCGCAGGCGTACGACATGCGGCTGCAGCCCGACGCGCGCAAGGCCGCGTGGCAGCGCGCGCTCCAGCAAAAGCGGGACCTGCATCCGGAACTCTACGCGCCGTTTACCATCGACGAGTTTCTCGGCATTCCGCTCGATTACGCGTACGTGCCGCTCTGCACGACGTGGCCGGTCGCATCGTCCGACCATCCGGCGGGAGAGCCGGTTCCGCCCGGCACGCGCTTTCCGTCGGTTCCGGTGCTCGTTCTCAACGGCGATCTCGACACGACGACGACACCCGCCGAAGGCGACGCGGCGGCTCGGCTCTTTCCGCGCGCAACGCACGTAATCGTCGCAAATACGGGACACGTGACGGCGCTCGGCGACTTCGACGGCTGCGCGTCGAGCATCGTCCGCCGCTTCGTGCAGACGCATCACGTTGACGGGGGCTGCGCCGCCCACGTCCCGGCGGTCCACCTCGTTCCGTCATTCTCCCGTACGCTCGACGAGGTGCAGGCGGCGACGCCGCAAGCGGGCAATCGCGCGACGCCGCGCGAGCTGCGCGCGGCGGCGGCGGCCGTGCTCGGGACTGGGGACGTTCTTATCCGATCGTACGAGTTTGGATTACGCGGCGGCGCCGGGCTGCGGGGCGGACTCTTCTCGGCCGCACCGGCCGATAACGGGACGAGCGGGACGCTCTCGGACGTCCGTTGGACGACCGATCTCGCCGTCTCCGGTACGGCATCGTTCGACGCGCGCTCCGCAATGGCGCAGGCGCACCTACGCTTGAGCGACGGCGTCACCGGCACGATCGACGCCGCGTGGGCGACGATCGGCGGCAACGCCGTCGCGAAGATCACCGGGAAGATCGGCGGCCACAACGTGGCCGCCACACTGCCCGCGCCTTAGACGCTAGGAGCCGCGGTGACAGACCGCCTTGAAGTTGTACGCTCCGGTCATGGCCGGATAAGAGAGATACGTGAACGTGTCTTGCGAGTTGCGCGTGACCGATCCGCGGCCGAGCTTGCCGGTTGAGTTGGCATGGTCGGCCCACGACTCGGTCATGCCCGTGAACGGCTTCGCATACGAGACGGACCATTGGTTTTGATTGTCAAGGCTCGTCGAAACGTAGCGTCCGTTCTTCGAATCGTACGACGTGGCCGAGCTTTGAAGATACGGCGTCTTCATCTTACCTTGAGGAGCGACGTCGACCCAAGACCGCATAAGACCGGAATCGAGCGTATAGGTCACGACGGCCTTCGAGGAAGGTTGGCCGGTCTGCGTCCCGACGCAGTTCCAGGTGCCGACGTAGTATTGCATTGAGTCCATGCCGGCCGGCTTCGCGGCGATCGGCATCGCCAGCGCAGCGGCAAAGAGAGCTAATCCGAGAGCTTTTCGCAAAAGACCCTGCCTTTCGTGTGAAGCGCTGCGTATGCAGCGCGCAAGGGGGTAGATTTCTGCCGGCGGAAGGCTCGCTCCCTCATATGGCACTCTCGTACGACGAGATCCCGGGCCGCAGCGTCGAGCGCCTTCGATCGCTCCGCCGCATTTAAGCGGATGCCGGCAACGCTGGTCGACGTTCTCGTCAAGCCCGGCTCGAAAAGCCCGGGAATCTCGAACGAGGGCGGGACGATCGTCCTGCGCGTGCGCGAACGCGCGGTCGAGGGTGCGGCGAATGAGGCGTGCGTTCGCGCGATTGCGGCGGCCTACGGCGTGGCTCCGAGCCGAGTGACGCTCGTGCGCGGGGCACGAGGCCGGCGGAAGCGTTTCTCGGTCGAACTCCCGAAGGCTGCGCCATGATCGTGCTGGCGGCGGCGATCGCGCTGACAGGCGCGGCGCCCTCGATGCGTGAGGTGCTCGCTGCGAGCTACGCGATTCGCGATCTCAGCGGCGTGAATCTCGCTCCGGACGGCGAGGCCGTCGCGTGGGAAGAGAGCCATCACGATCTGCGCAACCTCGGGCGTTCGAACCGATCGAACCTCCTCTACGTCCAACGGCTCGATGGGGGAACGCGGATTCGACTGACGGCCGGCGCGCCCGGCGAGATCTACGACGAAGAGAATCCGGTCTGGTCGCCAGACGGACGCACCGTCGCCTTTCTATCCGACGCGCGCTCGAAGGGGCAACTGCAGGTTTACGTCGCGGCGCCGAACGGCACGCGCGTGCGCCGCATCGGGACGCTCGGCGGCGACGTTGCGAGCCTTACCTGGTCGCCCGACGGCAAGCGGCTCGCTTTCCTCTATATCGCGTCCGCCGGCCGGCAAGCCGGAGCCCTTGCGCCCGGCGCGCGCGACGTCGGCGTGATCGGAAGCACGGTCGAGGAGCAGCGCCTCACGATCGCCGACGTGCCGACCGGCGCGATGCATCCGGTCACGCCGGGCGACGCGTACGTCTATCAATACGGCTGGTCCCCGGACGCGCGGCAGATCGCCGTGACCTACGCGAAAGGAAACGGCGACGATAACTGGTGGATCGCCCGCCTGGCGCGCGTCGACGTTGCAAGCGGTGCGATGCACGATCTGCTGGCGCCGTCGTATCAGATCGTTGACCCGCAGTGGTCGCCCGACGGCAAGCAAATTGCGATCGTCGGCGGTATCATGAGCGACTTCATCGCGGCCGGCGGCGACGTCTATCTCGTGGACGCGCGCACCGGTGCATCGCGTAACGTAACCGAGGGCCAAACGTTCACGGCTCAGTCGCTGCGCTGGAACGATGCCGCGAGCTTGGACGTGGTGGCCCATCTTTCCGGAGAGATGCACCTCCTGCGTCTCTCGGTCGCGGCCGAGCGGCCGCAGATCGCGTCGCTGACCACGCGCGCGGAATCGCTGTGGAGTTGGTCGAGCGCCCAAAACGGTGCGGTCGTCGCGCTCGTGCGCGCGTCGTTCGACGATCCGCCGGAGCTCTGGGCCGGGGCGCCTTCGGCGCTACGCCAAGTCTCGCACAGCAACGCCCATGCCCTCCGGCTCTACGGTAAGGCCGTCTCGCTGCGATGGAAGACCGAAGAATTTACGCCGCAAGGTTGGCTCGTCTACCCGCTCGACTACGATCCGAGCAAGACCTATCCGATGGTCACGATCGTCCACGGCGGCCCATCCTCGGCAGCCGTCCCTTCGTTCGGCAGCCGGAACCTGAGCGCGCTGGCATCGCAAGGCTACTTCGTCTTCATGCCCAATCCGCGCGGCAGCTTCGGCTTCGGCGAACCATATACGCGGGCCAACGTCAAGGATTTCGGTTACGGCGACTGGCGAGACGATCTCGCCGGCATTGACGCGGCGATCGAGGCCGCGCCGATCGATCCGAATCGCCTCGGGCTGATGGGCTGGAGCTACGGCGGCTACATGGCGATGTGGGGCGAGACGCAGACGACGCGCTTCAAGGCGATCGTCGCCGGGGCCGGGATCGTCAACTGGCAGTCGTACTACGGACAGAACAAGATCGATCAATGGATGATTCCGTTCTTCGGCGCGTCGGTCTACGACGACCCGGCGGTCTACGCGAAGAGCTCGCCGATTACGTTCGTCCTGCACTCGAAGACGCCGGTGCTGATCCTACAAGGCGAGCGCGACGAAGAGGTACCCGCCGCGCAGGCGTTCGAGTTCTGGCACGCGATGGAGACGCTCGGGGTTCCCACGAAGCTCGTCGTCTACGCCGACGAGGGTCACGGCTTTCAGAAGATCGGCGATCAGATCGATCTGCTCGACCAGACACTCGCGTGGTTCAACGCGTACCTGAAGTGACGCTCCTGCGCCGGGTCGCAAACTTGCGAATCGCGACGAGCGCCCAGACCGCCTCGACGACGCCGAACGGCCACGCCCCGGCCAACCAGCCGTAGACCGACGCCGCGACGCACGCGCCTGCAAACGCGAGCGTGTAGATCGGCGAGCGATCCTCGAGCGCGTAGAAGAGCATCATCAGCGCGACGGCGCACGCTCCGAACGCGGTCAGTGGGTTCATGCCGACAGGTTATTCCGGAGGTTCTGCACGGCCTCCGGCGCGATCGTGCAACTGCGACGCCTCCGCGCGAGCAACCAGCTGAGCAACGGGTGGGCGCATCGGCTTTTGGGAACTTCGAGTATCTCGTCGTTCGCTCGGAGCTCTGGTCGCGAAAGTACCCCAGCGGCACGTACCCGGCGCGTCTACCGCGCATGCGCGAAATCTAAGCGCTGGTGGGCCGTCCTGGGATCGAACCAGGGACCTCATGCTTATCAAGCATGCGCTCTAACCAGCTGAGCTAACGGCCCGAAATCGGAGAGGCTCTATACTAGGCGGTCGCGGTATGCGCCTGCAGAAACTCCAGCAGCAGCGCGTTGAACTCGGCCGGCCGCTCCATGTTGCTCATGTGGCCGGCGCCGGCGATCACCGCCTTTTTCGCGTGTGGGATTCCCGCGGCGAGTGCGTCGGCGATCGCAAGGAAGTCGGGGAGGTCGCGCTCGCCGACGACGACGAGCGCCGGCATCGCGACGTCGGCTAAGCGCGCGCCGCCGGGCGGATCGATTCCGACGACCGGAGTCTCGTTGACCCAGTTCCAGCCGGAGCATTCGTCGACGATCTGCGCGAGTTTCGCGGCGACGGCCGGCCGTTCGCGTGCAGGTGCGAAAAGTTCGTGCTGCAGCCATATCGCGTTACCGGCCTTCGCGCCGTCGCGCAGCGCGTGCTCTTCGATCGCGTCGAGCGAGGCGACCCATTCGTCGCTCCAGGCGAAGCCGTCGAGCGCGGAGTCGACGAGCGTGAGCGTCAGCGTGGACTCGGGATAGAGCAGCGCGTGGTGGAGCGCGATCCGTCCGCCCATCGAGAGTCCGACGACGTGCGCCGCCGGGATCTCGAGGTGCTCGAGAAGGGCGTGCAGGTCGTCTGCGTGCCGGAACTCGGCCGCGGTCGGAACTGCCGAAGCGCCGAATCCTCGGACGTCGTAGCGAACGACGCGATAGCAATCGGCCAGCGCGTCGAACTGATCGTCCCACATGCGCCGGTCCAGACAGAGGCCGTGAACGAAGACGACCGGCGTTCCCCGTCCGGCCGTCTCGTAGTACAGGCGAGTTCCGTTCACGTCCGCGTGGCCGGTTGTTACGTCGGCGCGATGCATCGGCGGAAAGAGTTCGCGCTCGCAAAGGATTTCCCGTCGCAGCACTGATAACTCTCCACCCTTGGACGCGACGTTATTTCTCGCCGATTCTGCCCAGGTTTCGCCCGACGGCAAACTCCACGCGCTCGGCATCGGCTGGAGCCACACGAGCAGCCCGATCAGCGCGCCGTCGGCGGTCGCCTTCGTTCTGCACGTGCCGTGGGACGAAACGAACCGAAGAATACGCTGGATGCTCGACCTCTTGGATGCCGACGGAAAGCCGATCATCTTCCCGACCGGACCCGATCAGTTCAGGCCGATGCACGTCGAGAACGAACTCGAAGTCGGCCGCCCGCCGGGAATAAAACCGGGCTCGTCGATCAACGCGCCGTTTGCGGTCAACATACCCTCGCTGCAACTGGCTCCCGATGCATCGTACGTCTGGGTGCTGACGGTCGGCGAGAAAAAGTGGCGCCTGCCGTTCGTAACGAGACCGCTCCAGCCGCAGCCGCCGCCGGCCTAGCCGTTGCGGATCTGAACGATGCGATCGTTGCTTGGAGTTTTTTTACTTGCGCCGTGTTTGGCCGGTTGCGGCGCATCACAAACGACGATTGGCGTGCCGGACGCTACCAGCGTCGCTCCGTTCGTCCGGCGTAGCCTGACGTACCAAGTCCTGTACAGTTTCAAGGGGCACCGGACACGCGACGGCGGCCATCCGAGCACCACCCTCGTTCAAGTCGACGGGACTTTCTATGGAGCGACTGCGGGAGTGCAACGCGGGCGCGCGCGTTACGGAACGATCTTTTCGATTACGCCCTCCGGCACGGAAAAGACGCTGTTCGTCTTTAAAGGCGGCCCAGAGCAAGGGGCGCACCCCACGGACCTCGTCAACGTAGGGGGCACACTTTTCGGCACGACCACGTCGGGCGGGACCAACGGATGGGGCACCGTGTTCTCGATAACCCGGACCGGCAGAGAGACGACGCTCCATAACTTCGCCGGCGGAAAGGGCGACGGTGCGCACCCGCATGGCCTCGTCGATGTCGGCGGGACGCTGTATGGCACGACGTCGGCGGGGGGAACCAAGGGCGACGGAACGGTTTTCGCAGTTACGCCGTCCGGCACGGAAACCGTGCTTTATAACTTTACGGGAGGCAAGACGGACGGCGCGAAGCCGGTGGCGCCTCTCGTCGACGTACAAGGGACGCTCTACGGCACGGCGGCGAACGCGGGCGAGCACGGCAATGGGACGGTTTTCGCAATTACGCCGTCCGGCACGGAAACGGTGCTTTACAATTTTAAGGGCGGCATGAAAGACGGCGCTGGGCCGCTGGCGCCTCTCGCCGACGCCCACGGCGTGCTCTACGGTACGACCTGGAGTGGCGGCAGCGCACATTGCGGCGGCGGCGGCTGCGGAACCGTGTTCGCGATCACGCCGTCCGGCCAGGAGCGCGTCGTCTACGCCTTTGCAGGGCCGGATGGCGCGTACCCCAGCGCAGCCGTCGTAGATGTCCGTGGCACGATCTACGCCACGACGAACCTGGGCGGCGCAAACGGCATTGGGACCGTCTTCGCGATCAAGCGCTCCGGAGAGGAATTCCTACTCCACAGCTTTTCCGGCTACCCGACCGACGGCGACTATGCGGCGGCGGCGCTGCTCAGCGCCGGCGGCACGCTCTACGGCACGACCGAATATGGAGGCAGCGCCGGCGCAGGAACGGTGTTCGCGCTAACGCCCTGATCGCTTAGCAGCAGTCCGATGAGCGCGCCGTCGGCGCAGGACGCGAAGGGGTGGTTTGGTCCGCCTAGCAGGGCAATCCGGGGGCAACTGAGCATCCTGTAGGGGGCCCCCTTAGGGAGCCGCGTCTTTTTGCAATTAAGATCGGAGCTATATGAGAAGCCCAACACGCGCAATTGCATCCACCCTCGGGTTTTCATTAGCCCTCGCAGCCTGCGGGGGTCAGAACGCGTCCATCCCTGGGGTGGGCGCCGCGAGCAACGCCTCAGCGCCCGAGTCGTCGGTCCGCACGGCCTCTACGGAGACACCCCTGATATCGACCCCAAAACTCAGCGGGGACCTCGCCTACACCGACGCCGGTCGCCGTCCGGCGAACTCGCAGGTTCGGGTTTCGCTAACGCTGCGCTACAATCATCAGGCCGAGCTCGACCGCTTCGTTGCGACGATCAGTGCTCCGCACTCTCATTCGATGGGCTTTCTCACCCGCAAGGAGTTCGACGATCGCTATGCGCCGACGCCGGCACAAGAGCAGCGCGTCGTGCAAGCTCTCCGGCGAGCGGGCTTTACGATCGTGCAACGCTTCTCCAATCGTACGATCGTCGACGCGACGGGGCGTTCCTCGACCGTCGAGCGTTTCTTCTCGACGGAGATTCACAACGTCTACCAGGGCAAATACGGCGAACGCTACACCAACGTTACGCCCGCGAGCGCGCCGCAATCGATCGCAACCCTCGTTCGCGACATCTCAATAAATAGCTTGACCGTCGTCCGCACCGTCGCAGCGACAAAGCCGCGGCATAACTCGTTGCCATCTCCGTCTCCGTCTCCGTCGCCCACGCCAACGGCGAGTCCATCGCCCACGCCAACTCCAACTCCGACTCCAACTCCAACTCCAACTCCGACTCCAACGCCGACTCCGACGCCGACTCCAACGCCGACTCCAACTCCGACTCCAACGCCGACTCCAACTCCGACGTCGACGCCTAGCAGCGGATGCAACGGTGCCCCGGCGGACAACGGACCTCTTACGAACTCCTCCGGAACGCTGGCCACGGGCGTCGCCAAGCCGTTTGACTTCCCCGTGCAGCACGGATGCAACGGCGCCGGGTATACGGCTGCCGTCGCAATCGACGACCCGGTGAACACGAGCTATCTCGCGACCTACTTATCCGCCTCCGGCGTCACGCAGACCGGCACGGTCACCAATGAATCCGTCGACGGCGGCGGCCACGGCGACGATGCCGAGACGGACCTCGACGTACAAACCATTTCCGGATTGGCTCCCGGAGCGAACATCATCGTATACGATATGGGATCCCTAACCGATCAACACATAGAGGATACGTACAACCAAGTGTTGACCGACGGCAAAGCCACGGCTGTAAACTCTTCCTTCGGCGGATGCGAATCGAGCGACGTTTCGTTCGACGACTCGACGAATTCCATCGCGGAGCAAGGCGCTTCGGAGGGCGTTGAGTTCTCGGCATCGAGCGGTGACTCGGGCAGCAACGAATGCGGAGGCAAAGGGGTTAGCGCACCGGCCGGCGACCCGTACTTCTCATCGATCGGCGGGATCGATTTCACCGACACCAGCCAGGGCGTTCTGGAAACGGTGACGATGGGCAACGTCGACGGTTACTCCGGCGGCGGCGGCGTATCGACCGTCTTCGCGCTGCCGAGCTACCAGAGCGGGATCACCGGCATGATTACGTCGGGCCGCAATCAGCCCGACATCTCGCTGCCGTTCTATCCCGTTGCTGTCTACACGGGCGGCAAATGGGGCGAATACTTAGGCACGTCCTGGTCCTCGCCGGCCTCAGTGGCGCTGATTCTCGAAGCAAACGAGCTTCACTCGGCAAAGCTAGGCTGGATCGATCCGACGATTTACAGCCTCTTCTCGCAGACAGGCTACAGCACGTACTACACGCCGTGCACGTCGGGCAATAACGGGGGATACTCGTGCAGCCCTACGCAGTACAATCAAGCAGCGGGTATCGGTGCTCCGCAGGGGTGGGCTCTAGCCAACGCCCTTTAGCGGACCCGTCGTGAGGCGATGGGGGTGCGTCCCGGCGCACCCCCATCTCCCTTAGATAAGCGCGATCCATTTCTTCATGATCTCGTCCTCGTTCTTGAGGAACTCCATGAGCAGCAGCTGCAGCACCTCGTGCTCGCGGAGAATCTCGGCGCGCTCGGCCGCCTCGTCGTCGAACGCCTGATGCGCGGCCGCGACGCGGGGCGCGGCGGTCGTGCCGCGCCCCGTCGTGGTGCGCTCGGTGCGAGTCGAGAGAAGCGGTGCGATCATTCGGTGATCGACTGGATGAACTTCTTCGTAATGCTGTCGTCCATCTTGCGCTGCGCCATGTCGACGTTGCGGAGGGTATCCACCTCGCGCATGTTCTCGCTGCGCTCGTCCATCATTTGATCGAAGACTTCGGATTGCATCTGGAGTTGCTCTTGGTTTTGGAGCTCCGAAGCGTACATGCTCAACTGAAACTGTTCGTCTTGCGAGTTGAGCGCGTTCATCGCGGAGTTCTCGGCGTTGCCGGCGACGCCGCTTCCGAGCGCGCCGCCGATCGCGTTGCCGAGCAGGCCGGAACCGAGTCCCTCGAGGACGGGAAGCAGGAATGCCATGTCGTCGCTCCTTTACTCTTTAGTTCGACTCGTCGGCGAGCTGCGTGTAATCGGTCGCCTGCGGGCGATAACTTTGGTTCTGCGGCAGTTGCGGGAGCGTCGGAGCGCTCAGGGGGAGGCTCTGCGCCTGTGAGGAGAGCGTTCCGAGCGAGTTGATGAGATTGCCGAGCTCGGCGACCGCGGCGCTCTCGGGCGAATCGGGCGATTCCCCGCGAAGCGTGCCGCTCGCGCCTCCCGGAGCGCCGCGCAGCGTGCCGCCGAGCGCGCCGCAGAGCGTGTTGCCGAGCGGTTTGGCGGAGATCGTTCCTTCGATCGAAGGGAGGGATGACACGGTGTTTTTCTCCTGTTCTACGAGTTGTTCTCGTCGGTGTCGTCGTTGAAGAGGGCGACGTAATCGGTCGCGGCTCGGCTGTAATTCGCAGAATTCGGCCGCGTTTGGTGTGCGGAGGCAGCGATCGGCGCCACGAACGGAAGGCGCTGTGCCCGAGCGCGCAGCACGCCGGTTGAGGCGATCTCGCTGCCCGACTCGGCAATTGCGGTCGATTGCGTCGATTCCGAGGATTGTGCGGGGCCGCCGGTGAGGCGTTGGTAGTGGCGCAGCACGGAATCGGCGTAGGAGAGATCGCTCCCGTCGGACCAGCGGGTTCTCGTGCCGGTCGCCGTGGGGGAGCCGGCATTATAGGCGGAGAGCGCAGAGCGAACGTTTCCGCCGTAGCGCTTGAGCAAGCCGGAGATCATCCCGGCCGCGTAATCGGCGTTGGCGCCCGGGTCCATCGCCGCGGGAGTCGAGGCGAACGCATGCCAGCGGTCGTCGATCTGGAAGAGGCCGCGCCCGTGGCCACCGTCGCCGACCTCGTTGTGGCCCGCGTTGGTATCGGGGCCGCCGGTCTCTTGCGCTGCCACGGCGGCAAGCAAACCGGGGTCGAGCCCGTGCCGGCGGGCGGCGCCGGCGATCTGCGGGGCGTAGGCCACGCCCTCCGAGGCGAGCTTCGAGGCGATGGGATCGATGCTCATGGCAGGGCTTCTATCCCCCTGGCATGGCGTTTGACAAGCCTGGGTACGGGTTCTAGAATGGCAAAGGTCCGCGGCGACCCCGCTTGGTTGGCGGGGTCTCATGTTGCGGTGGACTACTTCTGATGGATCGTTCGCATTGGGTCGATATCGGCGGCCTCCTCGCCGGCAGCCGCCAGCTCATGGTGGTCTCCGACGAGGTGCGAATCGCGCCGTTCGAAGGACTCGATTTTCCGGAACCGGCCCGCGTGCAGCTGGAACTGCGCCAAGCCGACCGGATGCTCGTCGTCGAGGGCACCGTTGACGTGCGGGCTCACGGCGAGTGCGACCGATGCTTGGAAGACGTGGACCGCACGATCCACGTCGACGTGGATGAGCGGCTCGATCCCTCGCGGGGACGCGAGGTCGACCCGTTCGGGGAGAGCAACGTGCTGACCGGGGAGCGGCTCGACGTCGCCGACCTGGCGGCGCAGAGCGTCCTCGCTGCCTTGCCGATGGGTCTGCGCTGCAGCCCCGAATGCAAGGGACTCTGCGCGAGTTGCGGGGCGAACCGCAATCTGGGCGAATGTCCGTGCGACCGCGTGCAATCTTTATAATACTGCTCGTAAGACGGAGACCGATGTGGCGAATCTAAAGTGGAAGACGCCTCGCAGCAAGACTCGCAGCCGCCGCGCCGCCAACTGGAAGCTGGGCGCGGTGACCACCGTGCAATGCCCGCAGTGTCACCAGCCGAAGCGGCCGCATTTCGCTTGCCCGAGTTGCGGCACGTATAAGGGCCGGCAAGTCGTTAAGATGCAAGACGAGTCGGCCGGCTAGAGTGCCCGCCACTGGGGTGAAGATCGTCGGCGTCGGCCACTACGCGCCGCCGCGCGTCATCACGAATCACGATCTCGAAGCCTGGCTGGACACATCCGACGATTGGATCACGACCCGCACGGGGATGAAGCGCCGCCACTGGGCTACCGAAGAAGAAGGAACGAGCGATCTGGCCTCCGCCGCGGCGAGCGCGGCCCTCGCGCATGCGAGATTGCAGCCCAACGACATCGACTGCTTCATCGTCGCCACCGTCACCCCCGATTACTTCTTCCCGGCCACCGCCTGTCTGGTCGCCTCGCATCTCGGCGTCACCGATAAGCCGGCGTTCGACATCGAGATCGCCTGCAGCGGCTTCATCTACGGTTTGACCGTTGCATCCGGCTTGATACGCTCCGGCGTCTACCGCCGCATCATGCTGATCGGCGCGGAGACGCTTTCGAAGATTCTCGATAAGGACGATCGCTCGACTGCGATCCTCTTCGGCGACGGCGCGGGCGCGGTGATCCTCGAGAGCTCGGAAGAGAGCAGCTTTCTCGCTTCGGATCTCGGGGCCGACGGCAGCCGCCCCGACCTGCTCTACGCGCACGGCAGCGGAGCGCGCCGCCCGATCGACCATGCCGGGCTCGATGCGAAAGTCCACCTCATTCACATGGCCGGCCCCGAAACGTTCAAGCTCGCCGTCACCAAGATGGTCGAGTCAACCGACAGCGTTCTCCGCAAAGCCAACCTGAGGAAATCCGACGTCACGTATCTGATTCCGCATCAGGCGAACCGCCGCATCATCGACGCGACGGCGCGCTACTTGGGACTGCCCGAAGATAAAGTGATCGTCAACATCGCCGAGTACGGCAACACGTCGGCTGCGTCGATTCCGCTCGCGCTCTCCGAGACGGTGCGCGCGGGGTTGCTCAAGCCCGACGACCTCGTCGTCTTCGTTGCCTTCGGCGGCGGCCTCTCATGGGGAGCCGTCGCATGGCGGTGGGCGGCGTGATGCGCGTCGCCGCGGTCTTTCCCGGCCAGGGCTCCCAGTGCGTCGGCATGGGCTGCGAGGTTGCCGAACGCTCGGAGCGCGCGAGAGAACTCTTCGACCGCGCGGCGCTCGTCCTCGGCTACGATCTGCTCGCACTGCAGCGCAACGGTCCCGAGGAGCGGCTGCGCGAGACCGAGTTCAGCCAGCCGGCGATCTTCACGACGAATCTGGCGCTCTACGCCGCCGTCGGCGATCGGCTCGAACCGGTCGTCACGGCCGGCCATTCGTTTGCAGAGCTCTGCAGCCTCGTCATCGCGCGATCGCTCGAGTTCGAACAGGCGCTGCGCATCGTTGCCGAGCGCGGGCGAGCGATGCAAGCGGCGGCGCGGATCGCGCGCGGCGGCATGTCGGCAGTGTTAGGCCTGGAGGCCGAGCAGGTGCGCGGTGTGCTCGAGCGCGAGCGCGCGAATCTCGGCGGGCGCGTCGGCCTGGCAAACTTCAATTCGCCGACGCAGATCGTCATCAGCGGCGATTACGATGCAGTGCAGGCGGCGGCCGCGGCGATGCTCGACGCCGGCGCAAAGCGCGTCGTCGCGCTCAACGTCTCGGGCGCCTGGCATAGCGAGCTCATGGAGCCCGCTCTCGAACCGCTGCGCGCCGTCGTCGAAGCAAGCGATTTTGGGATGCCGAATATTGACGTGATCTCAAACGTCGATGGCCGGCCCTACCGCGACGTCGCGACGATCAAACGAAACCTCATTCGTTCGGTCGTCGACGAGGTGCGCTGGCACGACACGGCGCAGCGCATTCTCGAATACACGCCCGGCCTCGTCGTGGAGTTCGGTGCGAGCAACGTGCTCGGCGCGCTGATGAAGCGGATGGCCGGTGCGCCGGCGACGATCGTCGTCAGCGATTTTGGCGGCGTCGAGAGACTGCAGGCGCTGCTCGACGCGCCGGCGGAGGCAAACGTATGAGATTCGGATCGCAGGTCGCGCTGATCACCGGCGCGAGCCGCGGCATCGGACGGGCGATCGCAATCGAGTTCGCGCGCGACGGCGCGGACGTCGCGCTGATGGGGCGCGACGTCGCCGCGCTTACCGAGACCGCGGGACTCTGCGCGAATTCGCGTCCGGGCGCGGTTGCCGAAGTCTATGCCGGCGATGTAGCGGATCGCGCCGCGGTCGAGCGCGTGGTCGACGAAGTACTCGCGCGATTCGGACGGCTCGATTTTGCGATCGCGAACGCGGGGCAGTCCGTCGACGCGCTCCTGCTGCGCCTCAAGCCGGAGACCGTCGATCATCTGCTCGACGTGAACTTGAAGTCGGCGTTCCATCTCTGCGGCGCCGTCGCCAAGCCGATGATGAAGCAGCGCTCGGGGTCGATCGTGCTGATGTCGAGCATCGTCGGATTGACGGGGAACGCCGGCCAGGCGGCGTACGCGGCCTCGAAGGCCGGGCTGATCGGGCTCTGCAAATCGCTGGCAAAGGAGTTGGGTTCGAGGAATATAAGAGTCAACGCCGTCGCGCCGGGTCTTATCGAGACCGCCATGACGCAGAAGATGCCGGACGCCGCAAGGGAGTTTTTGATTAAGCAAGCCGCTCTCGGCCGGGCCGGGAAGCCGGAAGACGTCAGTGGAGCGGTGGCCTTCCTCTGCTCCGACGCTGCCGGATACATCACCGGGCAAACCCTCGTGGTCGACGGCGGCATCCTGATGTGAGTGAAAGGAAACGAGATGTCCACGACCTTCGATAAAGTAAAGAAGATCATCGTCGAGCAACTCGGGGTCGACGAGTCGGAAGTGACGCCCGAAGCCTCGATTACCGACGACCTTGGCGCCGATTCACTCGATCAGGTCGAGCTGGTGATGGCGTTCGAGACGGAGTTCAACATCGACATCCCCGACGAGGAAGCGGAGAAGATCAAGACGGTCGGCGATGCGGTCAAGCGCATCGACGAGGCGACGGCCGGCTCGTCGGCGCCCTCGTAGCCGTTGTTCGATCAACTCCAACGTAGCCTCGAATCGATCTTCGACCGCCTGAGCGGACGAGGGCGGATTAGCGAAGGCGACGTTAACGACGCGATGCGCGAGATTCGCGTCGCGTTGCTCGAAGCCGACGTCTCGCTCGGCGCGGCCAAGGAGTTCACGGCGCGCGTCAAGGAGCGCGCCGTCGGCGCGAACGTTCTCGAATCCCTGACCCCTGCGCAGACGATCCTCAAGATCGTCTACGACGAATTGGTGCAGTTGCTCGGTCCGCCGACCGGCGCGGGAGAGGCGCGGCTGCACTTCTCCGACGCGCCGCCGTCGATTCTCATGCTCGTCGGCCTGCAGGGCTCCGGCAAGACGACGCAGGCGGCGAAGCTCGCGCTTCGATTAAAAGAACAGGGGCGGCGTTCGATGCTGATCGCCGCCGACGTCTATCGCCCCGCGGCGATCGACCAACTGAAGACGCTCGGCAAGCAGATCGGGCTGCCGGTCTTCGCAGACGATAGCGGCGACCCGGTGCAAATCGTGCGCGACGGCATCGCCGAGGCGAAACGGCTCGGCATCTCGACGGTGATCCTCGACACCGCCGGCCGGCTGCAGATTGACGAGCTGCTGATGGAGGAACTCGCGACGATCAAGACGATCGCGCAGCCCTGCGAGATTCTGCTCGTCGCGGACGCAATGACGGGGCAAGAGGCGACGAACGTCGCGAAGGGCTTTCACGACCGGCTCGCGATCACGGGCGTCGTCCTCACGAAGCTCGACGGCGACTCGCGCGGCGGCGCGGCGCTCTCGATCCACAGCGTCACCGGAGCGCCGATCAAATTCGTCGGCGTCGGCGAGCGGCTCTCGGCGCTCGAGCCGTTCTATCCCGAGCGGCTGGCATCGCGCATTCTCGGAATGGGAGATGCGCTGACCCTCATCGAGAAGACGCAGAGCATCTACTCGGAAGAGCAGGCAAAAAGGTTAGAGGAGAAGATCCTCAAGCAATCCTTCACCTTGGACGATTTCCTCGAGCAGATGCGCCAGGTGCGCAAGCTTGGATCGTTCAACGACGTCCTGAAGATGATCCCCGGGCTCTCGAAGGCGCTACCGAAGAACTTCGAGATTCCCGAGCGCGAGTTCACGAAGGTCGAAGCGATCATCTGCTCGATGACGCGGGGAGAGCGGCGCAATCCGGACGTCCTGAACGGATCGCGTCGCAAGCGAATCGCTCGCGGATCGGGGACGCAAGTCTCCGACGTGAACCGGCTCGTCAAGCAGTTCGATCAGGCACGCCAAATGACAAAGCATCTGAGCCGCAGCAAGCGGCTCGGTAGATAAGAACGGGAGAATGGTACGAATCCGACTGCGCCGGATCGGCGCGAAGAAACAACCGACGTATCGCTTCGTCGTATCCGACGCCCGCGCGCCGCGCGACGGGCGATTCATCGAGATCCTAGGACACTATAATCCGCGTACGGAGCCGCGAACCGTCGTGGTAGACGAGACGAAGGCGCGCGAGTGGCTGGCAAAGGGTGCGCAACCGTCCGACACGGTGCGGCGCCTCTTCGCCGAGAAGGGAATCATGGAGCGCGGCCCGATTCCGACCACGAAGCGCAAGCCGCGCAGCGCGCAGGGTGAGGCGTCGTGAGCGCGTTCGACGACGAGTTCGGTCTCTTCAGCGAGACGGTCGTCGACGAACCCATAGCGCGTGGCGAGCCCATCGCGCGTAAAGAGCCGGCGCCGCGAAAAGAGTACGCCCCGCGCAAAGAGCCGGCTCCCAGATCGGCCCGGCCGCCGCGCCGCGAGTCGCGCCCGCGGACCTCGGCAGGCGATCCGTGGGCCGGGCATCGACGCGCGACCGAGTTGCTCGGCTTTCTCGCGCGCAAACTGGTCGCAAAGCCCGACTCCGTCACCGTCGAGCTCTTCATAGACGAGCAGGCGCAACCGGTGATCGAGCTGGTCGTCGATCCCGAGGATCTCGGGAAGGTGATCGGCCGCAGCGGGCGCGTCGCGCAAGCGCTGCGTACCGTCGTGCGCGCCACCGCCGAGGGACGCGTCTCGGTCGACATCCTCGATAGCGAAGAGGCGGCCGAAGGGCCCGACGACGGCCCCTCGACAAGCCCGGGGTGACGCCGAGTGACGACGACGTAATCGTCGGACGAATCGCCGGGATATTCGGCGTTCGCGGAGAGTTGAAGTGCGATCCGAGCAGTGCGGGTCGCACGCTCTTTTTCAAGGGGGCCCGATTTCGCTGCGCGCGCGACGCCGGCTCGGGCGAGGTAGAGATTGCGGAAGCGCGCCCGCACAAAGGACGCCTTCTCGTGCGGATCGAGGGCGTCGGGAGCGCCGAGGCGGCGCAGGCATACGTCGGCGCGGCCTTCTACGCGCCGCGCGAGCGGATCGAACTGCGCGAGGGCGAGTATCTCGACGAAGACCTCGCCGGATGCGACGTTCTCGGCGTGGACGGCACGAACTACGGCCGCGTGGAGCGCGTCGAGCATTATCCGGCGAGCGACATGCTCGTCGTCGCCGGGCGCATGGTGCCGATGGTCGCCGCGATCGTGCGCGAGATCGCCCTCGATCGCCGGCGGATCGTCATCGATCCGCCCGCGGGATTGCTCTAGCGCGCGGCGCTAATCGTTGTCGGGGTGGGCCTTCGCGTACGCGGCGGCCGCGGCGTCGACGGCGCTCTTGATCGACGGGCCCGTGCCGGATTGGCGACCGAGCACGGCGCCGAAGCACGTATACAGCGTCAGGGTGAACGTGAACGCGGTCTTTCCGCGACCGTTCTCCGCGAGCGTCCCGGTCGCGATCGAGTTGTTCCGGTTTTCGCCGCAGATCGTCTCGGCCGACGTGGCGACCGGCGTCGTTACCGCCGTAAGCTGTGCGTTGTAATAGCCGTTGAGCGCGAAGTAGAGTTCGTGGCCCGCATTGGAGAGATCGGCCGGAACGACGGAGCCCGAGGCGGTAACGGGAGCGACGATGACGCCGCGCGAGGGTTTGACGACCGGCGCGGGCGTCGGCGTCTTGCCGCCCTTGTGTTTGAAGACGGAGTTGACGATGCTGCCGATGCCCTGGATCGGCACCTGGGCGCCGTTGGTCGACGAGGGCGCCGGTGAGTTCGAGGCTTGCGCGCCGACGTTCTGCGTTCCGCGTCCGAGGAAGGTCAGAATCTCCGAGCGCGCGAGCAACGACTGCGACGCGACGTCGGCCACGCTCGTGACCTGCGCCGTCTGCGAGAAGAGGATGACGCCGCTGTCTACGCTGACGACCTGCTCGACGACGGCGGCGCTGTCGCCCACGGGCGTCACGTAGCCGCTGATGTAGAAATCTGCGTGCGCGGCGCGCGCGTTCTCGAGAAAGTCGGCGCGTTTGACACCCTGCGGAACCGGCGGCACCGTGATGCCGCCCGCAGCGCTCATCTCCTGCCCGAGGATCTGCGCGATCGCCTGACCGATCCGCGCGTCGGCGCCGGTCTGCACGTCGAACGGGTAGATCATCACGACCGGCTGCTGCGAGAGCGCGGGCGGCGCCGGCGTCGGCGCCGGCGGCGGCGTGGGGGTCGGCGCCGGGGCCACGGCGGTGGCGAAGAAGAGCGAGGCACAGATGAGGGCCAGCCCGCAAAGGCGGCGCAGCGAGGTCACGTCAATCATCGACGGCCGACTCTTCGGGGAGCGGTGCCGGATGTCCGGTCGGCCACGCGATGCTGTACTCGGCGCCGAAGAGAAAGATCGATCCGATGCAGTAGAACCAGAGCAGCAAGACGAGCGGCGCCGTCAGCGCGCCGTAGATGTGCGTGAAGTCCACATGCGTGAGATATTCGGCGAACGCGTACTGGACGATCGGCCACGCGATCGCGACGACGGCCGCACCGCGCAGCGCGAAGGCCCAGGTTACGGCGCGATTCGGGAGCCACCGGTAGAGGACGACCGCGACGATGAAGACGAGGGCGATCGAGAGGAGATAGGCGAGGATGTGCGTCACGCGCCGCGGATCGTGGATCCCGGCGACGTGAAACGTGATCGCGAGCACGATCGGCAGCGCGAGCGCGATGAGAAGCACGATTCCGGTGACCGGCAGCATGACGAACGAGAGCAGCAGATTGTGGACGAGCGGCCGTCCCTTCGGCACGTTGAGCGCGCGGTCGAGCGCGTACGCAAGTCCGAGAAAGAGATTCTTTCCCGACCACAGCAGAAATAGGAGCGCGATGAGGCTCGAGATGCCGCGCCCGTAGATGTAGGTCGCGAGGTTGGTGACGAGATAGTCGTGCAGCGTCGGCGAGAGCGTGTTCAAAAAGGCGACCGCGCGATAGGGTGCGACCGGGAGAAGGTACGTAATCGCGCTAATCGCGAGCACGGCCAACGGGAAGAGCGCGAAGATCGCGTTGAAGGCAACCGATTGAGCGTGGAAGGCACAGCCGTCGCGGGCGAAGCGGACGAGGGCTTCGCGAAACGCGGAAATGAGTCGCTGCATTCCAGGCGGTATATCGTGGGAACGTGCCGCTATTCCCACCGGGAGCTCCAGTTACCGTCCTGCTCGACGGGCGCCCACTCGCCGCCTACGTGCGCGCGTACGTCGCGAACGGACGCGTCTACGCGACGGCGAGCCCGCTCCTGACGCGCGTCGCCGACCGTTTCTGGCTCGACGGAGCGACGCTCGTGCTCGAGCGCGGAGAGCGGCGCGTGCGCGTCGCGTTGCCGCCCTCGCTCGCGGGCCAGCTCGACGCCGCATACGTTGCCGCGGGGCCGCCTCTGCGCGCGCTCGGAGCGTCGGTGCGCTACGATGCCGGCGCGCGACGCCTGACCGTCTCGACCTCGACGCGCGGCGCGATCGCGTCGCCGACGCCGTTCGATCCGGCCGCGCCTTCGGTCGCGCCGAACGCCGTATTCACGCCGATGGAATCGCCGACGCCACGCCCGATCTGGACCGGCTCGCCGATGCCGCGAAGGACGCCGCTGCCGCTCGCGCCGGCTCGGCCGCCGGGAAGCAGCACGACTCCGCCTTAACGCGCGGCGACCGCAGCGAGATCGAGATCTCCCAGTCCTCGGTCGGCAACGTTGCGCATCAGCGCCTCCATCGCGTCGATCACCGGAAGGCGTTCGTGGTGCGCGGCGCCTTGCATCTGCACGGCGTCCTTGTGCGCCATCGTGAGGCGCCAGGCGGGTTCGTAGTCGGCCGCAACCATCCGTTTTCCGCGGCCTCGCACCTGTCCGCTTGGATCGTAGAATTCGAAGAGCTCGTACGCCTGCTCGCGCGAGAGGCCTTGCATCTCGCCGATCCGCAGCATGTCGTTGATGCCGCCGACGACGGCGAGGATCATCGCGTTGCCCATGAGCTTATAGATCGCGGCGGCGTCGGGGCGCTCGCCGAGATAGCGCAGGTCGCTGCACATCTGCTCGAGCCCGGGGCGCACGCGCTCGAAGAGCGCGCGGTCGCCGGAGGTCATCATGACGCCGGTGGACTCGAGCGCCATCGGCGGACCCATGAAGACCGGGGCGTGGAGAAATGAGTAGCCGGCTTCGGTCAGGCGCGCGGCGCGCTCGGCCACGCGTTGCGGCAAGACCGTCGTGTGATCCACGATCGGGCTCGCGGCGTCTATGCCGGCGAGTGCCGCATCGATCACCGAATCGACGCTCGCGTCGTCGTTGAGGCAGAGATGGATCCGCTCCGCACCGCGCGCGGCCTCGGCCGCGTCGGCAAGGAAACGCGCGCCGTATGCTTCGAGCTCCTGCGCGCGCTGCGGCGAGCGGTTCCAGACGCGGACCTCGAGACCGCGCGCGAGCATCGCGCGGACCATCGCCGAGCCGAGCATGCCCGCTCCGTAGAATGCAACGTTCACGGTTCCCGCCTTTCTGCCACGTGGTACCTCCGCTCAGCGTGCGTTGGTTGCGATATCTTGCGCGAGCACGAAGTCGATGCCCTCCGCTTCGAGACGCGGGACGAGCGCGCGCACGGCCTCGAGGGTCGTCGGCCGCGGATGGCCGATCGCGATCGCGCTGCCGGTTCGCTTCGCGATCGCCGCCGCGTCGAGCAGTTGCGCTTCCGTGTAGGCAACCTCCGCGCGGTTGTCGATAAAGACGTCGCGCGACGCGGTGGGGACGCCGAGGGAACGCGCCGTCTCCTCGCCGACCGATGCGCTGCTCGTGCGCGAGTCCACGAAGAAGAGGTCGCCGCGCTGGGCGAGGACGCCGAGGACGGCCTTCATGACGCGCGGATCGGCAGAGGCTTTGCTGCCCTCATGGTTGTTAACCCCGCGCGCGAACGGAACTTGCGCGAGATCGGCCTCCACCTGCGAGACGATCTGCGCGTCGGTCATCTCGGTCGTTACTTTTCCAGGTCCGGGGTTGAGGCCGGAGAGCGTCTCCATCGGAAGGTGGAGCATGACGCCCTTTCCGGCATCGCCGGCCTCGCGCGCGATCTCGCCGGTATAGGGAACGTCGGGCAGGACCGATAGCGTGATTGGAATGTCGAGTGCGATGAAGCCCCGTTCGGTATCGATCCATTGGCCGCAGTCGTCCACGATAAGCGCCAGCCTCGGAGCGTGCGGATTCGGCGAACCGGTCGGGAGAGCGGTCGGCGGGACCGTTGCGTGCGAGGTCGGCGTCTGCGCCGGCGAGGGCGCCGGCGTGGCGAGCGACCGCGCGATCGTCGCGGCCGGGTGCGGCGTGGGCGGCCTCTGCACCGTCGCAACCCGAAGGTGCGGCAGCGGGCGCAGCAGCCACCAAGCGGCGCCTATGGCGAACGCGACGAGCGCGACGAGTAGAAGCCTCCTAGGCACCGGAGTGTTGATTCGTCAATCCAGGATATCGCCCTCGCGAGAGTGTAGGACGCGAGATGCAACTACAAGGGAGCACGTTTTTGATTAGCGGCGGCGCGTCCGGCCTGGGAGCCGCGTGCGCCACCGAGTTTTCGCGCGCCGGCGCCAACGTCATGATCTGCGACGTCAACGAACGCGGCGCGGATCTGGCCAAAGAGCTCGGAACGGCGGTCGCTTTCGCGCGCACCGACGTGACCGATGCCGGACAGGTCGGCGACGCGGTAAAGCTGGCGGTTGAGAAGTTCGGCAGCCTGCACGGCGCGATCAACTGCGCCGGGATCGCGACCGCCGAACGCGTCATCGGTCGCGAAGGGCCGCAGCCGCTCGACCATTTTGCGAAGGTCATCGCGGTGAACCTGATCGGCACGTTCAACGTCATCCGGCTCTCCGCGGCGAAGATGATCGAGCGCGCGGTGCCGCCCGGCGAAGACCGCGGCGTCATCGTCTGCACTGCCTCCGTCGCCGCCTACGACGGGCAGATCGGCCAAGCCGCGTACTCCGCCTCGAAGGGCGGCGTCGTCGGCATGACGCTACCGGTGGCGCGCGAATTCGCGCAGCATCAGATTCGCGTGGCGAGCATCGCCCCCGGCATCTTCGATACCCCGATGCTCGCGGGACTGCCCGAGGCCGCGCGCGAGTCGCTCGGCAAGCAGGTCCCGTTCCCATCGCGCCTGGGCAAGCCGGCGGAGTACGCTGCGCTCGCGCGGCACATCGTCGAGAACCAGATGATCAACGGCGAGGTGATACGCCTCGACGGCGCGATCAGGATGGCGCCGCGCTGACGAGCCTTCCGCGCGCGGCGCTCGGCGCCGCGCTCTTCCTAGGCATCGTCTGGTTTGCTACCGCGACTCCGCACGCGGCGGTCTCGCCGGCGACATCGGCGACGCCGGTGCCGCTGCCCTCACCGGAACGGCTGCTCTACCAGATCCGCCGCCAGTTCCGGTCGCATCGTCCGCCGCCGCCGTACGTCACCTATACGCTCGTTCGGAAGCAGACCCTCGACGACGGATACCCCGACCTGCTCGACAGTTACACGTATCACATCTGGTGCCGCACCTACGACCGCGCGGCCCTCGGGCGGCGCGTCTATCACGGATCGTCGCGCGGAACGCTCGAGTTTCTCCGGCCATCGTTCAACGAACCGTGGGATCCGGGTCCGCCGACGGCCGACCTCTTCGAGCCGGCGCCGGCGCACCCGCACACGAGCCCGCGCGAGTTCGTTCCGACGCCCGAACCGACCGGATCGCTCCCACCGGTGATCGCGAGCGTCACCGTGCTCGGCGAGTTCGACTATCGCGTGACCCGCGTTGCCAATGAAGGCAGCCAGATTCACGTGAGCCTGCAGGCCCGCCGCGATCCGGATCGCAACCGTTTGCGGGAACTCTACGTCGACGCGAAGACGCTCGAGCTACAGAAGGTCGTCGCGACCGACAAACTCTACGAGGAAGGCGACGGCAACCACGTCTATCCGATGCTCTTCACGGTAACGCTGACGATGATGAACGGCATCCCCGTCGTGACGCAGATCCACGGAGAGCCCACCTATCAAGCCGACGCCGATTATCTGGGGCGCGATGCGACGGTGGATTACAATTTCAACGACATCACGTTCCCACAGTCGCTGCCGGACTGGTACTTCGACCCCCGCTCCTATGCGGCGAACGCGGCCAACGCGCCGCTCTAAGTCATCCTGAGGCGCCGCGAAGCGGCGCGTGTGGCGAGGGGCGCTACTGAAACGTCGGGGCGTTGGGTTTGACTAGCTCCGGATACTTCTCGCGCAGCCGCTGCAGCTTCGGCAGATCGTTGACGGCAATGTACGGGCTCTGCGGGTTATGCACCGCGTAATCCTGATGGTACGCCTCCGCCTTATAGAATCCGCGTAGCGGTGCGACGATCGTGACGACCTTCGACGGATAGACCTTCTTGCGATCGAGATTAACGATGTAGCCGAGCGCCTCGCTGCGCTGCGACGCGGTCGTGTAGAAGATCTCAGAGCGGTATTGCGTTCCCTCATCGGGACCTTGGCGATTGAGTTCGGTCGGATCGTGCGCGACGAGGAAATAGACGTCGAGCAGCTGCTTGAACGAGATCTTCGCGGGATCGTAAACGACTTCGACCGACTCCGCGTGCCCGGTCGCACCGGTGCTGACCGTCTCGTACTGCGCGGTACCGGCGTTGCCGCCGGCGTATCCGGCGACCGCGGATTGCACGCCGCGCACGTTTTCGAAGACGAGCTGCATTCCCCAGAAGCAGCCGCCTGCAAGCACGACTCGCTCGGTCGTCACGGGGGTGGCGGCGCGTGCCGAGGCTGCGGGCGCGACGGCGAGGGCGAGCAGGAGCAGGGCGCAGAGTGTCGGTCTCATGTTACCTATAACGCTCCAAGGCGGCCGGCGGATGAGGCTGCTTACCGCAGGTGCTGGTCGAGCCAGTCGAGCCAGAGCCGGGTCAGCGCGGCGGTCTGCCGCGGGTCGGCCGGTCCGTGCGTCGAGGCTGGGAAAACGGCGAAGACCACCGGGATGCCGTTGTCGGTCAGCGCGTGGTAGAGCGCGTAGGATTGCGTGATCGGAACGACCGGGTCTCCCGTCGTCCCCCAGATCAGCGTCGGGGTCGTAATCTGCGCGTAGTACGTGATCGGCGAGTTCTCTTGGTAGACGCGCCAGCCGTCGCCGGTGTAGGGGGACGTTCCGAGCGGGAACCGGTCCTGCACGTTGGACGTCGAGAGGTTGTACTCTTCGAACTCGCTGTTCACCGCGGCGCCCGATATCGCGGCACGCCAGCGGTGATCGTGTCCGATCAGCCACGACGTCAGTTCGCCGCCGTACGACCAGCCCTCGACGGCGACGCGGGTCGCGTCGACGCCGGGGAGGCGCTCGAGCGCCGACAAGCCCGCGAGGATGTCGGCGGCCGGCCCGGCAACGGTGTCGCGGACGATTGCAGTCATGTACGCGTTGCCGAGGTTGTCGCTTCCGCGATAGTTTGGCTGCAGCACGACGTAGCCGTGCGAGGCGACGATCTGCGCCTGCGGCCAGTATTCGTACGCGAAGTCACGCGTGCTCGAGAGCCCCGGGCCGCCGTGAATCATCACCACGACGGGGTATTTCTTCGACTCGTTTGCATCGAAGAAGGGCGGCCACGTCACGACCCCGTCCTCGTGGAAGCCGTCGGGTCCGGTCCAGTCGAGTTGCGCCATCTTGCCGAGCGCGACGCGCGAGAGAAAGTCGCTGAAATGGGTCAGCCGCCGCGGGGCGGCAGCGCCGGGAGCGAGATAGTAAAGCTCGCGGCCGCTGCTCGCGTTCGACGCGAGGAACGCGATCGCGCCGTCGCGCGCGATCGACGCCGCGATCCCGGAATCGAACGTGCTGCTCGAGTAGGGATCGCAGACGGCGTGGAGATCGCCAAGCGGCAAACGCGTCATCGCGCCGCCGGCGTCCGCGGTCCAGACGACGTTCTGCGTCTCGTCGCTCGCGCAGACCAAGAGCCGTCCGTCGGGATACCAGACCGTCCCGGCGACGTTGCGATCGAAATCGGGGGCAAACGCACGGTCTGAGCCGGCGGACACGACGCGTAGCGTCATCTCGGCGTTGTAATCGCCGCCGAGCGGATATTGATACGTCAAGCGCGACCCGTCGGGCGAGAACGACGGCGTCAGCTCGAACTCCGGGTGAGCCGTCAGTTTGCGCGTCGCCCCGCTCGCGACGTCGATCTCCCAGAGCGTCGACCGCTCGTCGTCGCCGCTGAAGGTGTTCTCGACGCGCGTGAACGCGATTGCGCGGCCGTCGTGCGTCCACGAGATCTGCGGCGAGAAGATGCCGCCCGGATCGGTTGGCGCGATCGTCCACGAGCCGCTCGTGAGCCGCCGGGCGCGCCCGCCCGTCGCCGGCACGACCCAGAGATGATCGGGCGGCGTCAGCGCGGTCGCCGTGTAGTCGTTGTCGCCGGCGTAAAAGAACGTCGACGCCGGCGCCGTCTCCGCGGCGACGTACGCGATTTCGCGGCCGTCGGGACTCCAAACCGCGTCGATCACGTCGCCGCTCGCGTGCGTGAGCTGCGCGGTATGGCCGCCGGCCGAGCGCACGAAGAGCTGCGCGACCTCGCCGCCCGGTGGCCGGGCGATGTAGGCGAGGTCGGCGCCACGCGGCGACCAGCGCGGGACCGCGACGTCCCGGCCGTCAACGACGATGCGGCTGCGTCCGCTCCTTGCGTCGACGACGATCAGGCGGTTGACATAGGCGGCGCGTGCGGCGTCCTGCGCGATCGCGATCAGCGCGACGCGCGTCGCATCGGCAGAGATCGCCGGCTCCTCGAGGTCGACGATCCGCGCCATATCTTCGACCCTGAGGGGCGCGAGGACGAGCGCAGCGAGCAAGAGGCCCTGCATCGGAGCGGGCTTCGGGTCGCGCTGCCACGCTCCCCGGGTGGGTTGCGGTTAGGGTGGAATATGAGGGCGATGCTCGAGCATTTCCATCCGCTCGTCCGGGAATGGTTCGGCGCGGCCTTCGGCTCGCTGACCGAACCGCAGGTTCGCGGCTGGCCGGCAATCCGAGCGGGCGACGACGTCTTGATCTCAGCGCCGACGGGATCGGGAAAGACGCTCGCGGCCTTCACGCTCGCGCTCGACGGTCTCGTGCAGCGCGCCGCGGAGGGAATGCTCCCCGAGCAGACCCTGGTCGTCTACGTCTCGCCGCTCAAGGCGCTGACCAACGACGTGCGCGAGAACTTGGAGAAGCCGCTCGGGCAGCTCGTCGCCCTCGCCCAAGCGCGCGGAGAGAGGCTCGCGCCGATCCGCACGGCGGTGCGTACCGGCGACACGACGCCCTCGCAGCGCAGACAGATGCTTCGCTATCCTCCGCACGTCTTGGTGACGACGCCCGAATCGCTCTACATCTTGCTGACCTCGGAGCGGGCGCAGCCGCTCTTTGCCGCAGTCGAGACCGTCGTCGTGGACGAGATCCACGCGATGGCGGGGGATAAGCGCGGCTCGCATCTCGCGCTCACGCTCGCGCGGCTCGACGACCTCGTCGTTCGCGAGAGCGGCCGCAAACCGCAGCGAATCGGCCTCTCGGCAACGGTCCGTCCGATCGAGCAGGTTGGGGAATTCCTCAGCGAGCGGGCGACGATCGTTGACGTCGGCCACCGCCGCGAGATGGAGATTAGGGTCGAAGTTCCCTCCGACGAGCTCGGCCCGGTCGCGAGCGGCGAGATGTGGAGCGAGATCTACGACCGCGTCGCCGAGCAGATCCGCAACCATCGCACGACGCTCGTCTTCGTCGCGACGCGGCGGATGAGCGAGCGCGTAGCGTTCGCGCTCAACGAACGTCTGGGCGAGGGGTTCGTAATGCCGCATCACGGCAGCCTCTCGCGCGAGACGCGGTTCGACGTCGAACGCCGCCTGCGCAGCGGCGAGCTGCGCGCCGTTGCGGCGACGGCATCGCTCGAACTCGGGATAGACATCGGCCACGTGGATCTCGTCGTGCAGCTTGGGTCGCCTCGCGCGATCGCCGTCGCGCTGCAACGTATCGGGCGCTCGGGGCACTGGGTCGGCGCGAAGCCGAAAGGGATTCTCTACGTCACGACGCGCGACGAACTGCTCGAGTGCGCCGCGCTCGTTCGCGCGATCCGCGGCGGCGCGCTCGACGCGCTGCGGATACCGCGGGCGCCGCTCGACATTCTGGCACAGCAGATCGTCGCCGCGTGCGCGCAGCGGGAGTGGGAGGCCGACGCCCTCTTCGAGACGGTTCGCTCCACCTTTTCGTATCGCGACCTCGAGCGGGGCGATTTCGAGGACGTGCTCTCGATGCTCGCCGACGGCGTCGCGACCTCGCGCGGTCGCAGCGGAACGTTCCTCCACTACGATCGCGTCAACGGGCGCCTGCGCGCCCGCCGCGGCGCGCGTCTGGCCGCGATCACCTGCGGCGGCGCGATCCCCGATACCGCAAACTACAACGTCGTCGTCGAGCCCGAGGGGCAGATCGTCGGTACGCTCGACGAGGATTTCGCGATCGAGAGCATGGCGGGCGACATCTTTCTGCTCGGCACGAACTCGTGGAAGGTGCGACGCGTCTCGGCGGGCGTCGTCCGCGTCGAGGACGCGCACGGCGCGCCGCCCTCGATCCCGTTCTGGAACGGCGAGGGATTAGGTCGAACGATCGAGCTGTCGCGCGAGGTCTGCGGCGTGCGCGCCGCCATTGACGAGCGCGACGACGCCTCGGCGTCCCAGTGGCTGCAGCGCGAGTGCGCGCTCGATGCCGCGGGCGCCGAGCAGGCGGTCGCGTACGTGCGCGCCGGCAAGGCGGTGCTCGGCGTCGTTCCGACGGAGAGGACGATCGTCGCGGAGCGATTCTTCGACGAGGGCGGCGGGATGCAGTTGATCCTGCACACGCCGTTCGGCGCGCGCGTCAACCGCGCGTGGGGGCTTGCGCTGCGCAAAAAGTTCTGCCGGTCGTTCAATCTCGAGCTGCAGGCGGCGGCAACCGACAACGGCTTCGTGCTCTCGCTCAGCGATCAGCACGCCTTTCCGCTCGAGGTCGTCTTCGAGTTCGTGAAATCGGCGAGCGTCGAACAGACGCTGACGCAGGCGCTGCTGCCCGCCCCGATGTTCGCGGCGCGCTGGCGCTGGAACGCGGCGAGGGCGCTTGCGATCCTCCGCTTCAGCAACGGCCGCAAGACGCCGCCGCAGCTCCTGCGCATGCGGGCCGACGACCTGCTCGCCGCCGTCTTCCCCGATCAGGCCGCGTGCCCGGAGAACCTCACCGGTCCGATTCGCATCCCCGATCACGTGCTCGTGCGCGAGACGATCGGCGACTGTCTGCACGAGGCGATGGACCTCGATGGATTGCTCGGCGTGCTCCGCGCGGTCGAAAACGGCGGCATCCGCACGGTCGCGATCGACACGCCGGAGCCGTCGCCGTTCTGCCACGAGATCCTCAACGCGAATCCGTACGCTTTTCTCGACGACGCGCCCCTCGAGGAACGCCGGACGCGCGCCGTGCAGCTGCGGCGTTCGCTGCGCGACGACGTTGACGGCGCGGGCATTCTCGACCAATCCGCGATCGAGCAGGTCGCAGCCGAGTCGTGGCCCGTCGTGCGGGATGCCGACGAGCTCCACGACGCACTGACCTCGCTCGTCGTCGTTCCGCCGGTACCGGCTTGGAGCGCGTGGTTCGACGAGCTCGTCGCCGACCGCCGCGCGTACGTGGTGGAAGGGAAGTGGACGTGTGCGGAACGCTCGGAGATCGCGCGCGCGGCGTACGGAACCTCTGCGGATCGCGATGAGGCGGTGACGGAGATCGTACGCGGCTGGCTGGAATGCAGCGGGCCGTTCGCGATTCCGGCGCTCGCGGAGCGGCTTGGCGTGGATGCGGCGAGCGTCGAGGCGGCGCTGCTGCGCCTCGAGACGCAGGGCCAAGTCTTGCGCGGACGCTTCAACGCCGGCGCCGCCGCCGAGGAATGGTGCAATCGGCGCGTGCTCGCGCGGATACACCGGCTGACGATCGGAACGCTGCGGCGCGAGATCGAACCGGTACCGGCCGCCGCGTACGTTACCTTCCTGCAGCGCTGGCAGCACGTCGCGCCGGCTTCGCGCCTCCACGGGCTCGACGGCACGCTGCAAGTGGTGCGGCAGCTCGAAGGTTACGAGATTCCCGCGTTCGCGTGGGAAGAGCGAATCCTGCCGGCGCGCGTCGCCGGCTATCGCCCCGAGTATCTCGACCGGCTCTGCTACGCGGGCGACGTGATGTGGGGGCGCTTGACGCCGCACCCCGCTCTCGAGCTCGGACCCGGCGAGCGCGGCCGCGTTCGCCCGACGCGGCTCGCGCCAATCGCGCTCTTCTTGCGCGCGAACGCCGAGGAGCTGATCGTGATGCGCGAGAGCGATCGCGGCGGGCTAACGCACGCCGCGTGCGACGTGCTCGATACGATCTCGACGCTGCACGCGCCGTTCTTCGCGGAGATCGTGCGCGCGACGAAGCGGTTGCCCAGCGAAGTGGAAGAGGCGCTCTGGCAGCTCGTTGCGGCAGGATTGGTGACGGCCGACGGCTTCGACGCGCTCCGCTCCCTCAGCGATGCGAAGCGCCGGCTGGGCGAGAAAGGACTGCGAGCGCGACCTCGTTCGTCGAGCGGACGGTGGACGCTACTGCAAGCCGCGACCGAGGGCATAGACCGCGATGCGTTCGCGCGGCGTCTCCTCGCGCGATGGGGCGTGGTCTTTCGCGACGTTATCGCGCGCGAAGCGCTCGCGCCGCCGTGGCGCGAGTTGCTCGTTGCGCTGCGCCGGATGGAGGCTCGCGGCGAGATTCGCGGCGGGCGCTTCGTCGCGGGCTTCGTCGGGGAGCAGTTCGCGCTGCCCGAGGCGGTCGACGCGCTGCGCGCGGCGCGGCGCGGCGGAACGGAAGGCGAGCCGGTGCGGCTCGGCGCTTACGATCCGCTCAATCTCGCCGGCATCATCTTGCCCGAGGCGGTCGCCTAGCACTCCTCGCTGGTCTGCCGGCCTTCGTAGATTTCGATGACGCCCGTTGCAGCGACGGGAACGTCCTGATCTTTGAGCAGCGACCCGATGCCGCCGAGCACGCCGCCGTACTTGCCCTTCGTTGCGGTCGAGTAACAGGGACCGAAGTTTACCTTAAAGCCGTCGACGACGGCTTGGCCGTAGGCAGTGTACGCTTTGCCCGGAGCGATCTTCTTCGACGTAAGTCCGCCGCCGGCGCGAGCGTTCGAGCCGAAGCTCGTTCCGCCCGAGAGCGCGAGCTGGAGGTAGAAGATCGCGGTGCCCGAGCCAAGCTCGGGCATGCCGTCGTAATTCTTCGTGCTGCTGATCAACGAGAGCTGCACCGATGGGTTCGCGCTCGGATATTTGAC
>Ga0335069_10002199_pt1 | contig 30284 bp, 27 predicted proteins | sample Lox_Sample_11_FD_206714 | JGI IMG/M metagenome (GOLD analysis project Ga0335069, IMG submission 206714) | Soil microbial communities from Loxahatchee National Wildlife Refuge, Florida, United States - Lox_Sample_1.1 | ecosystem: Environmental > Terrestrial > Soil > Wetlands | place: USA...
AAGGATGGGATCATCAGCGCTCGAGTCTTTTTGGTAATCGCAGCTTCGATCTTGTCTGCGTCAATTACATACGTGCCAGGCAACACATCGACAAAGACGGGTTTGAGTCCCTGCTGTAGGAGCGGTGCGATGGTCGTCGAAAACGTCAGCACCGGCGTGATGACTTCTGAACCACGAGATAATTCGAGCGCTTCAACAGCAAGCAGGTTGGCGGAGGAACCTGAATTGACCATGACGCCATGGGGTTTGCCGAATAGTTTTGCGATAGCGCGTTCGAATTCTTTGACACACTCTCCGGGACCGATTCGCAGGGGTGTCTTGAGCACCTCGACCACCGCATCTATTTCTTCCTGACCGTATACCGCAAGTGCATACGTAATGCGCATAGGATGAGACTTTGTGGGACTTTTTTTCTTAGACATTAGGCCATATTAACAGAAGGGGTCCGCAAGACCATGTTGACTTTTGTTTCAAATAATGCTACCGTCCAGTTCGGGAATAATCCCTAGTGGAAAGGAAACTGTGGATGGCTCTGACCGCAGAGGAGTGCGAGCGGCTCGTTGAACTACTCGCTGAAGTAACGTGGCCAATGCAGCTTGAAGTCTTTAATGCCCTTCTGAAGGCAGCTCCATCGGTCGCTATCGAGCTCGTGGTATTGACAGAGACAGGGCAGGTTGTTTTACTTCCGCGCCCCGAGAAAGATCTATTCGCGGGCAAACTACATGGACCTGGAACGGTTCTCCGAGGCGGGGAAGGTGAAGAAGACGCAATCAAACGAGCAAGGAAGGAGCTCGGGACAGACGTCAGATTTTCGGAACCTTACTTCGTCGATCGAATCCATGTGCCCATGGGCGATGGGCCAATGGAATGTGTGCGCGGACAGGAAGTGGGTCTCATATTTGCTCTGAGACTCCTCGGTGGGACATTACCGGACGGTGCCGTGCTTGCAGACCCCGAAAATCTGCCTCCCAACATTATCGGTTTCCATCGACAGATCATACCCAGAGGGGTGGCGTGGTTGAGGGAACATTCTTGATGATCCCAGTTTTGATCGGGCGTCCGCATGCTATGCGGACGCTTTTTCTTCACAACGCGTGCTCGACACCTCGTATGATCTCTATGATACGCGGAATGATCGCATCATACGAATACTGCTCGCGCACTAATTGCTGTCCTGCGCGGCCGATTCGCTCACGAAGACTTTTGTCTTTAAGTAGTTTCGTCAATACCTCGATCCACTCATCTTCGGTTTTCACAATATATCCGTTCACGCCATTGCTATAGACGAAGGGCATTTCTCCGAACGCGCTACATACTGCAGGCACTGCGCACGCCATGTACTGAAGATTCTTGAGTGACGTCTTCGACTGATTCCATTCGCCATCGCTCCGATGTGGTAGAACACCGATATCAAACTTTTGAATTTCACGCGGCACACTTTCCGGATCATTCCACACGAGCGAATCAATAAATTTTACCTCAAGTCCTTTGATGTCTTGGAAGAGTTTGTACACACGTTGATCTTTAAGAGCACCAACGAGAGTGAAGCTAAATGCGGTGGTATAAGTCGCGAGCAGTTTTCTAAATACCGATGCGAGTATTTCGAGGTTGCGCAGATGTTCTGTGCCTGTGCCCACCCACCCGATCACACTTGGCTTGGTTTCGATCGAATAATCCTTCGTGAACTTTTCATATTCCGAAAATTCGATTGAGATGTGGATGATATGAACGTTGTGGTTGTATTGTTTGGCCCACTGCGCCTGCCCATGTGTGCACACAATAACGGCATCGGCCATTTGAGTGAACACTTTTGTTTTGGTGAAACTGTGTGTGTAAACTGGATCGTCAAAATCGAAGATCATTTTTCGCCGAAAGATCTTGAGGTAGCAAACCATGATCACAAAGAAATACTTGTTCGCGATGGCACGCTGGAGAAAGACGAAGTCATCTTTCTTGATGGAGAAAAGTGAGCGGATTGTCTGTATGATGAGGACGAATTTTTTCGGCCATCGCGTCGTTGAGATCGCCAGTACGGGTGGCCGATGGATCACCGTTTTGAAACCACGTGATTCTAATTCTTCGGCGATGCGAAACGCACGTTGGCGAGATGTCCCACTCATCTCAGTGCTGAATGTATAAAAGTGAATGGTCATATGAAGGAAAGTATCCGCGCGACTCGTCTTGTCCAAGTATGTTTCATCGCACTTTGATATGCATGCGTCACTCTCGCTTGACTGTCCGATACATTTTCAAAGACTTTCGTGACCATATCGACGAGGTTTTGTGCGTCATCCGGTTCATAAAAGGTAACTTCAGACTCTTGCATCACGCTCGTCAAAGCCGGTGTATGCGATGCAACGATCGGTCGGTTCGACGCCATATATTCATACACTTTCATCGGGGTCGTGTTGCGGTACGATTGCTCGTTTTCTTTGGTACCGAGAATGAGGAGTACATCAGCGGTAGCTTGCCAGAGCGGTACCTCATCAAGCGTGCACTCGCCGACAACGTGCAGATTGGCCGGCACTGTTTGCGAACCGGTAACCTGCATGAATTCCTCACGTGTTCCTCCCACGACATACCAGGCGAACGAAGGTGCACGCGCTGCCGCTGCGACAAGGATACCGAGACCTTTCCATGCATAGAAGCGTCCTATATAAAGCACGATTTGTTCGGATGATGGTAGGTGCACCTGCTGCCGGGACTCTTCTTTTGAAGGCACATGTTCAAAAGGATCCAGATCGACAGCATTTGGTTCGACAATGATGTGCGTCTGTCCTCCCAAAATCTTACGTAATGACTCGGCAATCATAGGATTCGTCGCAATGAGTCCGTGCGCGACGCGAAGTAGTTTCAAGAGCGGAGCCTGCAAGAGCATCTCATGTATTTCCAAATAACAATCCATTCCCGCCGCTAAACCCGCGACAAGCGAGAATGTGTCAGGAATGGAATAGAAAATACCTCGCTTACCTTTGATGCGCTCTATGATGAGATAAAAAAAACACGAAATCGCGAAGATACTTGCACTCACATAATAGCCAATGCGGCCTCCAGCATACCAATCGACAGTCGGCAGGATGGTTGTCGGCACGTCGACGCGCAGCTGGTAAAAATCCCGCATCGAAGTGGACTGTGATGCATGCGTTCTCGGAATGACCAGCTCGAGATCGACGCCTGCTTCGATGAATGCTTCGCACATTTTCGCCACCTGGATCCCGTACGCTTTTTTGTTGGGCAAGCGTGCATTGATCACGTAGTACATTTTCAGATTCATAAAAATATCATTTCTTGGCAGAGAAAATAAAACCGAGCGGATAGCGCCCGCGAGCGGCAGGTCGAAGCTTTAGAAAAACACAGTCGAGTGGCCAGTAGATGAAAAAAAACAGTGCAGCGATCTGACGTGGCATCGAAAGCATGATGTTGTTGAAATTGACCGCAAAGGGACCGCCACCGATCGTCTCTACCCGCACGTCAACGAGTCCAGCGTCCGTGAAAAGTCGCACGAGTGCTTCTTTGGTATAGCGGAAATAATCATGAGGGTCGGGATGGTATTGGATGAGAAACGGGACGAAACCGACGAGCGTACCGGTCGATTTGAGCACGCGATGCATTTCAACAATAAGGTGTCGGTGGTTGAAAACATGTTCGAGCACGTTCGCGCATACGACCGTATCGACGCTCTCGTCATTATACGGAAGCGAGTCGTTCTCAAAATCGATCGCGCTCAATGATGCGTCGATTGCCTCCTTTGAGGTCATAGCTGTCGTGTTGAAATAATCGAAGTAATTCGGGTCCCTCCCGCCACCGACATCGACGACACGGCCACGGAGCGCGTATGCACGAAATCCCCTATTCATCAGAATGCGCGCAAGGCTTTGTCCCCCATAAATTTTCCGCGAAATAGAAAGGGTATTCATATGGTCTTCTTTTCGATAACGAAAAAGTGATGGTACTGGTTCTCGAGCGGCACGAAGTGTTTGGTGACGGTGCCATACTTCCTCATCACGGTGAGGACACGCGACAATGGATATCCTTTTTTCCCGATTTCCCAGTAATGCTGGCCGTTAAAGACATGCGTCCGTGGAAACGGGATCTTAAACGCGAACGTAATTTCCGGAATGAATGGCATCTTGAGACAAAACTTCACCGGTGGACCGAAATGCGGTACTGAGATGAGCACATGGGTGCGCGCGACGCGTGCAAGCTCGGAGAGACTTTTTTCAAAATCATCAAACGGTAGGTGCTCAAGGACCTCAAAGGCACATGTCACGTCAAATGAAGCGGCCGCGAAAGGTAATGCACGCACATCCGCGACGACGTCGGGCTTCGTGTCCGGCGCATAATCTACACTCGTATAGGTGATGCCTCTCTGTCGACGCAGGTAGTCTCCGACGACCCCGTCGCCTGCACCGATCTCAAGGAGAGACGTGGGGTTCGTCGCAAAGATCTCTCTAAGCTGGTAATAGTAGCTCGCAAAGCGGCCGACATTTGCATATCGCTTGAAGTGGTAATGGTTGTTCGACACTTGAGCCATAGCGATGCTTATTGTAACGCACTCAGTATCTTCGGGATAAGTGCGATGAGCGAATGATCTTTTTCCACCATGCTGTGTAATAGCACCGGATCGATCGACCGAGCATGTTGTATCGCCTCCGCTATTGCTTCTGGATCATCACTTCCGACGAACAAGCCAAGTGGGCTCAACAGTTCTCGAAACGCACCATTAGTCGTGACCGGCACAACACCGCATGACATTGCTTCCAAAACGGCCTTGTCCAATCCACCCGTCTTGCCGAGATTCAAGAAGATATCAGCTTCTGCGAGTACGGCCGGCAATTCACGCGGTGCAAGCGCTCCGAGAAAATGGACATCACTTGCATACGCACGGCGCGCGACTTCTTCTTTCAAACGTGCTTGGTATGCAACATCTTCTGATATCGCGGGAGCACCCACGATTGTAAAAGAAAACGGGACGTTTTCGCGCGCAAGCACATCAAGCACCGAAAGCATGTCGATGACACGCTTCGATTCGGCAATACGACCGACTGTTATGATACGCAGTTCGTCATGTGTCACTGTATCCTTAATTCGGAACACATCGGTCGCGATACCTTGTCCCACGACGCGCACCTTCTTCGATGCAAGGCGGAAACTCTCGGGCACTGCGGTAAACACAACGGATGAAAAAAATACGGCGATGCGAAGTCGCCAGGTGATGCTTTTGTGCACATACCATAAGCCGACAGGTATGCGCATCAGGCGCCACCACGCGCCACCGAGCACCATGTATTCCGGGTTCATGTGGACGAAAACAGCATCATATTGTTTTCGGAGCTGCCAGAGATAGCGATAAAAATTAAGGATGTATTTGATGCGTGATACTCCGTTTTCTTTTCCCAAGGAATAGACCGACACATTCGGTGGAAGGCTGAGCCTCCCGCGCTTGAGACAAATAACTGAGACTGTCTCATACTGCTTCGAGAATGCTTCTATCCATTGATGGAAAAATCCGAGCACCGGGTCATCCGCATCGACGACTTGGGTGCAAATAAGAAGGTGTGGGCGAGCGTGTTGTGCCATGACGGTTATCGCGCAAGCTCGCCGCCCGTACTTCGAAGCATCTCGAGCATGGCCGGCACGACTGATGAGAGCGCGTGTTCGCGCCGCACGTAGGCGCGAAGCTTACTGCGTTCTTGCGTGCGCTCTTCCGGTGTGAGCGAAAGCGCCGCGTGAATTGCCCGCGCGATCCCCTGCTCGGAAGCATCCGTGATGAAGAGCCGATCGTCGACGACGCCTTTCATTGTCGGCTCTGAGGTGACGACGATCATGCCCGCGGCCATTGCCTCGAAGAGGGTTTTGTTAAAACCGCGAACACTACCGGTGTTTATGAATATATCGTGCGAACCGTAGACCTCTGCCGTCTTGTCGTGCAACACATTACCGTGATACGTGATAATGCCGCGGCGTTCGAGTGTCGCATACGTAGAGCGAAGCGCTGCTGCATATGCCTCATCACCCGCGCCGGGTGAACCGTAGATGTCGAGGTGTGGTGCCGCGGCTTGCACAAACGTACCAAGCGCCTTGAGGATACGGTCGAGATTCTTCTTCGCAGTGATGCGCCCAAGAAAGATGAGTGAGTCCGGTGCACGCTTTAACTCCTCAGCGTACATGTCTGCATCGACTCCCATCGGCACCATGCGACTATGTTCACAAGCAGCGGCATAAGAATGCGGGTTGGTATAGAAGACCACATCCGAGAGCCAGATAGCGAGCCGAGCCAAGCGCGATGCTTCTGTGTCATTAAACCAATAGCCGATGCGTTTGCCGGTTAGCCGCCAGATGGGCCACGCAAGAAGAACGAATTCCGGACTCAAGTAGACGAGCACGGTTTCATATTCTCTTCGAAGTTGCCACACATAGCGCAAGAATCGCATCGTATAGACGAAGCGTTTCAGATAGCGATTCCCATGTGCCGATTCTTTGCCGAGCGAATGTTCGATGACGTTTGCTGGTAGGTTACGCTCGCGCACACCGAGCGCGATCACCTGCACGCGGCGTGCCTGTCGCGCAAATTCCTCGATCCACCGATGGAAGAAGCCGAGCAGTGGATCAGTGCGATCGATTGCTTCCGTGACGACAAGGATGTCCATATCGCCGCGAATGGAGCGCAGCTCGGGTGTCTTCGTCGGAGTGACTTCGCCCTTGAGGACGTTCGCACCATAGACATCAGCGAGGAGATCAAGATCTTTGCCGGTGGTCCGCAAAAGTTCTATGTTTTTCTGTTCCATCGCGCGGAACAATCTAGAACCTTCGGTGTCCCCCACGCGTTGTGCGTATTCTTGGCTCAAGGCAGCAACATCCTTGATGAAGCAATGCCCGCCAGCGCCTCTGCCACTCTTGTGAAAGGGACGCGAATAGCGATTGGAGATCAGCGGATCGGCTTCGAGCGCGCGCTGGATGTTTTCCCATCCGAAGCCATGGCTTCGGGCGAGGTCATACATGAGATTGAAGAAAATGATTTGCGTATAGCCGCTCCCATTGTGCGAATACTTGATGATCTCGGCTTCGGTACTCGAACAGACAAGCGAGAACGGTGCTTCGGGAAGCACCGCGAGTATGTCTTGTGCGATCGCGCGGGTCTCCGGTGTATCATGTGCAAGACCGATGATATTGGCGAACGGATGCGATGCATCGTGTGCCGCTGTCGCTTCACTCAGGAATTCCGGAGAGTACATGACGATACGGTCCGGGAAATCCTTTTGTATCGCAAGAGCGGTGCCCGGCAACATCGTGGACTTGATGACGGCGGTCTTGCCCTTCCCGACCAGCGAGACGGCTTCGCGCACAATGCTAAAGTCTGATCCGTCCGGTGTCGTCGGTGTCGGCACTGCAATGATGACGATGTCGCATTCGGCAATCTTGGCCCTGTTGTGGCGATATGGTTCCTCGAGTGAGTAACGCACGACGGAGAGCCCACGTCGTTCAAAATCATCGGCATAATTCTTCCCGATCCATCCCTGACCGATGAAACCGACCGGTTTTGAGGAGCGCGCCATATGAGACGTATTATGCGTTCTTGGCTTGATTTCTGCAAGAAATCGAGTTGACACGATACTTCATATAACATATAGTATTTTTGGTTTAGTTCGACCCAAACAAACGGAGCAGGATGATGATCGGAGAATCTATATTCCCATTGGAACGAGCTTTCGGACTTGCGTTCGACGTGGAGCGCGATTCAGAGAGACGAAGTGGCTTTAAACCGGCCGAGATACAACTCGGACCACAAATGCCACTTCCTATGTATGGCGAACTCCGCCTTCACGGATTCGCAGCCACGATCATGGGGGGGTTCTGTGAACACATCACTATCGTCGGAAAAGACGAGAAGCGGATCAATGACTGTGTGGTTTATCAAGGCAATGCGATTTGCGAGATGCTCGTCCGTGATCTTGGTGTCCCGCGGGAGCAAGTGTCTTGGAATACTTCCGACAGCAATACGGGCCACACACTGGAAGTTATCCGTAAAATGGTGTATGAGGATCGGGAGGCTGGTAAACATCGGCGATGTGCAATCATCACGAGCCATTATCACAGAGACCGCTCAGAAGAGAGCGCGCTTTGTAGTGGATGGAGTCCGGTATTTCTCAGCGCGGAGTCATTCATTCTTGCAGCGTGTGCATCCGAAGTCGAACGTTCGACGAAAAGGAACTGGATCGAAGAAGAGTTGCGCCGATACGATTATGTTGCACGTGCAATCGCCGAGATCAATGGCATTTCAGACATGAGACGTGGAGTATATCAACCTCAAACTAGGGGTTGGTGAGCATCGGCCAAATAGAGGCCGCAGCGAAGTTGCGGTCTCTATCTTTTTACGCACGCGGTGATATCGACGCAATATTTCTGGATGTAGTCCGCTTCGCTTTGGTACGGATAATTTTTGAGATGCATCTCACGCGGACCATTTTTGAACCATTCCGATAGTGCCGCGGGGAAATCCTTTTCACTCGCGATGATGGCACCAACTTCACGCGCGATGCCGACGTCAGTTGATATGACTGGTTTCCCTGCGGCGAGTGCCTCGATGATGACGAGTCCGTAGCCTTCGTAGTGAGAGGTCACGAGTACAAGATCCTCGATAGGATAATATTTCAGGCTCTCTTTCTGGTCTTCGAAAATCACCATTCTCGATCCCGCATCTACATTTAATTCCTTAGCGAGTGCTTTCAGTTTCGCTCGTTCACTTCCATCTCCAACGATGATAAGACATGTGCGTTCGGGTGCCGCTTGCGCGAATGCACGAATAGCGAGACTTGCATTCTTCTCCGGTTCAAGCCGACCAACGAACAGTAGTTTTCTATCGAATCTTGAAAATGCACTAACGAGCATCGGATCCGATTGCCTCTGATGCAGAATTATATCGACGAAAATCGGCAACACGCTGATCGGTATTTTTAGTTTATATCGCGCAATGATCTCATTTTTGACGCGCTCTGAAACGACGCGTATGCGTGTAGCCCGACGTAATACGAAACCAGCAACGAGTGCACGGTGTCGATTCATGAATGAATGCTGGGTATATCCGTGTGAGAGAAAATCAGTATGCACCTGCACGTGGAGCGGTACTCCTTTGACCCAGGCGATAAGGAGTGCGAGGAGCCCAACTTCGAACGGATCTTGTGCGGAGATGACGTCGGGCTTCGGCAGGTTGCGAACAATGAGCAAGGTATCGAGTCCGTAAAATATCTTTGAGAGCGAGTTGGTCGGATAGACGGAGAGATTTCTCTCTTTGTATTCTACCGTTCCATCAGATCGAAGTGAGAATCCAATAATATCTAAATGACCAAATGTGTCAGCATACGAAATCTGTCGTGAGAATGCAGGCGTCCCGGGGAAAAGAATCCCTCGTTTCGATCTATCTGAGCCGATCTGGAGTACGCGCATATTATTTTTGAATGATCGCGAGCATGTCATGGGCGACGTCGTCATACGTACGCACTGTCGTATATGCTGCAATGTTCGCGCGCAAGCGTTCGTATGTAGCCGGATCGGCGAGCGCTTTAATGCCGCGAATCATGTCGGCTTCGTCCAGCGGGTCGATAACAATTCCCATGTTCTTATATTTTTCCGCGTAGCCGGAGTTTTTGGTTATGATGAACGGCACACCGCATCGCAGGGCATCGATGATGGTGTTGGGTGCGACGTCTGATATTGAGGGCAAGGCGACGGCGTAGCATGAACGCGTCAACTCCATCAATTCGGCATGTGGCACGATTCCCTCTTTGAGTTCGAGATCAATGCCCTCGGCACGAACTTTCTCGAAAGCAGTTCGAAACGCCGATGCATTTTTGAGCGCCATTTGCCGTCCGTACAAGATCACCGAACGATTCGTCTCTTTAGATCGTTCAAGCCGAGGACCAATAACATTCTCAACGGTATGTATACGCGACTCGTCGAGGCCATAGGGCTCAGTCCAAATTCGAGCGAGCCACGGCGTATTGAATGCGAGTTCGCCATGCCGCAGCATCCACGCTACCAACTTCTTCGCCATGCGTTCTTTGCGACTAAGGGCGCGCGGGGCACGATAAAATTTCGGCAGCGGCACGAGATCATGCGTGCGTTCGATGTACGATTCCCAGACGAAGTCTCCGCCAATGCGGATGACGACGGGCTTGCGAAGAAGCATTCCGACGAAGGCCGTCGGCACGCCCGCGCTGTACGTATCAAATGCGAATATCGCTGAAGCACCCCACGCTGCTCGCATGAGCTTGAAGACATAGAGAACATGCCGGACACCCGAAGGATAGTTCTTCAGCGAACTGAAGAGAACGACCGGTGCATCGTGGCCAGTCTTTTCGAGCGACTCCCTCACACCCTTGGCATACAAAGCGGGCCCGCCAACCTCAGGCGGATAAATACCTGTTGCAATGATAATGCGCATGGAAGTACTGTAGCGCACGTGAGAGCGGCGCGCCAAGGGGGCGCGCCGCACAGATAGTCAGTCATTCTGACGCTGGCCTTCGCCGACGTCGGACAACCAACGGAGGAGTTGCGTAAGGGAACGACATCCCTGCAGGCGAACACATCCGCGATGCCGCACCCTGAAACACGCATCCGAAGCCGAACATAAGAATATACGCCTTCGGCCAATTCTCAGGATCCATGAAGTAGAATGGGTTGCCGAGAAGTCTTGGCCATTCCACAGAAGGGTCGAGGGTTTGAGCCATGTTACATTCCCTCCTTTCCACCTCAATCAGACACCCGTTCAGTCTAAAGTGCAAGGAGTGAGTGGTATCTCGCTACTTCGTCAATGCACCAAAGACCTCGTTTCTCATATCTGCAGCAATAATATTCCAATCGTACTTTTCTATCGCAAGCGCACGCGCATTCTTCACGATGGTCGCGGTGAGTTGCGGATCCTCGATATAGTGCCGCACCGCAGAAGCGACCGACATCGGATCATGCACGTTGCAAAAGATTCCTGTCGATGGAATTTCGGGATCTTTCCATGGATCAAAGAGGAAGTCGACGATGCCGCCGACCGGAGTCGCAACGACGGGGATGCCGGCGGCGAACGCTTCGACAAACGCATTGCCGAAGCCTTCGATCACCGACGGGCGCACAAAAATATCGCACATTTTGAAATACGCAGGCAGCTCAGAATGATCGATATGTCCGGCAAAGATAACGCGATCATCGACGTTTGCCTTCTTTGCAATATCGTTGAGCTTGCTGCGATCCTCACCATCACCCGCGATGAGGAACTTCACGTTGGCCGGAAGATGCGGCAGTGCGCGTATCACATCCTCTACACCGCGCGAGAGCACGAGGCGCGATGCAGTGAAGAGATACACATCACCATGCTGTTTGCCGTATTTGTTCTTCAATTCCCACAAACGTTCACCTGAGACCGGAGCCGAGAACTTCTCGGTATCCACCGCATTCGGAATGATGACGACCGTCCCCTGGTAACCTACTTCGCGCGTGAGTTTCTCGATGAATGATGAAATCGCTTTGATACGGTCGGCTTTGAGATAGAGGCGCTTATAGAAGAACCACATCGCGCGCAGTATCGGCTGGCGATTTCTTACTTGCGCGAGCGAGTTGCCGTCTTGTAATTCGAGATAATATGGAGTTGATGGGTGCGTGTACTTGAAGAGCAACGCGCCGAACGCGGCATAATTGGCCATCATCGCCCACGTCATATCGTATTTGTTCTTACGATTGAGTGAATGTGCTTTCCAAAACGAAGTGAGTGGAAAAAATAGTTTTGCGCGCTTCAAAGCGGGCGGCAAATTCCTGTCAGAAACTTTTGGATTCTCCACAGTCGAGCCAATGCGATACACCGTGACATTCCCGATCCGTTCAACCTCCGGCAATCGCGAATCAAATCGCAATGTGATCATGTCGAACTCATATTCAGCCGGATCAATCCGATCGGTGATCTCCTTGATAGCAACCTCCGCACCACCGACGAACGGGTGGTACGTGAGGGAAAATATAAGAATGCGTCTAGGCTTCATTGCGCCTCATCCTAGCCCAAAAGCGCCAAAAGAAAAGGCTGTCTTACTTCTTGATTGCCTTCAGCGATTCAATGTAATCGCGCAGAGAATGCTCCGCCTTCCAGCCGAATTCCTTCTCGGCCTTCGATGTGTCGATGTAGGACTCCATGCGATTGCCCGGGCGTTCGGGGAGCATGACGATGTTGTCGGTGAACATCTGCGCAAGCTCGAGCACCGTGTAGGACTCGTGGCTGCCGAGACCGTATTCATCTCCTTTGCCTTTTTCGCCTACCATCATAAGCCCGCGCACGAGGTCGTCGACGTGCGTGAAGTTACGCTTCTGCGTGCCCGGCGATGTGACGGTGATCGGTTGCCCTGCCCAATAGAGCGTCTTGAAACGACCGATGACCGATGCATATGGACCTTCGGCAAGTTCGCGCGCACCGTAGCCATTGTAGAAGTAGGTGATGGCGTACGGAAGATCGAACCATCTGCCGTAGTTACTGACGAGCTCGGTGTTGGAGGCTTTCATCCATGCGTAGGGTGACTGATCGCGGCCCATGCCACCATCGGCGAACTTCGTCGAGGATCCGGCGTAGACGATCTTGCACTTGCGCTTGCGCCAGTATTCGAGGACGTAATGCGTTCCCATCACGTTCGATTGCCATACGAGCTCGACGTCGTTGAAGCTCTGCTCGACGCGCGAATATTCTCCCAGATGGAAGATGATCGCCGGACTGAGATCACCACAGAGGGATTCGATGTCCTTCGTATGACCTTCACGATACTCGGCGGCTTCGATGTGATTTTCCTTCTTGCCAATGAAGTAGTTGTCGAGCGAGATGACACGATACTTCGGTAGGAGCATCTCGATAAGGCGTGAGCCGATCATGCCGGCACCACCGGTGACAAGCACCGTTTGTTTATCAGTATCCATATAGCCAGAAGATTACACGTCTTCGGGACTTTCTTCAACAATGTCCCATTCGGACTTTTTGACATGCCGTGAGACGGCAAGAGCAGCGATCGAGAGGAATATGACAGCAGCGAGCGCGAAGAACCAATAGGAGCTCGTGCTACGTGTTGCTACCGCAGCCGCTTGCGGTGCGACGACTGACATATTGCCCGCATCGTTGCTCGCGCGAATGTCTGTGTTCGATGATGCAGGTCTAATTTTCGCACTCGTTGACTTTTTTGGTTTGGGAGGCTTCACCGGAGATACAGGTTTGCTCTTCGGCGTTATCGTAGTGGTTGAGATCGAAGCACCGGGTGTCGGTGTGTGTGCAGTAAATGATCCCATATCTCCCGGCGAACGCTGCAAACTATTACCATCACCAAGCGCCCCTTCGCTGCTGTCGTATGAGACAGTGTCGATATCGGTAAGTGACTTGTCGCGCAGTGTTATCGACTCGCCTGCATTGTCGAGCGAGACCGCGCTGTGGAAGAGTGTGCCGGCAAAGTCCGGATAATCAGCCGAGAATTTCGTCGCGTTCGATGCGATGACCCCATACGTACTCGGTGCCAACGTCGCATCACCCGATGCAGCGATGATATTGTGATTGGCATCACCTTCGTAGAGTTTCCATGTGGTGAGTGGTACCGACGAGGTGCTTGCGTTGTAGACTTCTAGCCACTCATGACCAGTATCGGCGCCGAGTGGATCGTACATGACCTCGCTTATCACGACCTGTGCTGCCACAAGATGCGGCACTAGCAAGAGCAGTAGTATGATGTTATGTATCCAAATCTTCTTCATGACCCCCTTGTCCACTAATAACACGTTTGAGGATTTCTGATGAGACTTCTCCCGTGCCCACTTCTTTAGGTTCATCGACGCTCACTGGCGTCGGCTGCTCGCGCCCACGCGGCGGACTGGCCGGACGCGCCGTGCGGAAATCATTCGATCGAAATGAGTTTGATGAAGACTGCGGTGCATGATGATTATTTCCTGATGAAAACGATTGCTGCATCCGCACACGCAAGAGATCTGCTGGCGAGCGAACTGGAGTCGGTGTGGGAGCAGTGGGTTTGCGTGCGCTCTCGATCGCCGCGCGTAATGCCGAACGCTGCTCTACTTCCGAAGCACTCGATCGGTCAGTCGGCCGTGAGGCATCGGTGCTTGATGGCACTGGTGGTATCGGTGTGTTTGTCGTACGTGCGGCGTGCGTGACCGCGATCGGCGGTGTCGAGGGGGCGACTTCCCGAGGACGCGAGCCATAGGTACTGCCTTCTATTTTACGTATCTGGGTCTTCGAGAGTACTGGCGGTGGGATGAATTCTTTTTGCTTGGCTGCGATCACTGCTTCGACCTCGGCACGTGAGCGACCATAGGTCTCACGCGAGTGTGTGACGACATCTTCGCGATACGAAATATGCGGCTTCTCGATGGGTGGAATTGTCTCAGCTGAGAAGGGTGCCGAACCGACACCGTCGATCATGAGGGTCAAATAAATCTGTCCAATGCCAAGCCCCACCATGTCTTCTGCTTCGAAGGTCGGTTCGAAGACCGTCTTCAAGGTCTCAGCATCGAAGGGACCGACGCGGAAGGTGATGAGTGTCCCCACGTTGCCGAAGACTGCATCGCGGACTTCTTCGTCCATCTGCTCGATGTACTGGTTGGCAAGTGTGAGCGCGAGTTTGTATTTGCGCGACTCCGAAAGAATATCAGCGAAGGATTCATTCATCATCGATTGGAATTCATCGACATAGAAGAAACAGCGCGGGAGCTTCGCCATGCGGCTCGCGGGCTCTTCCGCGCGACTCATCGCGGCGAGATAGATCTTCACGGTAAGCATCGATCCCAAGAGACTCGCATTGCTCTCTCCCATGCGACCTTTGGAAAGATTGACGATGAATATTTTCTTCTCGTCCATTATTGTGCGTAGATCGAACGAGGAGGTCGGCTGGCCGATGATGTTGCGGATGAGCGGGTTGGAAACGAACGCACCGATTTTGTTTTGTATGGCGGGTGTCGCTTCGCGCGTATAGGTATCGGTGAACGCGGCAAATTCTTCAGTCCAAAACGCCTTTACGATGGGGTCGCTCACTTTATCGACGACGGCAGTACGGAACGTTTTGTTGGTAAGCATTCGGTTGACGTCGATTAAGGTCGAGCCCGGATATTCGAGGAGTGCTAAGAGTGTGTTTTGCAATATGTATTCCATGCGCGCGCTCCACGCATCGACCCAGATGCGCTTGAAGGCTCCCATGAGGCCAGAGACCACGAGGTGGCGATGTTCGAAGCCAACGTCCTCCATCACATTGAATCCGAGTGGATGATCAACATCGAAGGGTGCGAAGTAGACGACGTCGTTGATGCGGTCATGCGGGACGAAGTCGAGGAGCTTCTCGGCAGTCGAGCCGTGCGGGTCGATGAAGGCGATGCCTTCGCCGTGCTGAATGTCTTGTATCGCCATGTTCTCGAGCATGGTCGACTTGCCCATACCAGTCTTGCCGATCACATAGACGTGCTTACCGCGGTCGATGGCACGTATACCAAACATCTCGCGTTTACCGCGCGTGTGTGTCGCCGCAAAATACGTGATGCGGCGATCATCGTCGCGTGCATCGGGATGCATACTCTCTAGTATATCAGTAAGTTTGACTTCAAACCCGCTCCGGCGCAGGTGAAAGCTTCGGTAGGACGTTGCGGACCCGATTCTCAAGATCCTTTCGACGCGCGGCTTCATCATCGATGCGATTATCCATGGCGCTGAGTCGGTTTTCGACAGCGAGAACTCGTTCACCAACTTCCTTGATATCTGCCTTCAATTCCGTACGCAGACCATCGAGTCCTTCCTGTAACTCGTCTTTCGTTACCATCTTATCCTTGATGGAATTAACAACTTCGAGAATCTCTTTTGTTTCTGCATCCATAGATTTTTATTCTATACGCGATTTAGCTGACGTGCGCACATGATCAAATTGATTTTCAGGATCGTGGTGCATAGCATTCGACGGTGTACTCTCGACGAACTCTCCCTTGCGCTTCGGTGCGTGCTGCTGTCGCGCTCCACGACGACGTACCGCAATACCGAGCCCAACAACGATGACTCCCAATATAAAAAATATCCACATCTTCATGTCGACGGGGAAGCCGAGGAGTGGCATCACCGCAACAAGCGCTCCCACGAGCATGATAAGGGCATCTAAAGTCATAGCGAGAAGTCTACCGCACTGACAAATAAATGAAAGCCCCGTTCCGGAAAACCGAACACAGTTTACCGTCCTATTATAAGGACGAATTCACCTCGTACTCCCCCCTTTTCCTCGAGCCGCTTCGCGAGATCCAATGGTTCGCCTACAAGCATCTCTTCATGCATCTTCGTGAGCTCACGTCCGATGTGTACTTGAGTGATGCCGTGCGCAGCAAGCTCGGCTAAGAGTTTTAATACTCGGTGCGGAGATTCATAGACGACGACCGGATGCTTACTCGCCGCTATCTCTTTAAGCATGGTCTGGCGACCCTTCTTGTGCGGCAGGAATCCAAGAAAGGTGAATGATGGTTCATCGATGCCGGCGATTGATATCGCCGCGGTCAACGCCGATGGTCCTGGGATTGTCTCGATGATCAGTGGTGCGGGAGAAGTCTTTTTCGACCCGAACTGCGAGCCGGAAGCGAAAAAGACTTCTCCCGCGCTATGCGCTCTTACCCGAGCGACAAGTCTCGCTCCTGGATCAGATATCCCGGGCGTGCCTGCATCGGAGACAAACGCGACGTGCTCCCCTGCCTCGAGGCGATCGATAATTTCTTTCGCCTTGTTCATTTCTGTCGCCGCATCCAATCGTTGAAGCGGCTTCTTGATCTCATATTTCGCCAGCAACTTCGAAATGACCCTTGTATCTTCGGCATAAATTACGTTGCACTCTTTCAGCGTCCGCAAAGCACGTAGCGTGATGTCCTCTATATTGCCTATCGGTGTGGCGACGATTGAAAGCACTCCGATAAGAGTTTGTGTATCTCTAGAAACGATTGACTTTTCTTTTTGATTTGTCATACTCTCTATATCCATATGAAAAGCACCTCTTAAGGTTTCGTCCTTAAGCGGTGCTTTTCTTTTGACTAATCTTGGGGCGTACTGTGTCAAGATAAATTATCTTTTCTTTTGCGGTCTTTTTCAACAATGTCGAACATGTCTTGATATACGGACTAAGCACCATCTTTAGCTTGTCGGTCGAATACCAATGCTCCACAAGTGAATAAAAGTCACCATCGCTCGATACCAACACCGCTTGATCATACGAGCTGTAATCCAACATCGCCTGCAGAACAAGGTCAGCATCGACGTTTCCTTTTGGTTTACCATTCCTATCAGGCAACACTGGCTTGAACTTCAAGATAAAGCCAGCTTTTTGCAAATGCTCATAGAGCGCATTGTGCTGTACCATAAATCCAATAAACACATATGCTACCTCTACGTGATACTTTTCTCGCAAATATATCCGAAAACGAAACCAATCGATTTTCCAACCCAAACTCTGCACACCCTTGTGCGTATTTTGGCCATCGATGAAGGCATAATTGTTCTGCTTCCGCGACATATGCGTTCGAACACTATAGCGCATATCTATCGGGTAGCTATTGCTTGAATATGCGGCGTAATATCCTCCACGTTGCCTATCGGCGTTGCGACTATTGAAAGAGTTCCCATATCAATCCGCGATCTGATCAGCCACCTTATAAATATCCCCCGCACCCATCGTGATGATGAGATGCGAGGAATCGAGCTTCAATAATTCGTCACGAATCTCGTCGAATGAATCGAGCGCGAGCGAGAGGCCGCCGACTGCATGGATTTCTTCAGCGATGATCTGGTTGGACACACTCGGATCGTTCGGCTCACGCGCTGCATAAATCGGCGCGATGATGGAACGATCAGCTTTGGCCAGCGCTCGAGCGAATTCTTTCAAGAATGATTTCGTGCGGGAATAGAGGTGTGCGTGGAATGCGACCACAATTTTCTTGTCGGGAAATTTCGCGCGCACCGCTTCGAGCGTCTTTTCGATCGCCGTCGGATGATGTGCATAATCATCGTACACGAGCGCACCCAATGGCGTCTCACCTTTGTATTCGAAGCGCCGCCACGAACCTTTGAAGTCGAGGAGTGCGCGATCGATGGTGCCCTGTTGTATATCAGGAAATACGCTGCGGGCGGCCGCAGCGGCCGCCCGCGCGTTTTCGCGATTAAATTCGCCGATTTGTGAAAGCGTCGGCACTTCCTCTTGCGTGTAATCAATGATGTGCGCTTGTGCACCTGCAAGGACACGAGCGATGTTGGATCCTGCGGGGTTCGTCACAATGTACCCATCGTGTGGAACCTTGTGCGCCGCCGTGCGAAACGTCTCGACGAGCGCATCGAGTGTTGGGAAATAATCAGTGTGATCCCATTCGATATTGGTAATGACGAGAATCTGTGGTGAGAGTTTCAAGACATGATCGCGGTACTCGCAGGCCTCAACGATAAGTAGATCATCCGAACCAGCTAAGAAGTTTGATTCAAAATCACGCACGATCGAGCCGATGATAGCCGTCGGCTCTTTCCCTGCCGTCTGTAAAATCTTTGTGAGCATGCCGGTCGTCGTGGTCTTTCCGTGGGTTCCGGTCACCGCGATCGTCTTCATTCCATATGAGACTTCGCCGAGCGCTTCGAAGTACGACAGTTCCTCGATGCCAAGTTCTTTCGCGCGCATGCGTTCTGGATTCGATTCGGGAACAGCATCGCTATAAATCAAAAGTCCCGTGCCCTCCGGAATATTTCCTGCAGCTTGATCGATATCGACGTGAATCCCCTTCGAGGTTAAGAGTTCTGTCGTCGGTGATTCTTCGCGATCGGAGCCAGCAACCGTTTTGCCTTGCGCATGCAGCATTTGCGCGAGCGCCGACATCCCGATCCCGCCGATGCCGGTCATGTAAATGTTTTTCGGGACTTCCATAAAACTAACTATACACAGTAAATAGCGTAAGTGCATCACTATACTCAAAGTGCGCATTGCCAAAAAATCCTTTTGTTATAGGATTGGAATGGCTTTTGAGAGGAGGCACCGAGAAGATCTTTGGAATATAAATCCCCCTACCACACAGGAACCGAGAGTCCCCAGAGACTCCAAAGTGTTCTTGTTGCCGAAAGGAGGTTGATCCAATTCCCCCAACTTAGCACGTTCTCGGACGTGCTTTTTTGTTAGACATCTCTTTTCAACACTTCTGTGAGTATTCGCACGAATTCATCATTCCGCTCATATTCATTCTTGAACATGCCGAATGAAGCGAAGGCGGGGCTGAAGAGAATGATGTCGTCCATAGTCGCTGATGCGAGTGCTGCGTCAAACGCTGATTTGAGTGAATCGAAAAAGACTGCGTCGGAAACATACGAGCGAATCTTTTCTGTTCCTGTCCCCGCAAGCAACAACACTTTCTTACAATGCATCTGTATTGCTCTTTGCAAGTGAGACATATCGAGTCCTTTGTCTGCACCGCCTATGATGAGGAGGATATTTCGTCGGCCTTCTGGGTCAAGTGCTTCGAGTGCAGCGATCGTTGCTTCAGGAGTCGTTGCATTGTTGTCGTTATAAATTTTCACGTGATTGACCTCACCAGCTAATTGCAAACGACCCTCGACACCTTCGAATTTTTCGAGACCAACGCGAATTTCATCTTCGGACACTTTCAATGTGCGGAGTGCCTCCGCTGCAAGTGCAGCATTCTCTCTGTTATGTTCGCCAGGGATTTTTAATTTCCAATCAGACGGAAGTGGTGTGGGTACGCGCGGCAGCACCTTTGGTGCTGCCGCGGTTATTTTCTCTTCAATACCCTTTCCGCATACGAGCACATCACCTTCTATTTGGAATCGAAAAATATTCGCCTTGTCAGCAAAATATTCATCCATATCCTTGTAATAATTCTGATGATCCGGCATGAGATTGGTAAAGACCGCGATCTGCGGAGAGATTTTCAGATCGCCGAAGCCTTGCAGCTGCCATGAATCGAGTTCGAGAACCGCAATGGTATCTTTCGTCACCTGTGGCAAAAATGAAAGTGTGGAAACGCCGCGAACATTTCCGCCGAGGAGAACATTTTCTTTGTTTTTTGTTTTTAGTATTTCATACATCATCTGCGTCACGGTCGATTTGCCGCGCGTGCCGGTCACACCGACAATCATGGCTCCCTCGTGCATCGCATAGTTGGCAAAAAGTGCAGTCGACATGTAGACAGGCACGTCTGCTGTCCGTGCGGCTTCTATGAACGGAGAGCTGAGCGGGACTCCAGCCGCTTTGAGAATAAAATCGCATCGAGTGAAGTCTTCTTCCTTGTGTTCGCCAAGATGAAACGACACGTTTGGATACTTTTTGAGCTTCTCTATAGAATCGGCGAGCTCATGCGCACGCTTTGTATCAGTCACGAGTACCCGAGCACCACAGGCCGCGAGAAACTCGACGTCGCCAACACCACGACCGAGCAGCCCGAGACCCATGACGGTTACTTTTTTGGCTTCGAACGGCTCACAAAAATTTTTCATCTCACCACTATATGCCACATTTGGGTTCTTCCGAAGTGGTGATGTTTGACATCTCTGATTTTTGATTCGTAGATAATATTGACTCCAACATGTATTACTAGAAAAGCTACACTTTGAGAGACCGTTCGATACCATCGTATGAGTCGGGTTATCCACAGTAATTTTCATCCAGCGCGCACCTGCAAAAAGGTGCATAATGATAACCGCGATCGATTGATACGGAATCTTGACTGGATTCGCGAACACATTCCCTGACTAGCGTGCGCGCAAGACTACGAGGCCTCCTCGGAGCTCTTTCACCGCCCGCTAATAGAAACATTAGTGGCTATTTTATTTCGGAAGGAACCAAGGAACCTATGAGTATCTCAATTACAAAGCGCAATGGGGAGAAGGAGCCCTTCAATGCCGACAAAATCAACCGCTCTATCGAACGTGCTGCAGTCGGTTTGCTCGATCCTATCTCGATGGTCACCCAAATAGCCACCGAGACGCAGTTGACCCTGTACGATGGAATAACGACCGAAGAAATGGACAAGGCGACCATCAGCGCAGCCGTCCAAAACATCAAGGAAGACACTGACTACGACAAGATTGCGACCAGACTCTTCCTCAAGACCGTCTATCGACGCGTGGTGGGTGACTACGATCTGGACAACCCTGCCGACCTCAAGAAAAAGCATGCTGCCGCGTTCCTGACATATGTAAAAAAAGGTGTTGCCGAAGGTAGATTGCACGAAAACATGCTTACGTTCGACCTCGAGAAGCTCTCCGAAGCACTTGCGATCGAGCGCGATGAGCTGTTCGTCTATGCAGGTGTCGACGGTCTCATCAACCGCTATGCGATGAAAGGTCCGAACCAGCAAACACTCGAGACACCGCAGTATTTCTTCATGCGCGTTGCAATGGGACTCTCCTACAACGAAAAGAATCCGACCGAAACTGCGATCTCGTTCTACGAGAAGATGTCGCGACTCCTCTACATCGCCGGTGGCTCGACGAACCTCGGCGCGGGCACCGTCCGCTCCTCGCTCTCCAACTGTTTCCTACTTGAGATGCACGACAACATGGAACATATCGCCAAAACCGTCTCTGATGTAATGCTTCTATCAAAAGATTCTGGTGGCTTAGGTGTCTCGATTACGAAGCTGCGCGCGACGGGTTCACCACTCATGTCAAACTTCGGGGGTGCCTCCTCCGGTCCCACTCCCTTTGCAAAGATCATCGACACCGCGATACGCGCGATTCAACGCGGTGGTAAGAAGAAGGGCGCGCTCTGTTTCTACATGGAAAACTGGCACTACGACTTCCCCGAGTTTATCGACTGGAAGCATAATGCGGGCGACGACTACTTGCGCATGCGGACAGCCAACACCGCCGCATGGCTCTCGGACGAATTCATGCGTCGCGTCGAGGCGGGCGACGATTGGTACATGTTCGACCCGAAGGAAACGCCCGACCTCAATGAACTTTACGGCAAAGCGTTCAGTACCCGCTACGGCGAATATGTAGAAATGGCCAAGCAAGGCAAGATCCGGATGTGGAAGAAAGTACCAGCCAAGGAACAATGGCACCAGATCCTCACCTCGTTGCAGTCCACTTCGCATCCGTGGCTCACCTGGAAGGATGCGGCCAACTTGCGTGCCCTCAACAACAACACAGGAACGATTCACATGAGTAACCTTTGCACCGAGATAATGCTCCCGCAGGACAAAGATAATATCGCTGTGTGTAACCTCATCTCGGTCAACATTGCGGGGCATATTGAGAATAAGGAGGTTAATTGGCACAAGCTTGAGGAGACGGTACGCTCGGGCATTCGTCACCTCGACAACCTCATCGACATCAACAAGCTCTCCATCCCTGAGGCGACGAAGTCCGATAAAGAGAACCGCGCCGTGGGGCTGGGCGTCATGGGTTTTGCTGATGCCTTGGAGCGCCTCTCGATGAGTTATGAGAGTCCGCATGCGTGGGATTTCGCCGATCGACTCTTCGAGTTCGTCAGCTATATGGCAATCGATGAGAGTGCGAATCTCGCGCGCGAGCGCGGCAGCTACAAGAATTTCCCGGGCTCGCGCTGGTCGCAGGGTATGGTGCCGGTGGATACGATTGAAATTCTAGAAAAAGATCGTGGCATGCAAATCGACCTTCCGAAAATCACTAAGCAGCGCCGACTCGATTGGGGGCTGCTGCGCACGAAGGTCAAAGGTGGTATGCGCAATGCAACCCTGATGGCTGTCGCTCCAAACGCCAATATCGGATTGCTTGCGGGTACGACGCCGGGCATCGACGCACGCTTCGCGCAGGTCTTCTCACGCAACAAAATATCCGGCAAATATCTCGACCTCAATCACAACCTCGTCAAAGACCTCAAAAACATGGGTCTGTGGGAGGATATCAAGGAGCGCATCATTGAGGAACAGGGGGACATCAGCAATGTGCCCGGTATCCCGAATTATCTCAAAGAGATTTACCGTACTGCATTCACCACGAGCCCGCATGCGTACATCGAAGTTGCCGCGCGCGCGCAGAAGTGGGTTGACCAAGCCTTGTCACGCAATATGTATCTCGAGAGCCGCGATATGGAGGAGATGAAGGGTGTCTATATGACCGCCTGGAAAAAAGGTCTCAAGAGCACGTACTATCTCCACATGAAGCCGCGGCACACTGCCGAGCAGTCGACAACCACCGTCAACAAAGCACAAATGACGGGCAAGCGCGGATTCGGAGCCATCAAGGCAGCGGCTGTGAGTCCTGCTGCAGCAGAACCCGTTGCCGAATCGACCCCATCGCCTGTCGTCATCGAGACCACACCATTCACCCCACCCTCGTTGCCGACGTCCAACCCGCTCGGATTCTCTACCGTGACAGCGACCCCCTCCCCTGTTTTGGTCACCCCTTCAACACTTCCACAGCGGGAGATGCAACCAGTCGCTGCGCGAACGACTCCTATCGTCGCCGAGACAAGCATCGAGGTACGCGCAAGTGCCGAGCCCATCATAGCGCAAGCGCCGACAGTGCAGCCCGTAGCAGCACCAGTCGCGACGACCCAACGATCAATCCCCGATGCGCCGATGGACCCTGCCGAGAACCCCAACGTCTGCATTGCGTGCCAATAATTATTTGTTAAGCTGAGCAGCCACTATGCTATTAGGAAAAGCCGCACCGAAGGACTACAACATTCATCCGAGCATCTATCCGTGGGCCAAAGAGCTCTACGATCAAGCGGTCCGCAACACGTGGTTCCCGCATGAAATAGCGCTCAAAGAAGATCTCGATGATTGGGTAAAGATGACCGATGACGAGCGGCATGCAGTGGAGTTTCTCATTTCATTCTTTAATCCGTCCGAACTCATCGTCAACCGCGTCTTGGCACTTGGCGTCTATCCGTATCTCAAATCAGCCGAATGTCATCTCTATCTCGCCAAACAAATGTGGGAGGAAGCCAACCATTGCGTCGCGTTCGAGTACGTCCTCGATACCTTCCCCATCGACCGCGACCGCGCCTTCTCCTTGCATGAGTCGGTGCCATCGATGACCGCGAAGGAAGAGTTCATCAACAAATACATGCGACGCATGACTGACGTCAAACTCGACATCGAGACTGCCGATGGCAAACGCGACTTTGTCCGTAACCTCGCTGCCTACAACGTCGTCATGGAAGGCATCTGGTTCTACTCGGGCTTCATGGTCGCGCTTAGCTTCCGTCAACGCAACCAACTCCGCAATCTCGGAAGTATGATCAACTGGGTTCTGCGCGATGAGTCGTTGCATCTCAAGTTCGGTATCAATCTCATCCATGGCATTCTCGAAGAGAATCCCGAGCTCGTAACGCCAGAATTCGCCGCCGAGATCCGCGACATCATCATCGAAGGCGTCGAGCTCGAAACTGCCTTCAATAAAGACCTCTTCCCACGCGGGATCCTCGGACTCAATGCTGAGTACGTCAACCAGTACGTCCAGTACGTTGCCGACCGTCGCTTGATCGAGCTTGGTATGGATAAGTACTTCAACGCAACCAACCCGGCCAAATGGATGTCGACCGCGACCGACGTCTTCGAGCTCGTCAATTTCTTCGAAGCCCAGAACACGAGCTACGAGGTCGATTCCGGTGGCGATAAGAAGAAGGCACCCCCTGTTGCACCGACGGAATAGCTCGATCGCACCGTTCGTTTGGGAATTTCATGTGGCTGATTTCATGTGCTCGACGAATGTGACGATTCGTTCTTTGCGCTCTCTCACGTCGCGTGCGCGTGAGATGAATGTGATTCGCACGACGATGCAGCCGGCCGTATTGTAATCGAAGTTTATTTTGTATTGGATACCGGCAAATCCGCGGAATGTCCCGACCTGTCGCAAGTTACGCTTCGGCAAGAGCTCATCGAGAAATGCCTGCAGATCTTTGATGAATACTTCAAATTCCCTCGCATACAACTCCTGCGAATACGGAATGTCCATGACAATCTGCCGGTAGGTGTCAGTCTTTAGGTTTTGTTGCTCGACCGGATTCAAGAGGAATTGATAATTGGGTATTGAGATACGTTTGCCATTGTACTCGCCTGCTTCATCTTTGCCAGCGAGCGTCGTATTGAAGAGTCCAATGCGGACTATTTCGCCGAGGCTATTCATCATGCCGATCATCGTGCCAATGTCATCTCCGACCTGATAATTCGAAAGAATGAAGAAGTAGGCGATGACCGAATTAATATTTTCTTTCTGATTGATGACCACAGCACCCAAGGCAAGTGCCAAGAAGCTGAACGCCTGGATGTTGTAGAAGAGCACCCCAATGAGGAGACTTACCAGGAGTAACGACGCACGTATTACGTCAAGGAATTGGCGACGGCGGAAGTATGTGAGTGACGCCTGCTGGACTTCATCCATATCCGCTAATTCTCTCGTCACTTGCGTATAGTGGCGACGAAGCCGAAACTTGAGGAACCATATAACCCCCTGCGAGATGATAATGAATGCAATCAACGCTGAGCCTTTGATGAGGCCGTCTAAAATGTCAGCATTAAGATTCTCGATCCACTGCACCATATGCATATACTATCACTTGCCAATAACGAGTGGGCATGGAGAGACTTGAACTCTCACGGGTTTCCCCATACGCTTCTGAGACGTACGCGTATACCAATTCCGCCACATGCCCGCCGAGATTTTCTTGACGATAATCCGTTTTAGAAAATCCAAGTGTGGTAGCGAAGCGAGCCACCGACTGAGGCATTCTATACGTTACGGCCGATTTATTCCACCGCTTCGATAGAGGCGCCCAATGCCTTCAATCGCTGATGGAGATTCTCATAGCCGCGATTGATCGGGTAGACGTCTTGGAGCGTCGACTCCCCTTCTGCGGCAAGCATACCGATAAGGAGAATGGTCGCGGGGCGCAATGCCGGCGGTGCCTTGATATCGGCGCCATGAAGCGGCGTCGGACCTTCGATGTAGACTCGGTGCGGGTCTGCGAGCAAGATGTCGGCGCCGAGTTTTTTCATTTCCATATAGTGAATTGCCCTTCCGTCGTACATCCAATCAAGAATGTGCGTGCGGCCATCGGCTTGCGTCGCGACGGGTACGAAAAATGGCAGATTGTCCGCATTGATGCCCGGATATGGCATCGAATGGATTTTCTCGGCTGGCGCATGCAAGATCGATGGATGAATGGTGAGGTCGACAAGGTTCGCTCTGCCATTCTCTGCCTTGTATACGGGGCCTCGCTCATACTGAAGCCCCATATGTTCGAGGGTGAGCAACTCAAGCTCGAGGAAATCTATCGGGCAGCGGCGGATCGATAGCTCAGACTTGGTCGTCGCAGCAAGCGCGATGAAAAACATCGACTCGATAGGGTCTTCGCTCGGAATGCCGGTGATGTCGGTATTGATATCAGCAACACCGTGTACCATCAACGTTGATGTACCGATACCTTCTATCTTGACCCCGCACGCTTGCAGGAATACGCAGAGATCTTGCACCATGTAGTTGGCACTCGCGAATTTGATGGTAGTCGTCCCGGGGATCTTCGCCGCAGCCATGAGTACATTCTCGACGCCAGTGTCTGATGCTTCCGACATGACGATCTCGGCCGGATGCAATGTACCAGTCTCGACATGATACGTATGCGCATCCTCGTTGCCACGTATCGCGATACCAAGCTTGGCTAAAGCATCGATATGTGCGCCGAGACTACGCTTGCCCAGATCGCAACCCGATGGAGCGGGCAAATCGAACGACCCCATCAGGTGTGCGAGCGGTGCGATGAACATCGCGATGGAGCGCGTCCGCTCAGCGGACGCGCGATTGATTGCATCGAGGCTTAGCCTCGATGGTGGCGTGATACGGATGTTGCCACCGTCTTCCCACACAACCGCGACGCCAATCGATTCGAGTACCTCAATGAGCCGTTTGAGCTCCTCGATGCGTGGCATGCGCTTCAAGATCGTCGTGCCTTTATTTAAAAGCGATGCACAGAGCAACGCCACCGCAGCATTCTTGGAAATATTGGTCGTAACCTCTCCACTTAATTTCTTCCCGCCGGTGACGTGGTAGTTCATAGCTATAATTCTTCTATTAGACTAGACCGACTCAGCTTCTTTGGACGCTTCTTTGATCGTCTGTTCCCATGCCTGTCGAGAAAATTCAATGTACGTCTTCTCGTCACTGTCCATATACTTTTGGATCGAGAGATTCGCATTGAGACGCACGCTATCACAAAGGCTCGGCTTGCGTATCATCGTGGTTATGCTTGTGACGAGCTTCGCCGTGTCATGTGGTTCGCAGAGAAATCCCGAGATACCATCCTCAATGATTGCTGGTGCTATCCCGACAGCGGTCGATACAATAGCACAGCTCGCCGCTGCGGCATATGCAAGCGGGTCGTCATATCCCTCATACAGCGCTGTCATCAGGAAGAATCGCGCGCTCTTGTAATACGAAGAAATGTTATCTGTCTTAGGTTCAAATATGACATGCTCTGCCATGCCAGTCTTCCGCGCATAGGCTTTGAGCTTCCGATACAAAGAACCCTCACCTACAATGACGAGACCTGTGTCAGGGTATAAAGCTACCACTCCTGCAAGAACTTTGATCGCAAGCTGCAGATTGGATACTTTCTCGAGTGGCGCGACGGTCAGCAGTATGGTTTTGAATTGTGGGTATTTCGCGGCGAGATCCACATGCAGGGGTTCTTTCTGGAATGCTTCGATATCCATGAAGTGTGGCGCTCGCATTGCACGATCGGCGATTGATGTACTTATATCGGCAAGCGTAGCGCGTATCCCTTCAGAATATATGATAAGACCATGAGAACGGCGCACCAAGAAACGACCCACCATACTTCGGAGGGTATGCGCGAAGGATTGGCTTGCATAATTTCGGGAAAGAACATTCATGCGTAATTCGATGAGAAGCGGCCGATGGAAGCGTGCTGAGGTGAACCATCCAACGAATCCTGCCAAGAGCGGGTCCCCCGCGACGACAAGATCCACTTGCAGTCGGCCCTGAAAATACAGTTGGTGAATGATGTGTTGATAAGCCTTTAGGGGAGCAAAGATGGACGCGTAGGCATTGGTCGGGAGTAGCAGGAGGGATTCAGAAACCTTTTGTGCTCGATAACGGTCTCGGCTCGTGTTGAGTACTACAACGACGAGGTGCTTGGTGAAAGTCGCATAGTGTTCCACAGCTGCCCGTGCCGGCGTGTTTTCTCGCAGAACATTCAAATCATTCGTGATTAGGAGAACATTCATAGTCTGTCGTGGTATATCGCGTATATAGCTTCTTTCTGGAGTATCCCTCATGATACACTTTTCTTATGAAGCTTCCATCAAACCCGATTTCAAGCCTTGAAAACATTGCATCTCCGCTCCTGCGTAACGGATTCATTGGTATCGATATTGGGACATCTTCGATAAAGATCGTCCAACTTTCTCTGGAGGGCGCCACCGTCGTGCTCGAGACATATGGGGAGATCCTTCTGGGTCCTTATGGTGATCGGCAGGCAGGGAGGACTGCGCATCTCGACCCGAAGCGTCTGTCAGATGCCGTCCTCGATCTCTTCGGTGCCGTTGACGCAACCTCGCGAAGATGCGGTATCGCGATACCAGTTTCTTCGGCGTTGGTAACATTCGTAAAGATCCCCAAACGGGATCCTGATCAAATGCGCCAGATCCTGCCGCTCGAAGCCAAGCAATATGTGCCTATCCCCATAGATGACGTTGTACTGGATTGGGCATTTATTTCAGATGAGATCCCTAGGGAGAATGCGTTTGCACGAGTCGAACGGAATGAGCCAGCGCAGGCTTCGATCCAGAACGTGATGATGGTCGCTATAGAAAAAAAGACGACCGAAGCGTATAGGGCAGCGATCGCGGGCACCGGAATAGCCGTCGAGTTTTATGAACTTGAACTCTTCGGATCTGTTCGATCCAATATGCACACTGCCACCGGGCCCGCCCTCTTTATGGACATCGGCGCATCCTCGACGAAGCTTTGCATTACCAACGGACAAGGAGTCCCTGTTGGAGTGCATGTGGTGCCACTCGGAGGACAAGCAATAACCGAAAAGATAATGCAAGCGTGCGGATGGCATTTCGATAAAGCAGAGGATGCCAAACGCGCCAAAAGCATCGCAACTTCTACATCCTACACTGAGGAAGAGCGGAGGGCGGTCGCTACCGTGATCCGCGATATGCTCAGACAGTTGTTTTCTGAAGGTTCACAATTGATAAAAGCCGCGGCCAATGAATACGATGTCGACATCGGGCGTGTCGTGCTTCTCGGCGGCGGCGCCTGTCTTGATGACATCGCTCAATCAGCTGCAGCGCATTTCGATACAAAGGTGGAAATTGCGGATGCGTTTGCAAAAGTCCGCGCCCCTATCATCATCGAAGACGTCTTGCGCGAAGTCGGACCAAAATTCGCGATCGCCGCAGGTGTCGCACTGCGCGGCGCTGCGACATAATGACGCTAGTGGAAGAAATTCCCGACGCTGCTTATGGTATACGTGTAAGCCGCAGGAATATTGAAGTTGAAGAAGGCGGCATACACAATGACGATAAGTAAGAAGAAGAAAAACACCTTCGAGCCCTGTTTGTCGTTCCTGTATTGCATGGATCCATTGTAGCAAACAATACGAGGATGCGTGTGCGCCGGGAAGGAATCGGACCTTCGACCTCTGTCTTATCAGGACAGCGTTCTACCACTGAACTACCGGCGCTTACAGGGGCGATAGTAGCAAAAATAGACCTGCTATGCTAGCGTAAATGCTGACGCACGTGCCGTGCGTCGCAATAGGAGCGATGCATGTCTTTTAATGGGCATAAGGAAAGGAAGAACCTCAAGCCAAAGGGCTTCAGGGCAAAGAAAAGAAAAGAATTGAGTAAGAGGACGCTCCGGCGCTTATTCCGAAACGTGGGACCACCATATCGACATCAACCCAACGCTACATAAGATCGCGTCGGCCGGGCTCATAACATATTCGTTTTAGTCCGTACAAGGGACACAATAAAAAGGGCTGCCAATCCATCAGGGTCGGCGGCTTTTATTTTTCCCAAACCAAAAACCGCCGTGTTCCATAAAGGAGTCGGCGTTTTTTCGTAGCAATTACAACTTACAAACAGGAAGATAAGCCACTCTTTTGTTCCGTCCATGTGCCCCGCAGAGACGTAATCACAAAGTGATTTTACGTCTTTTACGGAGTTCCTTGCATCGTCTTTCCGATGTGTCCGACAGATTGAAGGGTCGTACTGTCATGACCCTTGAGTGCCCTGCCTGC
>Ga0335069_10002200_pt1 | contig 30278 bp, 16 predicted proteins | sample Lox_Sample_11_FD_206714 | JGI IMG/M metagenome (GOLD analysis project Ga0335069, IMG submission 206714) | Soil microbial communities from Loxahatchee National Wildlife Refuge, Florida, United States - Lox_Sample_1.1 | ecosystem: Environmental > Terrestrial > Soil > Wetlands | place: USA...
TGGAGGCCCAGGGCACACCCCATATACCACGCCCGCTCACTTACAACTTCCGTGATGCTATTCAGTTGTCAAAGACCAGCATTGAGACACACTTCTACTGGCGTCGCCTCCAAGCGGAGGCGAGTTAGACAAAATGCCTCACATTACCGTTAAAACAAAAAAAAGCGGGCGGCCCTTTTTAGGTGGCCGCCCGCTTCTTGAAACCGGTGTATTATTCCAAGACGGTCAGGTCACCTCACGCACGTCATGATTGACGGGCCTCGCCGTACCTTTCGGTTCGGTTCCGAATTGGAATATCTGTGTCACGCATTTTAATGCTAATGTACCTTCAAAAAATATTCAAGCCCTTTTAATGTGCGCTTCACGTCAGGACATCGAACTCCGTGCGATGCCTGGCGGAGGAGGAGGGAATTCAACCCGCGGTGGCCCTTACGGACTCACGCCAGTTTTCGGGACTGGTGACTTTAGCAACTCGTCCACTCCTCCGCATTCGAAAGACTTGGAGCGCCGCCGCGGAATCGAACCGCGCACACCGAGGTTGCAACTCGACCGCTCGCCACTTGCTGTTGCGGCGCTTGGCACCCCAGGGGTGATTCGAACACCCAATCGCGGGTTTGGAATCCGCTCGCCTCACCATCGGCAACCGGGGCGTAATGGTGCGCCTGGCTGGATTCGAACCTGCACTGTGCGGCTTTTAAGGCCGCTGTCTCTGCCAGTTGGACTACAGGCGCATGGTAGGCTCGGTCGGATTCGAACCGACACTGGACACGGTCTGAGCGTGTTGCCTCTGCCGAGTTGGGCTACGAGCCTGTGGTGTTCGGGGCGAGATTCGAACTCGCAACAATGCGGCCCTCGACCGCACGCGTCTACCAGTTGCGCCACCCGAACATTGGTGGGCAGTCAAGGATTCGAACCTCGGAGATCCCAAAGGGATACCGCGCCTACAGCGCGGCGCTTTCGCCCAACTCAGCCAACTGCCCAAACACGAATTGTCAAAGATCTGGCGGAAGGCAGGCGATTCGAACGCCATGCGGGACGCACGCAAGCGTGTCCCGAGGGACCCTGGCTTAGCGGGCCAGTGGGGTACCAATTACCCGAGCCTTCCGGGTACAAGCTTCAAATTGAATTTAGATGGAAGTTACAGGCTTGATGAGAGACACCAAGACTGTCCGACCGTAAGTCGGTACGATAGGAGGCCGCGACTGAAGAAATGCCGCATCCAACAGTAGACTACCGCGAGAGTGGTAATTAGTCAATAGCAGCGCGACCTATTTCGCTTTGAAAAAGACGGTAGAAACCCTTCCGGGAACGGTTTAGTCCAAACAGCACGTCCTATGTGGCGAAGAAGTAACGCGTCAAATGAAAAAAGATCGGTGCGGAGAACGCCACTGAGTCCACTCGGTCTAACACTCCACCGTGACCGGCGATGAGGTGACCCCAGTCTTTCACTCTTCGATCGCGCTTGATCGCCGACATTACTAGTCCGCCCAGGAATCCGATCACCGTTATTACGAGCGCCATGCCCGCTGCCTGCCACGGATGGAATGGGGTGATCCGCCAAAGCGCGGCGCCCACAGCCGTTGCGCAGGCCATGCCTCCGGCTAGCCCCTCGAACGTTTTGGAAGGTGATACGGACGGGGTGATCGGATGACGCCCGAAGAGTTTCCCGAAGATGTACTGGAAGATGTCGCTCAACTGCACAACGATTAGCAAGAAAGCAATTAACAGAGCATTGTGATGGCGATATCCAGAGATATCGAGCATCAGCAGGGACGGAACATACGAGAGGCAGTAAACGCAGATCATCAAACCCCACTGGGTTTCCGAAGTTCGCGCAAGAAAGTTCTTTGGATCCGCAAACAGGACCGCGGCTATGGGAAGGATTAGGAAGCCATAGACGGGAATCAGTACCACGGACAAGCCGTACCAACCAAGCCAGATCAAACCGTACTGCATAGGTAGAGCTACAAAGAAGCTCAGCAACAGCGCGCCGTAGTCTGCACCGCGAGTGGCGGTGAGCGTGAGGAACTCTCTCAGAGCGGCAACAGACACGATTGCGAACAGCAAAATGACAGCGTGCTGCCCCGCTAGGACGGCACCACCGACCAGCAACACCATGATCCACCAAGCTTTGATCCGTATACTTAGATTGTCCAGAACTAGTTTTGCCGTTTCGCTCTGAAAGCGTAGTCGCAGAACAGCGGCCACGAGGCTGGCCAAACACAGCGCACCTAGCAAACAGGCGAAGATAACGAGGCACTGCCCTCTTACGCTCATTGCTTCGACAGGTCAACAACTTCTTGCCGGATCCGGGCAAGAAACGACTCCTTGGCCTCATCCTGCCGCACAAAGGTCGGCGTTCCGAAAGTCACGGAACAAAGCAAGGGAACGGGAACCAGCGCACCTTTCGGCATCACACGGTAAGCATTGTCCATCCAAACGGGTATCAACTCCACGTGTGGGCGCGCTTTCGCCAAATGAAAAATACCGCACTTGAACGATTGGATTTCCTCGCCGGCGCCGCGTGTGCCCTCGGGGAATAGAATCAACGACTCTCCTTGATCAAGCGCTTCGATCATCGGCTCAATTGGATTGACGATTCTTGCGGCACCTCTGCGATCGACGAGAACCCCGCGGAAGACCTGATGAATCATGTACCGTCGCACGGTCCCATGATTCCAGTAGTCGCTTGCCGCTACTGGCCGGGTCTTCATCCGAAAATGGGGCGGCAACGCCGAGCACAGGAGTACGAAATCCATGTGGCTCGTGTGATTAGCGAAGTAAATCCGTGGCTTGTCGGCCGGCTCGCATCCCATCCAGCGAGCTTGGGTGCCCGTTAGAAGACGAGCTCCCGCGACTGTTAATTGTGCTACTGCCGGCTCAATCATCCGCCACCTCTTCTGCAGAACCAATCCTTCAGTCGTGCCCGGTGTGCTGCACCCAGCGCAATCTGCGGCCGCCGGGCGGTGATCTGGGAGATCGCTCCCTCCATGGAACTGGAACGGCCGCTGGCCACCAACCAGGCGGCTACCGCTGCGGCGCTGCGGGAATAACCGAGCGCACAACATACAAGGGTCGGCCGCTCTGACTCCTGGATCGCCTCTACTGCTGCGTGCAACTGTTCGACGGCGGGCGGCAATAGATCCAGCATCGGCACAGCGCGGTAGGCCAACCCTGCTGTCGGCACGGGTAACTCAGCATTCAAGTCGACGATAGATCGAAAGCGTCGCGCTAGCAGTTCTGTCTCGCCATGCACCCGTCCCAACCAGACATCCTCAACGATTTCATTTGCCGCTCCGGCATTCCACGTCCACAGTCGTGTGTTGAGCCATGCCATACCGAGGTAAGGAGCCAGTAGGCCCACTATCGCGGGAGGCATCTCGCCATTTGCTTTCTGAAAAAGATCAGGCCGACCGATGAAATAGACCGCTCCCACAACCGCGAGCGATCCCGCCGGCCAAAGCAACCACCAGGCCGCGCCACTCACCGCTGCGGCCAAGCCAACCAGCAGCACGCTACCGGCGAGATAGACTACGCCGATCCTGATTCTCCGTGAATCGCGAACGGCTACGAGTTGGCGGGCCTCCGGATCACTCGGAAACAACGCTAGGCAAAATAGGCCGACCCAGATTCCCGTAGGCAGATCAATGAAATGATGCTGATATGTGGTCAGCGTTGAAATTCCCGTCAGGATCAACCAACCGCGCATTAGCCGGAGCGGTCCGCCGCTAAGGTGTTGCGCATACTTCGCCCACAGAATGGTGGTCAAACATAGATGCAACGATGGCGCCTGGTTAAACGGCTGGTCAAAGCTCGCCAATGCGTCGAACATCCAGCCAAATAGACCAGCGGGATGAGGCCGCTCAAATGTAAACCGCAACGGAAACAGCAGAAATGCCGAGACCGATATAACTTGCGCGGTGGTAAGCCGCTGTACGTGAGTATGCAACTCCTTTCGCGTCCGGCAAAGGAACAACGAAGCTGCATACAAGAGGTCGGTTGACCAATAGGGAATGATCGTCCATGCCAGGAATGGAATACGATGCTCCCAATCGAAAACGAGTGCCGGCACGTGTTCACGCCGGCTCGTAACCCAGTTCGCAAACCCGTAACTCGAGAAAAAGAAGACCGCGAGCATGACGGTCCATAACAATGCTTCCGCCCACGGTCGGCCTTCTTCGAAGTCGGCGATCTCCGCTCTGGCGCAGGTTGCCATCACACCTCCACACGTTGCGCCAAGGAAACCGTGAAGATCCCCAACTCGTCCGTCAACTGCTCCACTTTGCGAAATCCGGACGCCTCGACCAAGTGATCCATCTCAGTTTGCGTCCGCCGCCGCATGATCCACGGCACACCGCGGTGGCTCGATAGCGTTCGCGCGATCATTTCCAATTGTGGGTGCCATGGCTGGCCGGTATAGATCAGAAATCCGCCGGGCTCGACCGCCTCTGCCAGACCTGCGAGCGATGCACGCACGGGCGCGTTCACGGGAAACAACTCGTACAGGCCGGACACCACAGCCAAAGTAGGCCTTGGCATTATCCGGGCAAGAGACTCGCCATCGAACGCATCGCCCCGCTCGAACCGAACGAAATTCTGCAGACATCGCTGCTGGATCTCCAGGTGGCCCCTGCGCACATTTTCCTGACTGTAGTCGCGTAGCAGAACGTAGTCCGCGCCTACGCCATCTTCCAGCGCTTCGAAAATGTACCGGCCGTGTCCGGCGGCGATGTCGACAATTCGAACCGGTTGCCCATTCGCCCTCAGCGTTGCGGTGGCTTGCAACAGGAGTTGCTCGATATTCTGTTTGCGAACGCGGATACCACGCCAACCGATCGAGTTGAGGTAAAACCAATCGATCAGCCTGCCAACGGGCGTTATCCCAGACGCGCGGTTCCGGTACACGTAGTCGAGGGAAGCGCCCGAATCAAAACCGGTTTCGAGTGCCAGCCGGATACCATCTGAGAGCCGTCCCCCGGTCTTCATTGACAGCTTCGCAATCGCATATGGCCAGGCTTTTGGCGAGAGCCAAGGGAGAGGGCGGCTCAGGACATCGAACTCATCTTTGGTGTAGCCCGCGCGGTCGGCCTCACGCAACGACTCTGGCTCCTGCGGTTGCGCGAACATTCTGACAATGAAGTCCCGCGCTTTCTTGATTGCGAGGTACCGGTCCTTCTCCCCTAGCGTGTCGTGATAGAAACCTTCAAATACATGCTGTTCTTTGATTCTGGAGCCCAGCCGCTCGAAGAACTCATATTGAGGCTTGCGATGCACCACGAAATCCGCGCCTGAGATCAGAAGCTGCGTGGGCGTCTGAATGGCTTGAGCGTCCGCAATCACACGGTCGGCAGTGCTATATAGCGCCAGCAGAATATTCACGGGAATCGGCCGGCGAATGAGTGCGTCCGCTTCATAGGAAGCGATGCGCTCCGCATCATGTGTTAAAGCCTGCGGTTTCACATAGGAATTTACATGAAAGTTGCCGATCGCTCGATGAACCAGCCCCAGCACGGTTCGAGCCAGTGGCACATAGAGCTTTACCTTGAATGCCGGCGTGGCCAACACCATGCAGCGAATCTTAGGAGCGTAGTCGTGCACCCACGTCGCAACCAGCACCCCGCCGACGCTTTGTCCCACAACCGCAATGTTCTGCAGCGGAAATCCATATGTGCTCGAAACGTATTGAACGAAGCTATCCACATCCTTCACGAGAGTTCCCAGAGTGGCGCTCGATTCGTTGCCCTCGACGGATCTACCATGCCCTCGCGCATCCCACGCAAACATCGCCATCTGCGGCAGATCCAACTCCTCAACGATGTGTTGCAGCCGCCCCGAATGCTCATGTCCCCGGTGAAAGAGAATCACAGCCTGTTTAGTGCGACCGTATGGAGCCGGCCAGTAACGATAAAACAATTGCTTTCCATCCGAGGTCCTGAAAAAGTGCTCTTCCGCAAGGCGCGTTGTGATTACCTCAACCATTGATTCCTCCCGCATTTGCCTCAGCAATTCCATTTCGAATCCGATTCACCACCGTGACGCTCAGCAGCAAAACCAATAGAGGTGCAAACAGTTGCGAAGCCCAGGGTGCGTCGCTCCATCCCAGGCCGCGCCACGCCGCCAGGGCTCCAAAAACCAAGGCCCGGTCGCTCTTACCCATCGGGCCGTCGTAGCGTCTGCTCGCGCCGGCCATGACCGCGACAATACCGGCCATCTCGGAGAGCACGGTCAACACGAGGACAGCCGCCATCCACCGCGAGTCGAATTCCGGCCAGAAGGCGAACGGCGTGTACAGAGCGACGTCCGAGATCACATCCCCCAGCTCGTTTAGATAAACCCCCGCCGCCGACCTTTGTTCGAACTCCCGTGCCAGCATGCCATCCAAAGCGTTGAGCGCCATGCGAACAAACAGCAAAACCGGGAATAGAAGCAGCACAACACGAGACTCTGGATGCCAGATCAGCAAAAACCCGTATCCAACCGAAACTGCGCAACCGAGCAGAGTCACCTGGTTGGCCGTGATCTCGAGGTTCGCGATGGTGCCGGCCAGCGGCCGCAGCCACTCTTGAAATGCAGGTTTTAGTGTGTAGACGGTCGGTGTTGTCATCGTCAGTTTCCAGCCGGATAGTAGAATGAACGTGAGCAAAGGTGCGCTTCGAAAGTTCTGACAAACCTCTGACAAAGTTCTCTGCCCGCGATGCCTAAGTCAGAAAAGCACTTATACGAATTCGGCCCATACCGGATCGATACTGTGGAACGCCTATTACAACGGGGTGACGAGACCATTCCGCTCACTCCGAAGGCCGCCGATACCCTCCTGGCACTTGTAAGCAACTCTGGCCGAATCCTCGAAAAGGACGAACTCATAAAGATCGTTTGGCCGGATACCTTTGTCGAGGAGGGTGCACTGGCGCGCAACATCTCGGCCCTCAGGAAGGCTCTCGGGGATGACGCGGAAAGTTCAGAGTACGTGGAGACCATCCCCAAAAGGGGCTACCGGTTCATCGCAACGGTGAGGGCTGTGTCCGCAGGCGCTCCGCCCGAGGCGGTTGAGCCTGTGAAAAAACGGCACAGCCCTTCGCCTTGGATAGTTTGGGCAGTCGCTGGCGTTGTGCTTATTCTGGTTGCCGTCCTGGCCTATCCCACTCTCAGCCGCCGCTTTAATCGCCCGCCGAGTATCTCGTCGCTAGCGGTTTTGCCGCTCAACAACATGTCGAACGACCCCGCCCAGGAATACTTCGCCGATGGCATGACCGAAGAACTGATCAACTCGTTAGCGAAGATCGAGGCGCTTCGCGTGATTTCGCGGACTTCGGCGATGACGTACAAGGGCATGAAGAGTAAGTCTTTACCTCAGATCGCACGGGAACTGAGGGTAGACGGCATCGTGGAAGGCTCCGTACAGCAATCGAACAATCGCGTGCGGATTACCGTGCGCCTTTTTGATGGCAAAACGGAACGGCAGCTTTGGGCCCAGAGCTACGAGCGCGATCTGCGGGACGTGCTCGCGTTACGAAGTGATGTGGCTAGCGCCATCGCGCGCGAGATCCAAGTGAAGCTGACGCCGCGGGAACAGCAACGGCTAGCGCAGTCGCGACCGGTCAATCCGCTCGCGTATCTCGCGTACTCGTATGGCCGGTATTGCTGGAACAAACGCACACCGGAGGATTTCCAACGAGGACTCGACTACTTCCAGCGCGCCATCAAGATGGATTCCAGCTATGCGCCAGCCTACGCTGGCATGGCCGACGCTTATGCGCTCCTTGGCTCGATCGGAGTTGATGCATACCCACCAAACGAGGTCATGCCCAAGGCAAAGGAAGCTGCTCTTAAAGCGGTTAGCCTCGACGACGGTCTCGCCGAGGGCCACACTTCCCTCGGCTATGTGAAACTCTCCTACGACTGGGACTTGGCCGCCGCCGAACGTGAGTTCAAACGGGCCATCGATCTCAATCCCGGCTACGCGACCGCGCATCACTGGTACGCCCATTACTTCCTCGCCACGGCACAACCCGATGAGGCCATCGCGGAAGTCAAACGAGCTCAGGCGCTGGACCCGCTGTCCTTTAGTATCAACGTCGGATTGGGCTGGTGCCTCTATCACGCGAGGCGCTATGACGATGCCGTAGCGCAGTATCGCTCGACGCTGGAAATCGACCCAAGTTTTTCTCTGGCGCACTGCACCCTGGGAATGGCTCTCGCACAGAAGCAGGCCTACGATGACGCATTGATGGAATTCAATAAGGCGTTGACTCTTCCCGGAAGCCGTTGGTTCGTGCAAGCAAATATCGCCCGGACATACGCGCTATCGGGTAAGCGGGTAGAGGCGAAGAAGCTCGTGGCGGAGTTGGAAGAGTCATCCCAGAGGCAATACGTGCCGGCGATGTACCTCGCAGCCATTTACGCAGCATTAGGCAACGGGGAGCGCAGCATCCGATGGATTCAAAGAGCCTACGAAGAACGCTCCGATTACATGATCTATCTCAAAACAGAACCCTCGGTTGACGCCTTTCGCTCCGATCCGAGGTTCCAAGGCCTGTTGAAACTAATTGCCGAGCGGCCTGTTCGGCATACCAGCACAGAAAAATAGGTTTCGCGATCCACGCCGGTGTCAGCTACAGGATTGAGCTCACTCTTTCTGTGGGCTATATTGAGTGCTTGGATGCGGCATCGTCAGATTCCGTACAACTTTCCCGCCTTTCTGCCTCTACCGAAGACGAAGGGCACGGGCTGAAGCAGGATGGGAATCAGCTCCCGGAAAAATACCTGGAGCAGCTATCCGGCATAGAAATCGACGAGCTATGGCAAAAAGCTGAAGCCGCTTCCGTTGATCTGAAGAAGGATGAGCTCGCTGCAGTACTCCTGAACATCGGCCTCAAGCACAATTATGGGATTCCGCCCGGAGTTGCTGCGACCCAGGCACAGATCAGCAGTTTCTGGCGCGGGCTGCAATTGCAAGACCTGGCCCTTGCGCACGCCTGCGCTCTCGGACGTGATGTTGCTTGGCAACACTTCATAGCTAGATTTCGGCAACCATTAACGCAAGCAGCAATCAGCATGACGGGATCTGCGTCACTGGGCCATGAACTAGCCGAGTCCCTGTACGCCGTCCTTTTTGGCATTACCGAACGTGGCGAGCAAAGACGATCGCCTCTCGCTTATTACTCAGGGCGGGGATCGCTCAAGGGTTTTTTGCGAGCGACTCTCGCTCAACGGAACGTGGATCTCATTCGCCAAACTGCTCGCGAGACTCCAATTACGGATGATGATATGCTGGCAGCATCTCCGCCCCCAGCTCCGCCTTCCGAGGTAGTCGTCCGTCTGAGCCAAAGTTTGACGGCCGCTCTCGTCTCGCTGTTACCGGAGGAACGGTTTCTTCTCTCGGCATGGTTTCTCGACAGGCGAACATTGCTGGAAATCTCTCAGCTTTTGCACGTCCATGAGGCTACTGTGAGCCGGAGGCTAAAGCGGCTGACAGCCAGACTTCGCAAGAACCTTCTTAGGAATCTGCAGGTGTCCGGAATAAGCAAGGCTGCGGCAGAGGAGGCTCTCGGCACCGACCCCCGCGACCTCGACCTCAACCTTAGAACTTTGCTGCAAACTTCTCAAGAGGCCGCGTTCCTCGAGCAGAGGGCGTCCGTAGAACCGGAGCGGACATGAGCGAACAGCTACATCCTGGACTCCATCCCGACCCGGACTCCCTTAACGCTTTCATTGAAGGCGTGCTACCCGAACATGCGCGCCTCCAGTTCTTAGCGCACCTTGGGGAATGTTCCCGCTGTCGCGAAGTGGTCTTTCTCGCGCAGGAGCCGTCACCTGCTTCCGCCACCTCGAACCCAGCACCCGCCTGGAAGCGCTGGTTCGCACCGGTACCTGTCCTTGCTACGGGGGCTGCGGTCTGTTTGGCTCTGCCAGCCATTTGGTTGTATTCGCGCCACACGACTGGAGCCCAAACCAGCAATATGGCGGCGCGCGTCATTCAGGCGCCGCCAACTTCGGCATCGCCTCCTGCCCCCAATGCCACGGCGCAATCGCAGCTTCCGAAGCCTAGCCGGACGAAGCTGGAGCCGAAGAAGACAGCGGCGCGGCCTGCTCCAACGACAACGCCACCGGCATCCCGCGGCGCCCTCTCGGCCTCAACTCATGACACGACCCTGCCAAGCCTGCCAGCGCTGGCAGGAAGTTCAGCTCCGCCGCCGGCCGCAATGCAAAATTCGCAGCCTCCCACTGTTTCTACTTTACCCTCCACTCTCCCTGCATCTCCCGAGTCCTCAAGCGCAGAAATTGGCGGGCAGCGTGTGGTAGCAGGGTTGGCTGGGATCTCAGGCACGGTCACCGATCCAACAGGTGCTGTCATTTCCGGAGCAACGATCAAGGTGCGCCAACTCGATGGAACGATTACGGCCGATCGGCGCACCGACATGACCGGGCAGTTCAATGTGGCAGAGCTTCCCGCCGGCCGGTACGAACTGCAAATTGGCGCCGAGGGATTTCGTCAGACCTCAAGGCAGGTCGAGCTCCAGCCGCGTGAAGTGGCATCAATCAAATCCCAATTAGAGATTGGATCTGTCGCAGAGACGGTCGAGGTGACTGCCGCTGTCCCGACGCTCCAAACCGAATCGGCGTCCGTGAGCGTTAAACAGTCTCGCAAAAAGTCGGTGCCGGAAGGACCTCACCCCTTGCCAAGTAAGCTTCCGTCTGCCATCACTGTAACGAGTGGAAGAATTCTGCTTGCTTTGGACTCCGCTGGTACGGTTTTCGTGAGCCGGAATGCGGGGAAAAGTTGGAAGATCGTGAAACCGATCTGGCCCGGCAAGGCTCACGTCATTGCACTGGCCGATTTGTCGTACACTTCGAACGCAACGTTCCAACTCACCACAGACTCCGGTTCCACTTGGCTGAGCCGCGATGGTGTGGGTTGGTATCCGGCGCAGCACTGACCTCGACGAAAAAAAAACTGCAAGATCGGAAAAACCTCCCGTTCCGCGGTTGAGAGCTAGGTTAGCGCTAGAGCGCTCGCCATACGGGACGACGGAGGTTAGCTATGAGGAGATCTTTGTTCTTGCTGTTGAGTACTGCGTTGGTATTGGGCCCGGCTTCAGTTGTCTCGCTAACTTCTCTTTCCCCTGCCCAGCCCGCTGAGACCGGTTCGGTTGCTGCTACATACACTCGTGGCGTCCTGCGCATCTCCATACCGGACAACGCACCTCGAATCGGCGATGGAATGCTCAGCGTGCAGGTCCTCGATCCAGAAGACGGCGTTGCCGCACGCATCGATGGTCACGTCTACGCTACCCCAGGCCGGGGCCTTTGGCACCAGGAAGTGGTCCTGCCGAAGACGCTTCCTTTTGAAGATCTCGTGTGGCATCGCCTGCGATACCAATTCACTTACACGGGGGAGCGGACTGCCGCTCAGCAGGGCCTCACTTCGATTTCACGCATTCTCCGTCTGCCGGTTGTTCACGTCTTCGGCCAGCAATCCTACCTGAGTGGAGGCGCCGCGGCGGTCCGGTTGATCGCCACGGAGCAAGGTAACGACACTCCGGTCACTTCCGGATCCGCAATAATCCAGTTAGTCGGAGCAGAGCAGCGGCCTCAAATCCTGTATACGGGAAGATTAAACGAGCACGGCACCACCCAGGCACACTTTCGTTTTCCAGCAGGTCTGGTCGGAAGCTATTCCCTGCGATATGTTCTCGATACCGCTATTGGGCCTGCGAGCTATACACAGCAGATTCGACTTGAGGACAAGGCCTCTCTTCTCCTTACCACAGAAAAACCGATCTATCAGCCCGGTCAGACCATCCACGTGCGTGCACTCGCACTCGATCGCGCGAATCATCAGGCGACGGCTGGCCGCAAGCTGACGTTCGAAGTCGAGGATTCCCGCGGCAACAAGGTATTCCGGAAGATCACGCAAACCGATCCATACGGCGTTGCATCCGCCGAGTTCGCTTTGGCCGATGAAGTTAATCTTGGCATGTATCATCTGCGCGGGTTGATGGAAGATGACGCCCTAGCGTCAACAGCCACGACAGAGATTGCGCTGAGGGTGGAGCGCTATATCTTGCCGCGGTTCAAGGTAGCGGTCGAACTGGCTGGACAGGGGGCCAAGGCAAAACGCTGGTACCGGCCCGGCGATCACGTTACAGGGACCGTGAGGGCCAACTACTTTTTCGGAAAACCGGTGGATAACGCCGAAGTCACGGTCCGCGCTGCAGGCATGGACGTCGAACGATTCGAGACCGGGACATCTCAAGGGCCAACCGATCACGATGGAGCATTTGCTTTTGACATTCGGCTGCCGGATTACTTTGCTGGGAATCCGTCGAATCACGGCGCAACAGAGGTACTGGTTGAGGCCACGGTGAAAGACGCGACCGGGCATAGCGAGGGCCGCGTTGAACCGCTTACGGTCAGCGGGTCCCCGCTCCTGGTCACCGCGATTCCGGAGAGCGGTTCGCTAATGCCGAACCTCGAGAATCAGGTTTTCGTGCTCGTTTCCTATCCAGACGGAACACCGGCGGAGGCTGACATCCGGGTTCAGATCCCGGGAAGCGCGACTCAGTCGGCAACCACGGATCGAGGCGGAATCGCGATCGTTGCAGTACGTTGCGTAGGCTCGACCACGGTGCGTATCGATGCCAAGGATCATGAGGGCAATCACACGTCCGTTCGAGTTCCACTTGAATCTAGTAGCGGGCCCGACCAGGTTCTGCTGCGTACGGAACGCGCCGTGTATCGAGCCGGCGAGCGAATCCGCCTCGCAGTATTCTCGAATGGGCAGGGCGGTAGCGCCTATGTCGATGCGGTCAAGGACGGGCAGACCATTGGCACGTATGATGTCGGCATCGTGAATGGTCGGGCCGAGTTGGATTTCGCGGCTACACCGGACATGACAGGGACAGTCGGGTTCAACGCCTATCTCTTTGGTCGAGCGGGACACACGATCGCCGACCACAAATTGGTATTCGTGCAGCCGGCGGATGAACTCAGGATCCAGGCAGAGCTGGATCAAGCAGTGTACAAACCCGGCGGCGAGGCTCGGATCGGTTTCCGGGTGACGAACAGCAAGGGTGAGGGTGTGCAGGCGGCGTTGGGCCTGGAGATTGTTGATCAGGCGGTGTTCGCACTGACGCAGAAACAGCCAGGGTTCGCTAAGGTCTTCTTTTATCTCGAACAAGAACTGATGAAACCGCGCTACGAGATTCACTCGGTCACACTGCCCCAGGTCATTTCATCCACTGAACCGGCGGACTACAGCCGGCGGGACCTTGCGGCGCGTGCCCTGTTCGCCGCCACCGAACAGCTTCTTACGGCCAACAACGCTTCGGCGGAATTTGGCGGTACCGTTCCGCAGAACAAATACTCCGAATACGCTGCGCGGTACCAGACACGATTACGGGCTGAAATCGATCAAGTGGGTAGCATTCCGCCACGGCCGTTTGGCGCCGACCTGCAGCCATGCGATCGAACGCGGCTCGCCGCGCACCTCCGGGAGACAGACCTGCGCGACGCTTGGGGCAACAATCTGCGCGTGGAGGCCGGAAGCCCCGGCACAAATATGTTTGTGTTGCGCAGTGCCGGCCCCGATGGAAGATTTCAAACCGCAGACGACCTCGTACAATATCGCGAGGACCGCTACTGCACGGAACCCGCGGCTTGGAGTTCCGGTAGCATTAATCTTCGGTTCGAGAACTCCGGCGACCCGCTGAACGGTCTCGCAGAACTCACCGGTGTTGTGTCTGATATTACCGGAGCCGTAATTCCTCGCGCCACAATCAAGGTTATTGAACGCGCTACGGGTAGAGTACATGAGGTAACGTCCGGAATCGACGGTCGGTTCGGCTTGGCCGCGCTCCAAGCCGGTGACTTCGACATTCAGGTTTTCGCTCCCGGGTTCACAACTGCGACACGTCGGTTTTCCCTGCATGAAGGCGAATGCGCAGTCTTTTCCGTCGTTCTCGACGTCGGATCGGTCAGTGAATCCGTCGAAGTGACGGCGGCGGCCCCAGCGGTCATGACCGAATCCGCCATGGTGTCGGGGCGTGCTGCAAAGACCACGCCTCCGACAAGAAAGAAAGATGAGCGAGCCTCCGGACCGCAGGAGACTGCTACGGAAACGCACGTGCGTTCATGGTTTCCAGAAGCCCTATACGTTGCGCCGGAGATCATCACCGACCGGCACGGTCGCGCAAACATCACCGTTCCTATCGCGGACAACATCACGATTTGGCGTATGGCTATGCTGGCATCAACGAAGCAGGGTGCGCTCGGTAGTGGAACCTCGAGCCTCAAAGTTTTTCAGGACTTTTTCGCCGAACTCGATTTGCCGGTGACCCTAACGCAGGGCGATCGGGTTTCAGTTCCTGTCGCCATTTACAACTATTCCGGCTCTCCGGGCGAGGTCCGCTTGCGGATCACGCAGGAGGACTGGTTCTCGTTCGACGACGATACGCCTGAGAAGAACCTAACCGTAGGATCCGAGCGCGTCGGCGGTGCGCAGTTCACGATTGAAGCGCGGCGCATCGGCAAGTTCAAATTGACGCTCACAGCGAAGATGGACGGAGCAGCCAAACGAAACGACGTTGTCGTTCGCGATATTGAAGTAGTCCCCAACGGCCGTGAGCAAAGCGTCGCGTTCAACGGGCGTCTTGAAAGCTCGATCGAGCACACCGTGGCATTTCCGCCAAATGCGATTGCGGATGCTGGGAAAATCTTTATCCGGCTATACCCTAGCCCTCTCAGCCAATTGGTCGAAGGGATGGAAGCGATTTTGCATATGCCGTTCGGCTGCTTCGAACAGACTTCTTCTGCCACATATCCCAACGTGCTGGCACTCGATTATATGAAGCGCACCAAAAAGCTAACACCCGAGATCCACGTCAAGGCCGAGGGCTTCATCGCCAATGGCTATCAGCGGCTGCTGACATTCGAAGTTCCGGGCGGCGGCTTCTCCTGGTTCGGCCAGGCGCCCGCGAACAAGATCTTGACCTCTTACGGTCTCATGGAGTTCAGCGATATGTCGAAGGTCCACGACATCGACCGGAGGGTCATCGAACGGACACAACAGTGGCTCGCGAGCCAGCAGCAGTCGGACGGAAGTTGGAAACCCGACACGAACTTCATCAACGAAGGGGCCACGAACCGATACAACACGGATCGGTTGCGAATCAGCGCCTACATTGCGTGGGCTCTCGAAAACACCGGATATCGTGGGGCTGAATTGGAAAGGGCGCGCCAATTTATTTACGGAAACCGCAAGGGGAGTCCCGATGCGTACACGCTTGCCGTACTGGCCAACTTTGCGGTGGAGCCTGGTAACGACCGCGCCTTCACGCACCAGGCCATCCAGCAACTGCTTGATGCTCGGACCGAAAAGAATGAACAGGTGTGGTGGACGGCAGAGGAAACAGGGGTCTACGGTAGTGGTGCCAGTGCGTCGGTCGAGACGACCGGACTTGCTGTGCAGGCGCTGCTCAAATCGGGCGAGGCACCCATGGTCGTACGCAAGGCCCTGAACTATATCGCGGATCGGAAGGACGCTTCGGGGACCTGGGGAACCACCCAGGCCACCATCATGGCATTGAAAGCATTATTGGTATCGACAGAAAAGGGTTCGGCTGATGCGCGTGGAATAGTCGAGATATCGCTGAATGGTCAGCCCGTGGGGAAGGTTACGATTACCGCAGATAATGCCGACCTATTCCACCAGGTCGTTTTGAAGCCCGCCGATATCGGCAGCTCTAACAAGGTTGCACTCCGATTCGAGGGCCAAGGTGGACTAGCGCACCAGGTAGCCGGGCGTTATTTCATCCCATGGATGGCGAATCCCGCAACCGATCCGCTCTCCATTGACGTGAGCTACGACCGAACTCGCCTGGCCCAGGGCGATATCGTGCCGGCAACGGCTACCGTCAGAAATCATCTGCCTACGACCGTCAACATGGTGATGGTCGACCTCGGCATTCCTCCGGGCTTCGACCTGCTCAGCGAAGATCTTGATGATTACCGCGCCAAGACTGCAGGGAGCAAAAGCGGTCGCCTGGAGAAATTCAACCTCACACCCACGCAGGCAATTCTATACTTCGATTCGATTGCTCCTCGTGCCACGGTGACGCTACATTACCGGCTACGCGCGAAATTTCCGATACGCGCCCGAACATTTCAGTCGCGAGTGTACGAATACTACGACCCTGAAGTGAGCTCCATCGCGCGACCGGTTGAAATTGAGGTTCGAAAACGCTAGTTGCCTCCGACGAGCTATTCGAGGGCCTCGATTCGTGTACTTCGTGAGAAAGCATCGTCTGCGCTGAATGCCCCACTATGCGATTGTGTACAGTGAGTACGCACTATGGAAACTCTGAAGGTCGGCATGCGTGAATTCCGTGAAAAGCTTGCGGACCACCTAGAATCGGGTACGCCACTCGCGATTACGCGACACAGTGAAACGCTCGGTTTTTACATCCCCGCGCAGAAATGCAGCCGGACAGCTGAACTCGATGCCATGCGCGCCGCAGCCGTAGACCTCGACTAGATGACTTCATCATGGGGTGCGACTGAAGACCAGTTGATGAACGAGTACAAGGATATCCGGCGATCGGCTCGAGAGAAGAAGCGGGATGCCCGGTAGGGCACTGGTTTTGGACGCCAACATTCTCGTGTGAGCGGTCTTTGGAAACCGAGTTCGCCAGATCATCGAAACATACACGGGCTCCGTGTCTTTCTTCATTCCGGAGGCGGCATATCGGGAAGCCGAGGAACACGTAGCCACGCTTGTGCTCCAGCGCGGGGGCGATCCGCAGAAGGCGCTGAAATTTCTGGGTGCCCTTGCAAGCGCTGCGGAGTTGATTACGGCGGAGAGGCATCACGCTGTTTTAGAAAAAGTTCGTACACCCAGCGGAAAACACACTTTATTAATACGGTGGGACTAACTGAACGACAAAAGTTTACCGGATAAATGGCAGAGCCTTCGGTTCCGGTACGAACAATCCAGATCTACGAGAATTTGGCTCCCCGAGCGCGACATTGCAAGAAAACAAAAACCTGGTTCATGACCAGAGAGCCTGTAACCCACTGATTCAAAATCCACCTGGGTAAAATCGGCAACATGGGAACGGGCGTGAGCGTGCGCGACGGGCTGTTTCTTTCGATGTTGCACTTGGGCAGCCAGCTCTACCCTCTCTACTGCGAGGCCGACCCGAGGCTCCGCTTCTGTGATGCATCAGGCCAAGTTTAAGAATACGAAAAGCAAGCGCAGCAGCTAGCCAGCCATGCCTTTCAGGGTTTTCGCAATAGGCAGGTCGCCCCATTTGTCCGAGGCGACCCCCAGGTGTGCATTGGAATACAATCTTCAGTGCATGGCAGGTAGCGACCTCCTAAAAGAGCGAGGTAACAGGATCCTGGAACAGGTCGATTTGCGCGGAGTCGAATTCCTCATTGAAATCGATCTCGACGACCGCGAACTCGACGAACTGTTTCAGAACCTTCAGAAGGTGGCGTTCTTTGCCAGCGAACGCAGTATCCGCGCCTGCCTGACGGTTGCCTCTGTCCACGCGGCAAACCGGGCCAGACCTGGCGATTCGAGTTTCATCGACCTGTTCTTCGAGCGCCTAGGAAAACCGCGCGATGATCGGCTCTGGAATGATCTCTACGGTCCCGCGATAGAACGCTGCCTATGCGAGATGTTTGAGGATTCGCCGCGGGCCGGCCCCTACCGCTTCGTCGGAGCGGTGTATCGCCACTCGGGCGTCCCGATGCACGGAATTGCCTCGTTTGCATCTCTTTTGCAGAGGTTGACGACAACGTACGGTTACCAGTTCACGCGACACGAGTACGATTCGTGCTCCGGAGCGACTCCCACTGGGCTGGCAAGCGAATTCCTGAATTCGGAAGTCGGCTACGAGTACACGCTTCAAACCGCGAGAGTACTTCAGCAGATTCGATCAGGTCTCGTTCCCGAAACTAACGAGGTGCCGGGATACCCGAAGGGGTTTTGGAACGCCGTCCTCGAGCGAATTCAATCTGCACACTTACCCAGACAGCGGCCCCGCCGGGTTGCCTTGCCGAAGCTCGCCATTGATCTCGATAGATGGTCCTTTGGTATCCGCGTTCCGCCAAGCGCTATTCGGATCGGTGTAAAGTGCGGCCTTCGGCGGGTAACCAGTGAATGGGACCCGATCTCATCTGGCGAAGAGGTGTACCGGGTTGGCACAACTACTTGGCGATTACCGTGGTCGCCATCCGATGGCTGCCCCGCGGTGTTTTCGACGAGCGATGGCTCATTTGTCGGATCTTCGGATGTCGTTACGGTCCCACCTGGCGAGTACATTCTTGTCCAGCGATGGGATCTATTGCCCGCCGATGAACTCATCAGGGAGGACATTGGATATTGCGACTGGAGTGGTAATCCTCCGTTGCGTGCCTGGCGAATACAGGTGCCAGTTGGATTTCGCGGATCAACTGTGGCTGCCGAGAGCGACTCTGTGCCGAGCATTGTGTTCAGCGATGGACACCACGCCGATGCATTTGGCCCGTCGGTGTTCTTGGACTCACTCCCAGACCTCGTTGTGCACAACTGGAGCCCGGAAGCTGAGCGACTCTTTGCAATTTGCTTGGAGGATGAGACGGGAACAACCGCACTCCCCTTGCCGGATGCCGAGGGGCATGTCAAACTTCGTGCCCCCTGTCCGGCCGAGGGCTTCATTCGGGTCATTCCGAAAGGGCGATCCAGAAAGCCCGTTGATGAATTCCCATGTCTGCCATTCACGGTCATACCCTCCGCGATCCGTATCCTGGGTCCACGCCAGCTGACATCAATCGATTCCGAATGCGCCATCTCTGCGCAACTGCCAGACGGCTGGTCTATCACCTGGGATCGCTTGACCCAGTCATCAACTAACCACTGGACTGTACCGCCCCAGACGTGGGTCGTCGACGGCAACCTTTCTTTCCGGGGCATTTCTGTTCGCGTGTCCTGGCGCGTGCCGCGAATCGACGTTCGGTTGAGGACACGGTATGACTTGCCCAATGTCATTTGGCGTGACTGGTTTGATATGGGCGCCACAGTGGATCTGCACGCTCCACCGCAAACAAGGTTCAGCCTTCATCTTCAATCGGCTAACCGAGACATGATCGTTCAGGAGCTCGATCCGGTCCCAGCGAACGGCATCCAGACGATCCGCTGTGTCGCCTTGCGGGATGCGCTTAACGAGCAGACGGCACCCGCCGTGGAGTTAAGGCTCGTAACAGAAAGTGGCGCGTTCAGGACGAATGTGTACTGGGTCAATGATGTCGCGACGTTGTTCGCAGCACTCGATTGCCCCGATTCACAACGGTTCATCGAAGCGATCCCAGGACTGGGACCGTGTTTGGCGACCATTGGTTCCATGCGGCGTCGCGCCCTGCAAGAGTGCTCGCTCGACTTGGCCCTCAGGGACACGCCGCTACGTCGGACCATTTGCGAATGTGGCGTTCTGGCGGGAAGCCTCGATGGCACCCGCGTCGAGCCTTCCGAACGCGAGATGACTCGTTATGCGTCCGAAAACCTCGCGAAACTGGCAGCTTGGTACCGTGAGGCAAAAGTGGTGATCGGGAGACCTCGAGAGGCTGGCAGCGCGAGAGACGCGTTCCCAGGTGGGATTGAAACAATTCCGTTTCAGCGATGGCGTGACGCAGTGGCCCAACTCCTTGGCCGCCTGCAAAAGGTGTCGAACCTGCCAACGCTCATCGCAGAGTGGCGGGATGAAGTTCGTCAACACGGCGCAGGATCGACCGTTTCACTGATTCGCCAGCGACCAAATGGTGAAGCTCTTACGCAAGGCGCGATGAAGTATCTTCACAGCTTCGAGGCCCCGAGCGAGACGCAGCGGCGACTCGCGCTCCAAGGTGCTGCAAAGTTGATGCGAGAGGCCGAGAATTCTCCTGAGGAACTAATCCGGGAGCTGGCAACCGCCCTTTGGTGGCTAACACTCTACCGAATTGGCATACGACCAACAGATCGCCAGCCGGTACTAGCGGCTTGGCTGGCTCCAGCCGAAGCAACCCTCCGACGGCTGTCCGGGCTTTCTGGCGAAGCGGCAGCAGCTAATAACGGAGGCCTTCACTTGCGCGACATATCTCCCGCGGATGAGGACAAAGAATTCGAGGTTAGTGAAGATGGCTGAATCGATCCAATCGAGCACGGCGCTCGACCGCCTGCGAGCTCTCTCTGAAGAAGCTGGCGCAAACAAGGGCAAGCTCTCGCCCGAAGAGCGACGCGAGGCAGTAAGCCTGCTCAGCTCGCTCTGGCGCAATCCATCTGTTCCGGCCCCCCATATCCTTGACTCGGCGGAACGTGTCCGTGGAGGCGATATCGCGTCCTCGCTCGCCTCCGTCTGGCCGGAACTGCAAGAGGACAGGCGGCAGGCGATCGTCAAGGGCATGGTCGACCGCCCAGTGGAAGCCACCGGGCGGAATGTGTACGCCGCAGCTGCAATCACGGAAAACAATCCGGATCTATCAGTGGAACTTCTGGTGACAGCCAGAGACAACAAAGAGACTTCGGAACGGCTGCACGTCGCCTTTTTCAAACAGAACCCCGACCTACCGCGTACACTCTGCGTCGCTCAAGCGCCCCAGTACAAAATGCGCAACATTTTTAGGCTGTTACTGAACTCCCTGTCCCATAACAACTACAAGCCGGGGTCCGCCGCCGACAGAGCGGTAATAGAGCCGTTTGTGGACTACGTAGGAGCAAATAATCTGGTCCGCGATTCGACGTTTCGAGACTTGATTGAGCGCACACGCTCGCGCGTTGCTCAGTGGCCGCCGGAAAGCCGGCGAGAAATCGAGCTGCAACTCGCGGACATCCAGTCACCCTCAAAGTCACAAGACGGAGCAACATCAGCGCTAACCTCCGTTACAGAACAGCCCACCCAGGAATCAACACGGCACCCGGTTGTGACTCCGGAGATAGTTGAGAAGGAGGTCCCGCCCGTTCCCGCTGTGCTCGCGCAATTGAGGGAGCGAGCAGCGGTCGCGAACCAAGAGAGCGCTCAATTAAGAGCGCAATCGGAGCGAGCGGCTGGTCTGGCAGATCTGCTCAATAACGTCGCGGAGATTCTGGGGACAGGTTTGAGTGGCACAGAGGAACTCGCAAGTTTGCGGCAGCAGCTTGAAGAAAAAGATGCTCTCCTATTGGCAACCCAACAGCGCCTTACGAGGAGCGAACACGTCGCCGAAGAATTCCGTCATGAGAACCTCGGTCTCCGTAAACGGCTGGATGATTCACAAGCCAACCAGGCTGGGCAGTTGCAGCGCGCTTCTGAACTAACGCGTAAGTGCCAAGAACTCGAGGCTGCTGCGGACCTACAACGCAGAACAGGACTGGAACAGATGCAGAAGTATGCACAAACGCGACTCGAGGAGTTTCGTTCCGGCTTGGCACGCGCGCTACATCCTTCACTGCATGATCTGCCGGCGACGTTCGCAGATCTGTCCCCTGATCTTGCCGGTGTGCTAGCCATTCGCTTCGAACAAGTTCTTCGTGAGCTGGAGCGCCACGAAATCTTACTGCGAAGTAGAAAAGAGGCCCCGAAATGAATTTCGGAATAGATTTCGGGACGAGCAATTCCGGTGTCGTGTACACCGCAGGGAACGCTCGTGAGCCTATCGGGGAGGGACAGCAGCCATACCCATCCATCGCGGCAATCCAAGTCATTACCGACGAGATTACGAGCGGCGCTCCGGTTCGTGAACATCAGGCTGAGCTAATGGCCTCAGGTCTTTTTCGTGTGGTGACTTCCGTGAAGCAACACCTCGATACCCACGAGGAATGGTCATCTCACGGCAGACGCTGGACACCGGAGGATATAGCCGCCGAGATACTCACGAAGCTCAAGCGGCGCGTTTATGACCGAACGGGAGCTGTTATGGAGCGCGCCACAATCAGCATACCAGTGGGATTCAGCAGGGGGAAAAGAGCTGCTCTCCGACGCGCAGCAAGTGCGGCTGGCATCGACGTGAGAGCTTTCATCAGCGAACCTACAGCAGCGTTGCTAGGCCAGGTACACGACCTCCAACACTGCCGTCATGCCGCGGTGTTCGATTGGGGTGGAGGGACCCTCGATATTAGCGTAATCGAGATCCACGGCAATGGACGGCGGATACACGAGCTCAGGACAGGCAGCCTGACTGAAGCCGGGGACGATATAGACCGAGACATCGCGGCAGCGATTCACACGGCTGTGATGGATAAACGGGGTATCTCCAAGCCGTTTGAGGCGGTCGCACCCAAAGATCGTGACCTGCTATTGACGCAATGCGAGAAGGTGAAATGCGAATTGGCCGACCCGCACCTTGAGGATGCTCCGATATCCTTAATATCGTACGACGGCCGTCCTCTTGAATATCGGCTGACGCGAGCGCGCTTCAACGCCCTGATCGATCGCCGAGTCGAAGGAGCGATTCGACTGCTTCGACGGACCATCGAAGAGGCCCCGCTTAGTATTGAAGAAATCGACTGGCTGATAGTCACAGGTGGTTCGAGTCGTCTTTTGCTTCTTCGCGAGCGATTGTTCAATGCTTTTCAATCAGCCCGTTTCTCGCGCCAGCCTGAATGGGACATCGCTTTCGGGGCCGCGGTGCTTGACCAGTATCCCGGAGACTATGTTCTGGCCGAGAACCTCGGCGTTGTTCTAAGCGATGGCACCTTCCACCCCATGCTGCGTGCAGGAGCCAAACCCGAACGGGCGCGTACGGCTGTGTCTCTTGCCCTTGTCGAAGATTCTGCTCACGCTGAGATTCCGATCGTGTCCTCGAACGGTGGTGGGGAGGTCGAGCCTGTGCTGACGTTGGTGACTCCAACACTTGGGTTCGACCGGGAACGCATCGAAGTCTCATGCGGGATTGATGCAGATCTCGTCCTTCATTGCAAGGCACAGAGTGACGCACGCGGCGGCAGCGGCGCACAAGCAGCTTACGAGAAGCTCCGCTTTACGTACGAAATAGGTGCCCATGCGGCCGCGATCTAACGTAGCGCTCTTTTCGAATGTGTACCTTCGGAATGCCAGCCAACTGTCTGCCGACGATCGCTTTCAGAAACAAGTGCGCGGCCGCGTCGCACTTAAGCACTTGCTGGCCGCTGTCGCCCCTGGCTCTACTCTGGAGGCCGCAGCGAGACGTTATCTTGAGCCCTGGCAGCGCGCCGAATTGGACTGGCAGGTTAGATGCATTGGGTGTGGTGCGTTCCCACTCGGAACAACTCGCTGCAATGGTACGAGTGTCTTCGAGTTTCGTTGTCCCCTGGGCGTTTGCCCGCAGGCGCGCGCCCATCGGCTTGTGCGCTTGGATTTCGATGTTGTTAGCCGATTTGCGCGACAGGTGATCGCTCCAACTCACGTTGCTGCGCTGCAGAGTCTGCTTAACGACGGCCGCATAGTGCCGACTCCGGGATATGTCCGAGACGGTCATGCAGATCTTCGCCCCTATCCCGCACGCATGTCGTGGACAGACTACTACGTTTTGACAGATGCCGACATAGAAGCGGAAATGATTCGGCGCCTTGGGGGAGTTTTGCGATGAGAGAGATTAACCTCCGAGAGTTTGTAGGCTCAATTTCGTCTACGCTACGAAGGTACCTATTTACGGCCAACTTCATCGCCGATTCGGAACGCGGATTGCGAGAACAGTTTCTCAGGGAACTGGATGGCTCGAACGTGTTTTCATGCGAGCCGCTCCTGAGCGCGATACCCTCCTACGAAGGCGATTTATCCATCCGCGCGCTTCTCGAACGCGGCGAGCCTCCGTACTTACACGGTTCGCTTCGGCAACTCGGGACTTCAGGCTTGGATATTGATCGTCCTCTTTATAGTCACCAGGTTGCGAGCGTGCGCTTGGTCCAAAGCGGACAGAATGTGATTGTTGCTACTGGAACAGGCAGTGGCAAGACCGAGTGTTTCCTATTGCCGCTTCTGGATGACGCCGCTCGGAATCCCGGCCCAGGGGTCCGGGCGATAGTCGTATACCCAATGAACGCGCTGGCGAACGATCAGCTTGATCGCATGCGAGAACTGCTGCGGAACATTTCGGCTATCACGTTTGGCAGATACACAGGCGATACTGCTGAAGATGAACGCGAACTAAGCGAAGAGGAGAGAAGTACATGCCTTCCGAATGAGCGAATTACCCGCGAGGAGATTCGAAGTAGACCTCCCCACATTCTGCTAACGAATTTCGCGATGTTGGAGTACCTGCTCCTTCGCCCGCGCGACGCTGAGATTTTTCACCAGGAACGACTAAGGTTCGTCGTGCTGGACGAGGCCCACACGTATACGGGTGCTCAGGGAATTGACGTGGGATTCCTCATGCGCCGACTCCAGGAACGTTACCATCGATGCAGCCTCCAGTTCATTCTCACGAGCGCAACTCTGGGTGACGAAAAAGGATCTTGCGCGGTGAGTGAATTCGCGACAGCGCTTACCGGCAAGCACTTCGATCCGGCGGACATCTTGCTGGGCAGCAGGGTGCTTGCTGGCGGCGGCACCCCTGAGAGACAACTCGCCGACTATTCCCGTGTCGTTCCAGATGAATTCGCTCTCCGAAACTGGATTCATGCGCTGGAAGATGTCTCCGAAATGCGGTCCCTGGTCATGGCAAGCCGGATTCCTTGCGGGCAGCATGTACTCGACCGAAACTCCGTGCCGGAGATGCTGTACGCCTGGTTGCGAGAGAATTCCGAAATTGCCAGGCTGCACAAGGCATGCTCCGACCAGCCAGTTTCTCTGCCAGATGCAGCAGAAATGCTGTTCCATACAAGGGAGCCAGGCGCGGTGCTAGTGGTTGAATGGCTCGTCATCTTGGGTGCCCACGCAACTCCAGACTCCAGGACGCCACCATTAGTACCGGGTCGCTACCACTTGTTCTTCCGAGGTCTCATGGGCGGGGCGGTATGTCTTTCCAGTGCATGTCCTGGCCGCCGTAGCCACCCGGATACCCAGTGGTCGCGCCTCGTGCTTGAAGATCGGCGTACCTGCCCTGAAGAAGGTTGTGGCGCACTTCTGATTCCCCTCGCCACCTGTGCCCACTGCGGTATTCCCAGTGTCAGGATATACGCGGATTCTGCAGGCCATTGGCAGGGGAACATGCAGCCGACGTTGCGGCCAGTCGTCTTGACATGGCTCCGAACCTTTGGGGAGGACGAAGATGACGAGCAGCATTCCGAAGCCATTCTCTGCGTCCGTTGCGGCGCCCTCCTGGAGAGCGAAGGGACGTGCTGTAACAACCCCGACTATGTGCACCTGTTTACACTTGGTGCAGATGGAGATGGAAATCTCAAAACCTGCCCAAATTGCGGTGGCACGGCTCAGCCATACCCCAGTGTGCTCCGTGACATGCGGTCGTACGAAGATGCTGCCACAGCAGTTCTCGGTGAAGCGGTAATTAGAGCTCTGCCTGGGGCAAATCCTCGAAAGCCGGCAGACGGTCGCAACCTTCTCGTCTTTTCAGACAGCCGCCAGCGAGCTGCCCACTATGCGCCTTACCTGGCGCGGACTGCGGCGGAGACACAGTACATGCGACCGCTGCTGGAATCTGTTGAGCAAGTGGACGCTGCCAACGACTATCAAGGGGCGACCGTAACTGATGTCGGGTCCCGATTCCGGCAAATGATCCAGCGACAGCCGTTTGTAGCCGTACGTGTTACCAACGACGATGGTGAGTGCAAAACAGACGTTAAGCCGATCTCACGCCTCCTTCAACAGGATTACGCAAATCTGAAACGGGAGTCTCTGATCGCGTTGCTCGAACACGCGACAGCGTCGCCGCGCCGCCGCGACACTCTCTCGGCGCTCGCTCTTGGCGCAGTTGTGACGGACCTTAGCGAATACGAGCGCGAAGAATTGAGGTCTCGCCTTCCGTGGCTATATGAGCCTGATGCGCAGAGGGCGGAAGCTGTTATTCAACACCTCCTCGGATTCTTTCTCCAGCGACGGGCCATAACACTGCCGGAACAAGTTACGTTGCGCGATTTGGGACCAGGCGCGATGATGGCGACATGTCACCTCAGCGAACAGGCAAGCCAGGGCGGGCGTCAAATTCATCGATGGAACCCGTACCTCGCCCCGCAACGATCGAGAAGCGTCGCAGTTAGTCGCAACCGCAATCTCGGCATTCTTGAGCGTGCACTTAGATGTGATCGCAACCGTGATGCTGCCGCTCTGGAATCATGGATGACATGTATCTGGGATGCTTTCTTGTCGATCGGTGTCCTATCTCGACTCGCATACCCGGGCGAGTACCAGTTGCCTTACGAGCGTATCCTCTTCTCCACTCGCCGCACTTGGTTCCTGTGTGATCGATGTGGGCGTTTTACCGTGTTTCCTTTCGGCGAGGCATGTCCAACGCCGACATGCTCGGGCCATGTCACACTCCGTTCCAAGGAGGAGATAGAGCAGCATTGGGCAGAGCACCATTCCTATCATAGGCTTCGTCATACGCCGCCTCTTCCACTAGATGTCCGGGAACACACGGCGCAACTCGAAAACAAAGTAGGTAGACAGTACCAGCATCAATTCAGGGCCGGTGATGTGAATGTGCTTTCTAGCTCCACGACGTTTGAACTCGGTGTCGATGTGGGTAGCCTAAAGGCTGTATTCCTGCGCAATGTACCGCCAACCGCTGCGAATTATATTCAGCGCGCCGGTCGGGCGGGACGACGTCAGGGCGGCGCCGCCTTCGCTGTGACATATGCGCGCAACATTCCACACGATCAGTTTCACTTTTTCGAGCAGGAGAAGATCGTCTCAGGGATCGTGGCAGTCCCGAGAATAGCTATTACGAATCCGAGGCTTACCCAAAGGCATGTGAATTCGTATTTGTTGGGGCGTTACTGGCGTGCACTTGCAACATCGTCCAACCCTCCACTGAACTTGGAGGAGTTTTTCTGTCAGCCGACGCCTGATTCGTCTGCGGCGGCACGGTTCGCTGACTGGGTTCAAACGAACCATCCGGGGTGCGAAGCTGCCATCGCCCGGATCGTGCCTCCGGGAGGACTGGGAGTCGCTGAGGCCCTCAACGCGTCAGTCACGGGGATGCGAGAAGTTGCGACACGGATCGCTGGGCGAATAGCGGCATACGAGACTCAGCGCGCCACTCTAGCAAGCGAACAAGCAACGGCCACGCCTGAGCGGCTCCGAACCATCGCTGGAGCGTTGGTCTCGGTCGGAAAGCTGATCGGGCAGTTGTTGCGGGAGAGCGTGATTGACGTTCTAGCTGAGGAACATTGGCTGCCGAGTTATGCGTTTCCACAGGACGTCGTGCGGCTCCTTGTTCGACAAGGGGACTGGTCTGTGAGGCTTCGTCTGGAGCGCGATCAAGAGATCGGGATTTCCGAGTATGCCCCTGGAAGCGAGATCGTCGCAGATGGGAAGCTCTTTGCAAGTGCCGGGATTGATAAGCAAAACCGTGAGCTCGAATTGCTGGACTACCGAGCCTGTCCGGTTTGTCGGCGGGTGGAGTTGGGCCGGCACAATTCTCTCCAACCGTTGTGTCCTTGCGGAGCTGCTGGTACGGCACCGGCCCTCCCGAGGCCCTATATCACGCCAATAGGGTTCACGACACGTGTAACTGACCCTGTCGAAGACGCGAAGCTCCATCGGGTAAAGGCACCGCCAACCTCCGAAGTGTTCCTGGTTGATAGCGCTCCGCCGGAAGCTTTTCAACAACATGCTGCGCTTTTGGGCGTGACCTACGGATACCGGCGCGATGGCCATCTTTTCCGCGCGAATAAGGGACGGCGGGCACAGAGGTTTCGATTATGCTTGAGTTGCGGTAGTCTCGTGCAGCAAGGAACAAACCACGAGGCACCCTGGGGAAGCCGCTGTAACGGCCAGCCGCAGCTGGTCGACCTCGCATGCGAGTTCCGTACTGACACTCTTCAGATCCGTTTTGATGGGCTTGCTGTTCCGCCTCAGCCCGTTCAGGATGATAAGTTTTGGTTATCGTTGCAGGCTGCCTTCCTTTCGAGCGCGGCCGAGACCCTCAGCATACCGGCACGGGACATCGATGGCACATATCGCAGCCAATCAGAGAGGGGTTTCAGAGGTGAACTGATCGTTTACGACCGGGTGCCGGGTGGAGCTGGGTACTGCGAAAGGATTTGCGAGGAGCTTCCCCATATCCTGTCGCGCGCGTGGGAACGGACTGCTCGGTGTCCGAATCCCATGTGCGATCCGTCAGGAAGTTGCTACGCGTGTCTCAGAACGTATGGAAATCAGTTCCAGTGGAACGCGTTGGACCGCGGTGCTATTGCCGCCTGGCTAATTCAATTCCAGACAGCCAATGGAGACGCACGATAGACAGCGGAGGCGGTTCCAACCAACGTTAGGAAGCCAAACCGAGACGCGTGTTTGCGTTCGGACCAAATCAATATATGAATGATCGGTCGTCGCTTGTGGGCAACGGAACCGGCCACCCGAACAGGCATATGTGGTCGTAGGCCCACAGCTTGATCACCGGAAGCCCGAGGCGGTTGACGTTCACGAATTCTCGCAGCCACGGCCAGGTGGCGTAGTACAGGCCCATCAGATACCGACTGTGGGCTTCGTCCCAGGAGAGTTCCTTCCACGGGAACTGAGCACAGCGAGTCGCCTGGTCGAGGTTGTGGTTGATTCCGGGATACTGGTAGCCCTCGATCAGGAAGCTGTCGAAGCCCGAGCCAGAGCGCGCCGCCCACTGCAACGGGAGGTTGATGTACCGCAGCAGCTTGCAGTTGTCCGGGTCGTTCACGTCCATCGGCCACAGCAACTCGAATACGGCAGAGGGGACCTGCGAGAGCACGTAGCTCTGAATTGCGGCGACGTAGGTGAACAGGCGCGTCCGGAGAAAATTCGCATCTGCGTAGCTGTAGATCGACGGGTCGTCGTTCGGCGTGTGAAACGTGGCGAGCGCGCGGCCGAGCGCCGACTGCGCCGCGGCCTGGGTGTCAGCATCGTAAAACGCCATGCCGGAAGCGTTCGCCTGGAACCACCAGAGGACTTCGCCGAACTGGAGCTTCGGCACCAGCCCCGCCGCGAGCATCAGGCCGGCCATCGTCGCGTGCGCCTGCCCCATGTAATTCTGTGGACCGGAACTGAAGGCGATTTGCGAACTATTCAACGTGCCGAAGCCGGTCGCGGTCTGGACCGCAGTGCCGTCCGGAAATCGCTGCACCCAGACAGATGATGGCGGATTATCGGGCGGGTTAACGAGTTCCTGTGAGAACGAACAGACCACGGTCATGTTGTTTGCTTTCAGCAGCGCGAAGAAATCCGTATTCCAGTCGCGAAAGGCGCGATTTAGCACCGGCGTCTGTGTCGGATCGATGACCCATGTCGCGCCGTATGTTCCGCCTTGCAGATCGCCATTCACCGTGGCTTGACCGCTGCCGGTGTTCGAGGCGGGCAGTTCGCTGTACACATGAAATTGCCAGACGGTGGAAAACGAATGCGAGGTGATCGTCATGACGGTGCCGGAAGCGGACGCCCAGACACCATCGAAAATGGCGTTGACGAAGTTCGCGAAGTGGCGGGCGATGGTAGTGCTGCTGTCCTGCCCGCCGAAAACCGTCTTGCCGATCGCGGACCCGCCCACGTGCAGCCACACGACGTCCTGGTCGTTCCAGTTGCCTGAAAACGTCACCGTGCATTGCGGGTAGGACGGGTTTTGCGCCACCGACTGCTTCCACCAGAAGACGCCGCAGTAGTGGTCGATCTCGCCCAGCAGGCCGAGCTTCTGAATGTTCCAGACCAGCCTCTCGGGCGACAGCTTATAGGTGTTGTCGGTGTCGAAATCCGTGGCAACCGCCACGCTGGTGGTCGTCGTCGCCGGATCGGGGACATCGCTCAGCACCGCGCATTCGAGGAAATCGAAATAGAAATACCAGCCCTGGCTCGACGCGTTTTTATTGCCAGTGAGCGTAATCACGACCTCGTGTTGGCCGGCGGCGACGCTGGAGAAGAGCAGGCGCCGCGTCTGTGAAGTGGTCGCGGTGGGATAGTAGCAGTCGAGCGTCACCGGGGCGCCGCCATCGAGCGTCGCGCTCACAATGCCGCAGTTGGTGTCGAGCCGCGTACCGATGTAGATGTTGTGCGTAGATTGGCAATTCGTCTGGATGCTGACGGTAGCGCCGCCGGCCGCCGCACGGATCGCCCGTCCCTGGCTCCAGAAAGCGAAGGCACCGTCCACGGGATCGTTGCCGGGAGCGGCTTCCCAGTATCCTGACGTGCTCACCCACGTGCTGTCTTCTTCGATGCGAACTGACCCCG
>Ga0335069_10002201_pt1 | contig 30274 bp, 25 predicted proteins | sample Lox_Sample_11_FD_206714 | JGI IMG/M metagenome (GOLD analysis project Ga0335069, IMG submission 206714) | Soil microbial communities from Loxahatchee National Wildlife Refuge, Florida, United States - Lox_Sample_1.1 | ecosystem: Environmental > Terrestrial > Soil > Wetlands | place: USA...
ACTGTTAGTGTACCCGTTTGACGGGGGGGGGTGGGTGGGGATGGGCGGTCGCCCGCCCACCCCTCTGAGGAACTTTTGAGGCGGGGCCTGAAACAGAGCCTCGCCCCCAAACGTAGAGCAAGCAGCAATGGAACTCCGATCATGTGGTTGACTAGATTCGCGATTAGCCGGCCGGTGATTACCGCGATGGTTTTCATCGCGCTCGCCATTTTCGGCACGGTTGCCTTCTATAAGATAGGGCGCAGCGCGCAACCGCCGGGGACCGACTTCCCGATCGTCGTGGTCTACTCGGCCTACCCCGGGGCGTCGCCTCAGGAGATGGAGCGCCTGGTCGTCAAGCCGATCGAAGATCAGCTCGACGGGATCGACAACCTCGACCAGCTCAACGCGACGGCCCAAGAGGGCGTCGCGACGATCATCGTCCAGTTCAAGCTTGGGACGAACCTCGATATCGCGGCGATCAACGTGCAGAGTGCGGTAGACACGGCTCGCGTCTACCTGCCCGCCGACCTCAATCCGCCGAGCGTGGAGAAGAACGGCGCCTCGCAGCCGCTGCTCGACGTCGCGGTCAGCTCGAAGTCGCTCTCGCCGACGCAGCTCGCCGATTTCGTCAACAACAAGCTCGAGCCGATCCTCAAGGCGATTCCGAACATCCAAGCGGTCAGCATCTACGGCGCGAGCGATCGCGAGTTCCACGTCGAGCCGATCCCCGAGCGCCTGCTCGGGGCGAACGCGACGCTCGGCGACGTGTTCGCGGCGGTCGCCGCGAACAACGCGAACCTGCCCGGCGGCATGCTGCGCCAGCGGACGCAGGAGACCAGCGTCTCCGTGCACGCCGAGATCAACACGGCGCAGGATCTTCTCGGCGTACCGATGAGCGTGCCGGGCAGCTCGAACAAGAACATGAAGATCGGCGACGTCGCCTACGCGTTCGACAGCCACGTCGAACCGACGTCGATTTCGCATTACAACGGGGAGCCGCGAATCTACGTCGAGCTCGACCGGAACATCGCGGCCGACGAGATCACGTCGACGAAGATCGCTCGAGATCACCTCAAACAGATCGGCCAGCAGTTTCCCGAGCTGACCTTCAACGAGATCGACGCGCCCGCCGACTACACGCAGAAGTCTCTCAACGGCGTCTGGCAGTCGCTCATCGAGGGCATCGTGCTCACGATGCTCGTGATGCTGCTCTTCCTGCACGCGTGGCGGAACGCGATCGTCATCATGATCGCCATCCCGACGTCGATTCTTTCGACGTTCATCTTGATGAAGATGTTCGGCTTCCATCTCGATACGATGTCGCTGATGGGGCTCTCGCTGATCATCGGAATCCTGGTCGACGACTCGATCGTCGTGCTCGAAAACATCACCCGGCATCGAGATCTCGGAGAAGAGCCGATCGACGCGGCGATCAACGGCCGCAGCGAGATCGGCGGCGCGGCGGTCGCCATTACGATGGTCGACGTCGTCGTCTTCCTGCCGATCGCGTTCCTGCCCGGCATCGTCGGCGCATACCTGCGCGAGTTCGGCGCCGTCATCGTGATCGCGACGCTCTTCTCGCTCTTCGTCTCGTTCACGCTCACGCCGCTGCTCGCGGCGCGGTGGAGCGTCCTGAAGCGCTCGAAGGCGCGTCCGGCGTGGATGGAGGTTCTCGGCTCGCTGAAAACGACCCTCATCCTTTGCGGCGCCGCGATCGTGGCGTGGCTCATTCCCTGGCCGATTGCCGAGCTGCGCGAGATCCTTCCGATCATGATCGCCGCGGTCATGGTGTTGAACTTCTTCGTGCTGCGCTACGATTCGATTCTCAACTGGTACCGGACGAAGGCGCTGCCATATGCGTTGCAGCACGGCCTGTTCGTCGTCTTTACGTGCAGCGTGCTCGTGCTCAACTCGCTCACGCTCGCGATGGGGGCCGGCGCGACCACCGTCACGATCAACGTGCTGATCCTCGTCCTCGTCGTCATCTGGCATCTCGTCGGGATGGTTCTCCGCCGGCGCGTGCCCGAGGAGAGCCTCGCCTACCGCTGGTCCCCGTCCCGCAACGGCAGCGGGCGGCGGGGGGCGATCGTGCGCCTCGTCGCCGACTTCATCAAGAACGTCCCGCGGGTCTTCCTGCGCTGGTTCTACGCGACCGGGCGCAGCCGCCGCCTGACGTTCGCCACGTTCGCGCTGCCGGTCGCACTCTCGATCCTGCTTCCGCTGCTCGGTCCGATCGACTTCGATTTCGTGCCGCAGGTGCAGAACGGCGAGATCGCGATGACGGTGACCTACCCGCCGGGCACGCCGCTGCAGGTGACGTCCAAGTTCGTCACCGCGCTCGAACGGGGCATCATGAAGCTCGACGGCATCAAGTCGGTGAGTTCGACCGTCGGTCGCAAGCCGCAGGGCTGGGGCTCCGCGATCGGCGACAACTACGCCCGCCTCGACGCGCAGACGCTTCCCGAGCGGCGCCACGACACGTATAAGATCATCGATCAGATCCGCAAGCTCGCCTATCTCGTGCCGGGCGCCGACTTTCAAGTCGCCGGCGAGAACGGCAACGGCTCCGGCGCGTCGATCTTCTACTCGCTCTCCGGTCCGGAAGACGCGATCGCCCCCGCAGCGGAGAAGGTCGCGCAGTTCTTGCGCGACACGCCGGGCAGCGTCAACGTACAGACGAGCAACGAGGCGGCTGCGTCGCGCCTCAACGTCAACATCGACGCGCAGAAGGCCGAGGTTCTCGGCATCTCGCCCTCGACCGCGGCGAACGCCGCGCGCCTCGCGATCGACGGCGCGGTCGCGACGCGCGTGCGCTCCGAGAACGGGCTCGTCGACGTGCGCGTGCAGTTCCCGCTCTCCGATCGCAAGACGGTCGATCAGCTTCAAGACGTGCGCGTCCGGGCGGAGGATGGAACGCTCGTCCCGCTCGCCGACATCGCGAACCTCCAGTGGACGCAGGCGCCGCTGCAGATCAAGCGCCTCAACCGCCAGCGCGTCGTCGACGTCTACGGCGGAACGCTGCCGGGCTACTCGCTCGGCGCCGTCACGGGGCCGCTCGAGCGCCAACTCCGCAAACCCGGTTTTCTTCCCGAGGGCGTCGCGCTCACGGCGCAGGGCGACACGCAGTTCATGAACGAGACGATGGCCAACATGGGCATCGCGCTGCTCACCTCGTTCATGCTCGTCTACATGCTCATGGTGATCCTCTATGGGTCCTTCCTCGAGCCGCTGATCGTCATGCTCTGCGTTCCGCTCGCGATCATCGGAGCGCTCGTCGCGCTCTCGCTCATGCACCGCATCGAGCCGAACGCCGGACAATCGCTCAACATCATCTCGATGATCGGCATCATCATGCTCTTCGGGCTCGTCGCGAAGAACGGCATCCTGCTCGTGGATTACTCGAACACGCTCTGCCGCCGCGGCATGCGCGTTCACGACGCCGTGCTGCAGGCATCGACGACGCGGTTCCGACCGATTCTCATGACGACGTGCGCGATGATCTTCGGCATGCTGCCGCTCTCGCTCGGCTTCGCCGAAGGCGGCGAGTGGCGCCAGGCGATGGGCACGGTCATCATCGGCGGATTGCTAAGCTCGCTCATCTTGACGCTCTTCCTCGTGCCGATGGTCTACGAGACCTGGATGGGATTCTTCGAGCGGCTCGCCGACCGGCGCGCGATCGCGGCGGAGATGTCGCAACCGGCCGAGGTCGCTCGCGCCTAGCCGGCGCGCGCTCGTCACCGGCGCTGCCGGCGGCTTGGCCGCGGGCATCGCTCCCATGCTCGCGCGCGACGGTTTCGAGCGCGTTGCGATCACGTATCGGTCGACGTCGCCGGACGCGACGATCGAAGCGATCCGCCGGGCCGGCGCCGATGCCCCCGCGGTTCGCGTGGATTTCCTCGACGACGCCGCGAGCATCGAAGCAACTCTCGCCGACGCGGTCGGTCGCTTCGGTCCGTTCGATACGCTCGTGCACGCCGTCGGCCCGCTCGTCGTGAAGCGATTCGAGAACGCGACGCTCGAAGAGTATCGCGAAACGTTCGACGGCAACGTTCGCAGCGCGGTGCTCGCCGCGCGCGCGACCCTCCCCGCGATGCGCGCGGCCGGTTTCGGACGGCTCGTCTTCTTTGGGATGGTTGGCTCGAACGAGACGCGCCCATTCCGCGGGTTCACGTACTATCAAGCTGCGAAGAGCGCGCTCGTCGCGTTCGCCCGCTCGCTCGCCGTCGAGGAAGCCCGCCACGGGATCACCGTCAACGTCGTCGCTCCCGGCGATATCCGCGAGAAGAGTCTCGACCGGGCGCGCGCGTTCGAGCGCGAGGCCGGCAATCCGCGCGGCCGCGCGGGCAGCTACGAGGACGTCGCCGACGCCGTGCGCTTTCTCGTTGCAACGGAACGCGATTTTATCACCGGCGCCGTCATCGAGGTCGCGGGGGGCCTGCAGACCGCACAGGACAAACGTACGATCGGCTCGTAACCCGGGCCCTACGCGATGCGCGACGATAGCAACGGACATCGGTTTGCGCTGCCCGGTGCTCGAGCGCACTACGGGCCGGATAAGCTCGTCGCGGTCGAGCACATCGATCTCCACCTCACGCCCGACATCGACGCCGAGAGCCTCGACGGCATCTGCACGACCACGGTCCGCGCCCTCGACGAACCGGTGCCGCGGCTGACGCTCGACGCGGTGGACCTCGAGATCGTGCGCGTCGAGAACGCCCGCTATGCCGCGCGCGAGGGGAAGTTGGATCTCGAGTTCGAGCCGCCGATCGCACCGGGCGAGCGCAAGACGTTCTCGATCGTCTATCGCGTCACGAAACCGCGCCACGGTCTCTTTTTCATCAAACCGAGTGCGACGCGCCCGGAGCAGGTCGCGCACGCGTGGACGCAGAGTCAAGACGAGTACGCGCGCTATTGGTTCCCCTGTCTCGATTACCCGCACGAGAAGCAGAAGAGCACGACGACGATCGTCGTGCCGAAGGGCACCTTCGCGCTCGGCAACGGCGAGCTCGTCGAGCGCAAGGACGACGGCGACCGCACGATCTTCCGCTATCGCCAAGACGTTCCGCACAGCACGTATCTCATGACGATGGTCGCGGGACCGTTCGTCGAGGTCGCGCAGCGCGCAGCCGGCAAGAACGGGGTTCCGATCTACTACTACGTTCTGCCCGGCCGCGAGGCCGAAGGCGAGCGGTCGTTCGACAAGACGCCGGCGATGGTTGACCTCTTCGAGGATCGCATCGGGACGCCGTATCCGTACGCGCGCTACTCGCAGATCGCCGTCTCCGATTTCATCTTCGGCGGCATGGAGAACACGTCGGCGACGACCCAGACCGACCGGACGCTTCACGACGAGACGGCGCATCTGGATTTCTCGAGCGATCTGCTCGTCTCGCACGAGCTGGCGCACCAATGGTTCGGCGACCTGCTCACCTGCCGCGACTGGGCGCATGCGTGGCTCAACGAGGGCTTCGCGACCTTCATGGAGGCGGTCTGGCGCGAGGCCGACGCGGGGCGCGACGAGTATCTTTACGAGATTTATCAAGGCCTCAAGGAGTATTTGAAAGAAGACGCAGACCGTTACAGCCGCCCAATCGTCTGCAACACCTACATCGCTCCGATCGAGATCTTCGATCGACATCTCTATCAGAAGGGCGCGGCCGTGCTGCACATGCTGCGAGGCGAACTCGGCGAGGCGCGTTTTTGGCGGGCCGTCGCTCGTTACGTCCGCGACAACGCGCAGCGCTCCGTGGAGACGATCGATTTCGTGCGCGCCATCGAGGACGCTACCGGGCGTAACCTGCGCCACTTCTTCAGCCAATGGGTCTTCCGCGAGGGCCATCCGAGGCTCGAAGTTAGCGTCGCGTGGGACGCGGCGCGTCGCGTCGCGACGCTGACGATGGACCAGAAGCAGCCGATCGATGCGCAACGCCCCGCCTACGAGTTCGCCGTCGAAGTCGTCTTCGCCGGAAGCGAGTCGCGCGAGCGCCGCATCCGGGCCGAGGTCGAACGCGCCCACGAGACGATATCGGTGCCGCTCGACTTCGAGCCGGCGCTCGTGCGGTTCGATCCCGGCGCGTTTCTGCTCGCCGACGTCGCCTACGCGTTCGGAACCGATTTTGCCGCGGCCGCGCTGCGCGACGACCCCGACGTCGTCGCGCGCATCCGGGCCGCCCGCGAGTTGGCCAACGACGGCGGCCGAACCGCGCGCGAGGCAATCGAGACGGCGTTCGAGCGCGAGGCGTTCTGGGGGGTGCTCGCCGAGACGGCGGCTGCAATCGGCACGACGCGCGCTGCCTGGGCGCGAACGATCCTGGTCCGCGCGCTCTCGCACGAGCATCCGAAAGTCGTGCGAGCCGTGGCGACCGCGCTCGGAAATTTCCGCGACGCCGAGACGGCAAGCGCGCTGATTGCGGCGGCCGCCGGCAACGCCTCGTATTTCGCGCGAGCCGCGGCGTTAACGTCGCTTGGCAAGACGCGCGATTCGCGGGCCCTCGACGTCTTGGTCGCAGCCGCGAATGGGCGGAGTTGGAACGGCGTCGTCGAGGCCGGAGCGGTTCGAGGATTGGCCGAGCTCGCCGACGCGCGAGCGATGCCGGCGATTCTCGCGGCTGCGCGGCCCGAAGAGAACGAAGGAAAGCGGCGCGCCGCCGTTGCGGCGCTGGCGCGCGTGGCCGCGCTCGTGGAGAGCGAACGGACGCGCGCGGTGGACGCGCTCGAGCAACTGCTGCTCGACGAGCGCTTCCTCGTGGCGATGGAGGCGATAACGGCTGCCGAAGCGGTCGGCGATGCGCGCTTGATCCCAACGCTGCAGCAGGTCGGCGAGCAAGCGGTGGACGGCCGCGTCCGTCGCGACGCGACCGAAGCCGTGATGCGCATCCGCGAAAGTTCGAAAGTGCCGTCGCAAGTCACCACGCTCAGAGACGACCTCGATGAGTTACGTGAAGAGCAGCGTAAGCTTCAGGCGAAGATCGAATCGCTCGCGCGCGCGTAAGAGGCGCGCGCTCGCATGCATCGCGCTGCTCCTCGGAGCGGTCGCGCTGTGGTTCGTCGTGCAGGCCCGCTCTTCGACGAAGCCGCCCGCCGCCGAGCAGGCGCGAACGCAGCCGCCGAGCCGCGTCTCCGCATACGACGCGCCCGAGTGGAGCGATGCCGAGCGTTCGCGCTTATGGAAGAGCCTGCACGGCGCGTTCGTTCCTGCGATCGCCGGCGCGAAGGGCTGGAGCTTTGCGGTCGTCGCCCCCGACGGCGCGACGCTCTTCGACGAGCGCGCGAATCGCGCGGTCGCGCCTGCCTCCGCGCAGAAGCTAATCGTCGCCGCGACGGCGCTCGACGCGCTCGGTCCCGCCTTTCGGTTTCACACGCTCTTTGCAAGCCGCGACGCGATCGCCGAGGGCGGCGCGCTCGACGGCGATCTCTGGCTGATCGGCTCCGGCGACCCGTCGCTGCAATCGGCCGATCTTCGTAACGGCGTCGGCGTCCTCGCGCGATCGGGATTGCGCAGGGTCGGCGGCAGCCTCGTCGTGGACGCCAGCGCGATGCGCGGGCCGGCGCTCAACGCGCACTGGGGCGCCGAGGACGACGGCCAGGAGTACGCAGCGCCGACGAGCGCGCTCTCCGTTGACGGCGACACCGCCGAGGATCGTCCGATGGACGACGTCGTTCGTTACGTCGCGGCGCGCGTGGACTCCATGCTCGCTGCGCGCGGGATCGCGCTCGCGGCCCCGCCCGGCGTCGGGGTCGCGCCGCTCGGCAGCGTCGTCCTCTGGGATCATCGCTCGCTTCCGCTGACGGCGCTCGAATCGCACATGCTCTTCGAATCCGACAACCATTATGCAGAGCAACTCTTGCGCACGGTCGGCGAAGCGGTGACCGGCGCGGCGGACGACGATGGCGGCATCGCGGCCGAGCGGCGCTATCTGCGCCGGCTCGGCATTCCGGCGCCGGGCCTGCGGATCTTCGACGGCAGCGGGCTCTCGGCGCAGAATCGCGTCGCGGCGATTACGCTGGCGCGTCTGCTCGCCCAATCCGAGGCCGCGCTCTATCGCCTGCTTCCGCTCGGCGGCCGCGAGGGAACGCTGCAGGATTACGATTTCACGACGGCGCTCGGCCGGGTTCGCGCGAAGAGCGGCCATCTCGCCGACGTCTCCTCGCTCGCGGGATACGTGACGACGCGCGATCGCGGGCGGCTGGCGTTCGCATTCTTGATCGACGGCTCTCCGGGCGATCCCGATGCTGCGATCGTCCAGGCCGTCGATCGGTTGGCGGTCTATTGATGGCGGAGATGGTTGACGAAGGCCTGCTCTCGAAACTGATCGGCCGCGCGCTGCAACACGGTGGCGAGTTCGCCGACGTCTTCTGCGAGCGCCGCCGCACGCTCTCGTACCGCCTGCAAGACGGCCGCATCCACGACGCATCGTTAGGGATGACGCTCGGCGTCGGCATCCGCGTCGTCGTCGGCGAGTCGGCCGGCTACGCCTGTTCCGACGATCTCAGCGAGAGCGCGCTGCTCGAGGCCGCCGATGCCGCGTCGCTGATCGCGCGCGGATCGCCGAGCGGGGAGACGCGCGTCGCCGACCTCAGCGTCGCGCGGGTCGCGTCGTTCTACGACGGACGGCACGACGGTCAGGCAGACACGCAGCGCTACGTCCGGATGCTGGAAATCGCCGACGAGACCGCGCGGCGCTACGATCCGCACGTCGTCGCGGTCAACGCGCACCTCAGCGACGAACTGCAGGAGGTCTGGATCGCAACGAGCGACGGGCGCCTCGTTAGCGATTGCCGGCCGCTCATCACCTTCGGCGTGCAAGTCGTCGCGACCGATAAGGGCGAGCGCGGCTCCGGCTACGTCGGCGACGGCGGGCGGACGTCGCTGGCCTACTTCGACCAAGAGACGCCCGAGGATCTTGCCAACGAGGCCGCGCGCATCGCGATCGTCAACCTCGCGGCGGTGCCGGCGCCGGCCGGCGAGATGGAGATGATCGTCGGCGCCGGCGGCGGCGGCGTCCTGCTGCACGAAGCGGTCGGCCACGGTCTCGAGAGCGATTTCAACCGTCGCGGCACGTCGCTCTACAGCGGGCGCATCGGCGAGCGCGTCGCAAGCGAACTGGTGACGATCTACGACGACGGTAACCTCAGCGAGGAGCGCGGCAGCCTCAACGTCGACGACGAAGGCGTGCCGGGCCAGCACAAGGTGCTCGTCGAGAACGGCGTGCTGCTCGGCTACATGCAGGACCGCCTCAACGCGCGACTGATGGGCGTGCAATCCACCGGCAGCGGGCGGCGGCAGTCGTTTCGCTTTGCGCCGCAGCCGCGGATGTGCAACACGTACATGCCCAGCGGCGAGTCGAGCGTCGAGGAGATCGTCGCATCCACGCAGCGCGGCATCTATGCAAAGTCGTTCGCCGGCGGGCAAGTCGAGATCGCGAAGGGCGATTTCGTCTTCATGATCGGCGAAGGCTATCTGGTGGAGAACGGCAAGGTCACGACCCCGGTGCGAAACGCGACGATCATCGGCAATGGTCCCGACGCGCTGATGAAGGTCGTCGCGGTCGGCAACGACGGCCGCCTCGCGCGGCGCCATTACACCTGCGGCAAAGGCGGCCAGTTCGTGCCGGTCGGCGTCGGCATGCCGACGGTCAAGATCGCTTCGATCACGGTGGGCGGTACGCAGCATGAATGAGACCGTTGCGATCGAGATCGCATGCAAGGCGCTCGCGATGGCGACCGCCGCGGGCGCGCAGAGCGCCGAGGCCTCGGTCTCGATCGCGCGGCGCTTCCACGCCGAGGCGCGCGAGAACGTGATCGCGCGGCTTGAAGGATCCACCGGCAAGAGCCTCTTCGTGCGCGTCTTCCGCGACGGCCGCAAGGCGACGCTCTCGACCTCGGACTTCTCGAGCGACGGCCTGCGCGACGCGGTCGCGCGCGCGGTCGCGCACGCCGGGCTCGTCGCCGCCGACGAGTTCGCCGGCCTCCCCGACGAGGTCGCGGCGAACGGCGTGCGGCTCGATCTCTGCGATCCGCGCATCGCCGATCGCGAGGGCGGCGAGAAGGTGGACGAGGCGCTTCGCCTCGAGCGGCTGATTCGTGCCGAGGATGCGCGCGTCGTCAACTCGAGCGGTTCGCATTACACCGATGCCGTCGCCGTGACCGCGCTCGCAAACACGATGGGCTTCGCCGCTGCCTACACGTGGACGCGCGCGGGCCGCTCGACCGGGCCGGTGGCGCTCGACGGCGAGGTGAAGCGGATCGGACAGTACGGCACCGCGGGGAGGCGGCTCGGCGATCTCGAGAGCTCCGAAACGGTCGCGTCGGCCGCGGTGCGCCGCGCCGTAGATCTCTTCGGCGCTCGCAAGCCGCCGACGATGCGCGTGCCGGTGATCTTCGAGCGGGACGTCGCGGCGAGCGTGCTCGACGATCTCTTCGCGGCCGTCTCGGGGGCGAACGTCGCTGCCGGCAACTCGTGGCTGAGCGGGTGCATTGGGAATCAAATCGGCAGCGAGCTGGTCACCGTCGTGGACGACGGCCGCGTGCCGGCCGGGCTAGGCACCGCTCCCTTCGACGGCGAGGGCGTCGCGACGCGGCGAACGCCGGTCTTCGAGCGCGGCGCGCTCCGGACGTTCCTCTACGACACCTACTACGCACGCAAGCTCGGAGCGACGAGCACCGGCAACTCGACCGGCGGCGGCGTCGGCCCGAGCAACTTCTACTTGGAGCCCGGCTCGCGCTCGCTGGCAGAGCTGATCGCGGCGACGCCCCAGGGGGTCCTCGTGATCGATACGATCGGCTTTGCGACCGAGCACGCCTCGGGGACCTATAGCCGCGGCGCGCGCGGTTTTTTCATCGAGAACGGCGAACTGGCCTATCCGATCGATGAGTTCACCATTGCGGGACGATATACCGAGATGCTCGCCGGCGTCGATGCCGTCGCGAACGACCTGCGCTTCGACGGCCCCGTCGTATCGCCGTCCTTCCGCGTCGCCGAGATGACGGTCAGCGGGAATTAGGCCGATGCTTTCGCAGCCGGCGATCAGCCTGACGATGGTCCTGCGCATCGACATGCCGAACGAGCCCGGCGCGTTCGGCGTGCTCGCCAATGCGATCGGCGACGCAGGCGGCGCGATCGTCGCGGTCGACATGCACACGGTAGGCAGGACGCGCATCGTCCGCGACGTGACGATCACCGCAGCATCCGACGCGCTCGCAAACGACGTTCGCCGCGCGGTCGAGTCCATCGACGGCGCGCGCATCATCTTCTCGGCGGACTCGACCTTCCTCGCGCACATCGGCGGCAAGATTCGAATCGATTCGAAGATCAGCATCAAAAGCCGGCAGGATCTCTCGACCGTCTATACGCCCGGAGTCGCACGCGTCTCGATGGCGATCGCCGCCGACCCGAATAAGGCGTTCCAGCTCACGGTGAAGCGCAACAGCGTCGCGATCGTGACCGACGGCACCGCCGTGCTGGGCCTCGGCGACATCGGCCCGCTCGGCGCGCTGCCGGTGATGGAAGGCAAGGCGATGCTCTTCAAGCAGTTCGCCGACATCGATGCGTTCCCGATCTGCCTCGATACGAAAGACGTGGACGAGATCGTCGAGACCGTCGTCCGCATCGCGCCGGTCTTCGGCGGCATCAATCTCGAAGACATCAGCGCGCCGCGCTGCTTCGAGGTCGAGGATCGCTTGATCGAGGCGCTCGACATCCCGGTGATGCACGACGATCAGCACGGCACGGCGGTCGTGATCATGGCGGCGCTCGTCAACGCAGCGCGCGTCGTCGGCAAGAAGCTCTCGGACCTCCGCGTCGTCGTCTCGGGCAGCGGCGCGGCCGGAACCGCGACGATCAAGATGCTGCTCGGCGCGGGCGTCGGCGACGTGATCCCCGTCGACCGCAGCGGCGCCCTTAACCGGACGGACCGCTACGAGAATCCGCACTGGCGCTGGCTGGCCGAGCACTGCAATCGCGAGAATCGGCGCGGCTCGCTGCGCGACGTGCTCGAAGGCGTGGACGTCTTCATCGGCGTCTCGGCGCCGGGCATCTTGCAGCCGGAAGACATCGCCCGCATGGCGCGCGATCCGATCGTCTTCGCGATGGCGAACCCGACGCCCGAGATCATGCCCGACGTCGCGGCGCCCGTCGCCGCGGTGATCGCGACCGGACGGTCGGACTTTCCCAATCAGGTGAACAACCTGCTCTCCTTCCCCGGGATCTTCCGCGGCGCGCTCGACGTCCGCGCGCGGCGCATCACCGAGAAGATGAAGCTCGCTGCCGCGTTTGCGATCGCCGAGATCGTCTCCGAATCGGAGTTGAGCCCCGAGTACGTGATTCCGAGCGTCTTCGATACGCGCGTCGTCGACGCGGTCGCGAAGGCCGTGGCCGCCGCGGCGACCGAAGAAGGCGTCGCGCGCCGCCTGCCCACGATCAACGAAGGAGAGGATCTCAGCGCGAGCGTCTGAGCCGGCCGGCGCGTTCGCGAAGTCGCTGCGACTCGACGCCGGCGATCCGCGGCCGTTCTACGTGCAGCTCGCCGATCGTTTCGCCGAAGCGATCGAACGAAACGAACTAAAACCGGGCGATAGACTTCCCGCGATGCGAGAATTGGCCCGTTGGCTGGACTGCGCTCTCGTGACCGTTTCGCAGGCGTACGAGCTCTTGTCCGCACGCGGGCGAGCGACCGCGCGTCCGGGCAAGGGCACGTTCGTCGCGCCGCCGCCCGATCGGGGCGGGGCGTTCGCGCGGCGCTGGGAGCCCGACGTCGGGCGCCTCGCGCGCGGCGCGCGCCTCGAAGGCGTGATGGAACGGCTGACGCAAGCGACGGCGCCCGGCGCGATCACGCTCGCCTCGGGTCATCCCGCGGCGGAGACGTTTCCGCTCCACGACTTCGCTCGCGCCTTCCATCGCACGCTCCTCGACGATCCGCCCGAGTTGATGCAGTATCGCTCCTCGACCGGCGACCCGGAACTCTGCGGGAAACTCGCCGCGCTGCTGCGCGGCCGCGGCTGCGCCGCCGACGCAAGCGACGTGATCGTCTGCTCGGGCGCGCAGCAGGCGGCGGACATCGTCGCGACGGTGCTGCTCGACGAGCGCAGCGTCGTCGCGAGCGAGAGCCCGACGTATTGGGGAAGCCTCGGCGTGTTCGACGCCCGCGGCGTCACCTACGTCGAGGTGCGCGGCGATTCAGACGGCCTGCGCACCGACGACGTCGAGCGCGTCTTTGCCGAGTATCGCCCGCGCCTCTGTTACGTCAATCCGATCGCGCAGAATCCGACCGGCGCGGTTCTGCCGGTGCGCCGCGCGAAGCACGTCGTCGCGCTGGCGCGCCGCTACGACGTCGTCATCCTCGAAGACCAGACGGGCTGGCAGCTCACGTACGACGCTCCGGCGCCGCCGCCGCTCGCCGCGCACGACACCGACGGCCGCGTCATCGTGATGGAGAGCCTCTCGAAGTCCATCTTTCCGGCGTTGCGCATCGGCTATCTCTACGCGAAGGGCGCGATCGCCGAGGCGCTCGAAGCGGCAAAGGTGCGCGCCGACGTCTTCACCTCGACGCTGACGCAGCGCGCCCTCTGGCGGTTCATGGAGAGCCCGGCCTCGCCGCGCCACTTTCGCTCGACGCGGGCGCTCTATCGCAAACGGCGCGACGCGTTCGTCGAAGCGCTCGCCGAGGTCGTGACGTGGACCGACGTGCGCTCGCCCGGCGCCGGCGTGAACGTTTGGCTCCCGCTCCCGCCGCGGATCTCGACGCAGGCCGCGTTCGACGCCTGCGCGCGCGAAGGCGTTCTCGTGATGCCGGCCGAGCCGTTCTATCCGACGCGCAGCGGCCCGCCCGCGCTCCGTCTCTCCTTCGGGCACCTCGACGCCGGTGAGGCCCGCGAGGGCGTCGTTCGCCTCAGCCGCGCCTTCGAGCGATTAGGAGCCCGCCGCACCCGGTCCTGAGGAGCGGCGCGGCGCGAGCGCCCGTTCCTCGACGCGGATGCGCCACGAGAGCAGCGCCGCGTTGAGGATCGAAAAGACGATCGCGATCTCGACGGCGCCGAACGCGAGCGGGAGCAGCGCGATCTCCGCGCAGACGACGACGTAGTTCGGATGGCGCAGGAAGCGGTAGGGCCCGCTCGTGACGAGCGGGGCGCCCGGCACCGTAACGATGCGCGTCGTCCAGTACGGGCCGAGCGTCGCGATCGTCCAGACGCGCAGCGGCTGCACGAGCGCGTACGCCCCGAGCAACCACCAGTTCGCCGGCGCCGAGGGTGGAACGAACGCGGCCATGCTCGCGAGCCACGTCGCATGGACGAGGATGAAGAAGGGATACTGCGTCGCCCCGATCTCGACGCCTCCCGCCGCGAGCAGCCGGCGCGTGTTGCGCGCCGAGTAGATAAGCTCGGCGAGGCGCTGGAGCGCGACGAGCGCGAGAACGATCCAGAGCACGTCCTTCGACAAGCTCAGGATGACGCCGCGTCGCGTTCGAGCAGCGTGAATCCGGCGGTGAAGCCGGGTCCGAGCGCGCTGACGAGCGCGCGCTTCCACGCGCGATCGTCAAACGCTCGCTCCAAGACGAACATCACGGTCGCCGCCGACATGTTGCCGTACTCGCGCAATACGTCGCGCGCGGTTCCCAGCGAGCCGGGCTTCAGTTCGAAGGCAACCTCGAGCGCATCGAGGACCTTCGCGCCGCCGGGGTGGCAGACGAACTCGTCAACGTCCCGCAGCGCGAGCGAGTGCTTCGCGAGGAACTCGACGACGACGTCGTGGAGGTGCGCCGTGACGAGTTCGGGGATGTCGCGCGAGAAGATCGCCTTGAAGCCCTGGCCGGTGATCTCCCAGCCCATTACGTCGAGCGAGTCGGGCCACGTGTGCTCGCCGCCGGCGACGATCCGCGCGCCCGTGCCTTCGGACGAGACGAGCGCCGCCGAGGCGCCGTCGCCGAAGAGCGCCGTCGCGACGATGTTGCTCTTCGAAAAATCGTCGCGCCGAAAGCAGAGCGCGCAGAGCTCGACGACGAGAAAGAGGACGAGGGAGCGCGGATTCATGCGCGCCATCGCGGCCGCGCGCGCGAGGCCGATCGCGCCGCCCGCGCAGCCCAAACCGAAGATCGGGAGGCGCTGCACGTCGCGCCGCAGGTTCATGCGTTCGATCAGGAGCGCATCGAGGCTCGGCGTGGCGATGCCCGTCGTCGATACCGCGACGATTGCATCTATCTCGTCGGGCCGGCGCCCGGCGCGTTCGAGCGCGCGCCGCGTCGCGGTTTCGAGCAGATCGAGCGCCGAGTCGAGATAGACGCGATTGCGTTCGGGCCAATCGTGGAGATCCTCGTACCACTCGATCGGAACGCACGAGTACCGGTGCTCGATGCCGGTATTGCCGAACATCGGAAGCAGGCGCACGATCTCGCGGGAACGCGGGCCAAGCGCGAGCTCGATACGCCGGGTCACGTCGGCCTGTCCGAGCGCGTGGGGAGGCACAGCCGTCGCAACGGCGAGGATGCGTGCATCCGCGGTCATGGGGCAACGTTCCGCCCCGCCGGCAGGGTACCCGCAACCGGCATGGTAATGCCATACCTCCCGTGTCGTTTAGACCTATTGCTGCGGCGCTATTGGCCGCCGTTCTATTGGGCGCTGCGAGCCGGCAGGCTCCTCTAATCGTCTACTCCGCGCCGGCAGGCGTTCGCCCGACTGGAGCCGACCGAATTCATCCCACCCAAGCGATTCTTCCCAACGGAAGAATCGCCGCGCCGGTAGGTGAGAGCCTCTTTATTGGCACGTCTCCTCTCGGTCTCGCGCTCTCGCCGGACGGGCGCTACGCAATCGTCTCCAACGACGGCGCGGGCGGTGCCGTCGCTTCGGCGCAGAGCTCCGCCGCCGCGCTCGTTCCCGGTTACTCTCTCTCGGTGGTAGACGCAAAGAGCATGACGCTCGCGAGCGTCTATCACGATCCCTCGGCGGCGTTCTTCATGGGCGTCGCGGCTGCGCGCGATCCCAACGATGCATCGCGTTCGATCGTGCTCGCATCGGACGGTGCGGCCGGCGTCGTTCGCGTCTTCGATCTCGACGATGGCCGTCTGACGCCCGAAGCGCAGCCGGTTAGGCTGCCCGCAGCATCGGGGCGGCACGCGTTTCCCGCCGGGATCGCGATCGCGCCGAACGGCCGCACCGCGTACGTCGCCGATAATCTCGGCAACGCCGTCATCGCAATCGACCTTGCAACGCGCTCGGTCGTCACCACGCTTTCGGTCGGCGACTTTCCGCTCTACGTCGCGGCGGGGAGTCGCAGCGTGGTCGCGGCGGGAACCGGTCTCTCGGCGTATGCCGCGGTCGCTCCGCCGGCGCAAGAGCCGCAGTTCGCTGCGCCCGCGTACGATCCGGCCAAATCGTCGTCGCTTACCGTCTTTGCCTCGTCGGGCGGCGAAACCGGCGATCCGACGGCGGTTAAGATGGATCAAGAACCCGACGGCACGCAGATCGTCGGCGGCGCCGCGCCCGGCGCGACGGTGCTGAGTCGCGACGGCAAGTATGCGTACGTGGCGCTCGCAAACGTCGATCGCGTGGCGGTCGTCGCGCTGACCGGCGAACCGCGCGTCGTGCGCGGGCTTGACCTGCGCCTCTATCCCGGCGCGCCGTACGGCGCCGCCCCGAGCGCCGAGGCGCTCAGTCCCGACGGCAAGCGCCTCTACGTCGCGCTTGCGGGTCTGAACGCGATCGCCGTGCTCGACGCGCGCAAGCCGACGCGCTACCGTTACGGCTTGATTCCGACGGCATGGTATCCGACCGCTCTGGCGATCTCGCGCGACGGGCGCTACCTCTATGCGGTCGACAGCAAGGGCGTCGACGGCTGGGGCATCTTGCAGCGCATCGATCTGCGCCACACGTCGCTCGTGAAGGCGACGCTTGCGGCGCTGCGCTACAACCGCACGCCGCACGTGGCGCGCTTCAATCCGGTGATTCCGCCGCTGCGTTCGAACCGGCGCAGCGAATCCATAGACCGCATCGTCTACGTCGCCGTCGAAGCGCAGAGTTACGACGCGATCTTCGGCGACCTCAAAGACGATGCGGGCAACCCGCACGGAAACGGCGATCCGAGCTACGGCGTCTATCCCGAGAGCGTGACGCCGAACCTCCACGCGCTCGCGCGCACCTACGCGCTGGCCGATAACTTCTATGCGTCCGACGGTGACGTGGAGATCGCGAAGCAGTTCGCGACGGCCTCCGATGCAACGCTCTATCAGCAGCTCGTCGCGGCAGCCGGGAGTGCGCGCGCGCCGATGACCGATCGCGGCGACGATCCCGAGGATTACGCGAGGAGCGGCTATCTCTTCAACGCGCTGGCCCGAGCCGGCCTGACCTACCGGGATTACGGCGCGATGCTCGCCCTCTCGGGCTTTGACGGTTCTCGCTATCGCCTCGACGTGCCGGCGTTGGCGGCGCTGGGCGGGAACGTCGACCTCGAGTACGCGAGCGGCAGGGCCAAAGAAGACGATGCGGCGCGGGCGCAGGAGTTCGTGCGCGATATGCAGCGATACGTTCAGAGCGATACCATGCCGAGCTTTACCTACGTCCGCCTTCCCGCCGAGCCCGGCGCCGCCGGTGCCACCGCCGCCGACCACGCCCTCGGGACGATCGTGGAGTATCTCTCGCAGACTCCGCACTGGAGCTCGACGGCGATCTTCATCGTGCCCGAAGGTACGCAAGGCGCGACCGATCACGTCAACGCTCTGCGCAGTTACGCGCTCGTCGTCTCGCCGCTCGCGCGCCGCGGTTACGTCGGGGACGCGCACCTCAGCGCGGCCGGCGTCGTGAAGACGGAAGAAGAGATCCTCGGGCTGCCGCCGCTCTCGCTCAACGATCTCCTCGCTTCGGACATGGCCGACTTCTTCACCGACGCGCCGACGCCGGAAGCGTACCGCGCGCGATGAGCAGACCGATCGCGTTCGGACCGCGGCTGGCGGCTTCGGGAACGGGCACGCTGCTCTCCGCCGTGCTGATGCGGCCCTCGCGCGCGATCGAGAGCGCGACGCCGCTGCCCGGCGAGCCGGGCGCGGTATACGCGTGGGCGCTCGAGCAGCACGCGACGCTCTGTAAGACGTTGCAATACTTCGGCGTGGAGGCGATCGCGATCGAGCCGCGCGGTCTCGATCCGTACGAGGCGAGCGTCGGCGACGCCGCGATCGCATTCGAAGACGGCGCCGTGCTGATGCGGCTCAGCGCGCTCTCGCGCCGCGCCGAGGTGGACCGCATCGAGGCGGACTTCGCGCGGCTCGACGTTCCGCTCGCCGGGCACGTCGCCGCTCCCGGGCTGCTCGATGGCAACGACCTGCTGCTCGTGGGCGAGACTGCCTTCGTCGGCGTCGGATCGCGCGGAAACGATGTCGGCCGCAAAGGATTCGCGCAGCTCGCGCGGGCGCACGGTTATCGCGTCGTCGAGGTGAAGCTCGCCCCCGACGCCCCGGCGCTACGCGCCGTCGCTGGGGCCGTCTCGGAGGATACGATCGTCGTCGGCGCCGACAAAGCTGACGCGTCGGCATTCGAAGGTTTCACGACGATTTCGCTCGAGCGCGGCGAGGCGCAAGCGGCCGGCGTGCTCGTGCTCGACGAGCGGCACGTGATCGCCGACATCCGCTATCGCACGTCGCTCGGCGCGATGCGCCGCGCGGGCATCACCGTCGAGGCGATCGACCTCTACGAGTTTGCGAAGCTGGGCATGACGCCGTCGATGCTGACGTTGGTTCTGCGGCGCGATTGAGATCGCGGCCGCATGCGACTCGCCGTTCTTTCGGACGTTCACGGAAATCTCTTAGGCCTCGACGCCTGCCTGGCGGACTTGGAATCGCAAGGCGGCGCCGACGCGATCGTCGTCGCGGGCGATCTCTGCCTCGGCGGCCCGAAGCCGAAGAAGGTGCTGCAGCGGCTCGAAGAGATCGGCGCATCGTGCGTGCGCGGAAACACCGATCGGTATCTCGCCGAGGACACGCCGGGCCAGAAGCTCGACGCGACGGTCGCGGCGCGCGTCGCGTGGACCCGCAAAGAGGTCGGCGAGCGTTGGTTGGGTTGGCTCAAGGAGCTGCCCTTCGCGATGCGCATCGGCGAGGACGAGAACCAATTGCTGATCGTGCACGCGAACCCGAAGAACGACGAGGAGCATATCTGGCCCGACGCCGAGGAAGCGGTCTTGCGCCGCCTGATCGGCCGCGAGAAGGCCACCGCGATAGCATTCGGCCACCTGCACCTGCCGTACGTCCGCATTTGGCGGCACAAGCTGCTCGTGAACGTCGCCTCGGCGGGCGTACCGAAGGACGGCGATCCGCGCGCAGCGTACGCGATTCTCACCGAGCGGGAGGGGGGTTGGCAGGTGCGTCACCGCCGCGTCGCCTTCGACGTGAAGCGAGTCGCAACCCAACTCGCCGATTGCGGGATTCCCGATAGTGCGGACCTGATCGCCACGCTCCGCCGTCACCGGTACAAACGATTCAAGAGCATAATCCCGTAGCTTCCGCCGCGCCCGCAATCGAGGTCGATCGTCTCGTAAAGCGATACGGCGAGTTCACCGCCGTCGACGGCATCTCGCTGCGCGTACGCGCCGGCGAGTTCTTTGGCTTCCTCGGACCGAACGGCGCGGGCAAGACGACGACGATCAACGCGATCGTCGGCCTCGCGCGTAAGAGCTCGGGTGCGATTCGGATCTTCGGGCACGACAACGAATCGGAGTGGCGGCAGGCGCGGGGTCTCGTCGGCCTCTCGCCGCAGGAATTCAACTTCGATCGCTATCTCTCGCTGCGCGACGTGCTGATCTTCGCGGCGGGCTACTACGGGTTGCACGGCAAGGCGGTCGCCGAGCGCGCCGACATGCTGCTCGAACGCTTCGGCCTGACCTCGCACGCGCATCTCGAGTATACAAAGATCTCCGGCGGTCAGAAGCGCCGTCTCTCGCTGGCTCGCGCGCTCATTCACGAGCCGCGCCTGCTGATTCTCGACGAGCCGACCGCCGGCGTCGACGTCGAATTGCGCATCGAGTTGTGGCAGTGGCTGCGCGCGCTCAACGGCGACGGCTTGACGATCTTCCTGACCACGCACTATCTCGAAGAGGCCGAGGAGCTCTGCAAGCGGATCGCGATCGTCCGCGCGGGGCGAATCGTCACGGAGAAACCGACCGACGAACTGCTCGCCGAGGGCGCATCCCTGCAAGACGTCTTTCTGGAGCTGACTCGCAATTAACCCGTACGGACTCTGGACGCTCGTCAAGCGCGAGATGATTCGCAGCCTCAAGATCATCAACCAGGTGATCTGGCCGCCGATCATCACGACGCTGCTGTACGTCTTCGTCTTCGGTCTCGCGCTCGGCAGCCGGATCCCGAGCGTGCAGGGCGTCAGTTACGCGCAATTCCTCATCCCCGGCCTCATCATGCTGCAGGTGATCGATTCGTCGTACGGGGAGTGCTCGAGCTCTCTCTTCCAAGGGCGCTTCATGAACTCGATCCAGGAGCTGCTGATCGCGCCGCTATCGGCCGGCGAGATCGTCGCCGGCTACGTGCTCGGGAGCCTGGCGCGATCGCTGCTGATCGCCGGTCTCATCACCGTGCTCGGGGTCGTGCTCGTGCATACCGCGCCGCGCGACTGGCTGCTTTACTTCGGGACGATCGCGCTCGTCTCGGTGCTCTTCTCGGCGCTCGGCTTGATCTTCGGCCTGGTTGCCGACAAGTTCGACCACATCGCGATCCTCACCACGTTCGTCATCACGCCGCTCACCTTCGTCGGCGGGGTCTTCACGTCGGCCGAGATGCTGCCGCAGCCGCTGCGCAACTTCGAGCTGTTCAATCCGATCTTTTACACGATCGATGCCTTTCGCAGGAGCTATACCGGGGAGAGCTACCTGTCACCCGCATTCTCGATCGGCATGATCGCGCTCCTGACGGCGATCGCCCTGGCCGTCATCTTGCGCATGACGGCCGTCGGTTATAAACTCCGTACGTGACGAACGTTCTCGCGATGCTCCTGGCGCTGGCGCAGCCCGCAACCCACTTAGCGATCGAGCCCTGGACGGGTTCGGATCTTCAGACGACCTCGGCGGGCGCGGCGAAGTACCGGTTGACGATCAGCGGCAAGCCGAACGCTTCGATCCGCCTGCAAGCCAACCACGTCGCGCAGGGCTGGCTCGCCGCCTTCTGCACGCAGCGGCTCTGCTCGCCGCATCGCGTCGAGGTCGCGCTGCCTGCGACGGGAGCGGCGGTTTTGCAGTTCGAGTTGATTCGCGAATCCGGCAGCGCGCCGAAGGAGAGCAGCGCGACGATCACCGCCGACGGCACGACGTCGATCGCCGTGCCCGCCGCTTACCGTCAGTAGTTCGAGAAGAAGGCGTTGTGCGCTCGCGCGAGCGCCATCGTCGTCGGCGGACCGTGGCCGGGCATCATATCCGTCTCGCCCGCAAGCGTGAAGAGCTTCGTCCCGACGCTCTCGAGGATGTCGGCATAGGTGCTCTCGTCGCCGAACGCGCCGCCCACGCTTGCCGCAAAAAGCGTATCGCCGGTAAAGACCGCGCCGTCGAAGAGATAGCAGACCGAGCCGTCGGTATGGCCCGGCGTGTGAAGCACGCGGATCGCCGTTTCATCGCCGAACGGAAGCATCGCGCCGTCGTTTGCCGGGATCGCGTTTGCTGCGAGCGAGCCGATCGCGAATACGTCGAGCGGATGCATGACGATCCGCGCCTCGGGGTACGCCTCTGCGACCGCGCCTGCCGCGTCGCAGTGATCGTCGTGCTTGTGCGTGATGAGGACGTACTGCAGATCGTAATCGCCGTCGCGTAGGACGCGCAGCAGGTTCCGCGGCGTTCCCGCCGGATCCACGAGCGCAGCCCGTCCCTCGCGATTGACGATGACGTAGCCGTTGCTCGGATGCGGATGCTGCGCGTGACGGCGGATATCGGGACGCTCGATCGCCGGCGGATACCATGCCTGCGCGGCGCTTTCGACCATCTTGTCGCCGTCGAGCCGCAGTGCCGCGGCCAGCGCGCGCGCCTCGTCCGGCGTCGCCTCGCCCGCGTCTTTGAGCCGCAGCGCGATCTCGGCCTCGGAGACCCCGCTCGCCTTTGAAAGCTGTGCCGCGTTCGTCTTCGTGCCGCGCATCGCTTTGCGCAGGATGTCGCCGAACGTATCCTCGATCGGCAGCCGCACCGCGTTCATGCGGCGTACGTGGCGTCGTAGGGCGTGAGGTTATATTTCTGAGCCAAGACGCCCCATGATACCTCGGCGGCGCCGGCCAGTCTAGCCGGCGACGCTGCAACCGGGAAGGGGAGCCGGCCGGTCGAAGCCGCCGGAATGGAACGCGTCATCATCATCGGCTCGGGCCCGGCCGGCCTCACCGCGGCCATCTATGCCGCACGCGCGAATTTGCGGCCGCTCGTCCTCGCCGGCGGGCTCTACGGCGGGCAGCTCATGCTGACGACCGACGTCGAGAATTATCCGGGCTTTCCGGAGGGGATCCAAGGCCCGGATCTGATGATCCGCTTTCGCGAGCAGGCCGAACGCTTCGGCGCGCGCATCGAGAACGTTGACGCCGCGTCGGTCGATTTCACGAAGCGGCCGCTGATCGTGCGGACGCTCGACGCGGAGCACTCCGCCGAGACGGTCATCGTCGCGACCGGAGCGAGCGCGCTCTGGCTCGACGTTCCCGGTGAGGAGCGCCTGCGCGGTCGCGGCGTCTCTACCTGCGCGACCTGCGACGGCGCCTTCTTTCGCGACAAGCACATCACCGTCGTCGGCGGCGGCGACTCGGCCCTCGAAGAGGCGCTCTTTCTCACGCGCTTCGGTAGCCGCGTGACCGTCATCCATCGGCGCGACCGGCTGCGCGCGAGCAAGATCATGGCCGACCGCGCGCGCTCGCATCCGAAGATCGACTTCGTCTGGAATACGGAGGTGCAGGAGGTGCTCGGTCACGAGAAGGTCAGCGGTTTGCGGCTTCGCAGCGTTGCCGACGGGACGACCTCGGAGTTCGCGACCGACGCGCTCTTCATCGCGATCGGGCACACGCCGAATACGGCCGTCTTCGCGGGCCAACTCGATCTCGACGAGCGCGGCTACGTCGCCTCGCCGGACGGATGCATGACGAGCGCCGAGGGCGTCTTCGTCGCCGGCGACGTCAACGACCATCGCTACCGCCAGGCGATCACCGCGGCCGGCGCGGGATGCCGCGCGGCGATGGACGCCGAGCGCTACCTCGAAGCGCTCGAGTTCAAAGTAGATTCGCTAGCGCATCTTTGAGTTCGGCGAACTCGAAACGATAGCCCAGCTCTTGCGTGCGGCGCGGCAGCACGCGCTGACCGTCGAGAAGCACCGTTGCGCCCTCGCCGAAGAGCGCGCGCAGCGCGAAGGCCGGAACGGGAAGCAACGCCGGCCGGTTAAGCGCCGTCGCGAGTTCTCGCGTGAACGTCGCGTTCGTGGCGGGCTGCGGCGCGACGCCGTTGAGCGGCCCTTCGGCGCGGTCGAGTGCGAGCAGGTAGATGCGCCCCAGATCCGCGACGTGCACCCACGAGAGCCACTGTCGTCCGCTGCCGAGCACGCCGCCGAGGCCGGCTCGAAAAGGCGGCAGCATCTTTTGCAGCGCGCCGCCGTCGCGCCCGAGCGCGACGCCGGTGCGAACGATTGCAACGCGCATGCCGAGCTCGCCCGCGCGATATGCCTCGCGCTCCCAGCCCGCGCAGACGCGCGCGAGAAAGTCCGGGCCCGGCGGACTCTCCTCGACGAAGGTCGCGCTCTCGCTCGTTCCGTAGTAGCCGACGGCCGAGGCGCTCACGTAGACGGTGCAGCGGCGCGTGCGCTGCGCGAGCGCGTCGAGGAAGCGGCGCGGCCGCTCGACGCGGCTCTCCTCGATGCGCCGTTTGACGCCCGCGTTCCAGCGCTGCGCGATCGGTTCGCCGGCCAAATTGACGACGGCATCGCACTCGGCGGCGACGCTCGCTGCCGCAACCGGATCGCGCAGCGAGGCCTCGACGACCGCATCGCCGCGCCCGCGCAGCGCCGCCCCGAGATGCCTTCCCACGAAGCCCGACGCGCCGAGCACGAGAATTCTCATACGGTTAGATTCCTCCGACGAAGCGGCCGGGATTGAGGGTGCGGTTCGGGTCGAAGCGCGCCTTGAGCGCCTGCATCCGGTCGATCGCGGACGGCGCCGTTCCCCAGACGCGCAGGTACTCGCGCGAGGGGCTCGCTCCGGCGACGACGTGCGCGCGTGGCTGAGCGGCGTGCAGCGCGTCGTCGAACGCCTCGATCTTGGAAGCAAAGGATCGCGCGTCGCGAGCGCTGACGCGTAGAACGACGTCGCCGTTCATCACGTCGACGATCGTCTCGGCGCGCAGGCCGAAGCGCTGCGCCGCATCGTGGAGCGAAATCGCGCACGCCGGCGCGTCCTGCGGATAACGGTAGAGGCGATAGGTCACCGAGCGTTCGCCGAGCGACGCGACGTACGCGTCGACGACGCGCTCGAAGGCTTCGCGCGCGCCCGCATCGAGGACGCGCGTCTCGGGCACGCCCGCCCGTCCGAGCGCCGAACGCAGTTCGAGCGTGGCGCGCTCGAGCGCCGCGTCGCTTCCCTCGAGCACCGCGAGAATTCGGCCTTCCGGTCCGTCGTCGCCGTCGATCGCGTTGTGAAATCCCGCGATCCAAAACGCCGCCGCGGGCGCCATGCGCAGCGCCGCTAACTGCGCGCAGGCGCGCTCGCGCGTTCGCTCCGGCAACTGCGCGAGAAAGAGCCGCGCGCCCTTCGGCAGCGGGATCGTTTTGAGATTTGCCTGCACGAGCACGCCGAGCGTGCCGAAGGATCCGACGTAGAGCCGGCTCATATCGTAGCCGGCGACGTTCTTCGCGACCATGCCGCCGGCGCGGGCGATCGTTCCGTCGGCGAGCACGATCGTCGAGCCGACGATAAAATCGCGCAGCCGTCCGTAGAGATGGCGCCGCGGACCGAGCCATCCGGCCGCGAGCGTGCCGCCGAGCGTCGCGTACTGCGGCCGGGGGGCGTCAAACGGCACGAACTGCCCCTGCGCGGCGAGTGCAACCGCGATGTCCTGCAGCGGCGTTCCCGCGCGCGCGGCGACGATGAGATCGCCGGGCTCGTTTGCGACGATGCCGGATAGCGCTTTTGTCGAGAGCGTCACGTCGCAGCGCTCGGGGGGAAATCCCATCCCCGCGAGCGTCCCGCCGCCTTCGATGACGATCTTCTCGCCGGCGCGGTCGCAGCGGCCGACGAGCTCGCTCAGCTCTGCCGCCGTCGCGGGCGCGACGCGCTCTTGCGTTCGGTTCACGGCGGCGTCACCTCGGGGCAGCGCAGGCCGCTCGGAAAGATTTTCTCCGGATTGAGCGCGCGCGCGGGATCGAAGACGTCGCGCACGCGTGCCATCGTCGCGAGATCCTCGGTCGTGTAGACGCGCGTCATCGCCTCGCGCTTCTCCCAGCCGATGCCGTGCTCGCCGCTGATCGTTCCGCCGAGGTCGATCGCGCACTGCAGGATCTCGTTGCCGGTCTCGACGACTGCGGCGACCTGCTTGCGGTCGCGCTTGTCGTACATCAGCAGCGGGTGCAGATTGCCGTCGCCCGCGTGAAAGACGTTGCCGACGGTGATGCCGTTGGCGCTCGCCGCGGCCTCGACGATCTTGAGCGCGGCCGGCAGTTTGCTGCGCGGCACGCAGACGTCCTGCGTGTAGTAGTTCGGCGCGATGCGCCCGGTCGAGCCCGCGGCGCCCTTGCGCCCGGCCCAGAGCGCGTCGCGTTCGGTTCGATCGCGCGCGCTTCGCCAGGAGCGTGCGCGGTGCTGCGTGACGATCGCGTGAATCGCGGCCTCGGCGGCGTCGACGTCCTCTTCGAGACCCGCGCTCTCGACGAGCAGGACCGCGCCCGCCTCGGTCGGATAGCCCGCGTGGAAAGCCGCCTCGACGGCGGCGGTGATCACGGCATCCATCATCTCGAGCGCGGTCGGCAGAATTCCGGCGGCGACGATCGCCGAAACCGCCTCCGAGGCCGCGTCAACGTCGTCGAAGGCGGCGACCCAGACGCGAACGGATTCCGGCTGCGCCAAGAGCCGCAGCCACGCCGAGGTCACGATGCCGAGCGTTCCTTCGCTCCCGACGAGCGCGGCGGTAAGATCGTAGCCCCCGTCGTCGACGTTCGTCGTGAAGACCTCGCCGCAGTCGTCGACGACTTCCAGGCCGAGGACGTGATTGACGGTCGTTCCGTACGAAAGACAGTGCGCGCCGCCGGCGTTCGTCGCGATGTTGCCGCCGATCGTCGCAATTTTCTGCGACGAGGGATCGGGCGCGTAGAAGAGCCCGCTCTCGGCGACGAAGCGCGAGAGATCGAGATTGATCAATCCGGGCTGCACGTGCGCGCGCCGGTTGCGCTCGTCGAATTCGAGCACGCGGTTCATGCGGGCGAAGGAGAGGATGACGCCGCCGGATTTTGGCACCGCGCCGCCGCAGAGTCCGGTTCCGGCGCCGCGCGCGACGATCGGTTCGCCGCACTCGCGCGCGATCTTGACGATCGCGCTGACCTCGCGCGTCGAGCGCGGCAGCACCACCGCCGAGGGCAGCCCGCCGTCGGTGTACGCGTCGAACGCGTAGACCGCGAGGTCTTCCGGCTCGGTCTTCACGGCGTCGCTTCCGAGCGCGTCGATCAACCGCTGCTGCAGCATTCCTAGCCCTTCGCCGAGCCCTTGACAATCACCGGCGGGGTGTGTTTGCATAAGCGTTCACATGGGGACGGTATGGTAGAGAACGCCCGAGTTTGCGCGTTTCGCGGGATCCGCGGCGCGATTACGGCCGCTGCGGACGATAAAGTCTCGATCGAGTCCGCGACGAAGCGGCTGCTCGAGGAGATCACGCGCCGCAACGAGATCGAGCTCGACGACATCGCCTCGGTGCTCTTCACGGTTACGCCGGATCTGCACGCCGCGTTCCCGGCGCTCGCGGCGCGCGCGATGGGCTGGACCTGGGTGCCGATGCTCCACGCCTGCGAGATCGACGTTCCGGGCTCGCTCGGAAAGTGCATTCGCGTGCTGATGCACGTGAACACGACGCGCCGGCCCGAGGAGATCGAGCACGTCTATCTCGACGGCGCCGTCGGATTGCGCCCCGACCTTCTGCGAGGAAACCCCTGACCGCGACGCGGCTCGGCATTGTCGGTGTCGGGGCGATCGGTGGTTCGATTGGGTTGCGCGCTCGCCGAAACGGCGACCATGTCGTCGGCGCGGATCGAGACGATGCAGGGCTCGAAGCGGCGCTGGAAATCGGGGCGATCGACGCAGCGACCTCCGCCGACAACCTCGCGAACGATGTAGACGTTCTCGTCATCGCGACCCATCTCGAACCGACATTACGAGAGATCGCACGTCTCGCGCGCGAGGGCACGCGCGCCTTGCTGATCGTCGACGTCGCATCGGTGAAGGCTCCGGTGGCGGCGGCGGCGCGGGGGCTGAAGAATTTCGTCGCTACGCATCCGATGGCCGGCACGGAACGCAGCGGCGTCCGCGCCGCCCGCGCCGATCTCTTCGAAGGGAGAACGTGGGCGTACGTTCCGAGCGGCGATACCGAGCTGGACCGGCGTGCGGAAGGCTTCATCGCATCGCTCGGCGCGCTACCGGTCGCAATGAGCGCGCGCGAGCACGATGCAATCGTTGCGCTGACGTCGCATCTGCCGCAGATCGTCGGATCGTGCTATGGGAGCGCGCTGCTCGGTGCGGGCGCTCGTGCCGAGCTGCTCTACGGCCCGGTCGCCCGCGAGCTGTCGCGCATCTCGACGATGGGCTTCGAGATGTGGCGCGACGTGCTGCTCGCCAACGCCGCGAACCTCGAGCCGGAACTGCGGCGTTTCGCCGGCGACCTCGAGCGCGTCGCCGCCGTTCTCGCCGCGGGCGACGCCGATGCGCTCGCGGACTTCTTCAGTAAAGCAGAAACGGGCGGCGAAGCGACTCGAAATCGCTGACGCGCGCCGCCCACTGCGCGACGATCGCATCGGCGCTCTTTCCCGCGAGCAGCGCCCGGCGTAGCGAGTCGGTCCCCCAATCGCGGTCGAGCGCCGCGACGTCGGGGATGGCGATCGCGTGCGGAAAGAGGTCGCGGACCGCGACGAGGATCTCGACGGCCGTCCGAATCGCGACGAATCGCCGCGGCTCGAAGACGATCAGCTCGACGCCGGTCAGCTCGCGATCCTTCCAGAAGCCGACGTACGGCGTCCAGGCCGCCGGGCGGAACCAGACGCCGGGAAGATTGCGCGCGTTGAGGCGCGCGGCCAGCTTCGTGCCGTCGATGCCGGGCGCGCCCGCGAGGAAGAACGGCTTCGTGTAACCGCTGCCGTTGTTGATGCCGGCGTTGTCGATCAATCCCGTCCCGACGTAGACGAACGTCGTTCGCCAGTCGGGGATGTTCGGCGAGGTCGGCACCCACTGCAATCCGGTGTCGGGCCAGATCATCGAACGCTGCCAGCCGGTCATCCGCACGACGCGCAGCTTCGCGCCGATGCCGAAGCGCTGGTTGAAGAGCGTCGCGAGCTCGCCGACGGTCATGCCGTGGCGCATCGGAATCGGGTAGAGGCCGATGAACGACTCGTAGGCCGGTTCGAGCACCGGGCCCTCGACGGCGCCGCCGATCGGGTTGGGGCGATCGAGCACCCAGAACTCTTTGCCGTACGTCCGGGCGCCCTGCATGGCGTAGGCCATCGTCGAGACGTACGTGTACGCGCGCGATCCGACGTCCTGAATGTCGAAGAGCAGCACGTCAACGCCGTCGAGCATCGCCGCGCTCGGATGGCGCGACGCGCCGTAGAGGCTGTAGACGGGAAGGTGCGTCTGCGGATCGACGTACGACGCGACCGCCGCGCCCGCACCGCGGTCGCCGCGAAAGCCGTGCTCCGGCGAGTAGATCGCCTTGATGCGAATTTGCCCGTGGGCGAGAATCGCGTCAACGATCGACTCCATCCGCGAGGTGACGCCGCTCTGGTTGGCGATGACGCCGACGCTGCGATTGCCGAGGTCGCGCCAGACGCGCGCCAAAAAGGCCTCGTCGCCGAGCTCGATTCGCGCGGGCGGCAGCGGTTCGGCGGAGACGCGCGCGCCCGCAGCGACTGCGAGCGCCGCGCTGCCGGTCAGGAAACGGCTGCGAAGCATGGTTCCGTCTGCCGGTGCAGGATGCCGGCGTCGTGCGCGCGCGCGAAGAGGGCGTGGACGGCTTCGCGCCCGCTCGCTCCGAGATCGTCGGTGAACTCGTTGACGTAGAGGCCGATGTGCGCGCGCATCACCGCGTCGCTCATCTCGACCGCGTGCTCGCGGACGTACGGCATCACCGCCTCGTCGTTCTCGCGCGCGAAGGCGAGGCTGCGGCGGATCGCGGCGTTGAGCGCTCGCGCCTCGCCGTCGCTCACGTCGTCGCGCACGAGGATCGCACCGAGCGGGATGGGCAGCAGCGTCATGTTCTCCCACCATTCGCCGAGATCGGCGATCGAGATCAGCCCGGCGTCGCGGTAGGTGAAGCGCGACTCGTGGATGATCAGGCCGGCGTCGGCCTCGCCGTTCGCGACCGCCTCGACGATGCGGTCGAAGCGCATCGTGACGGTCGGCGGCCGCCGTCCGAACGCGAGCTGGAGCAGCATGAACGCGGTCGTGCGCTCGCCGGGAATTGCGATTCGCTTGCGCGCGAAATCGGCGAAGAGCGCCGGCGACGCTGCGGGCCGCGCGACGAGGAGCGGTCCGCACGCCCGCCCGACCGCGCCGCCTGCGGGAAGAATGCGATAGCGCTGCATCAGGAAGGGAATCGCGCCGTAGCTCACTTTCGTCAGCGCGAATTGCGCGCGCGCGGCGTCGTCGTTGAGCTCGTCGATGTCGGCCAGATGGACGTTGACCTCGGGCGCGTCCTCGAGCAGGCCGTTCGTCAGCGCGCCGAAGACGTACGTGTCGTTCGGACAGGGTGAATAGGCGAGCGTATAGGCGCTCATACGAGTTCGAAGAGCGCGGCGAGCAGGCGCTGCAGCCCGGAGATGCCTGCGGCGAAGTTCCAGCCGCTCTTTTCGCGGTCGCCGCAGCGATTCGAGATGCCGCGCACCTCGATCGCTGCGACCCCGGCGCGCGCGGCCGCGCGCAGCGCGGCGAAGCCTTCCATGGACTCGACTTGCGCGCCGTCTCTTGCAAGCCGCCGTGCCGTCGCGTCCGTCGAAGTGACCCGTGAAACCGTGACGCCGCGCAGCGCCGCGAAGCCCTTCTCGGCGAGCAGCGCGACGAGCCGCGGATCGGAGTGCGCCGAGTCGGCGAGAGTCGAGCCGCGTGGGAGCGCGAGCGG
>Ga0335069_10002202_pt1 | contig 30271 bp, 30 predicted proteins | sample Lox_Sample_11_FD_206714 | JGI IMG/M metagenome (GOLD analysis project Ga0335069, IMG submission 206714) | Soil microbial communities from Loxahatchee National Wildlife Refuge, Florida, United States - Lox_Sample_1.1 | ecosystem: Environmental > Terrestrial > Soil > Wetlands | place: USA...
CGAGGCGATCGAGATTCCTTTCCATCGCGTCCTGAGCTTCGCCCTGCCATACCGTATCGAGCGTCGTGTAGACCTTGAGCCCGCGCAGCTTGCCGTTGAGACCGGGAAGATTGCGCACGAAGCTCGTAACGTAGTCTGAAAAATACGGTGCGCGACGCAGCCCCGGCGTTTCGGCGATCGCGATGGGCGCAGCGGTTGCAGCGGCGAACGCGCCGTCGTCGATAACCTTCGCGCGACGCATCACCGCGAGCACAGTGTCGCGCCGATGGCGGCACAAATCGGGATGGCGGCGCGGATCGTAGAGCGAGGGCGCCTGGATCATCCCGATAAGCGTTGCGCCTTCGGCGTCGCTGACCTCGCGCAGGTCCTTGTTGAAGTAATAGCGAGCCGCCAGCGGCATCCCTTCGATCGGTGCGCCGTCGTACTCGCCCATCGGAACGTCGTTGATGTAGCGTTCCAGGATCTCGCGCTTGGAGAGTCGGACTTCGATAACGATCGCAACCGCAAGCTCGCGAATCTTGCGACCGAAACTTCGCTCGCGCCGATCCATGAAGGTTCGCGCGAGCTGTTGCGTTATCGTGCTTGCGCCCTGCCTCAGCCGATGCGATCGCACATCGTTGATGGCGGCTTCGATCACGCGAATCGGATCGACCCCGGGATGATAGAAGAACCATCGATCCTCGGTCGCGAGCAGCGCCTTCTGAAGCCAATCCGGAATCGCGTTAAGCTGGACTTCGACGCGCTCGGCGGGAGTACCCTCGAGGAGCCGACCGATAACTTCGGGCTCCAGCGCCGCGCTTTCCATCGAGACGCCGAAGGAATCCGCTATTCCCGTAACCTGATCGCCGCGCGTGCTGATTCGCACCAATCGCGCGGGCGAGCGCTGCAACCCGTCGCGGAACTCGCGCCGATAAATCCACATCGCGCCGCCGACCCGCGCGAACTCGCCGGGAGCGTTGGGCGTCGCGGTTTCGAAATAGCTCAGGCGATGGAGTCGGTCGAGGATGTGAATGCGCTTGAGATCGTCGCCGCGATGGACAACGGCGGGGGCCGAATAAATTGTCGACGTCAGGGCGGCGGTTCGCTCATCGATGAGTGCGGAGATCTCGATATAAAGTTCGGCTAGGTAGAATCCCGTGCCGAATGTGACGAGGAGGAAGGCCACGCTCGCGATCGTGCGGACGCGGCTCCATCGCCACTTCGCACTCCGCCCCTTTTTTCCCGGCGCACCCGAGCCTCGCACTACATCACCCGCCCGCCAGTTTTTCGCAGCCTCAGAAAATTGTGCCTCGGGGCACTACCTCAATTATATCCGGGCATGTCGCCGCGCGACATATCGCGACGAGACGCGAAAAGATCGTTTCGTTATTGCTTGTATCCGAACCGGCGCAGCATCGCGTGACGCTCGCCGCGTTCCTTCTCGCCCTCGACGCCTTTTGGCGAGGACCCATCGATCACGCCGAGGACTCCCCGGCCTCCGTCGTCGCCGGCGATCAGCACGCGGACCGGATTCGCAGTCGCGCAGAAGATCGTGCATACCTCGGCGATCGATTTCACCTGGTTAAGCACATTGATCGGAAAAGCGTTGCCGAGGATCACGACGAAAATATGACCCGCGCCGATCGATTTCGCCGCCGCAACCGCTGCCTCCTCAAGAGCCGGGGCGGTGCCCGTGTGTCGAATCAGGCAAACGCCCGACGCCTCGTTGAACGCGACGCCGAATTTGACGCCAGGCACGGCCTGAACGATCGCCTCGTAAATATCCTCGACCGTCTTGATGAAATGGGCCTGTCCGATGATCACGTTGCAATCGGCCGGTACGGTCACATCGATCGCCTTGATGTCCATCACAAGTTCTCCCGCGCTTCTCCGGCGAAGCGTCGCGCTGCTCGGCAGATGATACGAGAGAACTCGCGTTTCTGGAAATCGCCTCCGTCTTGGCCCACGCTCAGTTTTCGTATTACGTATTGACGGCTGCGGAGATGAACGATTCACTTCGGCCTGACTAACGGGGACAGGACACGTGGCATCGATGGGAATTCTCGACAAGTTGCGCGCGGCGTTCGAAGAAAAGCCGCATGCTCTGACTCTCGAACTCGAAGATGCAGCAGGACTCGCGGAAGTGCTGGTCGCGAGGATGCGGCGTCACGCGGCGACGGCGCGTCTGCGTCTTATCGAAAAGGGCGTCGCCGAAATCGCGGAGCGCGAGGCGGCGCATGAAAAGACCTTGCGCGCGATGCTCGCAGATCGCGGACTCTGGCCGCGTCCACCCGCATCGACGCCGCACGATGGCTCCAACAACTGGGAGCGGCTGAGCATCGATCTGGCGATGCTCGGGGAGCTTTCGGTCTCGCTCTCGCGCATGTCCGCCAAGTGGGAAAGCGTTGACGAGGGCGTCGCGCAGCAGCTGATGGCGATATCCCGCGAGGCTTACGAGAACGAAGTCGAGTTGCGCAAGCTCGCGCTCAAGTGCGACCCGCAAGCGCTGGATTGAGACTGCCTCTCACCTCACGTCATCCTAAAAAGCGAGATTTTCCCGAGCGAAGTCGAAGGATCTCGCCCGGTCCTCCGGGCGTTTATCCGAGAGCGACCTTTAACGCGCGGCGATGGACAGGCAGGGACGCCTGTCCCACCTAAAGAAGTCGCGCGAACGATATCGGCGCACGAGTAATCGCCGCGTCCGGGATTCTTCGCGCGACGTCCGCTGCATCCGCGAACTCGCTGGTCGATTCGAGACGCCACCGAGAATCGCGCGCGAGAATGACAGGGAAAGAATTAGCCGTCAGCGCGTCAAGTCGGCAAATTCGCGGATGGGGTTGCGGCCGTCCCAGGTGCGCGCGAGATCGCGAATCTTGACCATCCCGTCGTACACTACCGGTTCCTTCGCTTCCGAGATTTCGTAGAGCGGACCGCCTGGCGCGTTATCGGTCGCAAAATAGACGAAACGGATGCCGCTGCCCGGGATCGTGCCTTCGTGTGCAACCGGAACTCCCGAGCGCAGCAGCTCCGGCACCGTACGATCGTACTCGGCGCGCGTCATCCAGGACGACAGGTGCTGGAATCCCTCGTGACCGGCAAGAAGAAAATCCCGATACGCTGACGGATTGTCGTCGTGCTGCTGGATAATCTCGACCTGGAGCTCGCCAGAGAAGCCCAGCGCAAGCGAGATTTGCGGAGGCGCGGACGGCTTTCCGCGATAGCGATAATTGTCGGGCTTCACATCGCGCATCATGTAGAACGGACCGACACCGAGCGTGCGCGTCCAGTAGTCGAGCGATTTTTCGAGATCGCGCACGATGAACGCGATTTGACGTATCTCTCCGAAAATCCGGCTCATGGCTGGGTCTCCTTACCCTCACCCTGCCCTCTCCCTGGTCAGGGAGAGGGGGTAAAAGGAAGATCTCCCTGGTCGCGAGAGGTTGAAAGATTGTTTACGAGACGATGCGCTTTCGGCGCGCTTGAATCAAAGGCGCGAAGACGCGCTCAGAGGTAGTGCGTCAGGCCGCGGCGTCTGAGTTCCTCGATCACGCGGCGCGTCTCCTGGGATCGTCCGCGATCGATGATAAGCAGGGCATCGTCGGTATCCACCGCGACGATATTCTTCACTCCCAGCAGAACCATCAGGCGCGAATGGCTATGCGCTAGCACGCCGTCAGCGTCGAACGCGATCACCTGCCCGACGAGCACATTGTCGCTGCGCCCGCCCATCGCTTCCCACAGCCCCTCCCAGGTGCCGACGTCGTGCCATGAAAATTTCGCGACAACGCCGAGCACGTGATCGCTCTTCTCGACAATCTCGCGATCGAAGGAATCGAACTTGAGCCTGCGATAGAAGCGCTCGAGCGCCGGGCCGGTGAGCGTCGCGAGTTTGGTCGAAGCGCGCGCGAGCCCGGGACAATGCGCCTGAAGCTCGCGGGCGAGCGTCGAGGATTTCATCACGAACATCCCGGCGTTCCATAGATAGCGCTTAGTCCGCAGCATCCGCTTCGCCACGGCCAGAGAAGGCTTTTCGATAAACCGCGCGACCTTGAATCCGCCGTCGACCTTCCTGCCAATTTCCTGGTAACCGTAGCCGGTTTCGGGACGCGTCGGTTCGACGCCGATCACGACGATCGCGTCCTCACGCGAGGCGAGCTTGATCGCACTCGCAAGTGTGGCGCGGAAATCTGCAGCAGGTGAGATGTAATGGTCCGCCGGCATCACCGCGATGAGCCCCTCGCCCATGCGGCTTTGGATAACAGCCGCGCCGTATGCGATCGCGACGGCAGTGCCGCGCCCGTCGGGCTCGAGAATCAGATTTCGCGGCGGAATCAATCCTTTCAGAGCGCGCCGGAAAACCGCCTCCTGCTGACTCGTGACGAGAACGAAAATGCGCTCGCGCTTGATGAGCGGAACGAGGCGCTTGACCGTGTCGCCGAGGAGCGTGGAGCCTTTGCCGATGGAGAACAGAGGCTTGGGCCTGCTCTCGCGGCTCGCGGGCCAAAAGCGCGTACCGCGTCCGCCGGCGATTATCAGCGCGGATGCGCCGACGGCTTTACCGACCATCGTTGTCACCTTTCACGATCAGATAGCGCCAAGCTCTTTGAGCTTGCTTTCGAACAGCGATCGAATTTCGCTGAGGCTCTTTGGATCGGACGCCTCGAAACGAAGCACGAGGGCGGGCTGCGTATTCGATGCGCGCACCAGACCCCATCCGTTGGGAAACTTGACGCGCGCGCCGTCAATCGCGATCACATCGTAGTGCTTGGAGAAAAATTCCGCAGCGCGTCGCACGACGTCGAACTTGCGATCGTCGGGGCAATCGAGGCGGATCTCAGGCGTGAAATAACTCTGCGGAAGATCGGCGAGCAAATGCGCCAAACCTTTACCCGACTGGCTCACGATTTCCAGCAGGCGCATCGAGGCATAGATGGCGTCGTCAAAGCCGTAGTAGCGGTCCGCGAAGAACATGTGGCCGCTCATCTCGCCCGCGAGCGCCGCGTGCTCCTCCTTGAGCTTGCTCTTGATGAGCGAGTGCCCCGTTTTCCACATCACGGGACGCCCGCCGTGGCGTGCGATATCGTCGTACATGCGCTGCGAGCATTTCACGTCGCCGATGAACGTCGCGCCGGGGCGCTCTTTGAGAATCGCGCGAGAGAAGATCACCATCAGTTCGTCGCCCCATACGATTCGCCCATTCTCGTCGATCGCGCCGATACGGTCGGCGTCGCCGTCGTAAGCGATCCCGAGTTCCGCACGATTGCTCTTCACGGCGGCGGCAAGGTCGCGCATGTTTTCTTCGACGGTGGGATCGGGATGATGGTTCGGAAAGCGCCCGTCCATCTCGATATAAAGGTCGATCGTATCGGCGCCCAACGCGCGCATCAGCGGGGCACCCACGACGCCTCCGGTTCCGTTGCCGCCGTCTACAACCACCTTCAGTCCGGGCCGCAGCTTGATGCTGCTCTTGATGTATGTCTGGTATTCGGGAAGTACGGGACGCTCTGTCACGGACCCCTTGCGCGCCGAGGTTGCGAACTCGCCGCGCTCGATAATGTCGGCGACTTTCTGAATATCGGCGCCGAATATCGTCGTGGGACCGACGCCGAGCTTGAATCCGTTGTATTCGGCGGCGTTATGGCTGCCGGTGATCATCGCACCGCCGTCCATGTCCCAGTGGCGGACCGAGAAATAAAGTAGCGGGGTTGGAACGACTCCTATGTCGACCACGTCGATTCCGCCTGCGAGGATACCTTCGAGGAGAAGCGCACGGAGTCGATCGGAGGACAGGCGGCAGTCGCGTCCGAGCGTGATACGTCGTTTGCCCGCTCGATTTAGGATCGTCGCGTAGGCGCGTCCCAGATCGATAACAAAACGATCGTCGAAGTCCTCTTCGACTATCCCGCGGATGTCGTACTCGCGAAAAACCTGCCGATTCATCTACACCTCGCCGTCGTCCAGACACAGACGGTACGGGCTGCCTTTGATTGTTCTGGCCCCCAAAATTCCCTTCGGGTAAACCAGAGTCTGTGCAAGTTCAAGCGCGATGGCAAGACTGGCTCACTGAGGCGGGCGGGAGTTCGTCCGCGTGACCCAAACCCATCCAAATCCGGTTGCGATCGTTACCGGGGCGGGGCGCGGGATCGGCCGCGCGATCGCTCTCGCACTCGCGCGCGAGGGTTATTCACTCGCAATCGCGTCGCGATCGCGCGACGAACTCGAACAGACGCGTCGGCTCACCGGCCTTCCTGCGGATCGTGCGCTGATCGTCCTTATCGATCTCGCAGAGCAGGATGCGGCGGAGATGCTCTTCGAGGCAACAATCGACTGTTTCGATCGTATCGACGTGCTGGTCAACAATGCTGGATGGGCTCCGGCGCGAACGTCGATTCTAAAGATGGTGGACGCCGATACGCATCGGGTTCTGGACGTGAATCTGCGCACGCCCATAGCCCTCAGCCGGCTCGTTGCTCGCAGGATGGCCGAGGCCGGTGCAGGCGCGATCGTCAATATCGCGTCGACGGCCGCGACGAATTCACCTGCCGGCGAGGCTGTGTACGCCGCCGCAAAAGCTGGAATCGTAGCCTTCACGCGCGCGGCATTCGCCGACTTGCGCGAGTATGGGATCAAGGTGTCCGTCATCATCCCGGGTCTGGTCGATACGGCGCTGATTCCCGCGAGCAAGCGCCTCGACCGATCGATGATGCTAGCGCCCGACGATGTCGCCTCTGCCGTGGTTGCGATCGTGAAGTCGCCGGCGCACTCATGTCCCGTTGAAATCGTGCTGCATCCTCAACGCGCACCAGAACGGAACCGCTGAAGGTAGATGAGATCGTTCACCGGCAAATTTTTGATCGCGCTCGCTACCGGTGTGATCGCGGCGGTTTTCGTCGCGCCGTTCGCTGCGGCAATCGTGGCTGCACTTGGACTCCGCTTTCCCTTCACACGCATCTTCGATCGGACAGTCATCGTAACGGTGACAATTGCGATGGCGGCCGCGGCTCGAGCGATCGGGGTCCGTGAGCGCCTCGAGCGAGGATTCAGACGGCCGATCGCAAATATCCCACGAGTAACGCGAGGCTTTCTGCTCGCGATCGCGGCGATCGCCGTTTTGGTGATGACGGCGGCGACGTTGGGCGCGCGCGCCGGAACTGGGTCGTCGGAAATCTGGCGTGAGATCGGCAAGTACGTAGTGGTCGCCGGTGTTGTCGCGGTTTTCGAAGAAGGTTTTTTTCGGGCGTTGCTGACTTCGGGGATGATTGACGATTACGGTCGTCCGGCGGGCATTGCGCTGAGTTCGTTAATCTACGCGCTCGCGCACGTCGTGCGATCTCCGGCGCACTTCTATGTAACGAATCTGGATTTGAGCGCGGGAATCAGGACGCTCGCGCTAAGCGCGGACCGGCTCGGAAATCCCAATATCCTCCCCACGCTACTCGGGCTGTTTCTTATCGGTGTCGTTCTGGCCGAGGCGTTTGTTCTGACCGGTACTGTCTACTTATCAATCGGGCTGCACGCGGGCTTCGTTGTCGGCGCGAAGATGTGGCCGCATCTGACGGGCGCGGGGCGGCAGATTCCGTCGTGGCTGGGAGGATGGGGCTCGCAGCCACTGGTCAGCGGTCTGGCCGTATGGATTGTCGCAATCGTGATGCTGGCAGTCGTCAGATGGCTCGCCCCCGCCCGCACGTCAGCACAGCAGCGGTTTTAGAGCGACTTTTTAGGCCGTTGATCGGCGTAGACCGGGAGCATTCCGCGGGGGCGCGTGCGGTAGCGGCGATGCGTCCACAGAAATTGCTCAGGATGGCGGCGGACGGCATCCTCGACGGCCTTTACGAATCGGCTGGTATTCTCGGCAACGTCTGCGTCAACGTCTCCGGTGTTGGCCAGCGCGATCTCGTCGCCGATTTCGATCCGATGACGGCGTCCATCGGGTTGGCGAACGATAAACACCGGAATGACGGCAGCACCCGACAGCACGGCTATGCGCGCCAATCCACCCGTCGTCGAAGCAGGCTCGCCAAAGAACGGTACGAAGACCGCTTCGCTGCGTTTGGCGTTCTGATCGAACGGGATACCCACGATCTCGCCGGCGCGCAGCGCACGGAGCACGGCGCGCGCGGCGTTGTGCTTGCGCATACATTCGACGCCGACCCGCTCCCGCACAAAGCTCAGCAACGCGTCGCCGGGCAGAAATCGCTGCGTGTGATGGACCAGCGCAATCTGATAGCCGTACATCGCATGTGCGGCAGGCAGCAGTTCGAAGTTCCCGTAATGCGCCGTCACAACCAGTATTCCCCGGCCGGGATACTTCTTCTGGAATTCCTTCCAATACCACAGGCGCTCGTAGGTAACCCTGTTCTTCAGACGGCGATAGAAAAACCCTCCGAGGCGGATATATTCGGCGGCGCTGCGTCCGAGGTTGATATACGAAGCGCGAAGTATATTGCGACGCTCGGCGGTGGACTTCTCCGCAAAGGCGATCTCAAGATTCTTCATCCCGATCTCGATGTGACGCCGATCGAGCAGGAATCCGAGATATCCGCCCAGGGCGCCCACCGGGTACAGTATGAAATCGGGGATCAAGCTAAGCGCGTGAAGCGTGCCAAGCATCAGCCAATAGAGCGCCTTCTCCCACGGATTCAGCTTGAGATCGCTCTTGATGCGTCGACGCGGCTTCGCATCCTCGCGAGCTTCGCTCTGAAGCGCGCCGTTTTCCGACTGAGCGCCGGGTCGGTCGGTCTCGCCTTTGCCGATTACGGCTTCATCCGGGCGGACCGGTGATGATGGAGCAGTCATCGAGAACGACGAAGGTCAGATGCCGTTGCGCTCGCGCTTGGGTGCTTTGGGAATAACGACCAGTCCCGTCTCTGTAACAAAGAATCGTTTTCGGTCCCGTTCGAGATCGTAGCCGATGGTTTCGCCTTCCGGGATATAAACGTTCTTGTCGATAATCGCGCGCCGTACCTTCGCATGACGTCCGATTTCAACGTGGTCCATCAGCACGGAATCCTCGACTTCGCTGTACGAATGGACAAAAACCGAGCGCCCGAGCAGCGAGTTTCTCACGGCGCCGCCCGAAATGATACCGCCCTCGGCGACGATCGAGTCGAGCGCCTGACCGCGGCGACCATCCTCGTTGAACACAAACTTCGCGGGCGGCTGCGCGTAGTACGCCGTCCGGAGCGGCCATAGCGTGTTGTAAAGATTCAAATGCGGACGGGGAGATCGTAAATCCATGTTGGCTTCGTAGTAAGCGTCGAGCGTACCGACATCGCGCCAGTACGCGAGATTTATCTCCGAGTCACCGCGAATCCGATTGGTCATAAAGTTGTAAGCGTATACCGGTGTCCGCTCAATCAATTCCGGCAGCAAATCCTTGCCGAAATCGTGCGAGCTGCCCGCGCGGCTCGAGTCGTCGATTAACGCGCGCGTCAAAACCGCCGGGTCGAAGAGATAGTTTCCCATCGAGGCCAGACACATCCCGGGAGCTCCGGGCATCGACGACGTGTGTTTTGGCTTCTCGTCGAAACGCAGAATTCTCTGTCCTGAATCGACCTCGACGATACCGAACTGGTCGGATTCCGTTAGGGGAACCGGCAGAGTCGCAACCGTAATCGCGGCCTTCCGTTCCAGATGGAAATCGATCATCTGCGAGATATCCATCCGGTAAACGTGGTCGGCGCCGAAAACAGCTACTAAATCAGGCTGATTGTCCTCGAGAAGATTCAGATTCTGGTAAATCGCGTCTGCGGTGCCTTGGTACCAACTCTCGCCCAGTCGCATCTGCGCCGGGACCGGGGTTACGAAATGCCCGCTGACCATCCCGCCGAACTGCCATGCATCCTTGAGGTGATCGATCAGCGACTGCGAGCGCCACTGGACGAGCACATAGATCGAATAAATCCCGGAATTGACGAGATTTGAGAGAACAAAATCAATAATGCGGTACTTGCCGCCGAATGGAACAGCGGGTTTCGCTCGATCTCTAGTCAGGGGGTGCAGCCGGGTGCCTTGCCCGCCCGCCATTACAAAGGCAAGGGTCCTCATCGAAACGAAATCTCCTCAGAACCGCGTAATTCCGAGCCTCCTTGCGCAGTATAAACGTGGTCGCGGGCGCACGAAAGTCTGGACGATTCAACGCAGCGCATTTCGGTGGGCGTTCGGGTGGAAATTCCTACAGTCTTCACGATCAAGTGGTCTTTTGAAGCAGTGTCCGGCGCCGTAGACAATTCGTGATTACACTATCCACACCCCAGGCGCAGGGTTGGAAATTAAGGGAAAGTCGATAAGGCATGGCGATTGCTTGAAACAATTCTCCGTGACTTACGTCTAAGTACACGTCGGGTCAAAACCAACAATCTGGAACGTCTTGACCGGGAAAGGTGTTAAGTATGGCAACGATGGCGGCCACCAAACATGAATCATCGCACGACACAGCTAGAGGCGTGGTCTACCGCACAGCGTGCCAAAACCGCGGATGCGGCTGCGTGTTCGATCTCAGGATCACCCCCGAAACTGCCCGTCTTCTGAGCAGTCCGATGGCGTGCCCACGATGCAAAAGACACGGCGGAATTCTGAAACCGCAGGGACGTGTCGGAGAAAAGTTCTTCGCGGCCAAACTGATGTTTAAGCTCACCGGCACGACCACCGAAAATCGGGTCGAAGACGACGACTATTTCTCGGAAGCCGCGTATCGCTACTAAAGCACGGCCCCAGAGTCGATAAAATCTACCGTCTCCGTAATCTCGTCGCGCGCCAACGAATAAGCGCCGTTCGGGAAACCCCGAACGGCGCTTCATTTCAGCGGAAATCCCGCCGCGAGCTAAACGCCCGCGGTCGGCTCGACCGTTAGCCCCTGCAGATTTGCGATACTTGCGCGTTCGAACAGCCGCTTGATCCACCCGTCGACGTTCGCCCGATTCTGACCCGCCTCGATCCCCAGCGATTGGAGGATGGTGAGACGCGGCGCGAAACCGATGTCGGCGATTGAGAATTCCGAGGCCAGAAATTGCTGGCCCGAGAGTTCGTGGTTTAGATAATCGAGCACCCTGTCCACCGCCTGATGCAGGCGCTGAAGCCGGCCCTGGTCGCGCTCTCCCTCCTTGCGCGCATATTCGGCCATCAGTTGCCCGACCTGCGGCGTGAAGGAATTGTCGGCAAAATCTTCAAACATCCGGGCGCGCGCCCGCAACGCGCTTGAGCCGACCGGAGGAAGAACGGGCGGTTCAGGGTATTCATCCTCGAGATATTCGTTAATTATCGTCGAATCGTAGACTGTGGTGTCTTCGTCAACGAGGACCGGGACTCTCCCATAGGGATTGAGGCGCAAAAACTCCGGCCGCCGGTTCTCACCCTTGGAGATGTCCACCTGAACGAGCTCGTAAGAAAGCGATTTCTCCGCGAGCACGATTCGGACTTTCTGTCCGAACGGACAGGGCAGGAAGTCGTAGAGTTTTATCATGAGCGGCGAGACCTCTCACTCGGCCGTGACTTCGATCTTAACGTTGGCTTCAATTTCGGGCTGAAGCCTGATCGCAACCGTGAACTCTCCAAGCTGCTTGATGGGCTCGGCGAGATGAATCCTACGCCGCTCGACCGCGATTCCCTTCTCGCGTAGCGCCCGCTCGATATCGATATTCGTGACCGAACCGAACAGTTTGCCCTCCTCGCCGGCGTGGGCCGCGATTGTGAGCTTTGTCGCTTCGAGCTTTTCCTTGAGTTTCAGCGCTTCGCTCTTCTGCGCCTCGCCCTTGAGCATCGCGATGCGCTTCTGATGCTCGAAGGCGCGAAGATTCTTGGGATTCGCTTCGGTCGCGAGCTTGCGCGGAAGCAGATAGTTGCGGGCGTATCCGGCGCGTACTTTGACGACATCGCCGGTGCGTCCGAGATTGGGTACCTCGTCGTTTAAAATTACCTGTACATTCATCTACCTTGCGGCCTCCAATCCCCCGAATTAGAGAAAATCGCCGAAATTGCCCGCTTCCTGACTGGGCGGCTTAAGCCGGCGAAAGTCAATCCAAAGATCAAATACGCCGGCGGCACATACCAGCGCCGCCAGGACGGGTTGCACACATGCGATCAGATAAATCGCGCCACGCGCGATCGGCGGCATCGCGATCATCGTAAAATAGAACGACATTATCGCCAAACCGTGACAGAAATAGACGGCGGTTACACAGATGAACGCGTTAAGGGCTATCGTCTCCACCGGTGCGATCGGGATAAACAGCCCAAATCCCGTCGCCAGCAGCACCCATATCAGCCATTCCGGCGTCGACCATTTGGTAAGGTCGCCAAACAGTTCGCCCGTTATCCGCTGACGGCCGGCCCATCGCCAGAAAACCCCGAGATTCACCAGCGCGATAGTAGCGCTGGTTATCGCGAGCAGCGCCGGACTGAGCCGCACCGTCGTCTCGATAATTGTCGTTTGCGCATCCGCGGGAATCGCCTGCTCGAGGCCCATCGATTTGTAAACTTCCTGCCCTCGGGCCATCCCCGCCTGGAGCGAACTGCGAACCGCACCGAGCAACGCGTCAGGTGAACCGAGCACCAGTAATGCGACGCAGATGCCGCTGGCCATCATGACGGCGGCTGTTACGGTCACGATTCTCTCGAACGGATACTTGCGCTCGAGCATTACGCCCAGAGCGATCGTGCCCAGGCCGAATGTCGACATGAATGCAACGCCCGCAATCCACCCGGCTGCGAGCGTGGTGAGCGCAGCGGCAAGGAATACGGCCAGCACTGAGCGAAAAATGGCGCCCGGGCGCCCGACCGCGTAAATCAGCACCGGAGCCGCCGCGAAGAGCATCGCGAATCCTCCGACAACGGGAATCGCGGCGCCGGCTAGAAATAGCGCCGCACAGGCTATCCCGGCCCTGAGCATCCCTATGAGTGACTTGCGCGTCACCGACTCGTGTCAGACCCCCAGTGTCGAAAACGGCAGAAGCGCGATCACCCGGGCCCGCTTGATAGCAGCCGCGAGTTGGCGCTGATGCCGAGCGCAATTGCCCGAGGTGCGGCTGGGAACGATTTTGCCGCCCTCGGTGATGAAATTTTGCAGCGTTCGGACGTCTTTGTAATCGACTTTGAGCGACTTGTCGGCGCAGAAGCGGCATACCTTGCGGCGTCCGCCCGTCCGCCGACGCATCCCCGGACGGCCTTCTCCCGGCCGCCCTTCACTGGCGCGGCCTTCGCCACGGTCTTCGCCTCCACGACCGCCGCGATTCGGGCGGCCTTCGCCCTCGCGCGGCATTTCAGCAGATCGTTGGATGTTTTCTTCGTCGGCCATTTGCCATCCCTAATAGTATCACCGATCCAGCATCAGGAATCGGCTCAGTTTGAATTTTCTGTTTCAACCGTCGATGCGACGACCTCGTACGAGTTCTCAGCCAGTCCCGACCTGAGCTGGCGACTCACCTGCCTCAGGATGCCTTCCACTCGAATCTTCGATTCACGTCGCATCTTTGCCGCCAGCTTTTTCGATTCGCTTCCCTTCACGACCACGTCGATCTTGAGCTGGTTACCGCCTTCGGAACAGTCGATTGTGAAGCGAAGTACCGAAGTTCCGGCGGGAGTCGTGCGCAGCTCGGGATCGGTCGCGACGCGACCCGAAAGCTCAATCCTGGACGCCACCTTCGGGCTCGGAGAGTTCCTCCGGCACCTCGATGGAATCGATATCGCTCGCTGCGGCTTCTGCCCGCTGGGCCGCGGCCGCCGCAGCGCGCGCCTCGGCGGCTGCGCGAGCCTCGGCCTGACGGCGTTTGCGCGTTTCGATTTCCTCGCGCGCCTTCTCGACGTCGGACTCGGGGTCGATAAGCACCGAGATGTAGCGCAGAACGCTGTCCTGAAGCTTCAGGTTGCGTTCGACTTCGGTCATCGTTGCCGACGGAGACGCATAATCGAGGCGGACGTAGTAGCCGCGCCGCTCGCCCTTAATGCGATAGGCAAGTTCGCGCGAACCCCATTCGTCGTTCTCGATGATCTCGCCACCGCCGCCGGTGATGATACCTTCGAACCGTTTGATAGTGTCTTTGATTTGGGCCTCGCCCAGATCCGGGCGAAGGACAAAAAACGTCTCGTAGCGCCTCACGCGCTCTATAGCCTCCTTATGGATTTAAGCCCCTTTCGGAGCAAGGAGCGAACGTCAAAGGGTACCATCGGGGAGAATCTCGCTCAAGGCGTGCCCGCCTCCCTAGTCAGCGGGAGGCCAGTCGGTTCGCGAGTCCGAATGTCCGATTGCAGTATGCGCTAGCGATACCTCCAAACCTTGCGCTTATCGGGCGACCTGCTATGGATCGCGATTGCGCACACTCGCGTTTCCATCTCGTCTTCATCGAAGGAGCAGGACAGTGGCCAAGGCAAAAGCCAAAAAAGCGGCGCCAGCGAAAAGCATGAAAAAGAAAGTCCCGGCGCCAAAGGCGAGCGTCAAGGCGGCGTCAAAACGACCCGCGGCCGCCGCAAAAGCGAAGACTAACGGCAAGCTGCCGACCTATGACCAGCTTCCGGTTCGGGCCGGCGCCCCCAAGGGCGCGGCGTGGGGCGTGTTCGGCGATCAGGACGAAGTGGGCACGATCAACCTGATGACGCCGGCTCGCGTGAAAGCAGCGGCGGCGACGATCAAGACGGGAAAAGTTTTTTCGCTGAATCTGCCGATCAATATTCCCGATCCCCCGCTGTTCACCCGCCAGCCGCATCGCCATCACATCAAGATTTTCCCCGAACTGACGTTCGTGCTCGACGACTACCTCGATAATTTCTATCCTCAGGCGTCGTCGCAGTGGGACGCGCTATGCCACGTCAAGCATCCCGTTTTCGGCGCGTACAACGGGATTCCTGACAGCGAGATCACCGGGCGCGGCGGCACGCGGCTCGGAATCGATAATCTGGCGCGGCGCGGTATCGCAGGACGCGGAGTGCTTGCCGATATCGGGCGTTACCACGAAAAAATCGGGAAATCGATCGAGTTCGCCAAGCCCACTACGATTCCCCTCGAGGATCTCGATGCCACCCTCAAGGCGCAGAAGACGAAGGTTCTGCCCGGCGACATCCTGCTGATCAGAATCGGATGGACGAAGTTCTATCTCGGCGCGAGCCAGCAGCTCAAAGAGGAACTCGCGCGCGATACGGTGGTACCCGGAATCGAGGGAACGGAGCGGACTGCTCGATGGCTGTGGGACCATCATGTCGCTGCCGTCGCGTCGGATTCGCCGGCGCTGGAGCCGCTGCCGACTTCAGGCCAGGACTGGCTCCATTTCTACCTGCTGGCGTTCTTCGGAACGCCGATCGGCGAGATGTGGAATCTGGAATCGCTGGCCGATGATTGCGCCGCCGACAAGCGCTACGAATTTTTCATCACGTCCGCGCCGCTGAACGTTCCCGGCGGCGTAGGATCGCCGCCGAACGCTCTGGCGATAAAGTAGGAGCAGCGTTTTCAATCACAAACACAGCAGTATCCCTCTCCCGTTCTTTGCCACGGGAGAGGGCAAGCGGCGCGGCGATTGCCTCCGTTTTGCAATCGCCGTGACGCGCGGGTGAGGGTGCAGAAGCCCTCACCTCTCACCTATCCCGTGGAAAAGAACGGGCGAGGGAAAAAAGACCGCGCCCAGGACTTCCTCAATGCCCCGCTTTCGCCATCGAATCCGTCGTAAAGAAATTCCGATCGACGGCGCCCATGTTGATATACCAGCACTCGCGTTCGGGCGTATCCGGACCCGGAAAGTAACAGGTGGTCACAATTCCGCTTTGCGTGTCGACAGCCGAGGCCGCCGTGATGAACTCGCGCTCATACGGATAAATCGCGACGCGCGCATCAGGGACGGGGCGATCGCGGTACGTCGAAAGATAAATCTGCGCTTTCCACAACTCTCCGCGTTGATCGTACGTGTCCACATACGGATTGAACCACAACTCGCCGTCGATATAGACGATCGTCTTCGATTGCAGCACGCCCTTGATACGCTCGGGTCGCGGCGTCACCTCAACGATGTAAAGATGACGCATCTCCCAGTCGTCGGGGCACGAAGTCGCGCCGCCGTCGGTCGGGCACGGATGCGCGGGCGAGTTCTCGGCGTGAACGCATCCGAGCATCTCGCGCTCGCCGAGAAATTTATAGTTGTACTCCTGCGGCTTGGCGTTGAATCCGCTCGCATGGTCGGAATCCCACGTATTGAGCCCCGGAGAACTGCTTAGCGTGACCTCGCTGAGACGACGGATACGACGCGTCTGGCCGAGGTAAATCCATGAGTCGTCGGCGCGCTCAGGTTCCCAATAGCGGAAGCGCAGGCCTCCTGTCCCGCGATCCTCCGCGGGAGCGATCAGCGGATACGCTGCCGCGCGCCACCATACGCCGGTAGTCTGGAAATCCGGGTCGAAGGGCATCGGTTCGACTTCCAGCCGTCCGATTTCGGAGTAGCTCGCCAGGTGCCCGATCTGCGCGAACAACATCTGCTTCTGCTCGCCGCCGGGATTGAACGGCACAACCTGGCATTCGAAGAAACGCAGGTCCGCATCGTCGGTCGCAATCGGACGCAGACTTGAATTCCACATGATCTTGGTCGCTACGTATGGATCGTTGGTATCGAGCAGCGGAAACGGCTGACCCGCGACGTAGCCGACGATCGTGCGATGGTCGGGCGAGAGGCGCACCTGGCTTGAGTATTTTTCCGTCGCGACGCGAAACGGCGGCGGCCATTCGATACGTTTGGGGCGCACGATCTTGAGCTGCATCCCCTTGCTGATCGCGGCGAGCGTGCCGGGGCTGACGAGATTCTTTGCCAGATTGGCGTTATTCGGACCGATCGTCTGTCCCGGACTGACCTGCGCGCGCGCGATACCGTGCGTTATCGAAATCGAAACCGCGAGAATGACTATGGCGAAGCGGCGCATGGATTCCCCCAGGCTGTTCACGATCGGCATTGGCGCAGCCTAGCAGCGCCGCCCTGCACTACGCGAGAGATGGTTGGGTGCGGACTGTCAGCGCTCCTCCGTGAAGCATCCACGATCGTGTTCTCGTGCGCATGAATCAGTGTCGGCGGGAATTCCGTCGGGACCGTACGAGCGCTGCGTCTTGAGGCACGTGTAGCATGCCGTCGAGCTCTCCGGATGAAACATCCGCTCGCCGGCGTCGTCTCGGAAGTATGCGGTCTTGGTGCGCAGATGCACGCAGAATCGAAAGCCGATTGACGATGCCATAGCTGCTACGCGACCTCCTCGATTCCCGCGGCCTTGAGAATCGCGCGACGCACGACGACTTTGGCAATTCGAACCTTGTAGGCGTTGTCCGACATCGGAATGGCGGGCTTGAGAGCAGCCTCGGCAGCGTCGCGCGCGCGCGCCACATCGAGCGGATGCCCCTTGATCGCGTCCTCGGCAGCAGCTGATCGCCACGGAATCGGAGCAACCGCGCCCATCACGACGCGCGCGTCACGAACTTCTTTCGAATTCGATCCCACTGTCGCAACCATCGCAGCTGCGCTCACGAGCGGCCAATCGAAGCTCTGCTTCTCGCGAACCTCGATATAGTTGCTGCGCGCGTTCTCCGGCGGTTTCGGAATGAGAATCGCGGTGACTATCTCACCGGGCACGAGGACATTTTCGCGATGCGGATCGACGGTGGGAAGCGTGAAGAATCTTTCCAAATCGATCGTGCGCGCGCCGTTCGGTCCCGAGATTTGCACGCTCGCGCGAAATGCGATCAGTGCGGGAGCAAGATTCGACGGATGGACGATGAATGACGGGCCGCCTCCCAAAATCGCGTGATAGCGATTCAACCCCGCGATCGAAAAGCACGTCTTGCCGCCCTTTCTGAGGCAGACAGTATCGGGATTGCGGAAGTACCAGCATCGCGGACGCTGGGTCAGATTCCCGCCGGCGGTCGCGAGATTGCGAATTTGCGGCGTCGCGGCATTCTCGGCAGCTTCGGAAATCGCAGTGAATCGCTCTTTGATCGTCGGATGGTCAGCGATGGTCCCGACCTTCGCGAGTGCGCCGACCCTGAGCGAACCATCGGACTTAACGTCGATTCCATCGAGTTCCTTCAACTCCTTCAAATTGACGAGCCTCGTCGGCGCGGCTACGTCCATTTTGAGAAGGTCGAGGATATCGACGCCGCCCGCGATCGCCATCGTGTTCTCGCGCGCGAGAAGGCGCGTTGCATGCGCTAGGTCAGTGGGAGTGACGATTTCGAAGCGGTTCAAGCGCGACGCGCCTCCATCGCTTCAAAAATCCGATCCGGAGTCATCGGCAATGATCGCACCGGCGCATCGATCGCGTCGGATACCGCACACGCCACCGCTGCCGCGCTCGCAGTATGCGCGGCTTCGCCGAGCCCGACGACGCCCGTGTTGGTAACGCCGTTGGCGACCTCGACGAACATCACTTTGATTTCGGGCGAATCGAGGGAGCCGATGAGCTTATAGTCGTCCATCGTGGGATTGACCATGATGCCGAGGATGGGATCCATCCGGCGCGTTTCAAACAGCGCGAACGAAATTCCCATCAGCACGCCGCCGTTGACCTGGCTGCGAGCGGTTAGAGGATTCACGATTCGTCCGGCGTCGTGCACGGCGACAACCTGAATCACGCGCGTAACACCGGTTTCGATATCTACCTCGACCTCTGCGAGCTGGCATCCGGCCTGGTTCTCGCGAAAGCCCGCATAGTTCGCGACGCGCGAGCCTTCAGCGGAAATCGAGTCGCCGGGAATCCTGCGGCACGCCTCATCGAATGCGATCGATCGCGTGGAATCGAAGCGCACGCGAATCTTCCCCTCGCGCATCTCGAGGTCGCCGGGTTCGGCGTTGAGCATCGGCGCCGCAATCCGGAGCAGCTTCTCTTTGAGATGAGCGGCTGCCTGGCGCACGGCAGGAGTATCCGACGGCGAACTCATGCTGCCGCCGGAAGGAACCGAAAACATCAGGCGCGTATCGCCGATGACGGGTGTCACTCGCGCGAGCGGAAGTCCGAGTTCCTCCGCCGCGACCATCGCAACGACGGTGCGCGTACCCGTTCCGATATCCTGCGTGCCCATCTGGATTTCGACGCGCCCGTCGCGATGTGCGACAGCCAGCGCCTGCGGTCCCGGTATCCCGAGTCCGAACCATCCCGAGCTTGCGACTCCGATCCCACGCCGAATTGCGCCCCGGCCTTTCGGACGCGCCGCTTTCGCGTCCCATCCGAAGGCGCGCGCTCCGACCTCGAATTCGGCTGCGCGAACCGGATGGTCGTTATTGCGACGGCGAAACTCGAGTCTATCGATCCCTTGCTTGCGCGCGAGTTCGTCGATCGCGAGTTCGAGCGCGAACGTCCCCTGCGGCCATCCCGGAGCGCGCATCGGGGCGGACGGTCCCGTATTCATGTAGACGTTGCGCTCTTCGGTGCGGACGTTGGCGCATCGATAGAGCCAATGGAACGGTCCCGAGCTTCCCGAGCCCGCGCCAATTCCGCCGCTGCCGCGCTGGACGAGTTCGATCGCGACGAGCTTGCCGTCTCGATCGGCGCCGAGGCGCACTGTCTGCTCCGAATCCGGACGATTTCCGGTCGCGAGGTGCTCTTCCTGGCGCGTCAACATCAGCTTGACCGGCGCGCCAACTCTTTTAGCGAGGCGCGCGGCAACGATCGTTTCCGGACCGACGCCCAGTTTGGAGCCGAACCCGCCCCCGAGGTATTCCGTGATCACGCGAACGTTCTCGTGCGGAAGACTGAAGTGCACGGCGACATCGTCGCGAGTCGAGAAAATTCCCTGCGTCGACGAATAGAGCGTCAGCTTTTCGCCCTCCCACGAGGCAACGGCGCCGTGCGTTTCGAGCGACACATGAGTTTGAACGGGAGTCGCGTAAACCGCTTCGTGCGTCGCTGTGGCACGCGCGAGCGCGTCGCGAACGTTGCCGCGCTCGTTGATCTTGGGACTGGCGACGTTGGAGCGTCTCTCGTAAACCGCAGCAGCGTCACTCGCCGCAGCGGTTTCGAGCGTCACGGCAAATTTCAGCGGCTCGTAGTCAACTTTGATGAGGGGGATCGCGGCGCGCGCGATATCGGATGTGCGCGCGGCGACGGCGGCGACTTCCTGACCCACGAAGCGAACCTCGCCGTCGTCAAGCCGGATCGCAACACAAACGCCATCGAGCTTGAGCGCTCGCGAGAGATCAACGTTGCGGACGCGTGCATGCGGATATGGACTGCGCAGAATCGCGCCGTGCAGCATTCCGGGCAAATCGATGTCGTATGTGTAGCGCGCGTTTCCGGTCGCCTTGGCCGGACCGTCGAGACGCGCCTCCGGATGCCCCACGATCGAAAGCTGGTCGCCCCACGCCCATGGAGTGGGCTCGTCGTCCGGGACGACGACTTCGACTTCGTGAAGATCGCTTTCGATTCCGAGTGTCAGCTTGAGACGACGCGACATAATCGCTCACGCCTTGGCGGGTCCGCGAAGTTTGGTTGCAGCGTCGAGCGCCGCTTCGAAAACGTGAGGATACGTGCCGCATCGACAGATGTTGCCCGCCGTCGCGCGCCGGATTTCGTCAACGTTGGCGAACGGATTGTGCGCCAAAGCGGCGCTAACCGACATGACCATCCCCGGCGTGCAGAATCCGCATTGAAGCGCGTCGCGCGCGACAAAACTTTCCTGCACCGGATGCATCGTGGCCGGCGAACCCAGTCCTTCGATTGTCGTGATCTTATGTCCGCGCGCATCGACGGCGAGAATCATGCACGAAGGCACAGGCTTGCCATCGAGATGGACGGTGCATGCGCCGCACGCCCCGCGATCGCAAACCAGCTTCGATCCGGTGAGATTCAGGTGCTCGCGCAGCGCCTGAAGCAGCGTCACGCACGGCTCGATCGAGAGTCTTTTCTTTTCGCCGTTGATTTCGAGTTCGATAGTGACCGCGCCCGGGCCGAGTTTTTCCGCGATGCGCTCGTCGGCCGTGCTTTCGGTGTTCTCGGCCTCCGATTCGCTCCCGGGGATCAATCCGGTCGTCGCCGCAACCGCGCCCGCGCTCTTGAGAAATGAGCGGCGGCTTATCGGCGGAAAACGGCGCTTTTGATCGTCATCACTCATTTGCAGAGGACCTCGCGACAGCGGTTTCCGAACGGAGACTCCCGGCGACGGAGCAAACGACCGCTGAGGCACTGAGGGCGCCCAGTCCGGCGAGCATCGCAAAGGCTGTCATTTTGAAAAAGTAAACGCCCGCAATTACGACCTTGTCAAGAAGAGTCCCGACTTCGTAGTCCAGCAACGTAGTCAGCCATCGTTCGATGGTGCCACCGTCGGCATTCCATCCCATTCGTCCGAGTTTAGCGACTGCATCAGCGACTGGCACAAGCAGGACGACAGCGACTGCGAGCGCAACTACAATAGCAGCACGCCGCCCGGATGACGGTTCGATAACCCGAGCGCCCGCGCGGATGGCTACGATCATCCCGAGCGCGGATGCGGAGCACGCCATGATCGTGAATTCATTTCTGTCCCAGCATGCGCCGAACACCGGGTTCAGATAACGGATTGCGATTTCCGCCCCCGTCGCGAAGCTGAGCGTTGAAACGAATCCGCATAGCGCGGCGAGGATGGTTGTCCATCGGAGCAGGCGCGCAAATGTGCTTTTCTCCGCCATCGGACCGTTATCGCATCGGCATCAGCACGACCTGACTGGTTTCGCGCGTGAGTGTGAGCGACAGATAAACAATCGCCAGTACGAGCGTACCGTTGATTATTCCGATTCGGCGAAATCGTGCCAGCATCGACGCAAGCTCCGGATTCGGTCCGGCAGCCGACAACCGATATATCCGCATCCCGAGGTTCGCGTATTGAAACAGCGCGAGAAGGATCACGACGACTACCAGCATCAGCTTGAGCGCCAGCGTCAGCGTGACCGCGCCGTAATAGAGCAGATTTCCGAAGCCGGTAACGACCAGGATTCCGAGCGCGCTCAGCACAATCGCGCCCAGCGTGCGAATAACGCGGCGAACAACCTTGATTCGAATCGCGGGTTCGAGCTCGCGCGCAAGAATGGGAGTCAGCGCGAAGGTACTGAAGAGGGACCCGCCGAGCGCGACGATTACTGCGGCCACGTGGATGAACAGGATGACGATGCGGATCGAAAACATGAAGCGAATGTCAGGACCGACCGGGCGCGCGCGCGCCTGCGCCGACGCTTGCGAGTTCCCGTCGATATGTGACGAAATTCGCGGTCACCTGCGCGCCGAGGCTTTCCGCCGTGCGCCGCGAAGGCCAGTTGTCATCGAGCACGAGGGTATACCCCGCGTAACGCATCGAACGCCGTGACATCTCCAGAAAAGATCGCGCCGCCATCGCACGCGCGATTCCCCTGCTGCGCGCCTCATCGATCACTCCGACGTTAATCAACGCGCCCCTCGTACCGCCACCCCGCTCAGGAGCGAGTCGCACGCCGCGCCGTACGCTGGCAAGAGTCAGGCTCATATCGGGCACCGAGAAAACCGCGCCGACCGGCCGACCGCTGAAAACTGCGATCATCGACAGGTCCGCAACGGGCGTATCCCACATCGATGCAAGCATCGGCCGCACTTCGCTGCGCGCGACGGGATTCCACGCCCAATGCCGCGCGAAAGCGATATTGGTGATGTCAGTCCATGCATCGGTTGCCGCGAGATATCCGAACTCGCGCCAACTTCGGATTTGCACCCCCGCGTGCTCGGCGGCACTTATCATCCCCTGGTACCGATCGAGGATCGCCGGCGTCATCGCCGCGGTGTAATCGAGCTGCCCTTTTTCGGTCTCGAAGCCCGCGTTCTTGAAATAGCAATGGTAGTAGTCGGGATTCGATCGCAGCAGAAAGGACGGTAGCGCGCGGTAATTGTCGATCGCGTAGGGATAATCGAGAAACGCCGCAAAGCCGCTGCGCACCGCAGTCATCCCGCGCTTGCGAAGCCATCCGATCGCAGCCTCAAGCATCGCGACGACCGCGTCGCCACACTTGGGCAGGGCCTCGAAATGGATCAATTGACCGACGTTTTCCTTCCAGTGATCGATATATCGATGATTGACGATCGCGCTGACGCGCGCGCACAGTCGGCTGTCAACGCGGACGCAAAACGGTTCGATTTCGAGATGGTCGGACAGTGCGCTTCGCCCGCAAATCAGATCGATTTCGTTTTCGACATCAGGCGGCCACCACGCCTCGCGATCCGCGTATATCGCGTAGGGCAGTCGCGCGAACTCGACCAACTGCGGGCGGCTGCGCGGCCTCTCGACGGTTTTCGATGCGCCTGTCACCTTGGCATTCAGCCGACCACGGCCGGCCTCTCCCCGATAAAAACTAGCCGAGCATCGGGCAGGCCGCCAAGACCATGTGCACGAAAGGTCCGATGGATCAATCGGAGGCGACAAGCATGGCGTCGGCGAGCCATCGCGCGAGCAAGGATGCGATCGTGGCGGCGGATTCGCCAGAGGTCTTCGCGTCGACCAGTTCGCAAATCTCGCCGAAGCTGGTTCCTTGCCGCGCAAGCGAGAGAGCCTCAAATTCGGCCCACTCTGCATTGCGGTAAAATGATCGATTGTTCGTCCGCCGAATTACGATCGGAAATCGACCGGATGCGGGATCGTCCGGCAGGGTACGGCCCTCTTCGAGCGAGCGTAGAACAGGCGCTACGTCCCAACTCGCTTGCAGAAGAAGGACGCTGGGATGCGTTCGCATTCGTAATGAGCCCCATGCGTCGGGATCGATGGATCGCATCGTTTCGGAACTGAGCGGCTCAGCGTCGGGCGCGATAAAGGAGTCGATCAATGCGCGTTCGAGTCGCGCGAGATCGGCGATATAGGGATATCGCTCGGTGAGCGGATGGGTTTCGACATAGCGCGCAAGGAATTGTCCTGCGTACGTGATCGAAAAGTGCGTCGGCGGATATTCGATCAGATATCCGGTGATGAGATTGTGAAAGTCTGTTTCACCGAGAACTTTAAGCGTCGCGGGATAGTCCTCTTTGAGTACATCAAAGATGCGATAGAAATACGCCGACGCGTAGATATCGACGCGATCCTCTGCGCTGAGACGCGCGCCCTCGGAAATCACGCCGCGTAGGCCGTCGCAACCGAGCGCCCGCTCGTCGGCGAGACCCTCGGCGACGCCGCTAGGCGCGGTGATGAGCCGATAGAGAATTTCCTGAATCGTTTTCAGATCGCGTCGCATCGCGGTCCGCCTTCGTGCGAACTGTTTCGTCGTGGATGCAGCGCGCCTTGTCGGCGGTCTCCGCCAAAACTTCGAATGCGGGAATATTGTCGTCCCATTCGATCAAAGTCGAAATCGATCCGAAGCGGCGCACCGCGTACGCGTAAAGCTCCCATACTTCGTCGCGCACCGGATGGTCGTGCGTGTCGAGAAGATAACGGCCATGATCGCTGTGCCCGGCGAGATGGAATTGCACGACGCGATCGCACGCAACGGCGTCGATATAGGCGCGCGCGTCAAAGTCCTGGTTGAAGGCGCTGACGAAAATGTTGTTGATATCGAGCAGGATCCCGCAGTCCGCCTCCGACGCGACCGCCGATAGAAAATCCCACTCCGTCATGCGCGAATCGCTGAACGTCATGTAGCTCGATACATTCTCGATCGCGATCCGACGCTCAAGAAAATCCTGTACCTCTCGTATCCGCCCGGCGACGTGACGGACGACCTCTTCGGTATACGGCAGTGGCAGCAGATCGTGCAGATTGCGCCCGCCGACACCCGTCCAGCACAGATGATCCGAGATCCACGCCGGCTTGAATCGACGGGCGAGCTCGCGCAATCGGCCAAGATGCTCGCGATTCAGCGGATCGGTCGAACCGAGCGACATCGAAACCCCGTGCGCGACGATTGGATACGTCTCGCGCACCGCGCCGAGCACCTCGAGCGGACGTCCGCCATCGATCATGAAGTTCTCGGAGATGATCTCGAACCAATCCATATCCGGTCGGTTTTCCAGCACGTGGAGATAGTGATCGCGCCTGAGTCCGACGCCGAAACCAAGAAAAGGGAATTCTGAGGCATCCATGATTGCAAGAGCTGGCCGCGCCGATGCCGACGCGGCCCGCCGTGTTCGCGGGACAATCCCGCCTACATCTTTTCCGAACTCTTCTCGACGTGGCCGCCCGCTTGCGTGCATTCCTTTTCAGACGAGGACATCACGAATCCCTTGCCTTTGCAGGAATTCATCCCCTTGCAATCATTCGACGCGCTCTTGCACGCGCTCTGTCCTTTGCAGGAGTTTCCTCCCACACACTTCACCTGCGAGCCCTGGGTCCCGGAACCCTCCGCAGCCATCACAGCGCTGCCTGCAAACATTACAGCCACAGCCGCTGCCAAAGCCGCTCCGCCAAGTCCTTTTCTCATAGTGCCTCCTAAACGGATTGACCAGATTGTTATCGCGTGCCGTCCAGTCCCGCGCAACCGCAAATCGGACCGGCACACAACATTCGAATCAACCGCGCGCCGCCATCCGGGGTTCCCGCAAAGCTCGCGAACTATAAGCATCCCGTGGCGACCGGCCAAATATTCCGCGATTTAGCGGAACTAATTTGCTGCGTACGGGATTTAGTTGACGGTAGATGCTATGTTGCACAGTGCCGCCCATGTCGAGCACGCCGGACAATCCTGGTTCGAAGCGCGAAATCTTCGAGCGCGAGGTTTTGCCTCATCTCGATGCTGTCTACTCGATGGCGCTCAGGCTGGCGCGCAATCCCGAGGATGCCAACGATCTCGTGCAGGAAACGGCGCTGCGCGCTTATCGATTTTTTCATCAGTTCACGATCGGCACCAACTGCCGCGCGTGGCTGATGACAATTCTGTTCAACAACTTTCGCAACGGGTATCGAAAAAACGAACGCGAGACGCCTGCGGCAACTGCCGAGGAGTTCCAAAGCCGGATCGAAAGCCAAAGCCTCGCATCAGATCCTGCCAACACAAGTCCGGAGTCGCTGACGGCGGCGTCCGACGCCTCGGAACCCGAGGTGGAAAAGGCGCTGCGCGAGCTTCCAGAGGAATTTCGCGCGGCGCTGCTGATGGTCGACGTTCAGGAGCTGAGTTATCAGGAGGTCTCAGCGGCGCTGTCGATCCCGATTGGGACGGTGAAATCGCGCGTCTCGCGAGGGCGCTCCATCCTGCGCGCCGCGCTCGAAAACTATGCGCGCGCGAAGGGAATAATCCGAACTTGACTCTCACGCGCCCCAAGCTTAGTTCACCTGAAGCGCCTCTGATATCGAGCATCACGATGTCTGGTCATCAGCCGGACTTATCCCCTCAAAGGCCTGATTCGTTTCGATGAACTGCGGCGAGTACATAGAGAGATTCCTTTCGGCTCACGCCGATCGGGAACTCTCGCCCGCCGAACTCCGCGAGGCACAAGCGCACGTCGCGGGATGTCTCGCGTGCGCCGAGCGGCTTCGCGCGGAACTTGCCCTCAAGGCGATAATCCGGCGCGGCGCCGCAAATTCCGAAATGCCCGCGCAGCTTCGCGCCAGGATTTCAGCCGCGCTCGATGCGGAATCAGGTCGAGCTTCAGCGCCCGGTTATCCTCAGCCGCGCGATTTGACTCGACGTATGTACGCCGTGGTGAGGCGTCCGCGTGTATGGGCCCCCGTCGCGCTTGCTGCTTGCCTCGCTTTCGTGATGATCACCACGCGAGGCGTCAGGAACTCCATCACGCCGCAGCTGCCCGAAGCCACCCTCGAAGTGGTCTATCATCCGGGCGGCGTCCCCGACTTCGATGTCGCGGTCGCGCGCTTCGACGCATACGATCGGCGCTTCGTTCCGAACGTACCATCCGGTTCTTTCGGCGAAGTCTCGGGCGCTTACATGGACCATCACATGCCGGGCTTCATCTGGAACTTCAACGGAGAGGGAATGCAGCTGGCGGGCGGCCGGCTCGAAAAAATGCCTGACGGACGCCAGGCCACGTATACGTTTTATCGCGGCAACGGCGCCTCGATCATGTGCACGCGCTTTCACGTTTACGACGACATCGCGCCGCGCGGCGTGACCTATTCGGACGGCGAGCATTATTTCTACGCCTATCACGGCTACAGCGTCTGCTGGACGTACTCACCGGTGGGCGGCGGTTTCGTGTGCCTCCTGATTTCGCGTCAGCCGATCAAGAAATTCATCGAGAATGTTGTACTCGCGTCGCAATGATGCGCGAGCAGGCCGCGCTAGTTAGTTTGATTTTGTCGGTTGAGGTGCGATCGCTCAGCGACGTTCGGCGTGGGCGTAATCGTTGGCGTCGAACAGGTGCAATTGATGTTGCTCGCGGCGGCTCGGGATTTCGAGCGCGTAATCGCCCGTGAAGCAGGCGTCGCAGTAGCCTTCGCGCCCTTCCATGAAGGAATAGAGGCCGTTCCAACTCAGATACCCGAGCGAATCGGCGGTGATGTAGCGGCGAATCTCCTCGATCGAATGGCTCGACGCGAGCAGCTCTTCGCGCGTTGGCGTATCGATTCCGTAAAAGCACGAATGCGTGGTCGGCGGCGCAGCAATGCGCATGTGGACCTCGCGCGCGCCTGCCTGACGCAGCATCGGGATCACCTTGCGCAGCGTGGTGCCGCGAACAAGAGAGTCTTCGATCAACACGATCCGCTTGCCGCGCAACAAATCGGAGACCGGATTGAACTTGATCTTCACGCCGAAGTGCCGAATCGATTGGCGCGGTTCGATAAATGTGCGCCCGATATAATGGCTTCGCACCAGCGCCATCTCGAACGGCATCCGCGCTTCCTCGGCATATCCCAGCGCGGCGGCGTTTCCGGAGTCGGGCACCGGCACGACAATATCTGCTTCGGCAGGACATTCCCGGGCGAGCGCCTTGCCCTGCATCTTGCGCACCTGGTAGACGTTGCGCTCGTAAAGCAGGCTGTCAGGTCGGGCGAAATAGACGTACTCGAAGATGCATCTACGGGTCGGAGCGGCGGCGAACGGACGGATCGATCGCATCCCGTTCTCGCTGAATATCACCATCTCTCCGGGCTGCACTTCGCGCACATACTCGGCGCGCACCAGGTCAAGCGCGCAGGTCTCGGACGCAACAATCGCAGCGTCGTTGAGCCGGCCGATCACGAGCGGACGGAATCCCATCGGATCGCGCACCGCGATCATCTCGTTTTCCGTCAGCACCACCAGCGAGTATGCGCCGCGAACCTGCGCCAGCGCCTCGACGATCGCTTCGACTACCGTCGCAGCGCGCGAGGCAGCCACCAGATGAACGATCACTTCGCTGTCCGACGACGATTGGAAAATCGAGCCGGCGTTTTCAAGCTTCTCGCGCAGTTCCGCGAAGTTGACCAGATTGCCGTTATGCGCCAGCGCAAGCCCGCCGCGTGCATATTCAACCACGAGCGGCTGACAATTCTTGATCGTCGTCGAACCCGTTGTGGAATAACGGTTGTGTCCGATCGCGGACGTTCCTTCGAGCGAGTTGATTACGTCATTGTTGAAAATATCGGCGACGAGGCCCATCCCGCGATGCGCAATCAGCGATTTGCCGTTGGATGAAACGATTCCCGCGGACTCCTGTCCGCGATGCTGGAGTGCATAGAGCCCGAGGTAAACGAGATTCGACGCCTCGGGATGATTGAACACCCCAAAAACGCCGCATTCCTCGTTGAACGAGTCGAGATTCGATTCTTCGCGGTCGATTACGACTTCGAGTTCCGAAGCCATCCTAGAGTCTCCCGGGCAGAGCCCCCGCGTAAATCTCGTTCAATTCGCGTACGTCCTCGTCAAGCACGCCTCTGATAACAAGACGCGGCGAATCGATCACGCGTCCTATCGCGCGACACTCCAAGCCGTGGGCGGCAATCATCGCTCGCGCTCGATCGGCGTCTTTCGCCCGTGTGGAAAGCACGATTGTCGAAGGTCCTTCGCCAAACAATTCCGCCGCATCCGGGGATGTCAACCCATCGATCTCGGCGCCAATCAAATTGTCTGAAAACACGGCCTCGGCAAGAGCGACGGCAAGGCCTCCGTCGGCAACGTCGTGAGCCGATCGTATCAGTCCCGCCTCGCCTGCCTCAAGTATGGCATCCATCAGCGCTTTCTCGCGCGCGAGATCCACGGCCACAAGCCCGTCGCCGACGCTGCCGAACATGGCTTCGTATTCCGATGCGGCCAGCGCGGGTCGTGCGGTCCTCGCGAGCAGGACTACGTTGCCCGGTTGTTTGAAGAATTGCGTCAGGCGCTTTGATACGTCGTCCAATCTGCCAACGACTGCGATCGTCGGCGTGGGCGGAATCGCGCGCCCTTCGGTCTCGTTATAAAAGCTGACGTTTCCGCTGATCACGGGAGCGTGGAAGGCGAGCGCCGCGTCGCGAAGTCCTTCGACGCCGCGCTTGAACTGCCACATGATCTCGGAACGTTCCGGATTTCCGTAGTTAAGGCAATTCGTGATTCCCGCCGGACGCGCCCCCGCGCATACAACGTTGCGAACCGCCTCGCACACGGTGGCGACCGTCCCGAGGTAGGGATCTATCGCGCAGGCGCGCGGATTCGAATCGACCTTGAGTGCTATACCGCGCTTCGAGCCTTTGATCCTGAGCACCGCCGCATCGCTGCCCGGTCCCACGACCGTGTTGCCGACGACGATCGAGTCGTATTGGCGGCAAATCCAATCCTTGCTTCCAATATTGGGATTCCCCAGCAGCGCGCGCAAAGCCGCTGCCGGAGCGGGATGCCGGCGATTGGCCTTTGGGCGCTCGGGCGCAGACTTCGGCGCCGTCGCGGGGCGATCGTACATCGGAGCCTCGTCGGCGAGCGCTTTGACTGGAATATCCGCGACGATTTGGCCGCGATATTTCGCCCGCCATCGCGCCTGCTCGATAATCTCGCCGATCACGACAGCGTGCAGATCCCATTTTTCGAAAACCTTTTGCAGCTCGGCTTCGCGCCCGCGATGCGCAACTATGAGCATCCGCTCCTGCGATTCCGAGAGCAGCATTTCGTACGGCGTGAGATTCGCTTCGCGCAGAGGGATCCGATCGAGATCGAGTTCGATTCCCAACTCGCCGCGCGCCGCCATCTCGCTCGACGACGACGTAAGCCCCGCCGCGCCCATGTCCTGGATTGCGGCGATGGCTCCGGTCTTGGCGGCTTCGAGGCACGCCTCGATAAGAAGTTTTTCCGTGAAAGGATCGCCGACCTGAACGGTCGGGCGCTTGGCTTCGCTGGTCGCGTCGAATTCCGCCGAAGCGAGCAGGCTCGCTCCATGGATTCCGTCGCGTCCGGTTGCGGAGCCGACATACAAGACGGGGTTTCCCACTCCCTTCGCGCGTGCGCTCATCAATTCGTCGCGG
>Ga0335069_10002203_pt1 | contig 30269 bp, 25 predicted proteins | sample Lox_Sample_11_FD_206714 | JGI IMG/M metagenome (GOLD analysis project Ga0335069, IMG submission 206714) | Soil microbial communities from Loxahatchee National Wildlife Refuge, Florida, United States - Lox_Sample_1.1 | ecosystem: Environmental > Terrestrial > Soil > Wetlands | place: USA...
TGACGCGCGCGGCGGAGCAGAGTCAGTCGCTGGTGGATGCGCTGAGGGAAGAGGGGGCCGAGGCGGTGGTGGTGCCGATGGTGGCCTTCGCGCCGCCCGATGATACCAGCAAGCTGGATCGGCGTTTGAAGGACGGCGCGCGGTTCGATTGGGTGTTTTTCACAAGTCAGAATGCGGTGCGGGCGGTGCAGGAACGTTGCGCGGCACTGGGGCGTACGCTGAAGCAGAGCTTTCCGGCTGCGAAGTTTGCTGCGGTAGCACCAACAACAGCAGAAGCTGCGCGGAGCGCGGGATTGCACGTGGACTACGTCTCGACGGTGCATAACGGTGTGGCGCTGGCGGGGGAATTAAGCAGGGAACTGCGAGGGAAGCGCGTGTTTCTGCCGCGCAGCGATCGCGCGAATCCGGATTTGATCGAGGAGTTGGAGCGTGTTGGCGCCCAGACCACGCCGGTTGTCGCTTACAAGACCTTGGCTGGCGACGGGGATGCGCAGAAGTTGCAGGAAGTGATGGCAAAGCACCCTGTGGATGCGGTTCTGTTTTTCAGTCCTTCCGCGGTGCGTCACCTGCGGGAGATTGTGGGAAGCGAGCGATTTCAGGAGTTCGGGCGGCAGGCGGCGTTTGTGGCGATTGGTCCGGTGAGTGAAAGGGCATTGAAGAAAGAAGGCGTCGAGCAGGTGTTTGTGGCCGCGGATACGACTGTGGTTGCATCGATTGCGGCGTTGGCGGAATTTTTCAGCAAGACGGGGCAGGCTCAGCCTGCGGGAGCGAAACAAAGATGAGTTTTCCGATTCATAGGCCAAGGAGGTTGCGGCGCACGGAAGCGCTGCGGGGATTGGTGCGAGAGACGCGGTTGACGACGGCGGGATTTATTTATCCGATGTTCGTTTGCCCAGGGAAGAAAGTGCGCAAGGAAGTGGGGTCCATGCCGGGAGTGCATCAGCAGTCGGCGGACCAGATTGTGGAAGAATGCCGCGAGGTGGAGTCCCTGGGGATTCCTGCGGTGATTTTGTTTGGATTGCCGGAGTCGAAGGATGCGCGGGGTTCGAGTTCGCTGGCGAAAACCGGCGTGGTGCAGCGGACCATTGAAGCAATCAAAGCGGCGAAGTTGAATCTGCTCGTGATTACCGACGTGTGCCTGTGCGAGTACACGGATCACGGGCACTGCGGCGTGTTGGACCACGGCGAAGTAGTGAATGACGAAACGCTGGAAATACTGGCGCAGCAAGCGCTGTCGCACGCGCGGGCGGGCGCGGACATTGTGGCGCCTTCGGACATGATGGACGGGCGCGTGGCGGCGATTCGCACATTGCTCGACGGGCACAACTTCGAGCATGTACCGATTCTCGCGTACGCGGCGAAGTATTGTTCGGGCTTTTACGGGCCGTTCCGGGAGGCGGCGGATTCCGCGCCAAAGTCCGGGGACCGACGCAGCTACCAGATGGATCCGGCGAATGCGCGCGAGGCCATTAAGGAAGTGGCGCTGGATCTGGAAGAGGGCGCGGACATGGTGATGGTGAAGCCGGCGCTACCCTACCTGGATATTATTAAAGCGGTGCGGGACAAGTTCGATGTGCCGGTTGGCGCGTACAACGTGAGCGGCGAATACGCGATGGTGAAGGCCGCGGCGCAGAAAGGCTGGATTGACGAGAAGCGCGTGGCGCTGGAGATTCTGACGGGAATTCAGCGCGCCGGGGCGGATATGATTTTGACGTACCACGCGAAGGATGTGGCGCGTTGGCTGAAATCCGGAAATTAAGGTGATGCGATGAGTGCGACACAAGCGCAGGTGAAACCCGAACGGCGGCGTTCGCGGGAGATTTTTGAGAAGGCCGAAAAGGTGCTGGTGGGCGGGGTGAACAGCCCGGTGCGGGCGTTCCGGTCGGTGGGCGGCGAACCACTGATCATTGAGCGGGGCAGCGGGCAGTACTTGTATGACGCTGACGGGAACCAGTTGCTCGACTACGTTTGCTCGTGGGGAGCGATGCTGTTGGGGCACGCGCATCCTGCGGTGACCAAGGCGATTGCGGAGCAGGCGGCGCGGGGGACGAGTTTTGGCGTGACGACCGAGTTGGAGCTGGAACTGGCGACGTTGATCACCAAGGCGATTCCGTTTCTAGAAAAAGTAAGGTTTGTTTCGAGCGGGACGGAAGCGACGATGAGCGCGGTGCGGCTGGCGCGCGGAGTGACCAAGCGCGACCTGATCATCAAATTCGAGGGCTGCTATCACGGCCATGCGGACAGCTTCTTGTCGCAGGCGGGCTCGGGGCTGGCCACACTGGGGATTGCGGAGTGTCCGGGCGTGCCGCAGGCGCTGGCGGGGCTGACGTTGAATGTGCCGTACAACGATCTGGCTGCGGTGGAGAAGCTGTTCGCGGAACACAAAGACAAGATTGCGGCGGTGATTGTGGAGCCCGTGGCGGCGAACATGGGCGTGGTTCTGCCGAAAGAAGGATTTCTGCAAGGGCTGCGCGATCTGACGAAGAAGAATGGAGCGTTGCTGATTATCGATGAAGTGATCACCGGCTTCCGTTTGCAGAACGGTTCGGTGCAGACGCTGCTGGGTGTGCAGGGCGACCTGACAACGATGGGGAAGATTATTGGCGGCGGCGTGCCGGTGGCTGCTTATGGCGGAAGCGCGGAATTGATGAACAATGTGGCGCCGCTGGGCCCGGTATATCAGGCCGGGACGCTGGCCGGGAATCCGCTGGCAATGAGCGCGGGGATTGCAACATTAAAAGAGCTGGCAAAGCCGGGCGTGTACGAAAACATCAGCACGAATGCACGGAAGCTCGTGCACGGTATGAAGAATGCGCTGGCTGGAGCTGGCATCAGCGCGCAAGTCAACAGCATCGGGTCGCTCTCGACGATCTTTTTTGCGCCGGAACCAGTGACGAATTATGCCGGGGCCAAGCGGTCGGAAACGAAACTGTACGCCCGCTACTTCCGTGAGATGCTGAACCGCGGCATCTTCCTGGCACCTTCGCAGTTTGAAGCGGCGTTTGTTTCGGCGTGCCATACGCCTGCGGATATCGAGCGGACGATTGCAGCAGCGCAGGATGCGCTGAAGGCGGTCGCGGCATAGCAACCGGCAGTAATCAGCGATCAATAATCAGTAATAAGAAGAGAAGAATCGACGGCGGGGTGCGCCAATTGGAGGGGTGCATATTTTAGAAGCGTGTAGATGACTGACATGGCGTGCGCTGCCCGCCTCAGAAGGCGGCCGCTGCATCAGGCGGGGGAAGGTGGACGGGTGGCCCGGAGAAGGGCTAGCTCTTCCTTGAGTTCGCCCATGTGCTTCAGAAGTTCCAGGTGGCGGGCCATGTCCGCGTCGGGCTTCTTGGCAATGAAGGAGAGCGTGCCGCCGGGTTCCAGAACGCATTGATCCACTTCGGCGAGTGAAGCGAAGCCCTGTTTGCGGGCCGCGGCTTCGAGTTGAGCCATGGTGATGAGTTCCCTCTTTAAGTGATCGGCGTAGACTTTTCCGTTTTCAATGAGGACATCAGCTTTTCCTTCGACAATACGGTCGAGCGTTTTGTGTTTGTAGAGAAAACGAATAACCAGATAGTTGATGGCAAGCAGGGAAGTGGCACCGAGGAGGCCGCCAGAGACGGAGTTGTCGTCGCCAATGATGGCGTTCTGCACGGTGTTGGAGAGGGTGAGGAGAACGACCAAATCGAAGGGATTGAGCTGCACGAGTTCGCGTTTGCCCGAGAGTCGCAGCATGACCACCAGGAAGGCATAAACGATGACGGGGCGGAGAATTTTCTCGAGAATCGGCAGGGTGATGACGAACATGTCTTTCCACATATCGTGCATGGCGGCAATTCCTCCGAAGGCCGGGCGCGAGGGGCGCGGCGCAGGCTGAATATTGTTTCGCAGTAACGAAGGGTAGCACGGAGGCGCGGGAGGCGCAGCGGAACAGGCGGAAGTACCTGTCCTTCCGTACAGTCATTGTTAGGGAACGCGGCCATGCGGGCACGTTTACGCAGAGCAAGTGATTGTCTACTGTTGGAGAGCGCGTTCTTTTCTAACGCAAGCGCAGTGTCGTTGTAGCTCGACCTTTGGAGGCTTCCGAAAGTCCTGCCGGCCACGGTGTGTCCACGCCGGCAAATGAAGCGACACCTACATGGCACAGAGACTGGTCACCGACCCTGGACTGACTCTTGGGGCCGCACATTTAGCGTCGTTGCTGGACTCGACACGAGAGATCATCGCCGTCCTCGGGCAGGACGGCACTTTGCAATTCGCCAACGCAACATTCCAAATCAGTTTGGGGTACCGATCGGAGGAACTCATCGGGCGGAGCCTGCATGCCTTGGTGCATACGGCGGATGTGACGCATGTGCGAGCGCATTTGAAACAAGTGGTTGCGCAGAATGGCGCGCCGATGACATCACGGTGCCGGTTGCGCAGCCGCGACGGATCGTGGCGCTGGTTTGAGATGACCTGGCGGAGCCGGCTGAATGAGCCGGGGCTGGAAGGCATTCTGCTCCACGGACTCGATGTGACGGAACTGCACCGGCTGGAGTCGGAGCGGCAGGTCATTTCGGAAATCGTTCACGCGCTGAACCAGACGGCAAAGCTGGACCAGCTTCTGAAGCGCATTCACGAGGCGCTGAAGCGCGTGCTTTCTGCAGAGAACTGTTTTGTGGCTCTGCATGATGCACAGCGCGACATGTTTAAATTTCCTTTTTTTGCGGATGAGTTTGACGACGCGCCCGCACCGCAAAAGGTGGGGAGAAGCTGCACGGCGTATGTGTTCCGCACCGGGAAGGCAGAGCTGATCCCGCAGCCGGCGTTCGATCGGCTGGCGGCGATGGGCGAAGTGGAGCTGGTGGGTTCGCCGTCTCCATCGTGGCTGGGTGTGCCGCTGAAAACTCCGACGGCAACGATCGGCGTGCTGGTCGTGCAACACTATCAGAATGAGAATGCGTACGATCAGCGTGATTTGGAATTTCTGGATTCCGTTGGGGGGCACATTGCGCTGGCGATCGAGCGGCGGCGCGCGGAAGAGGAGTTGCGCAAGAGCGAATCGGTGCTCAGCTTGTTGTTTGAGCACAACCCGATACCGACGTGGCTCTATGACGTGGAATCCCTGCAGTTCCTTCGCGTGAACCAGGCGGCGGTTCACCAGTACGGGTATACGCAAGACGAATTCGAACGCATGACGATTCTGGAGATTCGCCCGACGAGCGAACGCGCGAAAGCCGAGGAATATCTGCGGGAAATGGGGTCAGCAGACGAAGAGCATGGTTTCTGGCTGCATCAGGGGAAGGATGGGACTAAGTTTGAAGCGGAGTTGATCTCTCACGAGATGATGCATGCGGGGCGGCGGGTGCGGCTGGTGGTGGCGCAAGACATCAGCGAACGGCGGCATCTGGAGTTGCAATTGCGGCAGGCACAGAAGATGGAAGCGGTGGGGCGGTTGGCCGGGGGAGTAGCGCACGATTTTAATAACCTGCTGATGGTGATCAAGGGGCACACGGAATTGCTCTTGAACGCGTTGAATCCTGCCGATGCGATGGCGCGCAAGATCGAGCAGATTGACCGTTCGGCAGACCGGGCGACGACGCTGACGCGCCAACTGCTGGCGTTCAGCCGGCTGCAGGTGCTGCAGCCACAGGTGATCAATTTGAACTCCGTTATGGAAGAGATGGGGAAGTTGCTGCCGCGGCTGATTGGCGAAGACATTGAGCTGATTCTGCGGCTAGACGGGAACCTGGGGAGTATTCGCGCCGACGCCAGCCAGATGGAACAGGTGATCATGAACCTGGCGGTGAATGCGCGAGACGCCATGCCGAACGGCGGAAAACTGATCATTGAAACGAAGAAGTGTGAGCTGGAGCAGTCTTACACCTCGAGTCATCCGTTTATGAAGCCGGGGTCTTATATTTTGCTGGATGTGACGGACACGGGCACCGGCATGGACGAGGAAACGCAGGCGCACATCTTTGAGCCGTTCTTTACGACGAAGGAGAAGGGCAAAGGAACGGGGCTCGGGCTGGCGACGGTGTACGGCATCGTGAAACAAAGTGGTGGATTCATTTGGGTGTATAGCGAGCTGGGCAAGGGCACTTCCTTCAAGATTTACCTGCCGCACGTAGATGGAAAACAGACGCAAGCGAGCACGGCAAAGCCGGCGACGGAACTGCCAGCTGGCACGGAAACGGTGTTGCTGAGCGAGGACGAGCAAGACGTGCGGGAAATTGCGCGGGAGTTTCTCGAGTCGGGCGGTTACACGGTGCTCGAAGCCAAGAACGGCAAAGAGGCGATTGCGCTGGCGACGAAGCACGGCGGGGACATCGATCTGCTGGTGACGGACATGGTGATGCCGGGCATGACCGGGCAGGAACTGGCGGTGCGGCTGCAGCGGGATTATCCGGGGCTTGCAGTGGTGTTTATGTCGGGCTACAGCGAACACGCGGCGACGGAGATGGCGAACGCCGATCCGTCGGTGCGATTGATGACGAAGCCGTTCAGCCGGGCGGCGATGCTGCGAACGGTGAGAGAGACTTTGCAGGGCCAGAAGAAGTCCTAACCTGCCTTCCGTATTCTCCATTCATCAGGCAATCTTCGGATGTTTGCGATGCCAGGTGGTGGCTTGCTGAAAGATGCGTCCGGCCTGGAGGGCGGCGGCGTCGTCTCCGGCGCGAGCGACGAATTGGATGCCGACGGGGAGATTTCTTTCGGTGAAGCCGCACGGGATGGAAAGTGCGGGGAGGCCGCAGAGATTGCCGATGGCGCCAAGCGGATCGGGAAAGGAAAGGCCAGTGAGGAGATTTAGATCAAGCGGAGTGGCAGCCACGGGCTGAGAAGCGGTGACCAGCACATCGTAGGCTTCGAAAATGGCGCTCATTTTTCGCTGCAGGATGTCACGGATGCGGAGGGCGCTGTTGTAGTCTACGCCGGAAATGCTTTGGCTGACGTAGCCGGCCACGCGGCCCATTGGGTCCGTGAGTTCCTTGACACGGCCGGAGCGGATGAGGGAGCTGAAAGCGGAGCCGGCTTCGGCAGACATGATGATGTTCGCGGCATCTTCCCAGGGACCTTCGGGCAACGGAGTGTCATGAACCGAAGGGAAGTGATGTCGCAGGACGGATTTTGCGGAATCGACGATCTTGCCTATGTTGCCATCGTATTTTTTCCAGGCGTTGGTGAGCCAGCCGACGCGGAGGGTGCGGCCTTTGAGGTCGGCGGCGGGTGAATAGGTGAAGGCGGCGCGATCCACGGGAAGCATGCTGCGATCGAGCGGATCGTGGCCAGCAATGGAGGCGAAGATGCGCGTGCAATCTTCGGCAGAGCGGGCCATGGGGCCGATCTTGTCCATGGAATACGAGAGGGCCATCGCGCCGTAGCGGCTGACGCGCCCGTACGTGGGGCGCAGGCCGGAGATGCCGCAAAAAGCCGAAGGGCAAACGATGGAACCCCAGGTTTCCGTGCCAATGGCGAAAGCGGCGAGGCCGGCCGAGACAATGGCCGCGGAGCCAGAAGAGGAGCCGCAGGTCCAGCAAGCCTGGTCCCAAGGGTTCTTGGTTTCGCCTTGCAGCGAGGCGGAAGCGTACATATAGCCCATGCCGCCGGCGAGTTCGATCATCGCGGCCTTGCCCAAAAGGACCGCGCCGACGTTGTGGAGATGGTCGATGACCTTAGCGTTATAGTCGAAGACCTGATCGGCAAAAGGCTTTGCACCCCACGTAGCGGGAATGCCTTTCACGGCGAGAAGATCTTTGGCGGCGTAGGGAATGCCGTGGAGGGGGCCTCGATAGTGGCCGCGCTGGATTTCTTTCTCAGCGGCTTTCGCCTGGTCGAGAGCGAGATCGGGAGTAAGGCGGGCGTAGGCGTTGAGCTTGGGGCCGAGGGCTTCGCTGCGGGCAAGGTAGCTTTCGGTGAGTTCGACGGGAGAAAGCTGCTTGGATTGGATGCGTTTGGCAAGTTCGCTGATAGGGGAATAGAGAATCGCTTCGCTCAGCATTGTCCATCCTCAGGACTTCTTCGCCCGGGAAGAGGCCGGCATTTCCGGTTTCTTCTTTTCGCGTTCGACGAGAGGCTTCAGATAGAGCGCGGGGGCATCGCCGTTCTCGAGGGGGAAGGCGCGGACGCGGTCGAGGGCTTGCTGTGTCATCAGATTTATCTGCTGGATGGATTTTTTCTCCTCGTCGGAGAATCGGCTGCCGTATTGCGCGAGGATTTGCTGGAGGCGGGCGTCGGCCTCGGTCTGGCTTTCCGGAGAAAGATTCGGATGCGGGACAGATGGTTCCTGCGCGGGGGCTGTGGGAGCGAGCTGCGGGAATACGCCAGCCGCCGGGACGATGGTGGCGCTGGCGGACAGCAAGGCCGCGCGCTGCGCGAACTGTCTGCGTGAGATGCCAGTGCGTTTGGGCCGATTCATGGCACTCCCCTCAGAGTGTTTACACACAATTCCTGTTTGAGCCGAGGCTACTGGTTTCGGAGCGGGAGGTCAACTGGCCGGAGGGCCACCGTTTCGGGGAATCTGTGCCGCGCCTAGGGCGCTGAACACAGTTGCATGCATAGTCCAAGGCCTTGCGGCTTGGGTTAGCTTGTAACACGCGTCCGACGCCTTCTCCAAGGGGGACAGACTCGCTTATGGGGCGTCGTCGAGTTGGCAGATGAAGCCCCAGCCGCCACCGAGTTCACTGATGGCGAGCATGAGTTCGTTGTCGCCTTTCTTTAGCGGCAAATAGACGGCGTCGTTTTCGGGATTGACGATGCCAAGAAAGCCAGGATCGCGAAAGCCTTGAGCGCTCCGGCCGCGATAGAGGATTTGGCCATTCAGGAACGCGCTGACGTCGTCGCTATAACCGATGGAGAGTTTCTTCACTTCATCGCGCGGCGCGTTGATGGTGGTGCGTGCATAGAGAACTTTCATTCCGGGTTGCGGATCGAGGTGCTTGGAGAAATCGCCTTGGAAGGTGACCCGTGGGTGCGGGGCTTGGCGATAACGATAAAGAACGACAAAGCCGGGGGGCTCGGCATCGACATCCTGCCACTGAATGGTTTTGGCTTCTTCGGGGGCGAGAGGGTGTTCGAGATTTCTGGCGAGAGCGTCGTAAGAGGGAGAGATACTCCATTTGGTGATGACGTTTGGTTTCATCGCGGGTAGATGACGCTCCCAGGGCGCGTCCGCAGTTTTTCGGATGGTGAAGTTCCGGAAATAGGTTTCACCGATGAGAGTGATGAGGGCCACCTGGCCTTTCTGGACACCGGTTTTCAGGTCATCCATCACGAGTGCGGGTTGCTGCATGTCTTTGACATAGAGCTTGGCCTGCGCACCGGTGACCACGAGGCGGAGGTGGAACCATTCGGCTTTGGGGATTTCCGCCGCGCCAGTGAACCCCGGGCCGTTGAAGAGCTGCCAGTTGCGGCCGGTGTTAAAGACGGGGGTGTATTGCATGGCATCGGGTTGGCCGGACTTGTGCTGGCGGAGATAAATTTCCTCGTAGTTGAGGCCATCGTCGGGCAAGCGGATGTCGAAGCCGAAGAAACCGCGCGAGGCGGGGGTGGCGACGTCCACGTCGAGCACAGCGTCGCGCATTTCGAAGTCTTTGAGGATGGCCGCACCGCCATCGAGGAGCAGAGCTTTTTCGTCTTTGTATTCGGAGACTTTGGCCTGGCCCTGGAGGTCCCAACGTGGGGAGTCCGGAGGAACGGAGAGGGGCTGTTCGGGCTGGGCGTGGATGACAGCAGATAGAAGAAGGCTACATGCGGCTGTGGCAAAGTATCGGTTCAATATATTGCTCCTTTAGCGCAGGCTGGCTTCCTCGAAAGCGGTTTTGATCAAGCGTTCAGTGAATTCATCCCATTCGGGAATCAAATCTTGAGAGTTGCCGATGAATTTTTGCCGGAAGGCAGAAAGGTCGATGTTGGGCCGGACTTCATCGAGGGTGTGGGACATGGCCGGGCCGATTTGGATGAGCCGAGCGTTCATTTGATCCACGGCGCTTTTCAACAGATCGCGGAACAGAAGCACTTGTGCATTGCCGTCGAGGACCGGGCCGTGACCCGGAACTACTTTCTCGGCCCCAAGCTGCGCGAGGTTTTCCAAGGTGTGAATCCACTGGGAGGGGTAACCATCGTTGGCGAGGGGAATGGGTGAGCCGACGAGATCGCCGACCACGGCGATTTTTTCTTTGGGCAGGAAGACGACCGCGTCGCCATCCGTGTTGCCCTTGCCGAGGAATTTTACTTCGACTACGCGGTCGCCAATATCCATCGTGAGGTCGTCGTCGAAAGTCATGGTGGCGCTTTGGTATTTGATCTTCTTGATTTCCTCCGTATAGGGAAGACGCTCGTCGAGAACCTGCTTGACATAGGCGTGATCCTCAGTGGAGAGAGGCTTGCCGTCGGGGCCTTTGTTTTCGTCGAGCATGCGCTGAAGTTTGGCGTTGAACTGTTCCTCGCGGCCGGAGGAGCCGGGGCCGAACATGTCCATATTCTTCTTCGTTTCTGCGTGGGCAATGATGGTGACGGCGGGGAAATTCTGAAGGTAGAGGGCATTGCCCAGGTTGTGGTCGTTGTGGAAGTGCGTGTTGACGACGAAGGTGACAGGCTTATCGGTCCACTGGCGGATTTGCGCGATGTCCTCACGGGTGACCGTGGGGAGATATGCAGAATCGACAACAAGGACCTGGCGAGTGCCGATGATGACGGTGGTGTTGCCGCTGAAGAGGCCGTCGTCGCGATGGCCAGGGTGCTCGATGGCATAAACGCCGTCGGCTAGCTTTGTGATGTTGCGCGGCTCTTCGGCAGAGGCGAATGCAGCCGCGGCTAAAAGCAAGCTGGGAATGGCGAGGGCGAAACGCCGCAGGAAATGGGGCCGGAGTCGCATGGATGCTCCTCCGCCCGGCCGCCGGTTTGGAACGGCGGCGCGGGCGTTCCGTTCGGGTTCGTGAGCTATCGGGGCCTGCGACTACCAGTTCGTGACGCGGAAGCTGAGGACGAGAGGTTTAGACGCGCGAGTTTGGAAAATGTGAGGCCTTGTGCTTCCGGCTGCAGGAACTACTCGACCTGGGTGAGGGTGCGGACGTGGAGTTCGAGGGCCTGGTTGTACTGGCGCTCGATCTGGAGTTCGGTCTGGAGCTTCTTGACTAGAAGCTCGAGGCGGGAGATTTCGACGCGGAGCTTCTGGATGTCCGAGGCAGACGCGGCTGGGCGCGGAGGCATGGCCGCGGAATGATGAGGCGCCATAGGTGGCGCAGCCGGATGCGAGAGTGCGTCTGCAACGGCGCGTGACCAAGGGGCTTCGGACACCGGTGCTTGGACAAGCGGCGGAGCTGGTGGAATCGCGGCGGGCGGCGGCACGGCGCGCGGAGCAAGGGGCGGCGTGAACAAGCTGCTGAGCGAGGGCGGCGGGGCTGCCGGACGTTCGGATGGTTGCTGTAGGGCCGGGCCGGAAGCGCCGAGCCCAATGAGATTCTTCACACGTGTGAGGAGTTCCTGGGGCTGGAAGGGCTTGCGGACCAATTCATCGGCCTGGACGGCGACGGCGCGATCGGCAACGCTTTTGTTCACCACGCCGGACATGAGAATCACCGGCGTTTTCGCGAATTGGGGGTTCTGTTTTACTTGGCTGCAGACGGAATAGCCGTCGGTGTCCGGCATGATGACGTCGGTGATGACGACGTCGGGCGGATGCTCTTCGAATTGGGCGAGTGCCGAGGCAGCGTCGGCGCAGGTGATGACGTGAATGTTTTCACGCCGGAAAGCGATTTTGATGACCTCGCGCATGGTGGCGCTGTCGTCAATGAAATAGACCGTGGGCGTGCGCTTGGGTTCGGCTTCGCCAGTTTCGGGCAAAACGATTGCGTCGCTCATGGTGCCTCCTTGTCTGCCAATTCACTCGAGCCATTGCGTTCGGCTTCGTCGTATTCGCGCATGGCGTCCAGCATCAAATCGGTGGCCGAGCGCAGCACGGTGCGCTGCGGGGAGTTTGCGCCATAGATGAACTTGTACACGCCGGAGTCGCATTGGACACAGCTCTTCAGAATGTGAATGACAGCTTCATCGCCGAAAAGGGCGCCGCACTCCGCGTGGGAAATTTCGCCTGCGTCATAAAATAGGACACCGTCTGTTTCGTCTGCGTTAATGGTGAGGGCGCCGGTCTGGCGCGCCTGGCCAAGCATCTGCATGACGCCGGTGAGATCGTGATGCGTGAGATTGCCGCTCAGGCTGGTATCCGCCTGGCCGAGCATCTGCGTGGGCTGGAAGCCCTCGACCTTGCTGATGACGATGTTCTTGATGTGATTGGCGATGACCGCGGGAGAAAGATGGCGGTCAATGTAATCGTCGCAACCCGCCTGGAAGGATTCCATGAGGGCGCGCTGACTGCCGTCGCCCATGGCGATGATGGGAAGGGTCGCGTTCTTGGGGTCGGAGTGAATGATCTTCGCGATTTCGAGGGCACCCATTTCGCGCATGTTGGTGGCGCAGACGATGACTGAAGGCGGACTGTACTCGAGCGTTGTGAGCGCGAAGGCCGCTTGCGTGGAGGTGGCAACTTCGAAGCCTTCGCGGCGCAAGGCGTCGGCGAGTCGCTTGGCAAAAAGGACGTTGCTGTCAATGACGAGAATCTTGGCGGGTTTGCCGGGGACGATCATGCGTGTGCCTCCGGCTGTCCGGTCGACGGAATCGAAAATTCAACGGGAGCCGGCGTGAGCGCGTCGAGATTCAGAACTTCAATGACTTCGCCGTCGTGGGAGAGCCAGGCGGCAACGTGCGGAGAATCGGATGCGCTGGCGGGCGTGAGGTCGGCGGTGATGAGTTCGCATTCGCCGCTGACGGGCAGCGCGACCCAGTCGAGCGTCGCACCGCGGCGGCGCGTGGCAATCAGATAAAAGCGGCGCGAGGCCAGGCGTTTGCCGATCAACTTCTCGGCAACATCGCAGACGGGAACTACGCGGCCGCGACGAAGGATGACGCCATCGAGTTCAGGCGTGTGGTGCGCGAAGCGAAAGACGCGGCTGGGGGCGACGAGTTCCGCGATGTTCTCCGCCGTCAGAGCAAAGCGGCGTTCGCCCAGACGGAGCAGGACGCAGGACCGCGCATCAAGTTGATCGGCGGCGATCATACGCTCAGGCCCATCTCTCCACCGGCTGGAAATTCCGGAGCCGCGAGACGGCTGGCGACGGCGTCCAATTGGAAAAGTTCATCGGAGGTGAGGAATCCCGCGGGATTCACCACCGGCACCACGATTTGATCCAGCACCGTCAGTCCGCGATACCAGAGGCGCTCTTCATGGCAAAAGGCATTGGGCAGGGCCTGCAGCCGGGTCATCGCGGTCATCTTTTCGATGCCGTCGATCAGAAGCGCCGTGCGCGACTTGCGGATCAAAAAGAGAAGCGAAGCCGGAGACGGCCGCAAGCCGAAATGGAGCGCGCCATTCACGACGTAAAGATTGCGGTCGCCGCGGCGGAACATGTGGCGAACCTTTGGGATGCTTGGCTCGTGGATTTCCTGGGGAGAGCCGGCGAGGCCATCGACGCTGCGCACTTCCTGTACGGATGCCGAGGAAATGGCGAATACCTGATTGCCGCAGCGGAACAAGATGATCTGTTCAGAGCGGAGGGGCTTCGCTTTTTGCGCGGAGGCAAGCTGCATCAACGTGCTCCTACGGGGGCGAGGCGCGAGAGGCTCAGGACGCGCTTTTCAATGGCGGCATAGATGTCGTCGATGCCAAGGGTTTGGTCCACAACACCGGCCTTGATGGCTTCGGCAGGCATGCCGAAGATGACGGAGGTAGCTTCGTCCTGCGCGAGCACGTAACCGCCGGCGTTTTTAATGGCGCGAGCGCCGCGTGCGCCGTCGCAGCCCATGCCGGTGAGGACGACGCCAATGCTCATCGCGCCGGCAAAGGCGGCGACCGAATCCATGGTGACATCAATGTTAGGGAGATAGCCTTCAATGCGACCCGTTGCGGCGTCAAGTTGCATGCGGCCCGTTGGAGAAACGCGGAGATGCTGGCCACCGGGGCAGATGTAGAACGTGCCGGGGACGATGGATTCATTGGCTTCCGCTTCTTTTACGCGGATGCCGGTGAATTCGGCGAGTTGCAGCGCGTATTGCGTGGTGAAGGCCGCGGGCATGTGCTGGACGAGAATGACGGCTGCTGGAAAATCTTTCGTGAAGCCGGGCGCCAGACGCATCACCGTGGCGGGTCCGCCGGTGGATGCGGCGAGGACGACGACGGGGAAGCGCATGTCCGCCGGAATAACAACGGGAGTGGCCGTTGAAACTGAGGCAGGAGCGGACGAACGCGCCATTGGCACAGGCGTGGCGTTGGGTGAACCTTGCGTTGGGACTTGCAATTGAGCGGCGAGACGCGAAGCCGTGCGCACGACGCGGACTTTTGCGGCGACGCGTACTTTACGCAGGAGCTCTTCTTTCACGCTCTGCATGTCGAGATCAATGCCGCCCGAAGGCTTGGTGACAAAATCGATGGCGCCGAGTTCGAGCGCTTTCAGCGTGCTGGCCGCGCCTTCCTTGCTTTCGGAGCTCACGATGACGATGGGGCGTGGGTTCGTGGTCATGATTTGCGCTGTGGCCTGGAGGCCGTCCAAGTGCGGCATGTTCAGGTCCATCGTAATAACGTCGGGCTTCAGGGATTCGGCGAGGGCGATGGCTTCGCGACCGTCTTTGGCGTGACCAATCACCTGGAGCATTTCGTCGGCGTTGAAGATCGATTCGAGCACCTTGCGCATGAAGGCGGAATCATCCACGACGAGAACGCGAAACTTTTTGGAAGAGGCCGTTGGCATGCGCGTTTATCCGACCGGCACGACCGGGCGTGCCGCCTCCGTTCCCATAAGCTGTTCGACGGCCGCGAGGAGCTGATCTTCCTGCACGGGCTTGGTAAGGAAGGCGGACGCACCTTCCTTCATGGCGCGGTCGCGATGCTTCGCGCCGGCGCGCGAAGTGACGACCATCACGGGAATTCGCTTGGTGGACGGGCTCTGGCGCAACTGCGCCATCAGTTCATAGCCTGTCATACGAGGCATCTCGAGGTCTGTGATGACGAGATGGCAGCCGTGCTGGCTGACGAGTTCGGCGGCTTCGAGGCCGTCGGCGGCGAGCTTCACGCGGTAACCATTCTTTTCGAGCATGCGGCCGACGAATTTGCGGACGCTGATGGAGTCGTCGGCGATGACTATGACGCGTTCCTGATCCACACGATCGATGGCTTCAGTGGGGATCGTGCCGCGAGCGATAGCGGCGGAGCCCGGAGCGAAGATGCGCGCGGCGCTGGCGCTGGCCTGGACGGCGCGGCGCTCGTTGGGTTCGGAAGCGACCATGCGGTTGAGATCGATGAGAAGAATCAGGCTGCCATCTGGAGCGATCGTAGTGCCGGGGAAAAGTTTCACCCGGCGGAGATATTCGCCGAGGTTCTTGATCACGATTTCGTCCTTGCCCAGGACTTCTTCGACGACGACTCCAATCTGGCGGCTGCCGGCATTGGCGACAACCATGCGGAAGTAACCGTTTACCGGTTCGAGCGGCGGCAGGCCGAGATAGGAGTCGAGCCGGACGACTTCCGTGACAATGTCGCGAACTTTGGTAAGCAGCTTGCCGCCGACATCTTCAATTTCATCGGCGCGCAGGCGACGGATTTCCTCGACGACTGCGAGAGGCAAGGCGAAATTGAAGGCGCCGCAACGCACGAAGAGCGCCGGGGAGATAATGAGCGTGAGAGGCACCTTGAGCGTGAACCTGGTGCCCTTGCCTGGCTCGCTTTGCACTTCGATTTCGCCGTTGAGGGCGTTGAGGTTGGAGCGGACAACGTCGAGACCCACGCCGCGTCCGGCGAGTTCGGTTTTCACCGTGGCGGTGGAGAAGCCGGGGTGGAAGAGCATTTCGCGCAGATCGCGCTCGGTGAGGCGATCGGCGGTTTCCGTGGAGACCAAGCCGCAATCGATGGCGCTTTGCTTGACGCGCGTGTAGTCAATGCCGCGGCCATCGTCTTCGACTTCGATGTAGATGTGGTTGCCGCGATGGTAGGCGCGGAGTGAAACCCTGCCCTGCTCGGGCTTGCCTTCGGCGGCGCGAATGTGGGGGAGTTCCACGCCATGCGCGACGGAATTGCGGACGAGGTGCACGAGCGGATCGGAGATTTGCTGGATGATGTTGTTGTCGAGTTCGGTTTCGCTGCCGGAGAAGTCAAGCTCCACAAGCTTTTGCGCGGATTTGGCGGCGTCACGGACAGCGCGGGACAGCAAGGAATAGAGAGCGCCGATGGGCACCATGCGGGCGGCTGTGATTTCATCCTGCAAGTGGTGGGCGAGCTTGGTGAATTCGTCGATATCGCCTTCGACTCGGTTGATGTAGTTCTCAAGCTGCGTCAGGACTTCGTTGACGTCGGCGGAGATTTCGGTCATGGAACGCGAAAGGATGTTGAAGTCGTCGTAGCGATCCATTTCGAGTTCGCTGAATTCCTCGAGATACGAGCTTTCGCCGGCCGCCGCGCTGGTGAGCATTTTTTGCGTTTGCTGACTGGCCCAGGGGGTGGAGAGTTGCGAGCGAATACGGTTGAATTCGTACTTTTCCTGGAATTCGTTGACTTTGCCCTGGAGGCGTTCTTTCGAGAAGCTCAGTGTGTCAATGAGCTTTTCGAGTTCGCTGACGCGGCCGACCATCTTGGTACGGCTGATGACCAGTTCGCCGACCGTGTTCATCATGCGGTCGAGACGGCCGAGCGCGATGCGGACGGACTTGTTGGCGGCGGCCTGTTTCGCGGTGAGCGGTTTCTTGTGCACGGCTTTTTCGGCGGCAGGCTTCGCAGAGAGTTCTTCATGCGCTTCTTCGCCTTGCGTGATTGGCGTTTCTTCTTCGACTTCCTGTGGGGCAAGTGCAGCAATTTTGCCAAGCAGGGAATCGACGCCTTGGCGCATATCGGCTTCATCCGCCCATTGGCGATGGAGCGTTTTCTTCAGAACGTCTACCGATTCCAGGCAAATGTCCACGATTGAGGGTGAGGGCTGCAATTCGCCATCGCGGAGGCGACCGATGAGGTCTTCGACGCGGTGAGCGATGCCGCCGAGACGCTTGAGACCGACTTGCGCGGCGGAGCCTTTGACGGTGTGAATGGCACGGAAGAGACGGTTGATATCTTCCGGATTGTTGTTGCCCTCGAGGGAGAGCAAGCAATCGCCGACGATTTGCAGATGCTCTTCGGCTTCAGGCTGGAAGAACTCCAGAATTTCGTTGGGCACTTCGTCGTCGGCGGGCAGCGCGTCGAAATAGGAGCCGGTCTGACCGACGTGCACGTCTTCCTGTTCTTCCTCGTAAGAAGGGAGTTCCTGCGTGAGCGGAAGCGTCGGCGGCATGCTCAGGTTCAGTGGTGGCGGCTCGGGAGGAAAAGCAAAACGATAGCGATCCTTGAATGCGGCGACGTCTTCGACATTCTCCTGGCCGGTATCGCTGATTTCGAGAAGGCTGGTCTCCAGGAGCGAGATGCCGTCGGAAAGGAACTCGGTCAGCGGGCCGTGAAGGTCTTCGCCGAGCGGAGCGTTCAGTGCGTATTGGAAAATATGGGAGAGTTTGCCGGCGATTTCGGAGAAGCGCGGAAAACCGTAACTCGCCGAGGTGCCGCTGAGCGTATGCGCGGAGATGTAAAGGCGCTCGAGGTCTTCACGGCGCGGCGCGATTTCCTGGAGTACGCCGACGTACTCCCGCAGATACTGCAGGTGCTCCGAGGCCTCCTGGAGGAAAAGCTCGACGGCTTCGCGGTCCGGCGTGCTCACGCGCGTCCCTCCGTCACCAGTTCGGCTTTTTGTTTTTCCAGTTCGGTCGGCTTGCGGTACATGATGCAATCGCCCAGAACAATCGCCTGAAACTTCACAGGCATCTTGGAGATCGATTCGGAATGGCCCAGGAAGAGATAGCCTCCGGGCTCGAGCGCTTCGTAGAAACGCTGAACGAGGGCGCGGCGGCGCTCCTCGGTGAAATAAATCAGCACATTCATGCAGAAAATTAGGTCCATCCGGCCGACATAAACAGGAGAGGCGAGATTCATCGGCGCGAAGGAGATCATTTTGCGGAGGCGGGGCTTGACCTGATATTTGCCGTCGAGATTCGTGAAGTGCGTGGCGAGTTGCTTGGCGTTGACGCTGGCCAGGCTGCGGCCGGAGTAGATGCCGGTTTCGGCATGCTTTAACGCCTGACGGCCGATATCGGTTGCGAGAATCTCAACATTCCACGCATCTGCGAAAGAAAGGGAATCAGCGATGGTGATGGCGATGGAGTAGGGTTCTTCGCCCGTGGAACAACCTGCGCTCCAGACGCGAATGGTGCGAGGATTTTTCCAGAATTTGGAAACATGCAATTCGGGCAGCACCCGCTTTTCGAAGGCTTCGTAAACGGCCGGGTACCGGAAAAACGAAGTCTCCTGTGTGAGCAGGCGCTCAAGGAGGGATTCGTACTCCACGTTGGTTTTGCGGATGGAGCGGAGAAGCTCGGTACCGCGCGCGAAGCCGCGAGCGTGCAAGTGTTCGCGAACGCGCGTGGAGAAAAACCGCTCGCGCGATTCGTCGAAATGAATGCCTGTCCGCTCTTCGATCAGCATGCGGATCTCGCTCAATTCGTGGTCCGTCAAACCGTGTCCCGCCCCGTGGCGATCACTCATGGTTCATCCACTCGGCTCCCGGCTTAGGCGCGGGAGAAAGTTGCTGCACTAGCGAACGGCTCCTGCCGGGACCGGATGCCCCGCGTCTTCAACCGCCGGCGCGATGGCGCCGCCCTTGGAATTCGCACGAAATTGCGCCAGGGCTTCGTTGAGCTGGTCGGAAAGTTTCACGAGCTGGCTCACCGTAGCCACGGTGCCGCGCGTACCTTGCGAGGTCTGGCGGGTAATGCCGGAAATGATTTGCATCGCGTGGGCCACACCTTCGGTACCGCGCACCTGCTGCTTGGAAGCGAGGGAAATTTCCTGGACGAGTTCGGCGGACTGACGGACGACGCTGGAAATGGCGTCGAGAGCGCGGCCGGCCTGATCGGCGAGCTGCGCGCCGCCTTCCACTTCCTTGGTGCCGTCTTCCATGACGACGACGGCTTCGTTCGTCTCGGCCTGGATGGCCTTGATCAGGGCCGCGATGTCTTTCGTGGCGCTGCGGGAGTGTTCGGCGAGCTTGCGGACTTCGTCGGCGACGACGGCGAAACCACGGCCGGCTTCCCCGGCGCGTGCGGCTTCAATGGCGGCGTTCAGTGCGAGCAAGTTGGTTTGTTCGGTGATGTCGTTAATCACGTTGATGATTTCGGAAATTTCGAGAGAACGATCGCCGAGCGACTTGATTTTTTTCGCGGTGGCCTGCACAGAGGCGCGGATGCGCTGCATGCCTTCGAGGGTGTCGCGGACGGCGCGGTTGCCTTGCTCGGCGGCGTCGAGGGCGCGGCGAGCGGCTTCGGCGCTGGCTTCGGCGTTGTTGGATACTTGTTTCATCGAGACGGTGAGTTCTTCCACGGCGCTCGACGTGTTGGTGATTTCCTGGTCCTGCTGGGTGGCGCCGGCCTGCATTTCGTCGGCGGCGAGAAGAATGTTGTTGGCGGAGACGGCGACTTCCATGGCGGCCTTGCGGACGCGCTCGAGGACCTTGGTGAAGTTGTCGAGCATGTAGTTGATGGAGTCGGAGACGTTGCCCAGGGCATCGTTGGTGACCTTGCCGCGGAGGGTCAAGTCGCCGCGAGCCACCTGATTGATGACGGCGAGCAGGTCGGTGATGCTGCGCTGCAGGGATTCGGTGGCTTCCTGATTGCTGGAAGCCTTGGAGACCTTGGCGACGGCGCGATTGAGATTTTCCGCGATGTAGCCAAACTCGTCGCTGGACTGGATGTCCGCGCGGGCCTTGCTGTCTCCTGCGGCGAGACGCTCGGAGAAGGCCGCGAGTTCGTTCACCGGGGAAATGAGGCTGCCGAGGCGCCAGGCGAGAAAAATGCTGATGACCACGGCGATGCCGCCGGCGATCATCACGCCACTGGTCTCGGCGGAGCCGGCGCCGGCCTGCTTGCCGGCACTAAACGCAAACCAGATCGCCACGGCATACGTGGCGACGTTTGCGAAGATCAGCATGTAGATTGTGCTACTGAGTCGCGATTTCATTCCTGCCTCCCAAACTCACCCAAATCGTTAAATTGCGGGCCCCGGATAAACCTCGAGCAACCTGCGTAAATCGATCACCAGCGCCAGACGGTCATCGTGCCGCAGCATTCCGACACAATGCGGGACGTTCTCCGGTGCTTGTTCGAGCAAATCCTCCGCGTCTCTTACGGAAAAAGTTCCGACGACTTCGTCGGCGGCAATGCCTAGACGCAGATCGTCGTGATGGCCGTCGCCCCGGAGCGAAGCCACAACCACGTGTTTCGGCAACAAGCCGGCCCGGCGGCCCTCGGTGATGGCGATGTCAATCAGCGGAACGATTGCACCACGAAGATTGAAAATGCCCAGCACATACGCGGGTGACAGTGGCAACTTCGTCACCAGCGGCCATTCCAGAACTTCCTCGACGTCGAGTACGGGCAGGCAGAAGCGCTCGCGGCCGCTGCGGAAGACGCAATACTGCGATTCCGGTGTGCGTTCCGGGCCCGTTTCGAGAGCTTCCAGAAGCTCACCCAGCTCCGCATCGGGAGGAATCGGCGCCAGTTGGAATTCTTCGCTCATGCCTACCTTTTTTCCTTCACGCGAACCGGCGAACGGCCCGCAAAAGTTCGTCGCGGGTGAACGGCTTGGTGACGTAGCCGTCGGCACCCTGCTGTTGACCCCAGTACTTGTCGCTGGGGGTGTCTTTCGAGGTCACGAGAATCACCGGGATGGTGTTGAACTCGGTGTTGCCCTTGAGTTCCCGGCAAACCTGAAAGCCGTTGCGCTCCGGCATGATCACGTCGAGCAGGATCACGCTCGGGCGTTCGACGGCAATAGCCTCTTCGACCCGTTTGGGGTCGTTCAGGCCGACAGGCCAATAGCCTTCGGGTTCCAGCAGCCCCTGGATCAGCTTCACCTGGGCTGGAGAGTCATCAACGATCAGAACTTTTTTCTGCACAGACGTTCACTCCGCACAGTTCTCCAAAGCAGAAAATTGCACGTGGGCGGCCACGTTGGGGGCCAAGTTGGAGGGTGTTCTCAATTTTTATATCGTTTTGAAAATGGGGTGCTTAGCTGGCTTTGCAAGGCGGTCAGCGGCGGGGAATCGCGGTGGAATTCGCGTCTTCCGTCTCAAGTTGCGATGATGTCTCACCGTCCCGCAGCTCGGTGGCGAGCGATGAGAATCGCTGCATGATTTCGTTGATTCGCAAGGCCATGGTGTGGATGGTCTTGATTTGCGCCAGGGACTGAGCGGAAAGCCCGCCGGGCTCGAGGAGCAGGAGTTCGGCGTTGCCGATCAGGGAGGTCAGGGCGTTGTTGACGTTGTGCTTCATGTCGAACATATAGCGGCCGAGGGTTGCTTGATTGGCGTATTGCGCGGCGTGGCGCTCGGCTTTTTTGGCGAGCTTGATGGCCTCGGTGCGGCGAAGGGACTCACCGGCGAGGAGTAAAACCATCTGGGTCCAGTCTTCGCGCAGAGGCACATGCAGAAGCTTCGGATATTTGTTGCGGAGCAAGCCCAGTTCGCGCTGCTCGGAGGGAGCGCAGAGAATCAGCGCCGTGTTGGGCTCCATGGAGCGAAGCACGTCGCCCAGTTTCTCCTCTTTCATCGGGCCGATGACGATCAAGTCGGAGGAGCTGGTGTCCGCGTGCTTCCAGCAGTCGCTAGTGACCACGCAAATTCCCGGAAGCTGACGTTCCACCTGCCAGCACGCCGTGAGCAGTCTGGCAAATTCCGCATCGTCCGTGAGAATCAGTACGCTTGAATTTCGCAAAGGACCCTAGCTCCCCGAATCTTTTTCAACTCTTAAAAAAGTGCCCGTCTTAAAAGGCGTCCGCTGCAAAGGCAAATCCACAAAAGCGCGAACTTTACAACTTTTCCGCTTCGTCGAGCGCGGAAAGCAGACGCTTGGTGCTGATACCCAAGTTGACGGCGGCTTCCGTGTCTTTGGCCTGCTTGGCGACTTCGACGCGCTCCTGCAGGCGAGAAACTTCTACGCGAGCGATTGTCAAAGCACGGTCGAGACCCGTGGCGTTGCCGGTCTCCTTGGCGTGCTCCAGGCCGGAGGTGACCAGCGCGCGCGCAACCACGGCGCGACGCACATCTTCTGCTGCGGGACCATCTTCGCTGACAAAGGCAGCCACTTCCCAGGAGGACATTAAAAGGCGCGCACCGCCGACTTTCACCGTGGTCATGGAACGGCCGCGGGATGGCGGAGCGGCGATCAACTGCTCCCAGATCTGCTCCATGCAGTTCTCGAAATCCAGAGTGTGCTCCGAGGAATCGGCGGGAAGAGTGACGGTCGGCGCCGGATTTTCCTTTGCCTTCGCAGGAGGCGCCGGGGGAGGTTCTGCAGCCGGGCTTTTCTTTATCGGTTTTTCCTCTGCCGCTGTTGGCGTTGGAGCGATGGAAGATTTTCCCAGGACCTTTTCCATGGCGCGCTCGATATCGGCGCGCAACCCCAGAAGCTTGTCAAAAGCCTGATTTACGGTGCGCTCCGTGTATTCCTTCTGGAAAGGCTGTTTCCACTCATCGGCCATTTGCTGGAGTTTGGAGACGGGTTCGCCCTTTCCGAGGCCGACGGTCTGGCAATCGACGATTTTTGCTCCGGCCTCCTGCAATTGGCTGAGGCCAGAACGAATGAAGATCAAGTCCGCATGCATCAATTCAATCAACGTGCGGCGAAGGAGGAAGTTGAACCGAATGAAGGCGAGCATGGCCGAAGGATCGTAGAACATGCCACCGGCGCCTTCTTTTACGCGACGGCCTTGCTCGATGAAATTGGTCTTGAGGAGGTCCTTCAAGCTTTTGAAGGCGCGCAGGGCAAGGATCATTTTCTCGAGCGGCTCGCACCAGGGGAGAGGCGCCGTGTCCACTTCGCCGAAGACGGGCTTGAGGACGTTGGCGACGTCGCCGAGTTCGATTTGCTTATGGTAGATCTTGGGAGGCGCGGAAAGAGCAAAATATTGGACGAGGAGAAAGTCGATTTTGTCGCGATCTGTGGTGCTCTTTGCCGTCTTGCGGAGATGACGCATGATCAAAGCGCGAAGGCCGCTTTCGCTGGCGTTCAGTGTGGTCATCTGCAGGAGATGACGCAACTGGTGCACCATGACCTGCTGATCCATGGCGTCAAGCCAGGTCTGAATCTGGCCGAACAGATCGAGGTCGATTTTCTCGGGCAGTATACGCTTGTTCTGCGGGATCGGAATTTCCAGTTGCAGTTGCTTGGCGAGCGCGACGTAAATCGGAAAGACCGATCGCAATTCCTCCCATTGCAACTGGCGCGCGTTATCGGGCTTTGCCGGCGCGGGTAGATTCAAAGTTGTGAGTGATTTGTTCACGGTTGCCTCATCCATTCGCAGGGACCATCTTGAAACCGGACAGCGACCGCCTTGCGCCCATCGTGGTATTGCAGCGCAATCACCGTGGCCTCTGCAGAACGTCCTCCTCCCTCCCGCGAAATTCGCACGCGGTCGGCGAACTCGAGCGGCAGCGTGCTGACGAAAATCGCGTACTCTTCCGAGCCGTATTCAACAACTACGGCTTCCTGCAACCTCGCAGGCGATGCGACGGGTCCCAGGGGCGCGACCTGCACGGGAATTTTTGCCGCCGGAAGCTGGGGAAAAAACCTTGCCAACTGTTCCGAACAGCTGAGTTCCAATGTTGTCAGCGCCATAGGTCGATTCAGCCCCGTTGCCAGGGACCGTTTTTTTGTGTCCTCGTCGAACGTCGGCGGGGGCTGAGAAACACCCGGAGACGGAGAAGGACACAATGTCCCAGGCGGGGAATTGCACGCCGAGCGCCAAAAAGGCCGAGGCATCTCTGAAATGCAACCTTAAGAAAAAGAGAGGGTTAGGAATTTCTTGAATGGCTCAGGATGGTGAGATGTCTCACGGTGAAACGGACGCGTCTCAGGTTTAGCTAAGCGGGGGCCGCTCGTTTTGAGACTTTTTAAGAGGAGAGGTCGCCGGCGGCAGCTTCCATGGCGTTGGGTTTCTCCTCACCCCGGAGGCCGATGTTGTAGCGCTTCAGTTTGCGGTAGAGAGTGGCCCGGCTGATACCAAGCATTTTGCCAGCGAGAGCTTTGTCGCCGTGAGCTTGCTCGAAGACGCGGAGAATGGTCATGCGCTCCATCTCCGCGAGCGCGGTGGTGGACAGAGAAGCTGCCTCGGAAGCTTCGACGGAATCGGTGCCAGTGGGTTGCTCGCTACGGATCGCAGGAGGGAGATCCTTCACGTCCATGACCTGATGATCCCCAAGGGTGACGGCGCGGGCGATGCAGTTTTCGAGTTCGCGGACATTGCCGGGCCAGTCGTATTGCAGAAGGCTCTTCATGGCCGGAGCAGTGACCTGCAGGTGGCTCGCGGGCGCGTAGCGGTTGAGGAAATGATGGACGAGCATCGGAATGTCCGAGCGGCGCTCGCGCAGCGGCGGGATATGGACCGTGACTACGTTCAAGCGGAAGTAGAGGTCCTTGCGGAAGGTGCCGGCGCGATAAGCGGCTTCGAGATCACGATTGGTGGCGGCGATGACGCGGACGTCCACGGTGATGCGATCATTGCTCCCGACGGGACGAACTTCCTTTTCCTGGAGGGCGCGGAGGAGTTTGGCCTGCATTTCGAGAGGCAATTCGCCGATTTCATCGAGGAAGATGGTGCCACCATTGGCGGCCTGGAAGAGGCCGGCCTTGGATTTGGTGGCGCCAGTGAAGGCACCTTTCTCGTAACCGAAGAGTTCGCTTTCCATGAGCGTGGGCACCAGCGCGCCACAATCCACGGCGACAAACGGCATTTGCGCAAGAGCGCCACGGAAATGAATGGCGCGGGCGACGAGTTCCTTGCCGGTGCCGCTTTCGCCGGAAATGAGAACGGGCGTGCGTGTGTCTTTCAGGCGCGAAATCATCCGGAGGACGTCCTGCATGCCGACGGAGCTGCCAATGATGCCGTCAAGGTTTTCTTCGGTGTTGACGCGCTCGCGGAGGAAAGCGTTTTCGTTGACCAGGCGAACCTTGTCGGCCATGCGCTGCAGCAGCAGTCGGAGTTTTTCGACGCGAAAGGGTTTTTCGATGTAGTCATAAGCGCCGAGTTTCATGGCATCCACGGCGGATTCGATGGAGCCGTGGCCGGTCATGATGGCGACTTCGGTGCGCGGCAGCAGGCTCTTGATCTGCTTGAGGAACTCGACGCCCGAGAGGTTCGGAAGTTTCAAGTCGGTTAGGACGAGATCGGGCGGATCGGTTTCGAGTCGGGTCGTGCCCGCTTCGGCGCTCTCTGACTCCTGGCAGACAAAGCCGAGCGAACTGCCAATGGTCATGCAGAGCCGCCGGATGCTCTGTTCATCGTCAACAACGAGTAATTTGATTTTCAGATCGTCGCTCATGGTTTCCCGAAGGTCTTCTCCGCCGTCGAAATCAGTTTCTGAACTCGAAAAGGCTTTTCCAGGCACGGCGTGGGGCTGGAGGCCAGCAGGGACTGAGTTTCGCTATTGGCCGTGTCTCCGCTGATCAAGATGATGCGGTTGGATAGTTCGGGCCGATTTTTGCGAATCCAATCGTGAACGTCGGCGCCGTTGATACTGCCGGGCATGCGGATGTCGGTGATTACGCCTGAGAAGTTAGCGGATTGGAGTTTGGCGAGGCCATCGGAGCCGGAGGAGGCTTCGACAACTGTGTAGCCGCGGCGTTCGAGGGCGGCTTTGACGAAGGCACTCACGGAGGGCTCGTCCTCGATGACGAGGATGGAAGCGGCGGGACGAGGCATGGCGGTGGCGTTCATCGGCCGGCCTCTTTCGCGGCTGCGGCAAGCGCGGTTTCGGTCGCCGCGGGCAGGCGGACGACGAACGTGCTGCCACTTTCGACGTCGTTGTTCCAGCAGAGAATCTCTCCGCCGTGGGCGCGGACAATGCCGTAGCAAATGCTGAGGCCGAGTCCTGTGCCTTTCCCCGCCTGCTTGGTGGTAAAGAAAGGATCGAAGATACGTTCGGGATCGGCCACGCCGGTACCGTTGTCAATGAAGGCGACTTCGATGTCGTCCTCGGCGCGGCGCGTGCGAATGTGGATGCGGCCGTGGTTGCCGGATTCCTGGATAGCGTCGTAGGCATTGTTGAGAATGTTGAGAAAGACCTGCTGAAGTTGCTGGGCGTCGCCAAGGGTTGGGCTGAGATTCTCTTCGAACTCTTCGATGACTTCGACACCGTGGCTCGAAAAATCGTAGCTGCGCAGCTTGATGGTCTGTCGTAGAACAGCGTTGACATTAACAGGCTCTTTTTGCGTGGGACGCTGGCGAGCGAAGCTGAGCAGGTCCTGGACGATTTCCTTGGTGCGCTGGGTTTCCTGAAGGATGATTTGCAGGTCTTCGCGGGCAGCGGAGGGGACTTCCGGATTTTCGAGAAGGAGATCCGTAAAGCCAAGGATGGCCGCCAGGGGGTTGTTCACTTCGTGAGCGACGCCGGACACAAGGCGGCCGATGGTAGCCATTTTTTCAGAGTGGGCGAGTTTCGCCTGGAGCAGGGCCGCATCGGTGATGTCCGTCATGACGACCACCACACTATTGACCTGATTGGCTTCGTCGCGCATGGGGCTGAGGCTGATGGAAAAATGGCCGAGGGAGCCATCGGCGCGGCGGGCGCGCAATTCGAGATTGTCCACCTGCTGGCCGTGCGCGGTGGTTTGCAGCGCGGCTTCGAAATCCTTGCGATGCGAACTTTCCACCCAGTCGACCAGGCGATGTCCGATCAATTCCGCCTGGCGGTAACCGGCTTCGTAGCATCGGCGGTTGGCGTAACTGATGAGGCCGGCGGTGTCGAGCACCAGAATCATGCTCTGCGTGGTGTTGAGGATTTTCTGGTTGAAGTCGCGCTCGCGCTGCAATTGCGACTGGAACATTTTTTGTTCGGTGACATCGAGCATCAGGCCGCGGATCTGCACGACCCGGCCAAAGATGTCGCGAACGGCGCTGACGTTCTGCATGGTATGGAGCAGGCCGCCGTCCTTCTTGCGCAGGGTTTCCTCGTAGTTGCGAAGAGCGCCGCTCTTGGCGATGGCGCTAGCGAGACGCTCTTTGGCGGCGGGCGTGGGATAGAGATGCGCGCTCACATCTGCGCGAAGAAGCTCTTCGGCGGAGTCGTAGCCAAGCATCCGGACGAGCGCGTCGTTGACGTCGAGGAACTGGCCTTCGGGCGTGGCGAAAAAGAGGCCTTCCTGGATGCTGTCGAAGAGTTCACGGTAGCGACGCTCGGCTTCGCGGCGATCGGTAATGTCTTTCAAGACGTGGATGGTGCGTGCTTCCTCTTCGGTGGCGCCGCGAGTGCGGGAAGTGGAGACCAGAAAGGTACGGCCGGCGCTGGTGGCGATATATTCCTCGCGGGCTTCACGCGTGTCACGACAGAAGGGGCAGGGAAGCGCGCTGCCGGTTTCGGCGATGTGACGGAGACTACTGATGGGTTCACCGACCAGCGCAGCGGGAGGTATGCCGAGTTGCGTAGCGAGAGAGCGATTGGTGCGGACGATGCGCCAAGCTTGGTCGTGGACGGCGATGTAGTCGCTGATAGCATCTATATCTTCGACCCATTGTTTTTTGGAGCGCTCAAGCTGGGAGAAGCGGCGAACCTTCTCCATGGAAAGCGCGGCATGGCTGGCTAGCGCCGATAGGAGTTTTTCTTCGGACGGAGAAAAGTGCGTTTTTTTGCGGATCAAGCAGAGCGTGCCCATCAATTCGCCGTCGCTCGCGTAGATTGGATACAGGGCGATATGTTGCCCACCACAAGGCAGAGGCAAGATTTCCAGGCCAGGGCGTCTCTGGGCGAGGCATTCGATGAGCCATTCGCGTTCTTTTCCAGCAATCGGAGATTTGAGTTGCGGCGAATAGAGTTCGACGCGATTTCCGATAATCTCGCCCACAGCAGCCCATTCCGCCTGAAGCATTTCGGCGGATCGCTCGGCGAATTTTCGTAGGAATTCCGGAAGCACGCGGGAATTGGCGGCTTCGACGGCGAGTTCCATCAATTCCTGGGAATAGTCGTGGTCCGGCCGTACGGAAAGTTTCCGGCTGGAGGCGGCGGGAGAGCGCCGCGCGGAGATACGCTTGCGATCACGCATAGGGGCTAAGGGGCTTTGCGTGCGTCTCAAATTAAGAAGCCACGCACATACACGCTACCCAGCAATCTCAATCTGAGTCAATGGAACTTCCCCTGGGTGACGCGGATGCGTAACGGTGGAGAGTCGGGCGTTTTTGGAGTACGTCTCAGCGTGAGACCTAGGACAGGCCTGCATGAGGCGATTGAGACATTTTCCATCAGTGGTGAAGTGGCCAGCAATCCCCGCTCACGGTACAGCTCATTGAAAGGAAAGCGGTTACTTTTGGATCGTTGCGATCTGTAAATCTGCAGGGAGACCCTTCATCTTGGCCCTGCACTTGCCTTTTCTCCTGTGGGGTATTTCCCACTCGAGGAGGGTGTGGTCGCAATGGAATGCAAATGGAGCAAGAAACTGCTCGCCGCGGCAGCACTGGCCGTGCTTTCACTTACGGCAGCGTCTGCACAGACGTCGATGGAAGAGGGGAAGCGCAAGGTGAAGAGCAAGGTTGCGCCGCAGGTACCGGATCTGGCGCGGCGAATGAATATCACCGGCAAGGTCAAGATTGAAGTGGTCATCGCTCCAGACGGGCACGTGAAGACATCGCGGGCGGTGGGAGGACATCCGGTGCTTGTACAGACGTGCCTGGATGCCGTGAAGGACTGGAAGTTCGAGCCGGCGCCGGAAGAGACGACGCAGATGATCGAGTTTGACTTCCGGCAGTAAATAGGACTCTGGAGAACGTGAACAAACGGATGCTCGCGGTCAAGTTCTTGATTTGGGGCGGGGAGGAAGTGGCGCGATGACGATCGGAAAACAGCTATACCGAAGCTTCGGGTTGATCGTTTTGATTCTTTTCGGATTGTTGCTGGTGGACATTGGCTCAATCTGGAAGGCGCATTCGGCCAACGACGATGCAAAAAACACACTGGAGAGCGTGCAGACGATCGAGAAGGTGCGCTCCCAGATCATGCAGAATAGGTTGAACCTGAACAACTTTCTGCTGAGCGGCGATCCGCGCGATGAAGACAAGGTAAACAAGGGATTCACCGATCTGGCGGACGCCGTCAAGAGCGGGCAGTCGCAGACGTCGAATGAGCTTCTGCGCACCGCATTGATTCAGGTGGAAAGCACGGAAGCGAGCTGGGCGGACAACTTCGCGAAGCCACTGCTGGCCAAACGGCATCAGGTGGATTCGGGCGATGCTACGGTCTCCGATCTGCAGATTTTCTATTTGCAGAAGGACCCTGCCTCTTGGCTTGCGAAATCTTCCGCCGTGCTCGATCAGACCAGCACGGACATCGGCAAGGATCGCGCAAAGTCGGAAAGGGCGGCGGCCTGGGCAAGCAACATCAGTTTCCTCATCGTGGTGGTGGGAACTCTGTTCGCAATCGTTTTTGGACTTTTCCAGGCGGTGCGGACAGCGAAATCCATCACCGATCCGCTGCAACACCTGATTACGGTGGCGCAGGAGATCGGCAATTCAGGCGACCTCGACCAGAACATTGATATTCATCGCAATGATGAAATTGGGGCGTTGGCGACAACCTTTAACAATATGGTGGCATACCTGAAGGAGATGGCCGGAGTTTCGATGGCCGTCGCCGAAGGGGATTTGACCGTGGAAGTGACGCCGCGATCGAAGCGCGACACCCTGGGCAATGCGTTCATGCGTATGTCGCACGGATTGCAGGAAATCGTGCGTTCGACGCGAGACAGCGCTTCGCAGGTGTCGGCGGGGTCGAACCAGGTGGCCGGAGCTGCCGATGAATCGGCGAAGGTGAGCGTGCAGGCGTCCTCGGCGATTGAAGAAGTGACCAGCACGATGCACGAAATGAGCATCAACGTGCAGAATGTCGTGAAGAACACGCAAGTGCAGGCTTCCAGCGTTGCGGAGACTTCGGCTTCGATCGATCAGATGGTGACCTCGATTCAGCGCGTGGCGGACACCGCCAAGGTTTTGCTGGATATCGCGAACCGCTCGCGCGAGGAAGTGCAGACCGGCATTCAGACCATGGAGAAAACCACGGACGGCCTGAACCGCACGAACCGCGCGATTCAGTCTTCCGCGGAAATCATCAACATTCTCGGCCACCGTGCCGACGACATCGGCA
>Ga0335069_10002204_pt1 | contig 30251 bp, 26 predicted proteins | sample Lox_Sample_11_FD_206714 | JGI IMG/M metagenome (GOLD analysis project Ga0335069, IMG submission 206714) | Soil microbial communities from Loxahatchee National Wildlife Refuge, Florida, United States - Lox_Sample_1.1 | ecosystem: Environmental > Terrestrial > Soil > Wetlands | place: USA...
AGAAAGATCATGCTGGTGATCTGCGCGGTGCGCCGCGTCACCGGTGCGATCAGGCCGGCGGCGCCGGAGCGCAAGGCGGCGAGCAGGATCGCGCCGACGGCGCCGACCGCGGCCGCTTCGGTCGGCGTCGCGATGCCGCCGAGAATGGAGCCCAGCACCGCAACAATCAGCCCGATCGGTGCGATCAGCGCTCGCAACAGCCCGCCGAGCAATTGCGCACCGCGCGGCGCCTTGGGATCGGGCGCGACCGCCGGCGACGTTTTCGGAAACAGGAACGCGACCGCGATCAGATAGGCTGCGTACAGCAGAACCAAAACCAGCCCCGGCACGATGGCGGCGGCGAACAGGTCGGCGACCGTCACGGTGCGCGGAGAAAAATTGCCCTGCGCCAATTGCGCCGCCTGATACGAGTTACTGAGCTGATCGCCGAGCAGAACCAGCACGGTCGCCGGGGGAAAGATCTGCGCCAAGGTCGCCGTCGCCGCTACCGTGCCTGCCGCCAGCGCCTTGTCATAGCCGTGGCGCAGCATGGTCGGCAGCACGATCAGACCCATGGTCACCGTGGTCGCGCCGACCACGCCCTTGGCCGCCGCCAGCAAGAGGCCGACAAAGACAACCGAGAGGCCGAGGCCGCCAGGCAGCTCGCCGAATAGCCGCGCCATGGTCTCCAGCAGTTCTTCGGCAATGCGAGAACGCTCGAGCATCACGCCCATGAAAATGAACAGCGGAATGGCGAGCAGCACCTCGTTGGTCATCACGCCAAAGATGCGCTCCGGCAGCGCGCCAAGCAGCCCGAAATCCATCAGGCCGGCGGCCGCGCCCAAAGCGGCAAAGCCGAGCGAGACGCCGCCGAGCGTCAGCGCCACCGGATAGCCGATCATCAGCAGCAGGCAGACGGCGGCCACCATGGCGACGGCTAGCGTGTCGCCGAGTGCCGCCATGATTCAGCGCCGGCCGCCGAGCACGAGCGCCGCGCGGATAACCTGCGCGATACCTTGCAGGCCGAGCAGAAGCGCAAAAAGCGGGATCAGCGTCTTGAGCAGATAGACGAACGGCAGCCCGCTCGCCTCGGGCGAATGCTCCAATAGCTTCCACGACCGCGCCGCATAGGGAATCGACAGCAGCAGGATCGCAATGGCAAACGGCGCAAGAAAGATCAGCGTGCCGACAAGATCGATCGCGGCCTTCATCCGCGGCCGTGCCGACGCATAGAAAATGTCGACCCGGACATGGCCGTCGTTCTGCAGCACCCAGGCCGCCGCCAGCATGAACAGAGCCGCATACGCATACATCACCGATTCCTGCAGGCGGATTGAGCCGATGCCAAGCGCATAGCGCATCACCACCAGGGCGAATTCGGCAATGACGATGTAAAGGCAGCACCAGGCCGCCGTCCGGCCGATGGCCGCGTTCACCCGATCGAGGGCATTGGCGGCGGCTTCGGCGAATTGCGCGATCGGGTGGCTCATGGCTAAAATCACCATAGCATAGGCCCGTTGCGGCGCATGGCGCCGCCGCGGGCAGCATCCGGGATATCCACCATGGCGCATGACCACGACGATCACGACCACGATCATCATCACGAGCACGGCTCGGAATTGTCGGAAATGCAGCTGCGCGTGCGGGCGCTCGAGACCGTCCTTGCGGAGAAAGGCTATTTCGACCCGGCCGCCATCGACGCGCTGGTGCAGGCCTACGAGACCAAGGTTGGCCCGCATGTCGGCGCCAGGGTCGTCGCCAAGGCCTGGAGCGATCCTGCTTTTAAGAAGGCGCTGCTCGAGAATGCCAGCAAGGCCGTGCTCGGCTTCGGCGTGGTCAACCGCGTCGGCGATCATCTGATTGCGGTCGAGAACACACCGCAGCAGCACAATATGATCGTGTGCACGCTGTGCTCGTGCTATCCGTGGGAAGTGCTGGGTCTGCCGCCGGTCTGGTACAAGTCGGCGCCTTATCGCGCCCGCGCGGTGAAAGATCCGCGCGGCGTGTTGTCCGATTTTGGCGTGACGCTACCGGGCGGTACCGCAATCCGCGTCTGGGATTCGACTGCTGAAACGCGATTCATCGTGCTGCCGATGCGGCCGCCCGGCACCGAAGGCTGGAGCGAGGACAAGCTTGCCGCGCTGGTCACGCGCGACAGCATGATCGGCACCGGTCTGCCCAAGCAAGCGAACGAGGCGGCGTGATGGACGGTATTCACGACATGGGCGGCATGGACGGCTTCGGCAAAGTCGAGCCGGAGCCGAACGAGCCGGTGTTTCACGCCAAGTGGGAAGGCCGCTGCCTCGCGCTCAACCGCGCCATGGGCTTTACCGGCATCTGGACCATCGACGAGACCCGCGCCGGCATCGAGGAACTGCCGCCCGACGTTTATCTCACCAGCTCGTATTACCGGAAATGGGCGGTGCGGCTTGAGAACCTCGTGATCGAACGCGGGCTCGCTGGCGCCGACGAGTTGAAGGCCGGACACGCGTTGCGCCCCGGCAAGACGCTTAAACGCAAATTGAATGCCGCCGACGTGCCCAATACGCTGTCGCGCGGCTCTTATGGCCGGCCGGCGCCGGCGCCGGCGCGTTTCAAGATCGGCGATCGGGTGCGCGCCAGGAACATTCATCCGGCCACGCACACGCGCCTGCCGCGTTACGCGCGCGGCCGTACCGGCGTGGTCGAGGCGCTGCGCGGCTGTCACGTCTATCCGGACACCGTTGCCATCGGCCAGGGCGAGAACCCGCAATGGCTCTACACGGTCCTATTCGACGGCCGCGAATTGTGGGGCGACGATACCGACCCGAGCTTGAAAATCTCGATCGAGGCGTTCGAGCCTTATTTGGAGCCGGCATGACCACCGACAGCGCTGCGCTCCGATCGCTCGACCGGAATGACGAGTTAAAAATTCCGCACAATGACAACGGCCCGGTGTTCAGCGAACCGTGGGAGGCGGAAGCCTTCGCGCTCGCGGTCTCGCTCAACGAGCGCGGCGTGTTCACCTGGAGCGAGTGGGCGCAAATTCTCGGCGACGAGATCAAGAAAGCCCAGGCCGCGGGCGATCCTGATACCGGTGAGACTTATTATCACCACTGGCTGGCGGCGCTCGAGCGCGTGCTCGCCGAAAAAGGCCTGACTGACGCGGCAGAGCTCAAGCGCACCCGCGACGCCTGGGTGCAGGCCTGCGCCCGCACCCCGCACGGCGCGCCGATCGAGCTACGCGCGGACGACTTCCGTAGCTGACATTTCGGCGAGCAGCGTCTGCATCAGCGACGCGGCCGGCATTTGCCGCGAGCGCGCGACGCCCTGCCCCGCCCACAGCGAGATGTAATCGGCCACGCCTTTTTGCCCCGACGCATTGCGCATCGGCCGGGTGAGATCGTTCTGCTGGCGGAACGGCAGAATGAATTCTTCCTTGCCGCTCGCCATGGCGATGAATCGATTGGTCAGCCCGCGCGCCGGCCGGCCGGAAAAGGCGCGCGTGATGACGGTCGTGTCCTGCTTGGCATTGAGCAGCGCCTGTTTGTACGCCGCCGGCGCTCCCGATTCCGGACAAGGCAGAAACGCGGTACCAAGCTGCACGGCCGCAGCACCAAGCCTGAGCGCCGCGGCAATGTCGCGGCCGTCCATGAGGCCGCCGCACGCGATCACCGGCAGCTTGACCCTGGCGCAGGTGTCGCGAAGCAGCGTAGCGAGCGGCACCATCGAACTCTCGAACGGTCCGGCAAAAGTGCCGCGATGCGCCCCGCCTTCGGCGCCTTGCGCCGCGATCGCGTCCACGCCGGCTTGTTCCAGACGGACCGCCTCTTCCACTGTCGTCGCCGTTCCGACCACCAAAATATCGCGCGTCTTGAGCGCGGCGATCTGCGCCGCCGACGGCAGGCCAAAGGTGAAGCTGAAGACCGGCGGCCGCTCCTCGAGCACCGCCTGAAGTTGCTCGTTGAACGGATCGCGCGGCAGCGGCGGCAGAACCGGCGGTGGTAGGCCGAGCGCGGCATGTGCCTTGCCGACCAGATCCAGCATCGGTTGCGGATCGATGGCGTGAGCCCCCGCGTAACCGCCGGCAAACAGATTGATGTTGAAGGGCCGGCGCGTGAGCGTGCGCATCTGCCGGATGGTCGCCGCGATCTCCTCCGGCTTGGCATAGGCGCCACCCCAGGCGCCGAGCCCGCCGGCCTCGCTCACCGCCGCGGCAAGTTCCGGCGTGCCGCCGGCGCCGGCCATGGGCGAGAGCAGGATCGGATGCGCGATGCCGAGATGGCGCAGTAGCCTCTCGGTTGCCGAATTCGCTGTCATCGCCAAGCTTTCTGATCTTGTCCGCCGAGCAGATAACGGCCGCAGCGCCTGTGCGCAACGTGACAGGCCGGCGCCCAGCCATCTTATTTCATGAACTGCGGTTTCGGCCCGCGCGAAGCGCAAAGGGCCCGTCAGTCCGTCGCTTCCGCCATCCGGACATTGCTCGGATCGACCTGCCGCGAGAGCCCGGCATCGAGCGCCTTGCGGTCAAGCTCGCCTTCCCACCAGCCGACAACGATGCAGGCAACGCCGTTGCCGGTGATGTTGGTCAGCGCCCGGCATTCGCTCATGAACTTGTCGATGCCGAGCACGATGGCCATGCCGGGCACCAGTTCCGGCCGCACCGCGGCGAGCGTCGCCGCGAGCGTGATGAAGCCTGCGCCGGTGACGCCGCTCGCGCCCTTCGACGTCAGCATCGCGACGATCAGGATCGTCGCCTCCTCGCCATAGGTCAGCGGCACGTTCAAGGCCTGGGCGATGAACAGCGTCGTCAGCGTCATGTAGATATTGGTGCCGTCGAGATTGAACGAATAGCCGGTCGGCACCACGAGCCCGACCACCGGCTTGGAGCAGCCGAGCCGCTCCATCTTCTCCATCAATTGCGGCAGCGCGCTTTCCGAGGAGCTGGTGCCGAGCACGATCAGCAGCTCGTCCTTGATATAGGCAAGATATTTGAAGATCGAGAAACCGGCGATGCGGGCGATGCTGCCGAGCACGACGACGACGAACAGGATCGAAGTGACGTAGAAGGTCGCGACCAGGCCGGCGAGATTGCCGAGCGTCGAGGGGCCATAGCGGCCAACGGTATAGGCCATGGCGCCGAAAGCGCCGATCGGCGCAGCTTTCACGACAATGGCGATGATGCCGAAAATCGTCTGCGCCGCTTCATCGATGATATTGCGCAACGCATTGCCGCGCTCGCCGAGCAAGGCCAGCGCCAAGCCGAACAGCACGGAAAACAACAGCACTTGCAGGATATCACCCGCGGCAAAGGCGCCGATGGCGCTGTCCGGGATGATGTGCAAAACGAAGTCGACCGACTTCATTTCGCCCGCCTGTTTGGCGAAACTCGCGACCGCAGCGGCGTCGGTCTTGCCGGAGAAGCCCGCGCCCGGCTGCATCACATGCGCGACCAGAAGGCCGATGAACAGCGCGAAAGTCGAAACGATCTCGAAATAGACTAGCGCCTTGACGGCGACGCGGCCGACCTTTCTCACCTCGCTGATATGGGCGATGCCCGACACCACCGTGCAGAAAATGATCGGCGCGATCACCATGCGGATCAGCTTGACGAAACCGTCGCCGAGCGCCCGCACCCAGTCGTTCTTGCCGAATTCGGGCAGGAGCCAGCCGAGGAGCGCGCCGAGCACGATGGCGATCAGCACCTGGACATAGAGGACTCGGTACCACGGTTTGTGCGGTGCGGCGGCCGGCTCGGTGATTACGGCTGTTCCTGACATGACGTCCTCCGGCGCCGAGCCTCTGCTTGCGGGCGCGCGGATGCGTCTCGGCTGGCCCCAGCCATTATCAATTCATCAAAACCCTGCGCCAGCTTGATTCAAATCAAATCCGGCAAGCCTGTCTTTGCGACTTTGGACGAAGGCCGGGAGCGTCGCCGTTCGGTGGACGCAAACTGGCGTCACAGCATTCCGAGCGCGTGCGGCAACCAGAGCGAGAGCGCCGGAATGTAGGTCACCATCGCCAGGAAGATCAGCATGGTGAGCAGCCACGGCAGCACCGCGATGGTGAGCTCGGTGATGCCCATCTTCGTTATGCCGGAGGCGACATAGAGATTGAGCCCGACCGGCGGATGGCACAAGCCGACTTCCATATTCACCGCCATCAGGATGCCGAGATGCACCGGATGCACGCCGAGCGCCGCCGCCATCGGGAACAGGATCGGCGCCATGATCAGCGTGATCGCCGCCGGATCCATGAAGTTGCCGGCGGCGAGCAGAACGATATTGGTCACGAACAGGAAGGTGACGATGCCGAAGCCCTGCGCCGTCATCCAGCCGGCCATGGATTGCGGAATCTGTTCGGAGGTCAGGAGCCAGGAGAACACGGCGGCATTGGTGATGATGTAGAGGATCATCGCGCTCATCGATGCCGCCTTGAGCAGCACCGCGGGCACTTCGGAGAATTTCAGGCCCTTGTAGACGAAGACCGCAATGAAGAAGGCATAGACCGCGGCGCAGGCCGCGGCTTCAGTCGGCGTGAACAGGCCGGAATAGATGCCGCCGAGCACGAGCAGGATCAGGAGCAGCCCCCACACGCTTTCGCGGAAGGCCTTCCAGCATTCGCCCCAGCTCACGCGCTCCATGCGCGGATAGTCGTACTTCCAGGCGCGGTACCAGGTGGTGATGCCGAGCATCACCGCGAGCATCAGGCCGGGAATGAGCGCAGCGATGAACAATTGTCCGATGGAGGCTGAGTCAACCACCGCGCCGGTCGGTCCGCGCGGCTGCATGCCCGAGGTCGCCACCGCGAAGATCACGAGATTGATCGACGGGGGAAATAGGATGCCGAGCGCGCCCGAGGTGGCGATGACGCCTGCGGAAAAGCGCGGCGGATAGCCCTGCTGCATCAAGGCCGGCAGGATGATCGAGCCGATGCCAACCACGGTCGCCACCGACGAGCCGGAAATCGCGGCGAACAGCGCGCAGGCGACCACGCCGGCGAGCCCCAAGCCGCCATACCAATGGCCGATCATTGCGGTGGCAAAATCGATCATGCGCCGCGCCACTCCGCCGGCGGTGAGGAAATTGCCGGCCAGGATGAAGAACGGGATCGCCATGATCTCGAAGCGATCGATGCTGGTGAACAGTTTGAGGCCGACCATTTTCGGGTCGACGCTCGAGAGGATGAACAGATAGGTCAGCACCGAGAGCCCGAGCGCGATCGAGATCGGCATGCCAGTCGCCATCAATGCAAGCAGCAGCGCGAACAGCAATTCGGCGCGCGTCGTCGGCGACAATTCGATGATGTGCAGCCGCGCGGCAAAGCAGATCAGGGCCAACGCGATCGGCAAGATCACAATCACCGCCGACATGGTCACGGCGCTGATCGACCGCGGCGCGGTGGCGGTCTGCGAACCGTGCAGGATCGCCGTCATCGCGCCGCCTCGCTTGCGGGCAAGGCCGAAGGCGGCGCTTCGTAGTCGATGCCGTGACCGTGGTGCGGCACATAGCCGGTGCGCAGATAGCGCCACATCACCTGCAGGAAGCGGAAGCACATCAGGTAGGAGCCAAGCGGAATGCACAGATAGATCATCCAGCTCGGCCATTCGAGTTCCGGCGAAACCTGATCCGGATCGAGCTCATAGACATAGACGGCGCCGAGCGTGCCGATGACGCCGGTGAAAAGCGCGCCGCACAGCAGCGCGAATACGATCACCGGCTTGCGGGTCGCCGGCGTGAGCTTGTTGACGAAGACGTCGACGCCGACATGGATACCGGTGCGGACGCCCAGCGCGGCGCCGAATTTTGCCATCCAGACGAACATGTAGGTGGCGAGTTCCTGCGCCCAGGACAGATTGATGGCCGCGAGCTTGAGGTAGACGAAGCCCGCCGCGACCTTAAGAATGGTGAGATTATGATCGCCGGCCCAGCGTGCGAGATGCGCCGAATTACTGGCGCCGTAACGATGTACCACGGCGACGAAAGTCAGCACCGTCGCCGCCGCGATCAGCGTCAGGATAATCCATTCTTCGAGCCGATTCAGGATACGGTCGAGCACTAGCGTCCCCACGCGCTAAACCCGGCCGCGAGCGAAAGGTGCGCCGCTCGCGGGACAGATCACCCGTTCCGTTAAGCCTGCGGCGGCGTGAAGCCGGACGCCTTGTAGATTTTCTCGATGAAGTCCTTGCCGAAGCGGCCCTGCATCTCCTGATGCACCGGCATCAGCTTGGCGATCCAAGCCTTCTTCTCCGCATCGGTCAGGATGTGGATTTGCAGCTTGCCGCTTGACTTGATCTGGTCGAGTGCAGTGGCGTTGTCCTGCGCCGCCGTGTCGTTGAAGAACTTCGTCGACTCGACGACCGCCTTGTCGAGGCCCGGGCGCACGTCAGCCGGCAGCGAATCCCAGAACTTCGCATTGGTGATCAGCGCATAGGTCAGCCGTCCATGATGCGAGACGGTGAGATGCTTCTGCACGTCATAGAATTTCTGCGTCCAGATATTCGACGGCACATTGTCTTCGCCGTCGACGACACCGGTCTGCAGCGCCTGATAGAGCTCGCCGAAGGCGATGATCTGGGGAATGGCGCCGAGCTGGCGGGCCACCGCATCGAGCACTTTCGAGCCCTGGATACGCATTTTCAGGCCCTGGAAATCGTCGGGCATGACCAGCGGCCGGTTGCAAGTATAGACGTGTGCGCCGTTGTCCCAATACTCCAACGGCTTGACGCTCTTGGCTTCGAGCTTCTTGTTGAGCTCGCCCATCATCGGGCTCGCCGTCATCTGCCGCGCATGCTCGTCATCGGTCATCAGGAACGGCAGATCGAAGACGTCGAATTCCTTGACGCCCAGCGGGCCGAATTTGGAGATCGACGGCGCCAACAGATGCACCGAGCCGAGCTGCAGGGCTTCGAGCTCTTCCTTGTCCTTATAGAGCGAGGAGTTCGGATAAACTTCGACGGTCACTTTGCCGTCGGTGTATTTCTCGGCCAGCTGCTTGAACAAAAGCGCGGCCTTGCCCTTGGGGGCATCCGGCGACACGACGTGGCTGAATTTGATGATGAGCGGATCGGCGAAAGCCGGTTTGCCGCGGCCGAGAACCGGTACCGCGGCCGCCATACCCAAGGCGGCATGTTTGATGGCCGCACGCCTGGTGACTTGGAACTTCATTATTTCCTCCCTGGCGCGGCTCGACCGCACCTGATCGCCGCCCCTGAACAGCTTTGAAAAGACTATTGTTCTGTCGTCTTTTGCAGTCTTGCGACATTTCTAGCGCGAAAGAGTGGGCAGCGCCAATGCCACCTTTTGTCCAAGGGTGACCGAATTGCCGCAGCCAAAATCGTTAAATGACGAGAAGAGAGGATTTTTCGTCCTTCCCCCCGTCTCGCGCTAGTTGGTTGTTTGAATGTAGTTTTAGGAGAAAGCGCGCTCCACGCTCAGTGCACGCCGGCACCGCTGCGTGGCACCAGCGCCCCCGGATGGCGAATGACGCTACCGGCGAGCCGATGGGCAGCGCCCACCGCGTCGACCGGAACCGTGCCCGACAGCCGCGCCGCCAGATAGGCGGCGTTGAACGCGTCGCCGGCGGCCGTGACATCGACCGGAACCAGCACTTCAGGCACCGGCACGAATTCATGTCCGCCGCTCACCGCGACCAGTGCCGAATTCGGCCCGTTCTTGACCACGATCTCGCCGATGCCGAAGGCTTGCAGCCGCTCCACCGTGCTCTCGGGGCTCGGATCGCCCCACAGCACCGCCTCGTCGTCGAAAGTCGGCAGCGCGATGTCGACGCGCTTGAGCGTCTCGATGAAAACGGCGCGGGTGCGCTGCAAATCACCCTTCCAGGCGCGCGGGCGAAAATTACCGTCGAAGGCGACCTTCGCGCCCTGCTGGCGCGCGACTTCGAGCACGGCAAGGAAACGGCCGAGACCCACCGTGGAATAGAGCGATAGCGTGATGCCGGAGAAATAGATCAGCCGCGCCGTCGTCAGCCGCTCGGCAATGTGGACCCAGTCGGGAAGCTCGAACAGGTCGCAAGCCGGCGCGCCGTCGCGCCAATAGCGGGTGATGCGCTCGCCCGCCGGGCCATTCTCGATCAGGCTCAGCCCAGGCTGCCGGCCGGCAACGCGCAGAATGAGATCGGACGAAACGCCTTCAGCACTGGCAAGCGCCAGGACGCTCTGGGAATAAGGGTCATCACCGACGGCACTGGCGAAGCCGACACCGAGCCCGGCCCGCGCCAGATAGATCGCCACATTGAATGTGTCGCCGCCGCAGGACGGCGAAAACCGGCCGTCGGCCCCGCGGGCGAGCTCGATCAGCGCCTCGCCGACGCAAATGACGCTGGTTTTCCGCTCGTCACTCATGGGCTTTTCTCGTCGGAACGGGTCTAGCTTCGATCACCATACTCTTCGATTCGGCCACAAGAGGGTGGCACAGACCCAAATCACTGTTATATTGTAACATTACCGAATTTGCCCGTTTTTGCCTGTAGTTAAACGTCATGACCCATCATCACCATGGCGGCGCGCCGCATCCGTCGCCGACGCTGTCGCCGTCGCTGCTCCGCCTTTCCGCGATGGAGCGCCTTGCCGGCGCGGGCGTTCTGATCGCGCTGATCTGGGCGGTTGTTTTCTGGGCGACCCACTGAGCGCAGCAGCACCATGGCCAAATTGCGATTCCATAATCTGACCCTGGGTTATGAGCGCCATCCCGCCGTGCATCATTTGAACGGCACAGTGGAGCGCGGCGCCCTGCTGGCGGTGGTCGGGCCGAACGGCGCCGGCAAGTCGACGCTGTTCAAGGCCGTGGCCGGCGCCTTGAGGCCGCTCGCCGGCATGATCGATCGCGATGGGCTTGATGCCGGGCAGATCGCTTATTTGCCGCAGCTCGCCGAGATCGACCGCAGCTTTCCGATCAGCCTCTACGACATGGTGGCGATGGGGCTGATGCGGGCGAAGGGCCTGTTCGGCGGCATCACCACCAAAGATCATCACGTCATCGAACATGCCATCGAAGCAGTCGGCCTGACCGGCTTCGAGCAGCGCGCCATCGGTACGCTGTCGGGCGGGCAGATGCAGCGCATGCTGTTCGCGCGTCTCCTGGTCCAGGACGCGCCGATCATCGTGCTCGACGAGCCGTTCGCGGCGATCGACGAGCGGACCGCCACCGATCTGTTGCGCCTGGTGCGGCGCTGGCACGACGAGGGCCGTACCGTGCTCGCCGCTCTGCACGACATCGATCTCGTGCGCGCGCATTTTCCGGAGACGTTGCTGCTGGCGCGCGAGCCCGTCGCCTGGGGCGCCACGCCCAAGGTGCTGACGCCTGAGAATCTCGCCAAAGCGCGGCTGATGTGCGAGGCCTTCGACGACGGCGCCGCGGCCTGTGCCATGCGCGACGTGGCGTAGCGGCTATGCTGTCCACTCTGCTGCCTCTGCACGACCCGTCGTTCCGGCACCCGCTGGCTGCGGTGCTGGCGCTGGCGCTCAGCGCCGGCCCGATCGGCGTGTTCGTGATGCTGCGGCGTATGAGTCTGATCGGCGATGCGATGTCGCACGCGATCCTGCCCGGTGTCGCCATCGCATTCCTGATCGCCGGGCTCAATGTCTTTGCCATGACGCTCGGCGGCATCGCCGCGGGGCTGATCATCGCGCTGCTTGCCGGCGCCATCAGCCGCGCCACGGCACTGCATGAAGATGCTTCGCTCGCCGTGTTTCTGCTGGTCTCGCTCGCCCTCGGCGTGGTCATCGTCACCCTCAACGGCATCGACATCGAACAGCTGATGACCTTCCTGTTCGGCGAGACCGCGGCGAAGATGAATGCCGAGAAGCTGCTCGTGATCGCGGTCAACGCGACCATCAGCCTGGTCGCGCTGGCGCTGATCTATCGCCCGCTGGTGCTCGGCTGCGTCGATCCGGGCTTCTTGCGCTCGGTCAGCCGCGCCGACGGCGTCGCGCATCTGACCTTCATGGCGCTGCTTGTGCTCAACCTGGTCTCCGGCTTTCACGCGCTCGGCACGCTGCTCGGCGTCAGCATTATCATCATCCCGGCCGGCATTGCCCGGTTCTGGACGCGCGACATTTCGGCGATGATCGCGATCGCCGTCATGAGCGCCTTAGTCTCAGGCTTTGCCGGCGTGGTCCTCGCCTACCATTCCGGCATTCCGTCCGGACCCGCGGTGACCCTGTTTGCCGGCGTGCTCTATCTCGGCTCGGTTCTCCTGGGACCGGTCGGCGGGCTGATCTGGCGCGCCTTTCCCGGCCGCCATTTGGAGGCCTGACCTGCCCTCCGCCGCCCCGCCTGGGCCTAGTCCCACAGGGGTTTTGTTTTGCCGCCGTACTCAATATATCTGCGGCTCATCCGGAGTGACTTCGCCATGCCCGATACCAAAGCCGACGCCGCCAAGAACGACAAAATCCCCGTCACCGTGCTGACCGGCTATCTCGGCGCCGGCAAGACCACCCTGCTCAACCGCATCCTGTCCGAGCCGCACGGCAAGAAATACGCCGTGATCGTCAACGAGTTCGGCGAGATCGGCATCGACAATGATCTGGTCGTCGGCGCCGACGAAGAAGTCTTCGAGATGAACAATGGCTGCATCTGCTGCACGGTGCGCGGCGATCTGGTGCGCATCCTCGATGGCCTGATGCGGCGCAAGGGCAAATTCGACGCCATCATCGTCGAGACCACGGGGCTCGCCGATCCGGCGCCGGTGGCGCAGACCTTCTTCATCGACGAGAACGTCGGCAAGAAAACCAAGCTCGACGCGGTGGTCACCGTAGCCGATGCCAAATGGCTCAAGGACCGGCTCAAGGACGCGCCGGAAGCCAAGAACCAGATCGCCTTCGCCGACGTGATCCTGCTCAACAAGACCGATCTCGTGTCACGCGACGAGCTCGAAGACGTCGAGGCGCGCATCCGCGGCATCAATCCCTACGCGCGGGTGCACAAGACCGAACGCGCCAAGATCGCCTTGGACGAAGTGCTGGAGCGCAATGCCTTCGATCTCGACCGCATTCTCGACATCGAGCCGGATTTCCTCGAGAGCGAGGATCACGATCATCATCATGACCATGGTCACGAACATGGTCATGACCATCATCACCACGATCATGATCATGACCACAAACATGAGCACTCGCATGGCAAGCTCAAGCACTACCATGACGAGGACATGCAATCGATCTCGCTCAACACCGACAAGCCGCTCAACCCGGACAAGTTCTTTCCCTGGGTGCAGAACCTGGTGCAGACCGAAGGTCCGAATATCCTGCGCTGCAAGGGCATCCTGTCGTTCAAGGACGATGACCGCCGCTTCGTGTTCCAGGGCGTGCACATGATCCTCGACGGCGATCACCAGCTGCCGTGGAAAGAGGGTGAGAAGCGCGTCAGCCGCGCCGTCTTCATCGGCCGGAACCTGCCGGGCAAGTTGATCACCGAAGGTTTCGAGAGCTGCATCGCTTAGCCCTCCCCTGCAGGGGATTGTGTCCTCCCCTGCAGGGGGAGGACACGCTCGCCGAAGGCGAGCGTGGTGAAGCAGTATCGGAACAGCCCCACCTGGTTCGCTTCGCGAACCGATCTTCCCCCTGCAGGGCAGGATGAGTTAAACGAGCCTGAAAAGTTATGTCCGATACCCACGCCGACAGCCCATCCGTCATCGACCGCACCCACCAGGTGGCGGCCGACGGCGCCGTGATCGCCGCGCACTTCCTCGGCGAGACCGCGGCCTTCGTGCTGTCCGAGGAAGCGATCGTGCTCGCCGGCCGCGACGGCGAGCCGCGGCGCGTCGATGTGCATGGCGGCGCCGTGCTCTCGGCGGCGGCCGACGGCAAGCGCGTTGTCACCGGCGGCGACGACGGCAAGCTGATCGCGACCGATGTAAAGGGCGAGAGCCAGACGCTCGCCACCGATCCGAAGCGCCGCTGGATCGACCAGGTCGCGCTCGGGCCTGACAACGCGGTCGCGTGGTCGGCCGGCAAGACCGCCTTCGTCCAGGCCGGCGGCAAAGACAAAAGCAAGGAGCCGCGGCAGTTCGAGGCGCCGTCAACCGTCGGCGGGCTCGCCTTTCTGCCGAAAGGCTTCCGCCTCGCCATCGCGCACTACAACGGCGCTTCGCTGTGGTTCCCGAATGCCGCGCAGGCCGAGCCGGAAAGGCTCGAATGGAAGGGCTCGCATCTCGGTGTGACGGTCAGCCCCGACGGCCGCTTCCTGGTCACCTCGATGCAGGAGGCGATGCTGCATGGCTGGCGCTTGGCCGACGGCCAGCACATGCGCATGTCGGGCTATTCCTCGCGCGTGACTTCGCTCGGCTGGACGGTCGGCGGACGTTTCCTCGCTACATCCGGCGCCACGCAAGTCATCCTCTGGCCGTTCCACACCAAGGACGGCCCGATGGGCAAGCAGCCGCGGCTGCTCGCGCCGTCCGAGCATCGCGTCTCGGTGGTCGCCTGCCATCCCAAGCAGGATATCGTCGCCGCCGGCTATGAGGACGGCATGGTGCTTCTGGTGCGCATGGAAGACGGCGCCGAGATCCTGGCCAAGCGGCCCGGCGACGCTCCGGTCACCGCGCTGAACTGGAGTGCGGACGGGCTCTATCTCGTGTTCGGCACCGAGAACGGCGAAGCCGGCATTCTCGACCTGACGTGAGCCGGCCGGAACCGGGGCCGGAACTACGATTTTCCCCAGCCGTTGTCGTGCATGAAGAAATTCATGCAGCTAGCCTCTATCGCGACCTTGTTGAGCCTGGCTTTGGCGGGAACCGCGGTTGCGCAAACGTCGCAGAACGGCGCACCCAAGCCCGATCCCAAAAACTGCGCCAGCAAAGGCAGTCCGGGAGATCTGAGTAACAACCTCAGCCAATCCGGCGGTGTGATCTGTCCGCCGGACGCCGATCAGGGCATGAAAGCGCCGACGCCCAGCACCGGCAAAATGCCGGTGATCCCGCCGCCGGGCAGCTCCGGCGGCAATCCGAACGTTCAGCCGAAATGAAAAACCTCTCCCCGCGTGCGGGGAGAGGTCGAGTGAGCGAAGCGAACAAGGGTGAGGGGGCCTCTCCGCGAGTCCTGAACGCGGCGGGTAACGCGCGGGCGCCGCGGAATTCACCGCAACGCTCGGCAGCGGCAACGCCCCTCATCCCGACCTTCTCCCGGCATGCGGGGATAAGGAGGAGAAATCAGATCACGTATTGCCGCAGCGGCGGGAAGCCGTTGAAGCCGACCGAGGAATAGGTCGCGGTGTAAGCGCCGGCCGCCTCGATCAGCACCTTGTCGCCGATGGCGAGTGACACCGGCAGCGGATACGGCGTCTTCTCGTAGAGCACATCGACCGAGTCGCAGGTCGGGCCGGCGATGATGCAGGGCGCCATCTCGTCGCGATCATGCGTGGTGCGGATCGGATAGCGAATCGATTCACCGATCGTTTCGGCGAGGCCGTGGAACTTGCCGATGTCGAGATAGACCCAGCGCACCTCGTCTTCGGGGCTGCGCTTGGCGATCAGCACCACCTCGGCCTCGATCATGCCGGCATTGCCGACCAGGCCCCGGCCCGGCTCGACGATCGTGTTGGGCAGGTTGTTGCCGAAATGCTTGCGCAGCGCCTTGAAGATCGCCTTGCCGTAGCTCTCGAGCTTGGGCGTCTTGCGCATGTATTTAGCCGGGAAGCCGCCGCCGAGATTGACGATGGACAGCCCGATGCCGCGCTCGGCGCAGCCCTTGAAGATGGCGGCCGCAGATGCAAGCGCCCGGTCCCAGGCCTCGACATTGTGCTGCTGCGAGCCGACGTGGAACGAAATGCCGTAAGGCACGAGCCCGTTCTTATGGGCGAATTCGAGGATGTCGGTGGCATAAGCGGGCTCACAGCCGAACTTGCGCGACAGCGGCCATTCGGCGCCGGAGCCGTCGCAATGGATGCGGCAGATCACGCGGCTGCCGGGCGCGGCGCGCGCCACCTTTTCCACCTCGGCCTCGCAATCGACCGCGAACAAGGTCACGCCGAGCCCGAAGGCGGTGGCGATCTCGGACTCTTTCTTGATGGTGTTGCCGTAGGAAATGCGGTCGGCCGTAGCGCCGGCGGCAAGCACGTCATGGGTCTCGGCCAGCGAGGCGACGTCGAAGCAGCAGCCGAGCCCGGCCAAGAGCTTCAGTATTTCCGGTGCCGGATTGGCCTTCACGGCATAGAACACCTTGGTGTCGGGCAGCACCTTGGCGAAGTTCAGGTAGTTCTCGCGGACCACGTCGAGATCGACGACCAGGCAAGGTCCGTTGTCGGTACGCTTCTTGAGGAATTCGCGGATGCGTGTGGTCATGCCACAAAGCTCCCTATCCGGCCGGTGGCGCAGCCACCGAAGGTGAACCTCCTGCGACGCGCGTGGGTCCGCACAATGCGGATGCGCTTACGCCGCCGTGATTGCTGCCTTGGTCCGGATGAGGGAAATCCCGTTCCGCACTGCTGGCAAAGATGGACAAGCCCTTTCGGTGTCCCCGGCATTGGCGCCGGCAGTCATCCAAAAAAGCCCTTCCGTCGTTGCTTTAAGCCGCGTCGCCCGTGGAGAGCGGGCATTGCCGGTTCGCCTCCGGCTGCCGGTCGCTGGAGCAAGGGAGCAGGAGCAAACAACTGCTCTCTCCCTTAGGCGGCTGTCCGGCCTCTTGTCCGGATGCCCACCGACCGACACACGGCCACAGGCACGTGCGAAATTGGGCACAACCGCAATAAGCGATTTAGCGCGCGCGCGCAACAATTTTAGTTTTAACGAAACGTAAAAACGCGCAGCCGCTATGGAGCTCGACGCGAGCGGCGCGCGTCACTCGGCGGTGAAGGGCTCGACGCGGTGCGCGGCGCGCACGAACTGCACCATCACCACGATGCCGATCAGCATGAACAGGCCGTCGAGCACGCGGGCGCCGAAGCTGCCGAGCGCGAGCAGATTGGCGACCGCCCAGCTGCCGGCAAAGGCGGCGCCGAACACCTCGGCGCTGATCAGGATGGCGGCGGAAAGCACCGTCACGACGTTGAGCCAGACGATGCGTTTGCTGCGCTGGATGGGGCTTTGGTTGGTCATGGCCGCGACTTACTGCAAAAGTGATGGCGAGATCAAGGCAGCAGATTAGGCGGCATCTCGGGCCTTGGCGCCGAGGAGCCCGGCCTCCACCAGCGCCGCGCGGATGCGGTCGATCTCGGCGCGGGTGAGCTTGACCAGCGGCGGCCGCACAACGGCGCGCGGCAGCTTGCCCATGAGCACCAGCGCTTCCTTCATGCGGTTGTGCATGTCGGCCCAGGGCTCGGCATAAAACACCTTGGCCAGCGGATAGATGCGGTCGTTGAGCCGCTTTGCCGCGGCGAGGTCGTTGGCCTGCACCGCCTTGAACAGCGCCGACTGCAGGTCGGCGATGACGCTGCCGGAACCGGAGAGCAGCCCATTGCAGCCGAGCACCAGCGAGGAGAACAGCCAGGCGCTGTGGGTGGTGAGAACGTTCACAGGGCGCTTGAGGCTCTGCAACTCGCGGATATGCATCTCGTGCTGCGGCACATTGCCGGCCCAGTCCTTGATGGCGCGCAGCGTCGGCACCTCCTCGACCATCTTGAGCAGCGTGTCGCGCGGATAGCCCTGCCCCGTCGCCAGCGGATATTGAAAGGCGATGATCGGCAGGCTCGAGGCGTCGGCGATACGCTTGAAATGCTCGATCGCCATGGCCGGCGACTGGCCGAGCGTGAATGGCGCCGGCGGAAATACCAGCAGCGCCGAGGCGCCGCCGGCCTCGGCCATTCTGGCGATGCGGGCGGCTTCGAGGCTGCCGTCGGCCCAGATGCCATTGACGATAGGCAAGCGGCTGCCGATCTCATCCTGGGCGATATCGAGGACGCGGCGCTGCTCTTCGAAGCTGCAGGAAGCGACCTCGGTCGAATGCGCGTTGATGGTAACCGCGGATAGGCCGTCGACCGCGGCGACGTCGCGCAGATGCGCCCGGAAGCTCTGCTCGTCGATCGAGAGATCGTCGAAGAACGGCAGCAGGACGGCCGGAATGACGCCGTGCGGCAGATAATGGGCGTGGCGGGGCATGTCGCGGCTCTCCTTTATGGGCGCGTTTTCCACACCACATATATCACGTCCGCACCTGCATTTGGTATGACCCGCCGATGAGCCAAGCCCAGAGCCTGAACACCCAAGCCGCAAGCGTTAACGGCGACTTATTCTTCGAGGATTGGACGACCCCGGACGCCGTCCCGCCCTTCGACCGCGTGGTGCCGGAGCAGTTTCGCCCGGCCTATGCGCGGGCGCTGGCCGAGCACGAGGCCGAGATCGCAGCCATCGCCGCCAATCCCGAACCACCGACCTTCGATAATACCATCGCCGCCATGGAGCGCAGCGGCCGTGCGCTCGACCGCGTCGGCAATGTGTTTCATCTCCTCGCCGGCGCCCATACCAACGACGCGCTGCTCGAAATCGAGCGCGAAATCTCGCCCAAGCTCGCCCGCCACTGGAATACCATCAATACCAATGCCGTGCTATTCGCCCGTATCGACACGCTGATGCGCGACGCCGCCAAGCTGCCGCTGACCACCGAGCAGAAGCGCGTCATCGAGCGCTACCACACCGGCTTCCGCCGCGCCGGCGCCGCGCTTGATGCGCCGGCCAAGAAGCGGCTCACCGAAATCATCGAGCGGCTCGCGGCTCTGGGCACGGCGTTCAGCCAGAACGTGCTCGCCGACGAGCAGTCGTTCACCTTACACTTGAAGGACGAGGCCGAGCTTGCCGGCCTGCCCGGCTTCATGCGCGAGGCGATGCAGGCAGAAGCCCGCGAGCGCGGGCTCGACGGCTATGTCGCGACCTTGTCACGGTCGAGCGTCGAGCCATTCCTGCAATTCTCCAGCCGCCGTGACCTGCGCGAGAAAATCTACCGCGGCTTCATCATGCGCGGCGACAATGGCGGGCCGACCGACAACAAGGCCAATATCGCCGAAATGGTGCGGCTGCGCGCAGAGCGCGCCAAGCTCCTCGGCTTTGAGGATTTCGCGCACTACCGGCTCGACGACGCCATGGCGAAGACGCCGGCGGCGGCGCGCCATCTGCTCGAAACCGTATGGGCGCCGGCACGGGCGCGGGCGCTCGCCGACCGTGATGCCATGCAGCAGCTGATCGCCGAGGAGGGCGGCAACTTCAAGCTCGAAGCCTGGGACTGGCGCTATTACGCCGAGAAGTTCCGCCAGAGGACCTGCGAGTTCGACGAAACCTCGATCAAGCCCTATCTCAATCTCGACAGCCTGATCGAGGCGATGTTCTACACCGCGCAGCGTCTGTTCGGCCTGAGCTTCACGCAGCGCAATGATGTGCCGGTCTGGCATCCCGACGTGCGGGTCTGGGAGGTCAAGGACAAGGACGGCAACGAGATCGGCCTGTTCTTCGGCGATTACTTTGCGCGCTCGTCGAAGCGCAGCGGCGCTTGGATGACCTCGATCCGCGATCAGGAGAAACTGTCCGGCGACATCCGCCCGCTGATCGTCAATGTCTGCAATTTCACCAAGGCGCCCGGCAGCGAGCCGACGCTGCTCAGCTTCGAGGACGCGCGCACGCTGTTCCACGAATTCGGCCACGCGCTGCACGGGCTGCTCTCGTCGGTGACCTATCCGAGCATCGCCGGCACCAGCGTCGCCACCGATTTCGTCGAACTGCCGTCGCAGCTCTACGAGCACTGGCTGGAACAGCCACAGGTGCTGCGCCGCTTCGCCCGCCATTACCAGACTGGCGAGCCGATGCCAGAGGAGCTGTTGCAGCGGCTCGTCGCCGCGCGCAATTTCAACAAGGGCTTCGGCACCGTGGAATATATATCCTCAGCCATTGTTGATCTCGACTTCCACTCGCTGTCGTCGGAGCGCGACATCGCCGCCGCGGCCGACGTCGACGGTTTCGAGCGGGAGGACCTGGCCCGCATTGCCAATCCGCAGGAGATCGCCATGCGTCACCGGCCGCCGCACTTCGCACATATCTTTTCGGGCGGCGGCTATGCCGCGGCCTATTACAGTTACATGTGGTCCGAGGTGCTCGACGCCGACGCCTTTGCCGCCTTCGAGGAGACCGGCGACATTTTCGATCCGGCGACGGCGAAGCGGCTCCATGACACGATCTATTCGGCGGGTGGCTCGCAGGATCCCGCCGATGCCTACAAGGCCTTCCGCGGCCGGCTGCCGAGTGCGGACGCGCTTTTGAAGAAGCGCGGCTTTGCCGAACCCGTGACGTCCCACTGAGCGACCCGATGGATTTGCACACAGCCGGTCATCGCCGGGGCGCGGTCTGCGCGCCGCATGCATCAGCCGTCGAAACCGGCCGGCAGATCCTGGCGGAAGGCGGCAATGCGATCGAGGCGATGCTGGCCATGGCCGCCTCCATCGCCGCCGTCTATCCGCACATGAATCACATCGGCGGCGACGGCTTCTGGATGATCCGCGAACGCTCGGGCCGCGTCCGCGCCATCATGGCCGCGGGCCCATCCGCCCAGCAGGCGCGGCCGGAGCTTTATCGCGACTATGAAGCGATCCCGCCGCGCGGGCCGCTAGCGGCGCTCACCGTGCCGGGCGCAGTCGGCGGCTGGATGATCGCGCTCGACGCTGCCAAAGTTGCCGGCGGGAAAATGCCGCTCGCCATGCTGCTCGCGCCGGCGGTAGCGCAAGCGCGGGCTGGCTATGCCGTCACCCGCAGCCAGGAGCGGCTGACACTGGAAAACTTCGAGGCCTTGGAGAGCGCCCCGGGCTTTGCCGAGACGTTCTTGGCCGACGGCAGAGTTCCGGCGATCGGCACTGTGTTAAAGCAGGAAGCGCTGGCGGCGACGCTCGAACAACTCGCCCATGCCGGGCTTCGCGATTTCTATCGCGGCGATGTCGGGCGCGAGATCGCGGCCGATCTCGAACGGATCGGCAGTCCGCTGACGCGCGCCGATCTCGAGCGCTATCGCGCCACGACCGCGGAGCCGCTGCGCATCGAGCTCCCCTCGGGGACCATCTACAACACCGACGCGCCGACCCAAGGCGTGGTCTCGCTGATGATCCTCGCACTGTTCGAGCGGCTCGGCGTGAAAGCGCCCGACGGCTTTGATCACATCCATTGCCTGGTCGAAGCCACCAAGCGCGCGCTGCGTGTGCGCGACCGCGTCGTCACCGATCCGAACCATCTGCCGCATGCGCTCAGCCGCGTGCTCGACGACCGCTTCATCGCCGGCGAAGTGATGAAGATCGACCGCCGCAAGGCGTCGCCCTGGCCGGTCAGCGCCGGCGCCGGCGACACGATCTGGATGGGTGCCGCGGACTCCTCCGGCTTGGTCGTCTCCTACATCCAGTCGCTCTATTGGGAATTCGGCTCGGGCTGCGTGCTGCCGCGCACCGGCGTGTTGATGCAGAACCGCGGCGCAAGCTTCACGCTCGGGGCCGGTACGCTCAACCGGCTCGCGCCCGGGCGGCTGCCGTTCCACACGCTCAATCCGGCGCTCGCCGTGCTCAAAGACGGCCGCGTCATGGCCTATGGCACGATGGGCGGCGACGGCCAGCCGCAGACGCAAGCCGCGCTGTTTACGCGCCATGTGCAATTCCGCGAGCCGCTCCTTGACGCGCTCGACCGGCCGCGCTGGGTGCTCGGCCGCACCTGGGGCGCGCCGAAGACCGCGCTGCGCATGGAGGCGCGCTTCGACGGCGACTTGATCGATCGCCTGCTCTCGGCCGGTCACGATGTCGATGTTCTGCCCGACGATTATTCCGACGTCATGGGCCATGCCGGCGCGGCGCTACTGCACAAGGACGGCACCTGCGAAGCCGCGCACGATCCGCGCGCCGACGGCGGCGCGGCGGGCATTTAGAGCCGCTCAGGAAATAATCAGGCTTTCTTCTTCTTCGCTGCCGCCCGCGCGTCGGCGATGATCTGCTTGAACACTTTCATCTCGACCACGCCCGGCACGCGGAAGTAGCCGACGATGAAACCCGGCGTGCCCTGAAAACCGAACGCGTCGGCCTGGTCGTTGTTGCGGATAAGGAGATCTTCGATGGCCTTCTTGTGCGTCTCCAGATCCTGTTTGGCCTTGTCGACATCGACGCCGGCCTTGGTCAGCAGGTCGGGAATATTGGCTTCGGTCAATTTCTCGGTGGCGCCGATCAGCGCGTCGTGCGCGGCTTCGTACTTGTTTTGATATTTCGCGGCCAGCGCCAATTGCGCGGCCGTTGTCGAGGGCGGGCCGAAGATCGGCCAGTCTTTCAGAATGAGCCTGATATTGCCGTCCTCGCGGACCACCTGGGCGATTTCCGGCGCGAGCTTTTTGCAGAACGGACACTGATAGTCGAAGAATTCGACCACGGTCAGGTCGCCCTTCAAATTGCCGAGCGCCGGAATCTCCGGATCGCGCAGCACGGCATCGCGGCTGAGAATCTCGTTGCCGGTTTCGCCGAAAGCAACCGCCGGGAGCAGGCCCACAACCGTCATGGAGCCGATCGCGCCAACCAGGCCGCGGCGCGTCATGCTCGTGCTGAACCGGTTTGTTTGCATCCCATCCATCTCGTCGTGAAAGACCCGGCACGCCTGCGCTAAGCCGCGATACAGCCCGCTATTCCATCGAGCTGAGGCCGAGCCGCTCCATCAGCTCGCGATCGCGGTCGCGGCCGGGATTCGGCGTGGTCAATAGTCTCGGCCCGTAGAAGATTGAATTGGCGCCGGCAAGAAAGCACAGCGCTTGGGTTTCGTCGCTCATGTCCTCGCGGCCGGCCGATAGCCGCACCATCGAGCGCGGCATGCAGATGCGGGCGACCGCAACGGTGCGTACGAACTCGATTGGATCGAGCGCGCCTTCTTCCGCGAGCGGCGTGCCGCCGACCTTTACCAGCATATTGATCGGCACCGATTCCGGATGCACCGGCAGGCTCGCGAGCGTCGCGATCATGCCGACGCGGTCTTCGCGCGTTTCGCCCATACCGACAATGCCGCCGCAGCAGACATGGATGCCGGCCTCGCGCACATGATCGAGCGTCTCGAGGCGGTCCTGATAGGTCCGCGTGGTGATAATGTGATCGTAGAATTCCGGCGAAGTGTCGAGATTGTGATTGTAGTAATCGAGGCCGGCGTCTTTGAGCCGCTGCGCCTGCGGACCGGTGAGCATGCCCAGCGTGGCGCAGGTTTCGAGCCCAAGCGCCCTGACGCCCTCGACCATGGCGCAGACGGCGTCGAGATCGCGGTCCTTGGGCGAACGCCAGGCCGCGCCCATGCAGAAGCGGCTCGCACCGCCCGCTTTCGCCGCGCGCGCCTCGGCGAGCACCCTGTCGAGCGTCATCAGCTTGTCGGCGGCGACGCCGGTATCGTAATGCGCACTCTGCGGGCAATAGGCGCAATCTTCGGGACAGCCGCCGGTCTTGATCGAGAGCAGCGTCGAAATCTGCACTTCCGCCGGATCGAAATTCTGCCGGTGAACGCTTTGCGCAAGGAACATCAATTCCGGAAATGGCAGATCGAACAGCGCCCGCACCTCCGCGCGCGTCCAATCGTGTCGCGGCAGGGCGCTGCCTTGTGAAAAAGACAGCGGGGCATCGGCGGCAAAGGGCGTCGAACTCGTCATATAATAAGTCTTAGCTGCCCCCGGGCCCGGCGGAAAGCCCTCCACTTGGGACAATAAATTGACACCGGAAATTGCCTTATTTCCGGGCCGCTTGCCACCGCAACGGAGGGTCAGGCGGCGCTGCTCTCGACCAGCCGAAGCACCTTGCGTGCCGGCTTGACCGATCCGATCCGCAGCAGCGCCGTCGCCTGTTCGGCATTGACCGGACGGCTATAGCGATAGCCCTGGCCGTAGGAACAGCTGGCGGACAGCAGGAATTTCTCCTGGCCTTCGGTCTCGACGCCTTCGGCGATGATCTCGATGCCGAGCTCGTGCGCAAGCCCGATGGCGGCGCGCACCACCGCGGCGCTGCGCGTATCGCTGTCGACGCCCGCCACCAGTTCCTGCGCGATCTTCACGCGGTTGATCGGATAGTTCGCCAGATAGCTCAGCGACGAATAGCCGGTGCCGAAATCGTCGATAGCGATGCGGACGCCGAGCTGCTGCAGCCGCTCGAAGCGGGCATTGTGCTGCTGCGTGATGTCCATCAGCACCGTTTCGGTGAGTTCGATCTCGATCAGGTTCGGCGCAATGCGCCACTTGCGAAGACTGGCAGCGACCTCACCGTCGAGATCGGTCGAGGCCTTGAAATGGATCGCGGAGAAATTCACCCCGACGAGGTCAGGTGCCAGTCCCTCGTCCAGCCAGGCGCGCAATTGCGCACAAGCGGCGTCGAGTACCCATTGTCCGAGAAACTGAATCTGTCCGGTCCGTTCGGCGATCGGGATGAAGACGAGCGGCGGGATCATACCGCGCTTGGGGTGGTTCCAGCGCAGCAGCGCCTCGAGGCCGATGATGCGGCCGGAGCGCATATCGATCTGCGGCTGATAATGCAGCACAAGCTCGTTGCGGATATGAGCGCCACGCAATTCTTCGGCGATCAGCACCCGTTCTTGCACCTGCGAATCGAGCACCGCATTGTGGAAGCGGAAGCAGTTGCGGCCGTCCTCCTTGGCGCGATAGAGCGCAAGATCGGCCTGGATCATCATGGCGTCGGGGCCGGTGACCTCCGGCGCATAGCGCGCGATGCCGATGCTCGCCGAGATATGCACGATATTGCCACCGATGGCATAGGGCTCGGCGACAACCTGGCCGATTTTGGCGGCGAGCGCGCCGGCGGCATCGAACTCCTCGACATCGCTTTGCAGGATGGCGAACTCGTCGCCGCCGAAACGGGCGACGACGTCGTTCTCGCGGATGGCGCCGCGCACCCGCGCCGCGACCTGGCGCAGCAACGCGTCGCCGACGGCATGGCCCAGCGTGTCGTTGACGTCCTTGAAATGATCGAGATCGAAATAGAGCACGGCGAACGGCTTGGCGCCGCGATTGGCGGCGGCGAAGGCCGCATGAATGCTTTTCATGAAAGCGCGGCGGTTGGGCAGCGCGGTCAGCGTATCGGTCTGCGCCAGATCGGAGAATTTCTGATTGACCCGCGTCATGCGCAGGGCATGCCGCCGCGACGCCTGGATATAGGTGACGACCGCGCCGGTGATGATCAGGCCGGCAATGAGAACGAGCCAGGCGCGATCATGCGTCGTCATCAGCGGCCCGTCCGGCGTCGGCACCATGACCATGGTCAGCCAGTGTTGCCCGTCGACGATGAGTTCGCGCGACAGGTGCTCGCCGGCATCAAGAACCGTTTGGCTCGCCGGCCGCGCCGGCTGGCTGCGCAGCCGTGAGCCGTGCACATAGAACGGCTGCGCTTTCGCGCCCGCGCCCGGAGTGAAGAAGAAGAGATCGACGCCTTCCGGCGTATTATTGGTGTCGACGATCGTATCGATCATCTGGCTCGTGATCATCGAGCCGTGGACGAAGCCGGCCAGGTTGCGCCGCCTTTCGTCGATCGTGCCGTGCGGCAGCCCGCGCCGGTAGACCGGCAGCGAGAACAGGAAGCCGCTTCTGGTATTGCCGGTCGAGACCAGGGTCACAATCGGCGAAAATCCCAGCCGATCGTGATCGCGCGCCTGTTCCAGCTCGACCAGCGTCTCCGGCTCCGAGCGCAGGTCGAGACCGTAGAGCGGCGAAGTCCGCGGCACCGTCGCGTAGAAGATCGGGTAATATTCATCGTGGTCCGGCGACACCGACATTTTGCGGCCTTCGCCCATCTCCTTGATGTGGTAACCGGCGAGACCTTGCCGCTCCGCCTCGCGTTCATGTTCGGCGCGCTCGGCTTCCGACACCCGCGGCACCCAGGACAGCGTCGCGATCCCGGTGTTCTCCTGTAACAGCGGCCGCGTGAAGGCTTCGAACGAGTTGCGCGAAACCTGTCCCTCCGAACTGTCGAACAGCGCGCGCACCGCGCGCAGCCGATTCACATATTCGTTGAGGCCGTTCTGCATCACCATGAAGTGGTTTTCGGCGATGGCATGAAATTGCGCCTGCGCAAGCTTGTCCTCGCGGCTCGCCGTGAAGCCCGCGGCGGCCGCCGACACGGCAATGCCTACGGCTCCGGCGAGCAGGCTCGGCAGATATTGACGAAACTTGCCGGTTATTCGAGCTGAGAACAGCAGCATGATCGCGTTTCGAAGGCCACGATCGGCGGTTGGCAAACCGCGGATCGGGACGGAATTCACGGTCGACGATTAAACGCCCACAAAGCCGATAAAGCCGCTCGAAAGCTCGTAAAAACATGTTTTGTCGCAACTAAAGTCGCCGCCGTACTTAAGGCGGTGTTACACAGGAAGCGACGGTTTCATATGTATTGGAAGCGTCGCTGTGCGACCGATCAGAACCGAAGGAAAAGATGACCGATACCAAGGGAACCGGCGTCCTGCCCGACCGGCTGTCGAACGATCCGAAGAGCCCGTATTACAACTCCGAGCTGCTGGAGCGCGGCATCGGCGTGCGCTTCAAAGGCGTCGAGAAGACCAATGTCGCCGAATATTGCATCAGCGAAGGTTGGATCAAAGTCGAAGCCGGCAAGACCAAGGATCGCCACGGTAACCCGCTGACGATCAAGCTCAGCGGCCCGGTCGAAGTCTTTTTCAAGGACGAGAACGAAAAGTAGCGTCGTTGCGACTAAGGGGTAATCGCGGATCGAGGCCGCCGGCGATAGCCGTGCGGGCATTCCGGGAGTTCTGACATGCCCTCTCAGCGAGTTACGCGTTTGGCGAGAATCGTGGTGCTTGGCGGCCTCGCGCTCGGCCTGTTCGGTTGCGACGTCGTCAGCACCGTGACCGAAGGATTCAAGGAAGCCAAGGCGGTCGAGAATGATTTGCAGCAAGCGACCGGCATGCGGCCGGACGTCGGCTTCGAGTGGAAAAACGGAAACCTGGTGCAGGTGACGGTAGCCTTCCCGCGGCTCTACGACGGCAAGCCGATCGACGAATTGGCTGCCGCCGTCCAGCACGCGGTGGCAAGCAAATTCAAGCAGAAGCCGCAGAAGATCCTGCTCACTTTCGAAATCAAGCCGGGATCGGAAGCGCAATCGAGCGCGCTGCCAGTGAGGACTCGGCAAGCAGCGCATTGATCGGTCCGCGGCTTGGTCTTATTCGGCCGCTTCCATCTGCGGCGCGGCCTTCTCCACCTTCGCCGCGCAGAACTTGAATTCCGGGATTTTGCCGAACGGATCGAGCTTCGGATTGGTGAGCAAGTTCGCTGCCGCCTCGACATAGGCGAAGGGAATGAACACGACGCCGTCCGGAATGGCATCGTCCTGCCGCGAATTGAGCTCGACTGTGCCGCGGCGGGTGGTGACGCGGATCATGTCGCCCGGCGCGATGCCGAGTTTGGCGATGGTGCCGCGCGACACCGAAGCCACGGCGCTCGGCTCGAGCGCGTCGAGCGTTGACGCCCGCCGCGTCATGGCGCCGGTGTGCCAATGTTCGAGCTGCCGGCCGGTGGTGAGGATGAACGGATAATCCTCGTCGGGCACTTCGTCGGGCGGCTGCAATTTGGTCGCCACCAGCTTGGCGAAGCCGCCCGGACGCGGGAAGCCCTTGTCGAACACGACCTCGCGGCCCGGCACATCCGGCGCATCGACCGGATAGGTGACCGAGTCTTCCCGCTCGACGCGGTCCCAGCTGATATTGGCGAGTGCCGGCATCATCGACGCCATCTCGGTGAAGACTTCGCCGACATTTTTGTAGTTCCAGCCGCAGCCGAGCCGGTTGGCAAGCTCCTGGATGATCCAGATATCGTGCCGCGTGTCGCCCGGCAGCGGCAGCGCCTGCCTGCCCATTTGCACCTGGCGATTGGTATTGGTGACGGTGCCGTCCTTTTCCGGCCAGCCCGAGGCCGGCAGCACTACATCGGCATAGACCGCGGTTTCGGTGAGAAACAGATCCTGCACCACGAGATGTTCGAGATGCGCCAGCGCGCCCCGCGCGTGGTTGAGATCGGGATCGGACATCGCGGGATTTTCGCCCATGATGTACATGCCCTTGATCTCATCATGATGGACCGCGTCCATGATCTCGACGACGGTCTTGCCCTTCTTTGGATCGAGCTTGACGCCCCAGGCCTTCTCATATTGACCGCGGGTCTCCGGATCCTCGACCGACTTGTAGTCGGGGAAGAACATCGGAATGAGGCCGGCGTCGGAGGCGCCCTGCACATTGTTCTGGCCACGCAGCGGATGCAGCCCGGTGCCCGGCCGGCCGATCTGGCCGGTGATCAACGATAGCGCGATCAGGCAGCGCGCATTGTCGGTGCCGTGGGTGTGCTGCGACACGCCCATGCCCCAGAAGATGATCGCCGCCTTGGCGCGGGCATAAGTGCGCGCCACTTCGCGCAGCGTGTCGGGCGGAATGCCGCAGATCGGCGACATTTCCTCCGGCGTGAAATCCTTGACGCTCTCCTTCCAGGCCTCGAACCCTTCGACATAGGTTTGGATATATTGCTGGTCGTAGAGCTTCTCGCTGACGATGACGTTGAGCATCGCATTGAGCATGGCGACGTCGGCGCCGTTCTTGAACTGCAGCATGCGCCAGGCGTGGCGCTTGAGCGCCTGCCCGCGCGGATCCATCACGATGAGCTTGGCGTTCTTCTTGGCCGCCTGCTTGAAGAAGGTCGCCGCGACCGGATGGTTCTCGGTCGGATTGGCGCCGATAACGATGATGACGTCGGAATTCTTGACCTCGTTGAAGGTCGCCGACACCGCGCCGGAGCCGACACCTTCGAGCAGCGCCGCCACCGATGAAGCGTGGCACAGCCGCGTGCAGTGATCGACATTGTTGGTGCCAAAGCCGGCGCGTACGAGCTTCTGGAACAGATAGGCCTCTTCGTTCGAGCCCTTGGCCGAGCCGAAACCGGCGAGGCTCTTGCCGCCCTCGCGGTCGCGGATCTTCTTCAGGCCCGACGCCGCACGATCGAGCGCCTCGTCCCAGGTCGCCTCGCGGAAATGCGTCCACGGATTGGACGGGTCGATGAATTCGTGCGGCACTTTCGGCACGCCGTCCTTGCGGATCATCGGCTTCAAGAGGCGCTGCGGATTGTGCACATAGTCGAAGCCGAAGCGGCCCTTGACGCAGAGCCGGTTCTCGTTGGCCGGACCGTTCCGGCCGGTCACCGAGACGATCTTGTCGTCCTTGATCTGATAGGTGAGCTGGCAGCCGACGCCGCAATAGGGGCAGACGCTGTCGACGGCGCGATCGGGCTTGCCTTTGTAGACGTTGTTCTCGTCGACCATGGTCGCCGGCATCAAGGCGCCGGTCGGACAGGCCTGCACGCATTCGCCGCAGGCGACGCAGGTCGAGGCGCCCATCGGATCGTCGAAGTCAAACACGATCTTTTCCAGATGCCCGCGGCCGGCCATGCCGATCACGTCATTGACCTGAACTTCGCGGCAGGCGCGGACGCAGAGATTGCACTGGATGCAGGCGTCGAGATTGACCGCCATGGCGACATGGCTGCGGTCGGGCTTCGGCACTTCCGCGGCCTTGCGCTTGGGGAAGCGGCCGGGCTCGGCCTTGAGCCGCCGCACCGTCTTCATCAGCTCGGAATCGGGATCGTGCGCGACCTCGATGGCGGGCTGGTCGGTGATCAGAAGCTCGGCGACCATCTTGCGCGCGGTCTTGGCGCGGTCGGTCTGGGTCTTGACCTTCATGCCCGGCGTCGGCGTGCGCAGGCAGCTTGCCGCCAGCACCCGCTCGCCCTCGATCTCGACCATGCAGACGCGGCAATTGCCGTCGGGGCGATAGCCGGGTTTCGGCGAATAGCACAGATGCGGCAGCTTGATGTCGAGCCGGCGCGCGGCGCGGAAGATCGTCTCGCCCGGGCGGATATCGATCTCGCGATCGTCGATGGTGAAGGTCTTCTTGGCGTCGCTCATGGATGCATCGCTCGTTAGGTCGCCCAAGGTTACCCGGCTGTCATTACCCAGATTTTCTGGTTACCAATGTCGCAGCGGTGTTTTCAGCTCTTCCGGAAAGTACTTTAGCACACAGACCAGCGGATTAGGCGCCGCCTGGCCGAGACCGCAGATCGAGGCGTCGCGCATCAGCGCCGACAATTCATCGAGCAGCGCCGCATCCCACGGCCCTTGCGCCATGAGCTCGGCCGCCTTCTCGGTGCCGACCCGGCATGGCGTGCACTGGCCGCAGCTTTCGTCCTCGAAGAATTTCATCAGATTGAGCGCGGCAGCCTTCACATCGTCCTTGTCGGACAGAATCACAACCGCGTGCGACCCGACGAAGCAGCCGTATTTCTCCAAGGTGCCGAAATCGAGCGGCAGGTCGGCCAT
>Ga0335069_10002205_pt1 | contig 30250 bp, 25 predicted proteins | sample Lox_Sample_11_FD_206714 | JGI IMG/M metagenome (GOLD analysis project Ga0335069, IMG submission 206714) | Soil microbial communities from Loxahatchee National Wildlife Refuge, Florida, United States - Lox_Sample_1.1 | ecosystem: Environmental > Terrestrial > Soil > Wetlands | place: USA...
GTGATCGGGACGACGATCTACACGCTTCGCCAGCCCAAGATCTACGAAGGGGCTGTCACGATCATCATCGACCTCCAGCCCCCCAAGGTCCTCGACGCGCAGCAGGTGGGCAACATCGTCGAGAGCGGCGCCGGGGACTCGCCCTACTGGACGTCGCAGGAGTACTACCACACGCAGTACAAGATCATCACCAGCCGAGCCGTCCTTCGCAGAGTCGCGGACCAGCTCCAGCTCGGGTCGAACCTCAAGTTCCTGGGCCTCGAGGGCGTGAGGGACCCGGTCGAACGGGAGCGACTGACAGCGCACTCCGACCCGGTCGCCATGCTCCAAGGCATGGTGTTCGTGGAGCCCGTGAAGGAGTCGAGCATCGTCAGGATTCGCGTCGAGAGCTCCGATCCCGAGATGGCCGCGATGCTCGCCAATGCGGTCGCCGACTCCTACATCGCCGAGAATCTGGCGGTGAAGACCAACACGACCCAGAGCGCTTCGGGGTGGCTGGAGAAGCAGCTCGCCGACCTCGAGGTCAGGCTGGAGCGGAGTGGAAGGGCGCTCTTCGACTTCAAGAAGGAGCACGACATCGTGGCGACGAGTTGGGAGGACCGGCAGAGCATGGTCTCCCAGAGGCTCACGGCCTTCAACGAGGCGCTCACCAAGGCCCGCATCCAGAAGGCCCAGTTGCAGGGACGGAACGAGACCATCGAGGCGCTCGGCAATGTTACGGACAAAGCCGACGACCCGGTCGACGCGCTCTCCCCGATATCTTCAAATCCGGTCATTCAAGCGCTCCGGACGCGCTACCTGGAAATACAGGCCGAGTGCGCCGACGCGCGCCTCCGTTACCTCGAGAATCACCCCAAGCTCGAGGCTTGCCAGACAAAGCAGGAACTCGCCGAGGCGGCGTTGCACCATCAGGTGAGGACGGCGCTCGCTGCCACGCGAAGCGAATATCGAGAGGTCTCGAACACCGAGCAGAGGCTGGCAAAGCTTCTGGCCGAGACCAAGGACGAAGCCTTCAATCTCAATCGATACGAGCGCGAGTACCTGGAATTGAAGCGCACCCACGAGAACAACCAGAGGCTATACGAGGCCTTGCTGAAGCGCCTGTCTGACACCGGAGTGACCGGTATGCTCCAGGTGTCGAACGTGCGAATCCTCGATAGCGCCCTGGTCCAGCCGGCGCCGGTGCGACCCAACCTGAGGAGAAATCTCCTATTCGCACTGGCAGTTGGGCTCCTCGGTGGCGTCGCATTTGCCTACGCCGCCGATACCTTCGACACGAGCATCAAGACGCAAAGCGAGATCGAGGACCGGGTTGGCTTGACATTCCTGGGCATAATTCCCGCTATCGACCGAACCGCGGATGGAGTGTCGGACCTCGTCGTTCACTCCCAGCCTAAATCGCCGGTCGCCGAGTGCCTGCGCGCCATCCGCACGAACCTCGTCTTCATGTCACCGGACAAGCCACTGCGGACGATCCTGGTCACATCCAGTAGCCCGCAGGAGGGTAAGTCGACGGTGGCAGCAGCTCTCGCGGAGGTCATGGCAGACGGCGGGAACAGAGTGTTGCTCCTCGATGCGGACATGCGGCGTCCGCGAATCCATCGGATCTTCGACGTTTCCAACGCCTCCGGGCTCTCTTCGCTGGTCGTGGGCGAAGGGACAATCGACGACACCATCAAGACCACCGTCGTGCCGAACCTCTGGGTGCTGCCATGTGGCCCGGTCCCCCCGAATCCTGCCGAGCTGCTCCATACCGAAGCCTTCGCGACCCTTCTACGCGAGCTCGCGAAGACCTACGATCGCATCATCATCGATTCGCCACCGGTGGGAGTGGTGTCGGACGCTACCGTGATGTCGGCTCAGGTGGACGGGACGGTGGTCGTGATCAGGGCAAAAGTGACGTCCCGCGAAGCAGCCAGGCAGTCGGTTCGGAAGATCAAGGACGTGAACGCAAGAGTCCTGGGTGCCGTTCTCAACGACCTCGACCTCAAAGAGCAGCAATACCACTATTACTATAGGTACGGGTACTACTACGGGGACCGGAAAGACCCGCAACCCTCGGAGGCTGCCTAAGGAGAAGCCGCTCGATGAAGGCCGTTATCCTTTGCGGTGGCCAGGGAACCCGCATCCGAGACGCCAACGAACTGCTGCCGAAGCCGCTTCTGCCCATTGGCGTGAAGCCGGTCGTGTGGCACATCATGAAGGGTTACGCCTCACACGGCGTCCAGGACTTCGTGCTCTGCCTAGGTTACAAGGGCTGGCTCATGAAGGAGTTTTTTCTCAACTACCGGGCAATGACGGCAGACGTCCGAGTTCGTCTCGGGCGCGACGCATCTGTCGAGTTGCTGGGCGGCAGTGCAGAGAACTGGTGTGTCACGTTGGCAGAGACGGGAGATGCGACGCAGACCGGTGGCCGCGTTGCGGCCATTCGCCGTTACGTCGAACAGGACGGCCACTTCGGTGTCACTTATGGCGACGGTGTCGCTGACGTTGACGTCACGAAGCTTGTCGCTTTTCACAAATCGCACGGCAGGGTCGCCACTGTCACGGCCGTACGGCCCCCCGGTCGTTTCGGCGAGATGGTCCTGGCGGGTGCCGTCGTTCGCGAGTTCAATGAAAAGCCACAGGTCGCCGACGGGTTCATCAACGGAGGTTTCTTCGTTTTCGATTCGAGGCGGGTTTGGGACTACCTCGGTAAGGATCCGCAAGCCGTCCTGGAGCGGGAACCTCTTCAGCAACTCGCCGCGGAGGGGGAGTTGATGGCCTACGCGCACACCGGATTCTGGCAGCCGATGGACACGGCGCGTGAGTACGGTTACCTGAACGAACTGTGGCGCTCCGGCAAGGCACCGTGGAAGACCTGGGACGACTAGCGCTCCGGAAGGAGCCGACCGCCGAGACCCTGCGGAGCGCCTACGCGGGCCGGCGGGTCCTCGTGACTGGTCACACAGGCTTCAAGGGGGGCTGGCTTTCGACCTGGCTCGTTTCGCTGGGTGCCGAGGTGACCGGCCTCGCACTTCCTCCCAACACCGTACCTAGCCTGTTCGACGACGCGGGTATTAGCGAAGTCTGCCGGCACTGGGAGGGTGACGTTCGCGATCTGGGGACACTGCGCACCATTCTCCGGGAGACGCGCCCCCATATCGTGTTTCACCTAGCCGCTCAGGCGCTCGTCCGCCGCTCCTACGAGGAGCCCATCGATACGCTCGAGACGAACGTGACCGGCACCGCGAAGCTGCTCGAGGCGATGCGACTCGAAGCGCAGAGGTGCGCTCTAGTCGTGGTTACGAGTGACAAATGCTACGAAAACCGTGAGTGGACGTTTGGGTACCGAGAGAGTGATCGGTTGGGGGGTCACGACGTCTACTCCATGAGCAAGGGGGCAGCGGAGCTCGTCGTCGAGAGCTGGCGGCGGAGCTTCTTTCCGCCCGAAAGGCTTTCCGAACACGGTGTGGCCGTTGCATCTGCTCGGGCAGGCAACGTCATCGGCGGAGGAGACTGGGCGGAGGACCGCATCGTTCCAGATGCGGTGAGGGCGCTCGTCTCAGGGACACCGGTCCCGGTGCGAAACCCCGATGCAATCCGGCCGTGGCAACACGTGTTAGAGCCGCTAGGCGGATATCTGCTCCTCGGGGCGCGACTCCTCGGTCCCGACGCCCCTCGTCATTGCGAGGCGTGGAACTTCGGCCCAGCCCCGGAGAGTGCCCAGCCGGTCTCCGAAGTAGTGAATGCGGTCATTGAGGCGTGGGGCACCGGAAGTTGGAAGACGGCACCGCGCCCCGGCGCTCTACACGAGGCCGGTGTCCTCCGCTTGGCGATCGACAAAGCGTCTACGCGACTCAACTGGCACCCGCGGTGGGGGCTCAGCAAAGCAGTGACAAAGACCATCGAGTGGTACCGGGCACATGAGGACGGGATGCGCGGTAAGGCGCTTCGGGACCTCTGCGTGCGGCAGGTCGCGGCGTACATTGCGAGCGAGCGAGGGTCCTAGATGGCGGGCCGTGGCATCGTCGTCACGGGGGCCGCCGGGTTCGTAGCTGCCGCCGTCGTGCGCCGGCTCGTAGCGCAAGGCCACCGCGTCTTGGCATGGATCCGTCCCACAACTGATACATGGCGCCTTTCGGCGCTTGAGAGCGAGCGAAGGATAGACATTCTTCGGCTCGATCTCCGAGACTTGGCAGCGCCGGCTGGTCGGAAACTGGCCGAAGAGGCCCTTACAGCCTTCGAGGCAGAAATCGTTGTCCACGCGGCTTGGCAGGGGATCGATGGCCCAGCTCGGGACAACCCCGCGCAGCTCGACAACGTGGCCCCATGCCTGAACGTGGTGCATGTGTCGGCCGCTGCAGGAGCGACGCGGCTTCTCGGACTTGGTTCGCAAGCGGAATACGGGAGGCATGATCAGCCGATCTCCGAGGACACTCTCACCAAACCGACAACTCTCTATGGGGCCGCGAAGCTTGCTTGCGGCCATCTCTGCCTCGCGTTGGCCCGCCGTCTCGGCATTTCAGCCGCGTGGGCGCGTCTCTTCTCCGTATATGGACCGGGCGCCGGCGGCGGGACGCTCATCCCAGACCTCGCACGGGCGCTTCGGGAAAAGCGGCCGTTTCCGCTTGGGTCCGGCGACACGCTCTGGGACTATCTATACGAGGACGATGCCGCGGAAGCTCTCTCGCGCCTAGCCCTTGCCGATAGCGCGGTGGGATTCTTCAATGTGGCATCGGGAAGCGCGGTGCCCTTGAGAGAGGTGATGCTGCGTGTGGGAGCTCTGGTTGCTCCTGAGACGAGACTCGAGTTCGGTCGACGGTCCGTGTCAACAGGCGACCTTCCGCGGCTCGAGGCTGATGTGACGCGCCTCGCCCGAGCGACGGGATTTCAGCCAGCGACAAGCCTCGAGACCGGTCTGGTGCGTGCAGTAGAAGCTGCGACGGGAAAGGGACAAGGAAGCGGCCTTGCCTGATTACAAGGTTTCCGACTACGTGGTTCGCTACCTTGCATCGCAAGGTGTGACGCATGTCTTTGAACTGTGCGGGGGGATGCTCGCGCACCTCCTCGACTCATTTTCCCGGCAACGCTCAGTCAGGCTTGTCTCCATGCACCACGAGCAGGGCGCAGGCTTCGCTGCGGACGGGCACGCCCGGATCACAGGCGTACCCGGGGTCGCAATGGCAACGAGCGGCCCTGGGGCGACAAATCTGCTTACCGCCATCGGGAGCTGCTACTTCGATAGCACGCCTGCTGTATTCATAACCGGGCAGGTGAATCGCAACGAGATGAAGGGGACGCGGGCCATCCGGCAGTTGGGGTTCCAGGAAACGGACATCATCTCGATGGCACGGCCGATTACGAAGGCGTCGTTGCAGGTCACCGATCCTGGCTCAGTCGGCTCGACGCTTGACCTCGCTTTCGAGACTGCCCTTAGCGGCAGACCGGGCCCCGTCCTTGTCGACCTACCCATGGACGTTCAGCGCACCGTTGTAGGCCTCCCAGACCCCGCACGCCGGGCCGTCCGCAGTCACGATTCGCGGCGCGTCGCCCCCGCGCATGTCGAGGCAGTTCTAGCGGCCCTTCATGAAGCGGAGCGGCCATTGGTGCTCGTGGGCGGCGGGGTGCGGAGTGGCCGCGCGGCGGAGATCTGCCGGAAGGCCCTGGAGCACCTTGGAGCTCCAGTGGTCCACTCGCTGATGGGGCTCGACGTCCTGGGCCACGAGAACCCGCTCCGTGTGGGCATGATCGGGTCCTACGGGAACCGCTGGGCTAACCAAGCCCTCGGAGAGTCTGAAGTCCTGCTCGTCCTCGGAAGTCGGCTCGACATTCGCCAGACGGGAACCGACACGACAGGATTTGCCCGTCGGACCATCCTCCACGTGGACGTGGACGCAGGGGAGATCAACAACAGGGTGATGGGAACCTATCCGATCGTGGCCGACGTTGGCGATTTCTGTGCCGCCGTGCTCGACGCCCCACCTGCGCGCCGCGATTGGGCGAGGTGGAATAGGCATCTTGATGAACTCCGTGCACGGTGGCCTGATACGAGGGAGTTGAAGGGGCTGCCCGGACTAAACCCCAACATCTTCTTGCGCGCGCTTGGCAAGGCTAGTCGGGCCGCGGCCGCGTTTGTGGTGGACGTGGGGCAGCATCAAATGTGGTCTGGCCAGAGCCTTTGTTTTGACGGGACCCAGCGCTTTCTCACGAGCGGCGGGATGGGCTCGATGGGGTTTGCCCTCCCGGCGGCTGTCGGGGCAGCGCTCGGTCTTGGCGGAAGATCCGTAGTGGTGGTCGCCGGCGATGGTGGCTTTCAAGTGAACATTCAGGAATTGCAGACCGTGGTGCGGAACCGGCTGCCATTGAAGATCGTGGTGATGAACAACAGATCTCACGGAATGGTGCGCCAATTCCAGGAAAGCTACTTCGAAAGTCGCTTCCAATCGACGGTCCTTGGCTACGATGCCCCGGACTTTGCGAAGGTCGCAGCAGCATACGGAATAGCATCGCGACGAATCGAGACAAAAGAGCTCAAGGATGGCGCAGAGCAGGATCGGGTGGTCTCCGAGGCGCTCGCATGGCTTTGGGAGGACCCGTCGGTACCCGCACTCCTCGAGGTGGGAATACCGACTATGGCTAACGCCTACCCCAAGCTTGCCTTTGGAAGGCCCATCACGGAGATGGAGCCAGACTCCAAGCCGCTCGACATGGAAGGGACCTGAATTAGATGACAGAGCGGGAACAACAGCTCACAAAAGAGATCCTGGCAAAGGTTCGAGAGTTAGTCGCCGAGCGCCAGGTTGCCGAGCCGGCCTTCATGCCGGGCGAGTCGTTGGTGCGTTATGCAGGGAGAGTCTACGGAGCCGAGGAGGTCGTCAATCTCGTCGAGAGCTCCCTTGAGTTCTGGCTTACGGCAGGGCGGTGGGCCAAACGGCTCGAGACAGAACTCGCAAGCTGGTACGGCCTTCGAAGCGCCTCCCTTGTGAATTCCGGATCATCGGCGAACCTCGTAGCCTTCGCAGCTCTCACGAGCCACGTGTGGGGCGACCGAAGAGTTAAACCTGGTGATGAGGTCATCACGGTTGCAGCATGCTTCCCTACAACCGTGGCGCCCATCATTCAATATGGTGCTGTACCGGTATTCGTTGATGTTGCGATTCCAACATACAACGTCGATTCATCGATGCTTGAGGCCGCACTATCGCCGCGAACTAAGGCAGTGATGCTCGCCCACACGCTCGGAAACCCCTTCGACCTCGACGCCGTCACTGGCTTTTGCAAGAGACATGGTCTGTGGCTCCTCGAGGACAACTGCGACGCGAGCGGTTCTCTCTATCGTGGAAGGAAGACCGGTACGTTCGGGGACCTCGCTACGCTGAGCTTCTACCCGCCCCATCACATGACGACGGGCGAGGGAGGGGCGGTGCTTACGAAAAGTCCACCGATGACCACGGTCATCGAGAGTTTCCGGGATTGGGGACGAGACTGTTGGTGCCCCTCGGGCAAGGACAACACGTGCAAAAAGCGCTTCGGGTGGCAACTCGGAAGTCTCCCAGTTGGATACGACCACAAGTACACGTACAGCCATATCGGTTACAACCTCAAGATGACTGACATGCAGGCCGCGGTCGGCGTGGCGCAGTTAGCCCGGCTCGATGCATTTGGGAACGCAAGACGCGAGAACTGGGCCTTTTTCCGAAAGGCACTGGCGCCCCTTGAGGAATTCTTCCTTATGCCCGAACCGACTCCTGGAAGCGATCCATCCTGGTTCGGATTCCCACTGACAGTCCGAAAGGGCGCACCATTTACCCGCGATCAGGTTGTTGCTGCGCTCGAGAGGAAGAAGATACAAACGCGCATGCTCTTCGCCGGAAACATAGTACGCCAACCCGCCCTAGACCGTATCGCTGAGCAAGCAGTTGCGAATGGACGGCCACTTCCATTCCGCGTTGCTACGGATCTTTCCACTACAGACGACATAATGAACCGCACCTTTTGGCTCGGAGTGTATCCGGGTTTGTCTGCTATTCAACGAGAATATGCTGCAGAGACACTCACAACAATTGTACACGGTTAGTTACCGCGAGCGTCCCCGCCCCATCGCCAGACGACAAAGGGGCTCCAACTCGATCGAGTTCTTCCAGGGCGCTACTGAATCCTCGAAAGGGGGACCAACTCCTTTTCCAGCAGTGGGCCGCGCTTCTTCAGCTTCCTGCTCAATCGGTAGGTATCCCGCCGGACTGGCTGGCGCTTAGTTAGTTGGCGCCCTATGTCCCGGTACCCCTGCCAGATCCCCCGCAGCATGGGAGTCAGACGTCCTTGCCAGAGACCGAACCAGACCCCTTTCATGGTTGTTCCCAGTAGGTGTAAGGGCAGATCGACAAGCGGAACATTGTACCAAGCAAACAGTACATCGTTCCGGCGTCCGAAGACGTCCATCCGTTCAACATTCCGATTGGGCGACTCAAAATGATAAATGGGATCTGCCTTGACTAAACCTACGAAGTATCCCGCGTCGAGCAAACGAATGCAGAAGTCGGACTCCTCACCTTGGTGAAAGAGAAACCCTCTGTATCCACCCAAGCGAAGAAAGAGGTCTCGCCTTACCGCGTGTGCGGTACCAACGTAACTGTTCACTACGTATTGACCGATGCAAGACGGTGGCGCCTGTTTTATAGTGTAACCACGACGTATGTCTACGTAAGGAATTGCGACCGCACCAATATGTGGATTTCGAAACGCCTTTAATGCCGCTTCAATTGTTGTAGCGGTAGAGAATGCGGCATCGTCGTCTATGGAAACGATAATCGGAGCACTAGCCAACAATGCTCCACGGTTCCTCTGCACAACATACCCTAACGACCGATCCGAACGCTCAATTCTAACTGCAGGGAACTCACGCCTGACCATGTCCCAGGTCCCGTCAGATGAACCGTCGTCAAGGACCAACACCTCTATCGGTGCAGTCTGGCCAAGCGCCGACGAGATCGCGACCTTGAGGTCAGCTTGCCGATCCTTGGTAGTTATCACCACCGTAGCCACAAACTGCATCTATTCGCCTCCGCGGCGAGCAATAAAAATTACTTCGCGATTTGCCCCGTCGAGTCGGTAATAGACCTCGAAACCGGCGCCGAGCTGCGTAAGCAACTGCTCGGAATTGTACGGAGCATGAACTTCAACGACCAAAGTGCGAATTCGACTAATCCAGGCTTCGCAATTCGCGAAAAGCTCTGCTTCGGCCCCTTCGATGTCGCATTTTAAAAGATCAATACTCGCATTGGGGCTTAACTGATTCAGCAAGTAAGGCATGGTAACAGTTTCGACTTGTGTGCCTCGGCCAGCGTCCTGCATTCGGTAGGCCCACTGCAAACCATCCCTGGTCAAATATACGGTCCGGAAGGAAGCGGCGGCACAGGCTCGCACGAAAGTAATAGGCCCCGAAGCGTGCCTGACGAACGCGTTACGCCGGCACAATTCGAAATTGGCCATATCAGGTTCTACGGCAAGAATCTGACACGTTGGAAATAGCTCACGCCAAAAGCGGACCGAAAGTCCGATATTGGCACCGAGATCAATTATGGTGTCTGCAGATTTGAGGCGCGCCTGAACGTGTGCATATTCCTTTCGAAAAAATATCTCCTCTAATACATACCAATCAGAACTACCTAGCCTAACATAGAGCGGCTCGCCCCGATCAGCCAAGCCGACCCGGCAAACGGAGCCGCGAGCCGGTAACGGCAGCTCTGGGAAGCGAAGAAGTGCCCGGTTGTAGAGACTAAGTAGCCAAGAACGCAATGTTGCGTAGCGAGCGCGATCCGCCCAGCGTGTTAAGACTAAATGAGCAAGCCCTAATGACACTCTCGTCCTCGGCCTCTGCGGCTCGAGAGGGAACAGGATAACCCACAAGTATGAAGGTCGTGGCTCATTTGGTTCGATGCAAACTGCGGCGGGAGTGTGAATAATGGCGGCGCCGGTTCCACGCCTTCCAAGGCCGAAGAAATTGACTCGTGATAGAGAGTCCGAAAAGGCCTTCAGCGAGAATCACCGCGCCCTGCTTAGAGGCGCGTCGCCACTTGTTGTGAGCCCTGGCTAAATCCCTAAGAATGGAAAAGTGATCGCGATAGCCAGAATTGTGAACAAATCTCGCTAAGGACATTATCTGGTCAGTTTGCCATGAAGACACGATGCGTTCGCAAAGCCTAAGCCAGTCATTATTGGTGAACTGAGCGCACAATCGGCGGACGGCGTTGGTCTTCCCTATGATACCTCGTCCGTCGAAAGCTACGAGCGCCCCCTCTTGTCCTGGATGGTGGCGGCGCTCAATTAAGTCGAAAGGGTAGGTGCACAACCTCCGACCATGGAGAGCAGACTGAAAGAGCACTTCCCAGTCGCAACACACGTTGTCAGTGTGAAACGGGAATTGAACGAGAAGGTCTCTGCGAAACAGTGTGGAGGACATCGAGATGCCGTTCAATAGTTTAAGACAATTGTCGAACACCTCTCCCTTCAGAAGCCATCCCATGTAATCGGGAAGCGCCACGTCGCAGGCTTCGTGCTTACGGAGAAAATCTACGACCAACCGCATCCCGCCATCCCGTAAGAGGTCGTCGTCGTGAAGAAAGAGAATCCACTGGCCGAATGCGGCCCGCACACAGGCATTGTGGTTAGCTACTGACCCAATATTACTGACTTGGCGTAGGAGTCGGACACGGCCGCCGCCGAAATTCGAAACCCAATCCCCTGAGCCGTCGGTGCTAGCATTGTCAGAAACGACGATTTCACAATCAGAGCAGTCCTGATCCATAGCGCTGCGAAGAGCCTCTTTAAGCATTGCGATGCGATTCCGGGTCGGGATGCAAACAGAAATTAGCATGTATTCCTGGCGCGAAAGGCGGCGGCAGTGCGCCACACTTGAAGAGAATAGAGCCCGATTGCGCAGTCTACAACCATCGCAGCTGAGCCGGCTAGCGGGATCGCCAGCACCCCTAAGCTCCCGACGAGGGACAGAGATCCGCAGAGAAAGAGTGCCGCTGAGGTCAATGAGGTCAGGGCGCGAAGACGAAAGAAGCCGAGGCCATAGGCGAGCATCCAGGCAACAGCCGAGAGCATCCAAAGGATGAAATAGCAGGCTAGAGCGAAGAGAACGCCGAAGCTTGGCACCGCCGGCTGCCCGGCCCAAAGCCTGATGGCGGGTCGCCCGAATGCGATGATTGCGATCGACAAGGGAATGGTCACTCCCATAGATCGAACTAGGCTTGACCGAAATGCCTGACCGATCCATACGCGGTCATCGCGCACAGCGGCCTCGGCGTAAAATGGCCACAACGGGCCCAAGAGAGTATTGGAAAGCGTCTGCACCACCATAAAGAGAGAATACGGAACTGAATATTGTGGTACCGCTGAAGGCCCGAAGTGACTGGCGACGACCAAGTTGCTGCTATATTGAATTGCTAGGTCGCCGCACTGTCCCAGCAAAACGAAGGCGCTTGTCGCAGCAACCGCGCGGACGCTCGATGCGCTCAAAGCCGAGACTGAGGGTCGAATGTCCCGTTGACGCCTGCCGAAGAACTCGCACGATAGGCCAATATTCGCAAGAAGGGGAGGAAGCGAAACGGCGGCGACGAGTGCCAAGAGACTATGGAATCGCCCTATTACGATGACCGCCAGTGTTAGGAGAGTCGTACCCTGGGCCACCGTCATGGCTAGAGATGCGAGATAGGCGTGTTGGAAGGCGTTTGTGACGGACACTATTACGTTGACGGGTAGCGAGAGTGCGAACACAAAGGTAAGAAAAATAAAAAGAACGCGAGAATCCTCTGCAAGAACTGTGTTCTGTGCCACGCCAAGCACGCGATAGAGGAGAGGCTCTTTCTGAAGAACGCAGGATAGGCACACAACGAGCGAGCCGAGCAGTCCAAATAGAGCATATCCAGTCGAAATGTGCCGTCGGGCTTCAGCGCGGTTGTCTTTGCCTAGCGCAGTTGAAACAGCATTGATGATGCCTGACGAGAGGCCAAGATCCGAAACCCCGAGCCAGGCGACAAGAGAGCCGATACTGACCCACAATCCGTAACGTTCAGCGCCGAGGACCCTGATTGCAACGGCTACGACGGCCATTCGCGACAGCACGCCAAACGCTCTGCTTACAAGGCCAGCACGAACGGCAAGCAATATCCTGCCGTCGCGTAACCGTCGCCGATTCTCATCCGTCGAATCGGTTATGATTCCCTGTGCCACCATTCGTGTGGGACCCGTTGTTCGCAGTTGGCACGAAAGAAGGCGCAAAAGCTTGAATGCAGTATAGCATTCAACTGGCGACGCGGCCCCTCACCAGAGCGGGGTCAGACAAGGAGCCCTGGCCGTAGCCAACCGTTGAAGTGCTTGTCCGCTGGCGCGAGACCAAGCTAGCGAAAAGACAATGAAACGTTGGAACCGAAGGGATCGCCATTCGGCAGAAAGCCACCGGGGTTCGCGAGGCCATGACAATATCCAGAGACGCAGAGTCGGCATTGTCGATCAAAGGCGGTGGACCCCTGCTGACAATCGCGATCCCGACTTTCGATCGTAACGAAATCTTGTCGCGTACGGTAGCACAATTGCTGCCGCAATTGAGGGCAGACTGCGTCGTCGTAGTAATCGATAATGGCTCGCAAACGGCAGTCGACCAAACACTTGACCCATTATTAGCCCAGTATCCAGACGCTAACGTAAGGATCATCAGAAATCCAGTCAACATTGGCGCCAATGCAAACATACTGCGCTGTTTTGAGGTGTGCGAGACCCCGTGGTTGTGGATATTAGGGGATGACGATGAGGTGTGCGATAACGCCGTTAGTGTCGTCGTACAAAAACTGACCGAGCACCCGAACTGCCTATTTATAAATTTTTCGGCGGGGTTATCGAGTCGCGCCGAAGACTTTGAAACAAGGGGCTTGGCAGAATTCGCGGTAGGCATCGATGACTACCCTACGGTACTCTTTATTTCCACGGGCGTGTATGATTGTTGGTCCCTGCGAGGCAATCTGCGCTACGGGTACCAACTCGCGTATTCGTGCAGCCCTCATTTGGCGGTCTTAATGCAGAGTATCGGGAAAGAGGGGGCATGCTTGTTTGCGAAGGAACGTACCGTGGCCAAGGTGGCACTAGCGGAGGAGAGTAGGCGATGGAGTCCGATCGCTTATTACATGGGTTGCATGTCAATTCTCGACCTTCCAGCGATCGACGACTCAACGCGGTCCATTGTAGCAAATAGAGTGAGGAACCTAGTCCCCGGTATCCACTACGTGAGCAGGTACTTGGTGGAGTGCGCCAAGAACCCGACTCGGCAAAAGCTGGCGCGCTATCAGTACGAACAGATTTGTGCGAGAACGTACTTCGGGCCATCGCTGGTCGAGCGTGGATATATGTTGTTTTACAGCCTCTGTTTGAGAGCGCCAAGCATTGGGGATCGAATCATTCGCGCCATACGTTGGATGCTCGGAAAGCGCAGCCGGCTGACATTGCACGACACGTTAGATCTCCGCATATAGACAATAATGAGTGGAAGTGTTCAGGAGGGTGGCCGGTGGAAGTTGATGTGCTTGAAGTCAGGCTCACGTTGACGGAGGTTCAAGAACCGGACCCAGGAAGTTATCCGAGCGCGGCGATGGAAGCGCAAGAGAGCGAACCCATGGCAAGGGCAACAATCGAACGCAACGGTAGCAGCCCGCGCGGCGTCTATTCGGTTGCAAGGCGGGCGGTTAAAGTCCCGAGAGGGGAATTACCGGAGCGAGTCTCGAGTCCCAGCACAAGTCTGCGTCCGCTAAAGATTCCGTCTTGTCTCGTTCTCGGCCGACCGTCCAGTGTAGGCGGGGTAATAGTGCGCGGCTTCAGGCCTGCGAACGGCGAGGTGCGCTAGTGTTTAGCGATGTAAATGGCGCCGATTCAGTAGTCTTTTGGGCAACCCTCGCTCTTACATGTGCGCTGTGCCTAGCGACGCTGTGGCGTGCTGTTCAAATGCCTGAGAGACTAACGGAAGCGCCCTTGTTTATCGGTGCCATGTGGCTGTACTTCTACGGGTTCATGGCCGTGGGTGTAGCTTTACATCTCGCGTCATACATTCCCAACTGGGCTCTTGAACTTGGTCAGGCGCTTGCGCTGGCGTGTCTTGTGGCAACGTTGGTGGGCTGGCGTTCAGGCAGAAAGCGCGGACAGCCCGTTGGGCGAAGCAGTCTCATACCGCGGTATGACGTTCGGCGAATGTGGTGGATCGGAATCGGCCTAATCATCGTTGGTGGGATCAGCCACTGGCTATTTCTAGGCGAGGGCGAAGTGGATTGGGAGGGCACGAGCGCGTACTGGTACATGCTCTTCCACGTAATTTATCCAGGTGTGGCGCTCTGCATGACTGCCTGGGCCTCGGAGGCCCGATATAGAAAGCTTGCTTACGCCCTTCCATTGGCGGCAACAGGGGTATTAGCCCTGTATCCAAACCTAGTCGGAGCGCGGCGCGGGCCAGTGTTCCCTGCCGTTATCGTGCTGGTGCTTGTGCCGCCCTTGGTGGCGCGCACTATTCCCAAACGTTCGAGGATCGTGGGCGGGATTGTAGTCGCGGGCTGTGTAATGCTCCTATTTCTTGCCGTGCGCCCCTGGCTGTATGAAGGGGGGCGAGTCTTCCGAGGTGAGGACGTGGCAGCTAGGTGGAGCGGCGCCTTGGGCAGAGTAACTGCGGAGGAGATCTTTGTAAATAGAGTTCTGCAGGAAGGTGACAACGAATTCCTTTATCACTGCGGAATGGTAGGGACCATCGCGGAGCGCGAGAGTTATCAGTATGGCACGGGGTATTTGTCGCTATTCACGCACTGGATCCCGCGGCAATGGTGGAGTGGCAAGCCAGCGCTAGGGCAGGGCATATTCCCGGACGCAGCTAGCCAGATACCATTCGTCATGGGGTGGTCGCTCAGCGGCGGCGCGTCCGCGGGGGGGGTGGCCGAAGTATTTAATCAATTTGGCTTTGCGTCTCCCTTGTTGTGGTTCGCATTTGGATATGCCATGGCGGCGCTGTATAGGCGCACCAAGGGGGGAGACGTGCGCTGGGGACTAGCGTATGTCGGAGTTCTGTGCGCCTCCCATTGGTTAGTAAGCCAAGGAGTGGCTGCGGCGTTTGTGCCTGCTTGTATCTATGTTGTCGTTCCATTGATTGCGCTGCGTATAGCCCGAGCACAGCCGCAGAGAGTACCTCGCAAGACATGATGTTCGAGACGGTGCGCGTCTGCCCGTATGGCTAGGAAGCGACTTGGTGTAACACTATATGGACCAGTAGGCGGCGGCCGAGTATCGGGGCTAATTCGATACCAGGACCGTTTGCGATCCCTGCTGGAACGCAGGGGGACCGAAGTAGTACCAATTGTCTTCTCCGGAAGGCACAATCACAATGAAGGGGGAGTTCCCTTTATTGGAAACGAGCGACGATTCTTCATGCCCCCGGAGGCTCAAGCCGAGGGTCTGGAGTACCCGAAATCAAGTACTCGGGTTACGGAGACATGTTTGTCGTTGTTTCGGCGGGAACGCCTCGACGCGCTGCATATAGTTGAGTGGATGCCGGTTGGAATGGCACTTTGGGATGCGGCCTTACGCTGGGGCGGTCCAACAGCATTCACGCCTACTGAGTACGGGGCAATCTGCCAGTACGGGTTCCTGCTCAACAACTGCGGAACCTCCTGTGCCGGGCCTGAGAATGGAACCAAGTGTAGCCAATGTACGCACAGTCTAGAACCGTATCCGCCGCCTCGCAGCTTCTTCGAGCCCTGGTATTCGAAAAGACATCGGCTATTCCACGGAGCCACCCAAATACTACCCGACCCAATACGGCGCCGCGCGCTTTGGGTACTGAGTGAGCGTTTCCAAGCAGGGCATGTGGCGATCAGCGCAACGGAGGGCAGTGCGCGCCTAGCGGCCGCGCGGCGCTTTTTGACAACCGTTGGTACGGTCGCTTACCAATCGCCGCAGCAGCATCGGGTGTTTGAGCGCACAACGGGAGTGAAACTGTGCGCCCCCCTCCCTTTGGTAATGCCCCTTTCACTTGAGAATGCCCTTGAAAAGAATTTAACCAGCACTCATCCTGTCGTCTTTCTATTTGCAGCCCGGCCCAACTTCGATCGCGGCCTGTGGTTGCTACTCGACGCATGGAAGAGGTGGAAACCAACGAAGGCGGCTGCTCGGCTTCTTCTGCACACGCATGACGACGGTTCGCGCATCGCAAGGAGTGTCAGGGAACTGCAGGATCAGGGGTGTGACGTTCGCCTTGCCTTCGGGCCTCTTGATGAGCAGAGCCTACGCGAGATCCATCGCTCGGTGCACTTCGTTGTCAATCCCGCGGTATGGGAAGAACCGGGTAGCAGCACGGTTATAGAAGGGCTGTTCTTTGGAACGCCCGCGATCGTGCCCAGCCAAACTGGGAGCGCGGACTTCGTCAAGCCGGGGGCCAATGGATACCATTACCAATTCCGCGACGTGGACGATCTTCTTGAAAAACTCCGGACCGCGGTGGAAGAAGTGGGCGGGTGGCGGCACCTTCACGAGGGTGCACTACAAAGCGCGCGACATTACCGGCGCCTTTCGGACCTACACGTCGAGATGCTGTACGAACGCCTCTTCAACCGGCACTGACCGCTTGACTTAAGTCGATTCAAGTCGATTCGTGGACTTTCCGATACTCTCAGCACAGGAGTTGCTGTTTGCGAGTTGTTTGGCCGAAGTTCCGTTGTGGCCAATGGCCTCAAGTTCGACCTTAACTACAATGAGAGGCCCTTGCGGCGCGATGGCGGACTATCGCTGCAGGGGCGAGCAGTAGCGGAGTAAGCTCGGGCTTCTATCGGTCGGCGGATTGGGCTTAGCGTGCAGGTGGGTATTTCTTCGTGAGGCGGCCGCGGACTAGAAAACCGGGAGATTAGGACGACCGGCGTGCGTGTGCCAAGGTGTTTAAAGGGAGCCCTGATGGCTGAAACGGCGCGCGCGAGAGGACAATCAAAAGATGCCGCTCATAGTCGCGCATCCTGACACGCAGCATAGTGGCCAGGCGGCGGCAGCACTTAAGAGGGCAGGGATGCTTCGGTTGTTTCTTACGAGCTTAAGCCTGCGGCGTCCCATGTTGGTTGGACCGGCCCTTCGTGTAATTGCCCCCGGTCTGCATGCGCGCCTCGCGCAACACCGTTCGCACGTAGAGTTCAACCGAGACGAATTGCGGGTTTTCCCATCACACGCCGTAGCGATACGACTAGGTCAGAGGGCATGGCTCGAGAGTCAACGACGGTTTGGTCGGTGGGCAGGGGAACTCGGGGTGCGGGAACGCTGCGGCGTAATGGCGTTTAACACCAACGCCGTCGAGACATTCCGAGTTCTGAAGGGGGCTGGCCTTCCGTGTATTTTAGATCAGACCATTGCCTCGCGCCGTTGGAGCGACAAAGCTGGTCAAGCGGAATGCGACTCCTTCCCAGAATGGGGTGACAGATGGGCGGCGCCGCCGTGGCGAGCGAGCTTAGAAGACGAAGAGCTTGCAATGGCTGACCTTATCCTCTGCGGTTCGAGGTTCTGTGCAGACACGGTAAAGGAGGAGGGAGTTTCAGAAGGCAAACTGGCGGTCGTAGAGTACGGCGCGGAGACCACCCAGTTCGTTCCCAATTTGAGACCGAGGCCAGACGACGGTCAAGTTCGTCTCCTGTTTGTGGGGACGCTTTCATTGCGCAAGGGCCTTCACTACCTTCTCGGGGCGGCCAGGCGTCTTATGCACATGGGAGTAACGGTCACCGCCGTGGGCGCGCGTCGCGTTCGCAGCGAAGCGCTGGGAAGGTACGCGGGCATTCTTATGCCGATCGGATTCCGCCTCCACGAGCAAATGCCAGCCGTCTATCGCGAGCACGACATCTACGTATTCCCAAGCCTCGTCGAGGGGTCGAGCCTGTCGATCTACGAGGCGCTAGCGAGCGGGTTGCCGGTCATTACCACTCCGAATGCGGGAAGCATCGTGCGTGATGGCGTAGAAGGCCTCATCGTTCCCCCACGGAACCTCGACGCATTGACTTCTGCCATCGAGCGTCTGGCAGCGGACCGGGATCTACGTATCACGATGGGGCGCGCGGCCCGAGAGCGCGCTCTGAGCTACGGCGACTGGAGCCATTACGGAGAACGTCTGGCGAGAACGCTGAGGCCTTTTGCCTGATGCGACGTGGTATCTTTCTTCGACTCGAGAATGGCCGTATCATCCTATTACTGGGTCTTCCGCTTTGGTGGCCGCGACGTCCTGGCCGCCCCCTGCGAAAGCGCCGGGATCCGGGCTGCCGCAGTGCGTTCCATTCCCGCGGCGACGGTTCGATCGCGCCTTTACCGTTCGATGGTTCGGAGCGCGGTCGGATTAGGCGCGGACCGGTTCTTTGCGCGCCGTCACTTCAATCCGGTGCCGCGATTCGTCGGCTTTGACTGGGCAGCCTTCGACATTCTCTTGAGGGAGGTGGTCGGCCGCGATGCGTTCCAAACGGCCGTGATCCAGCCCCCGCAGGGAGGCAGGAACCGGTTTTACGTGCATTTGTTCTCGGGCGACGGTTACCGCTTCGCCTTTGCCAAGGTATCGATGGACGGGCAAAACGATGCCCAACTCCGGGCCGAGGGCGAAGCACTTTCGACGGGAGAGATCGGAAACACTTTCCGGCGCCCGAGAGTCCTTGCGGTGAAGACCCACCAATCCCGTCAGGTCCTGCTTTTGGAGTCCCTTCCGATGCGCTCCTGGCCCGCCGGTCCCGTCTGGACTAAGGCCGTAGCCCGGGTCCGGCAGGAGATCGCTGGCGAACCGAGGGCGCTCGGTGCGATTCAAGAGTGCTCCTGGTGGCCCGAGTTCGTGGCCTGCCATCAACAGTTTGGGCCGCTCGCTGAGGCCGTGGAACGCGACGGGGCCATCGACATGACGGTCTGCCGCGCCCACGGCGATTTCGTGAACTGGAATTTCCACGAAGATAGCGACATTTTGTGGCTCTTTGATTGGGAATGCTACGCTCCGGACGCGCCGGTGTTGACAGATGAGGTGAGGTTCCTCCTCGGCCTCCACACGCGAATGGCGATCAAGAACCCGGGCGCCCTGGCGAGGCATCTCTACGAGCGCTACCGATGCGAGGACCCGCATCATCGGCGGGACCTCTTTCGCGCCTTGGCATTTCTCCACGCAAGAGATACGACGACCGCTACGGCCGTGGCGATTGCCTGGCCCGGCAGTTGCGGTCATCCATGACCGGCTCATATCGAGACCTGTTCACCGCAGAAGGTGCCGCGACGGCCTATGAGGAGGGCCAGTACGAGGCTGGCTCATACTGGGAGATCCTGTGGGAACTGGAGAAGCCAATACTCGACGATATCCTTGAGGAACTACGGCGACATAGACAGTCCGTCTGCTACCTCGATTTCGCCTGTGGCTCGGGTCGCATTCTCTCGTACGTCGAGGAGCGGTGTGACAAAGCCACCGGAGTGGACGTCTCCTCGGAAATGCTAAAGCGGGCAAGCACCCGGGTAAGGAAGGCTACCCTTGTACAGCGCGACATCACCGTCGATGGAGCTTCGGTCGAAGGCCGCTACGATCTCATCACCGCGTTTCGCTTCCTACTCAACGCAGAGCCGGAATTGCGGGTCGCGGGTCTCTGCGCCCTCGCCGCGCGCCTGCGCGACGGGGATAGCCGGCTGGTGGTGAGCGTCCACGGCAATCCGCTAAGCTACAAGGCGCTTGTCGGTCCTTACCGTCGCGTTCGCGCCCTCATCAAGGGCTACCCGGCCGAAAGCCTCCTGTCCGTCGCCCAAACGCGTCACCTTCTTGCCGGAGCCGGACTGGAAGTGGTTTCGGTGCACGGCATGGGGCTCTTTCCTGCCAGGATGTGGAGCGCTCTGCCGCGGCGGATCGCCCTTGCTGTGGAGGGTAGCTTGATGCATGTGCCGTTGATCCCCCGATTTGGTGTGAACCAGGTATTGGTATGCCGGAGGTCGGGCGAAGGGTGATCGACAAGGGGGCGAGACGCACGGCCATCATTGTGGCCCGCTTGGGTCCTTACCATGTGGCGCGACTCGCTGCTGCAGGAGCGGCGCTTGGCCGCGAGTCGTGCACGGCAATTGAGGTGGCAGCGAGAAGCCGGGAATACGCGTGGGATCCAGTCGAAGCAGAAGGCTTCCGCCGCCGAACGCTCATCCAAGGTCGCGACTACGAAGATGTACCCCCCTGGGAGCGCACGCGGGCGATGCGCGAAGGCCTCGACGAAGAGCGGCCCGATGTGGTTGGCGTCAGCGGGTGGGGCTTTCCCGAGGCTCGCGCTGCCGTGCGCTGGTGCCGGCAAAACGGCCGCGTGGCGATACTCATGTCGGAGAGCCAGGAGCGTGACAAGGAGCGGCGTTGGCTCACGGAGGCGCTCAAGCGGCAAATTATCAGGGAGTTCGATTCGGCGCTGGTCGGCGGTGATCGCCACGTGGACTACCTCGTGCGGTTGGGCATGGAACGTTCCCGGATCGTCACTGGCTACGATGTCATCGACAACGATTACTTCGCGCGTGAGTCCGACGCGGTGCGCGAGGATGCCGCCGGCCGGCGCTCGGCGCTCGCGCTACCCCGCGATTACTTTCTCTCCTCGGCTCGCTTCGTGCCAAAGAAGAACCTGCCGACGCTCTTGGAAGCCTATGCACTCTACCAGCAGCAGATGGCAGGGGCGGCCTGGGACCTCGTCTTGCTCGGCGACGGGCCACTCATGCCGCAGATCCTCGAACTTCGGTCCCGGCTCGGCCTCGAGAAGTCCGTTTTCTTGCCCGGATTCAAGCAGTACCAGGAATTGCCGACGTTCTATGGGCTCGCGCGTGCCTTCGTCCTCCCGAGCACCTCGGAGCAGTGGGGGCTCGTAGTGAACGAGGCCATGGCTGCTGGTTTGCCCGTCCTGGTATCACAGGTCTGCGGTTCCGCCGAGCTCGTGCACGAGGGGGAGAACGGCTATCGGTTCGACCCGACGAATCCCGTCCAGTTGGCGGGGCTGATGGAGACGCTGACGCGGGACGAGCACCGGCTTCGGGTGATGGGTCTCGCTTCTCAGCGAATCGTACAGGGCCGGGGCCCGCTCACGTTTGGCGAAGGGCTGCTGAAGGCGATCGAGATCGGGGAAGCGTACCTCGCTGCGCGGGGCCCCCGGCCCCTGCCCAACCCCGCGCTGTGGATCTGATGCGCGTCGCCCATGTTTCGTGGCTGCTTTCTCGGGCCGGCGGAGGAATACCGCCGGTCGCCTTCTCCCTCGCAGCGGCAGAGCGCCTTCAGGGGCTCGACGCGCGGGTACTGGGGGTGAGAGACCCCACGGCGCCTCCGCTTCCGGCGCCCAGCGTACCGCGCGCAGTGTTCCCCTCGATCGGACCCGTGGCACTGGGCTACGCTCCGGCCCTGGCCGCGGCCATACGCGACGATCCCCCCGATGTGCTCCACTTGCACGGCCTCTTCACCTGGTCTTCGCGTATCACTCGCGGCTGGGGTCGCCGTTCGGAGGGGCCCGTCGTCGTGAGTCCGCACGGGATGCTCGAGCCGTGGGCGCTAGCGAACTCAGCCTGGAAGAAGAGGCTGTTCTGGCACCTTGTAGAACGCGATAACCTTCGCGGTGCCTCGTGCCTTCACGGGCTCTGCCTTCCGGAAGCGCGGAACTTCCGCAGTCTGGGACTGCGGAATCCGATCGCCATCATTCCGAACGGCGTGGATCTTCTCGAGATGCCTTCACCCCTTCCGCGTGCCGCATTCGATGCGCTGTTCCCGGTGGCGGCGGGTAGACGCTCATTGCTCTTCCTCGGCCGGATACATCCCAAGAAGGGCCTGCTTCACCTTCTCGATGCCTGGGCCACCGTCAAGGCCGAGGGCCGACTCGGGCCCGATGGGTGGCTCCTTGTGGTCGCCGGCCCCGATCAGCTCGGACACGCTTCCGAGGTCCAGGCACGAACCCGCGCTCACGGCTTGGAGCAGGACGTGATCTTCACGGGTCAGCTGCATGGGGAGGCCAAATGGGCGGCACTCTCGGCGGCTGAGGGTTTCATCCTTCCTTCGTTCAGCGAGGGCTTCTCCGTGGCGGTGCTCGAGGCCATGGCATTTCGCATCCCCGTTCTCCTCACGCGCCAATGCAACCTGGACGTCGAGGCACTGGGCGCCGGCCTCCTTTGCGAACCGGATGCGTCCTCGGTAGCGAAGCAGCTCCGGTCGTTCCTGGCCCTCGAGGAGAAAGGGCGTCGTATGTTGGGCGAGAAGGGACGCCGCGCAGTGGAGGAGCGGTATAACTGGCAGGCGATCGCGCGCGACATGGGCAACGTGTACGCTTGGCTCCTCGGCGCGGGACAGCGCCCGTCGTGCGTGGAGGTGAGCGCTTGACCGAGCGCGGAACGGTAAGACTCGCAGACTTCGAAAACGCGTGGTACGACCCGGGCCAGCCGGTCCTCGTTCGCCTGATCTGGCTTGCCGTTAACCGCGTCTTCTTCCTCTCGTGGCTTCCGTGGCCGTACAGCGTCAAGCGAGGCGCCTTGCGCCTCTTCGGCGCAAGGATCGGCAAGGGGGTCGTCATCAAGAATCGGGTGAACATCAAATACCCCTGGAATCTCAGCGTTGGCGACCACGCCTGGATCGGCGAAGCGGCGTGGATCGATTCGCTCGCCAAGGTGACCATCGGCGCCAACGCCTGCCTCTCGCAAGGGTGCACCATCGAGACGGGTAACCACGACTGGTCAAGTCCGTCGTTCGACCTGCGCGTCGAGGCTGTCGTTGTCGAGGACGGCGCCTGGGCGGCGGTGAATTCGCTCCTCCTTCCCGGGGCGCGTCTTGCGAGCCATGCAGTCCTCGGAGCGGGGAGCGTGCTCTCGGGCAACACCGAGGCATACGGTATCTACCTAGGTGTTCCCGCGACGAAGGTGAAGGAGCGAGTCATCCGGACCGCTCCATGAAGGTTCTGCTCCTCAACCAGTTCTTTCATCCCGACGTCGCTCCGACCGGCCAGATGGCAACGGAGCTCGGGGAGGACCTCGTCCGGGCTGGAGTCGATGTGACGGCCGTGGTGAGTCGCGGAACCTACCTGGGCGGAGTCCGCCTTCCTCGCCGGGAAGAGCACGCAGGGATAGCCATCCGGCGCATCCCAGGGACGGCCTTCGGCAAGAGAAGCCTCCTCCATCGAGGGCTCGACTACGCTTCTTTCTATGCTTCCGCCGCAACGGCCCTCGCGCGGCTCCCTCGCCACGACGTCGTGATCGCCATGAGCACGCCACCCCTCATCGCCGCTGCCGGCCTCGCCGCGAAGGCGCGCAGGGGGAGCCGCCTCGTCTACTGGGTCCAGGATCTGTATCCCGCGGTTGCTGTCGCCTTTGGCGCACTCCGGGAGGGTTCACCGGTCGAGCGAGCGATGAGGGAGGTCTCGCGACAGGTCATGCGTCACGCCGACCAAGTGGTCGTCCTCGGGCAGTCCATGGCGGAACGCGTCGCCGATGCCGGAGCGGATCCCGGGAGGGTGCGCATCATAGAAAACTGGGCGGACGGCGGAAAGTTGTGCCCCGTCGCCCACGAGGAGAACGCCCTCCGCGCCGAGGCGGCGGGCGACGCCGCGTTCGTCGTCATGTACTCCGGGAACATCGGGCGCGCCCACGACGTCGAGACGATTGCCAGGGCCGCCAGGCTCCTTCGCGATCACAGGGAAATCCGCTTCGTGTTCCAGGGCGACGGGGCGAAGCGCACCGAGTTCGAGGCTGCGACGCGAGGTCTCGAGAACGTCCGGTTCGCGCCCTACCAGCCCGCGGACCGTCTCGCCGAGGCGCTGTCCGCCGCGGATGCCCACCTCGTCACCCTGGCGCCCGCCGTGGCGGGAATGCTCGAGCCCTCGAAACTCTACAGCGTCATGGCAGTGGGCCGGCCAGCGCTCTACGTCGGACCGCTGCACGCGGAGGCGGCCAGGACCGTCGAGCGCGAGAGATGCGGGTTCGCGTTCCGAAACGGGGACGCGTCCGGTCTTGCGGAGGCGATCGTCGGTCTCTCATCAGATCCCGCCCGGTCCGCCGACCTGGGGCGGCTCGCTCGCGAGGTGTTCGTGGCTCGCTACGACCGCCAGATTCGGACAGCCCAGTTCGCACGGATGCTTCGCGAACTCCCCTGAAAGGGTGTCGCGACCCGCGGAACGCACTGCCCGGAGCGCTCGATGTATGTAGCTGTGCGGTTGAGATCAACCGAGCGTCTGACATAATCCGCCAGCCGTCTCGGGGGAGGGGCAAAAGGGATGCGGGCGTAGATGCGGACCATCTTCGTCACCTTCACCCTGGCGCTCATCGCGGCCCTCGCGGCAACTCCGCTCGTTCGAGCGATGGCGACTCGCCTGGGCGCCATCGACCACGCGCTCAACTCACGAAAGATCCACGGGCGCCCGGTCCCGCGGATGGGCGGGCTGGCGGTGGTTCTCGCCTTCTACGCGCCCCTCGCGGGGCTCTTCTTCTGGGACACCGGCGTCGGCCGGCTCTTCTGGGAAAACGGTCGTCAAGCCGTCGCGCTCATCGTCGGCGGGTCCGCCATCGCGGCACTGGGTGTCCTCGACGATCTCCGCGGCTCCGGGGCCGCCAAGAAGCTCGCGGTCCAGTTCGCCGTTGCCGCGCTCATGTGGTGGGCCGGGTTCCGGGTGGAGAAGGTCTCGACCCCGTTCGGCGCACCACTCGACCTCGGGCCCCTCGGCTTCCCGGTCACCCTCCTCTGGATCGCTGGCGTCACGAATGCGCTCAACCTCATCGACGGCCTCGACGGCCTCGCTGGAGGCGTGGCCCTCGCGGCCGTCGGAGCGATGCTCGTCATCTCCGTCGAGTCGAGCCAGTTCCTGATGGCGCTCTTCATGGCGAGCCTGGGGGGCGCCCTTGTCGGGTTCCTGCCGTACAACTTCCACCCGGCCTCCGTCTTCCTCGGGGACACGGGAAGCCTCTTCCTGGGCTTCGTCCTCGCGACGACCTCGCTCCAGACGAGCCAGAAGGCCTCGACCGCCGTGGCGCTCGTCGTCCCCATCGTCGCACTCGGTCTCCCGATCGGGGACACTCTCCTCTCCATGCTTCGCCGCGCGATCCGCGGCCAGAGGATGTTCGCGGGAGATCGGCGCCACATCCACCACCGGCTCATGGACCTCGGGCTGTCTCAGCGCTCGACGGTTCTCGCCCTCTACCTTCTCTGCACCATCCTGGCCGGGGTCTCCGTTGCGCTATCTCGCGCGAACGCCGCGCAGACGATCGTGTACCTCGCGGGCGTATCGCTGCTCGCGCTCATCCTCCTCACGGCCGCAGGCTACATCCGGCTCGAGGAGGCCCAGAAACTCGGCCGCGAGCGCAAGCGCAACCTGGAGGTGCGGGCGAAGCTGCGCTCCACCGAGGATCGGCTCCGATGCGCACTCACGCTTCCGGACGTGTGGGAATCCGTGAAGGTAGTGGTCCCGGTCCTCGGCGCAACCTGTGCGACGTTGGCCATCGTCGAGCGGGACGGGGACACGAAGCGCACGGAGTTCTCCTTTGGGTTCGATCAGGCGAGCCCGGACCTATTCGTCGCGCGTTACAGCCTCCGGGGAGAGCGCCCGGGCGACAGTGGTCTCGAACTCGGCTGGGAAGACGGCCGAACGACCGTCGACCGCGACACCGAGATCGCCGTCGAGCTCCTCTGCGAGCACGTGTACAACGCGCTCCAGGGCATAGAGGCCGCGAGGAAGGCGATCGCAAACGGGGGCGGGAAGGTCGTCGGCCTGAGGCGCTAGGAGCCGAGGCGATCGGCGCGACTACCCGGCCGGAAGGCAAGGCAGCCTTGATCCTCGTCCTCTCGAAGACGCTCGACCTGCTCCTCGCCCCGCTCACCTGGGCACTCCTCTTCATGTTGGCGAGCCTCGTACTCTGGCGACGGGCGCGGTGGGCTGCCGTGTTCCTGGGAGCCGCGATGGCGACGCTCCTCGCGTTCTCGTCCGGCACGGTCGCGGATCGCCTCATCCACCACGCAGAGGCGAAGGCTCGCTCGACCTATCGCGCCGACGTGACCTACGACGCCGTCATCGTCCTCGGTGGCCTCGTCGACGGAGCCGCCTCGCGCGCGACTGGGACGGCACAGCTAACGGACCCTGTGGAGCGCATCACGAGGGCCTACGAGCTCCTCCAGGCGGGCCAGGCGAAGAACGCACTCCTCTCCGGAGGGTTCATCAACGCGCGGCCCGAAGACCGCTCCGAGGCAGAGTGGCTCGCGATGAAGCTCCGGGAATGGGGAATCGCCCCAGATCGCATCGCAGTGGAGGGGCAGAGCCTCAACACCCATGAGAATGCCGTCCACTCCGCGCTCGTCGCGCGAGAGAAGGGATGGACGAAGCTCCTCCTCGTCACGAGCGCCGCCCACATGCCGAGGGCGCTCGGGTGCTTCCACCGAGCGGGTCTCTTCCCGGACGCCCTTCCGGTCGACTTTCGCTCGGGCGACGAGCGCGAGGCGGGCTGGCAGCCTCGAGCCTCCGCGCTAGCGAAGAGCACCGAAGCCATCCGGGAGATGGCTGGCAGGGTCGTCTACCGCGTCCTCGGCTACAGCGAGTGAGCGTCAAACGTGCCTTGCGCCGGGCGATCGCGCGGCTGCACGGACCTCCCGGCAGCAGCGGGTCCCAGGCCTCGACGACGATTACACTGTTTACTCTGCGACGTTGGAGGATGGCAGGGTTCGTGGTAGTGCTGCCATTCGCAATTCACTGGGTGGCGTTTGGCGCCCCGCGAAAGGTCCACTGTGCGACAGGCCATTCGGGAGGTCTCGCCAGAGCCAAGTATGGCAGGCGCCAACTGGTGGGCGCTGGGCCTATTTGTCGCGCTGCTCGCGCTCCGGTTGCCGTTTGCCCGCTGGGCCGAAGCGGGACAACTGCTCAACCCCGATGAAATCGAGACAGCACTCATGGGCGCTGACCGTTTTCTAGGAGTGCCGCCCTGCCAGACTCATTGGCCCGCATCGCTGAACCAACTGCTGCTGCTGCCAGTATTAGGGGCAGACATGTTGGTGCAATCGCACTTTCGGCCGACCGGCGCGGCGTTTATCGAGTACGTGGCGGGGATCTACCGTTCGCCGTGGCATACGGTGTGGCTATCGCGAGTTATCGTCGTGGTGGCCTCAAGCTTGGGGTTGGCCAGCTTGGTCGTCCCGCTGGCGAGGCGCGGCGCCGGGGCGTGGGCGTGCGTGGTGGCGCTGCTGCTGACGGCGACCACGCCGTCGCTGTGGCAAGCGTCGATAATGTCCCTTGGAAACGGATTAGCGCTAGGCCTGGGGTGCCTGGCTATAGCGGTGTCGTTGTCCGAGGCGTGTGGTGGTCACCCGCTGCATCGCCCGGTGGCGGCTGGGGCGCTGCTGGGGTTGATGCTCGCGTCGAGGAACACCATGGCCCCATTCGTTCCATTAGTCGGGGCGATCCTTGCGTCCCGCTCATCGAGGCCTTGGCGAGACCTAGTTGCCATGACCCTGATGATGGCCGTGGCTTTGGTCGCGGCGTTTCCGTACGTTTGGACTGAACCGATCCGCGTGGCCCGGGCAACGGTGGGCGCTTACATCAAGCACGGGGAGGCCAGCGGGCTTCGCGCAGCGCTAGGCATGATGGTGAAAGTCGTGCCGTCGTGGTTGCTGGGGGCAAGTGTGCTCGCGGTGATCGCGGGAGTGCGGCACCGTCAATGGTGGCTTGTGGGGGGGCTGGCGCTGGCGACGGCGACGATCCTGATACCGGCCGCGCGGAGTCCGGAGATAGTGGAACGTTACTACCAGGCGATGGTGCCAATCTGCGCTGTGATGGCAATCCTGCTCCTAGTGATACCAGCGAGGGGGTACCTGCGAGGTGAGTCGGAGGGACTTCGCCGGGCGACCGTCGCGGTTGGCTTGGCCGCGGCTGCGGGCATCATGGTCTGGCAGATCGTTTCCCGGCCAGAGCTCAAGAGCAACAAGCTGACGGCGATGCGGCCGGCAGAAGTGCGGGAGAGTCTGGCGGCACTCTCTGGCCGAAGGGTCCTCCTGCCGGCGTGGTACTGGCCTTGGGTGCTGGACCTGGCCACACGCGAGTCGCTGAGAGATACGGTGACCCGGGTCGAGTCCACGATGTGGGGCGGCGGGCACCTTTCGTTCACAAGCTCCTTCGGTCTGGACCAAGCGCTGGTTACCGGGCTACGAGCCGATTTCAACGACAAGGAGCAAGCATTTGCCGCGCGGCTTCGCGCGGTGGCCGCGGGGAAGGCGGAAGGGACGGTAAATATTGGCGTCTACGCGGATCCAGCGTGGGCCAAGCGCTTCGGGCAGCTAACGCTGGAGGAGGCGCTCGCTGTGTTGCGGGTTGGCAGGGCCGACGCGGTCCTCGCAGAGGAGGCGCCAAACGGAGATGAATTCTCGTCCCAGTCGGTGGCGGGAGGGTGTTTGCTAACGCGGCGCCCCTAAGTCCAAAGTGCCGGGTGTGTCGCCAGTGGGGCTGTACGAATTGCCGTTATGTCCTTCGAGGCCTCCGCTAGCACTGCTCTAGAGGAGCGCTAGAGGCGCGACGCGACCGCTCGCCGTCTCCGCGTGCAGGCGGAGGCCCGCATCCGCGGCTGCTTCGTTCACTGGAGCCTGCAGAAAGACACGCTGAAGCAGGGCGTGGAGCGGTGGACACCAACCACCTCGATGGCCGGCACGTGGAGGAAGCTCTCATCCCCGAACCCTATTCGCCGGCGGCCCTGACCAGAATGAAACGACCGGTTCCGATTCGGAGGTCGGCTCACGCTCTTGGGTGATCCTGACCGCGGCTGCCTTGCCTGGACAATCAAATGATAGATCGGCTCCGCGCGAACTCTGGCGCTCTCGTCTTCCCGCTTCTCGTTCTCGTCTCCTGCGCGACGCCGAACGGTCGCGTGGAGAGCCCCCGTCTCCACGACCGGTGGCCTGCGCTCCGGACCATCGGTCTCGTGGCACCGACCGTGGACGTGGACGAGAGCGCGGTGGACGCGGATGGCTGGAAGCGCGATGCGGAGGAGGTTGTGACGGCGACTTTCGGGTCCGAGCTCCGCAAGCGAGGCGCGGAGGTGATCCGGGTCCTGCCCAAGCCTTCGACGAAGGACGCGCTCGCCGCGCTGGCGCGGCGCTTCGACGATTCCGCCGAACTCGCCGCCCGGGCCGCGAAGCGGGGCGAAGGCCTTGCGCTCCCCGGTGCGCTAGGCGATCTCGCCTCCCTCTCGAAGGCGTGCGGCGTCGACGGCTTCCTCCTCGCATCCGCGACGGCAGTCCCGCCGGCCGGCGCACCGCGCCCCTCCGCCGTCGCCCAGAACCAGACGTCCTTCCAGGCCATCCGCGAGGCAGCCTCCGGGGAGGGCCTCTCGGGGCAGGGTCTCGTTCGCCTCGGCTGGCTCGCTGCGGGGATCGTCGACGGGAACGGCGAGGTGCTGTGGTTCGCGACCACGGGCACCCCTGGCGACGAGGAGGGCGACCTCGCGACCGATGTCGCGGCGGAGCTCGCGGAGAAGCTGCCGGGGAAAAGGCGCTGAACCTGGATCTCTACGGCCAGGGCCTGATGGTGACGAAGTAGGCCTCGCCGCCGCGCTCCGGTGTCACCTGCTGGACGATGCGCTTGTCCTTCGGGATCGTGAGCCTCGAGTGGGTCCGCGTCGCGGGAACGAGGACCTCGTAGGTCGCGGTGTCTCGACGCGACTCGAGCAAGGTCACCACCACCTGCAGGCCGCCCGGGACCGCCACCGGAACCGGCTTCTTGAATTCCATGGTCGTCGTGAGCTCGCCGGCCTCCTCCCAGCGGACGTAGGCCGTGTGAGAGAGCTGGTGGGAGAGGTCCCTCAGCACCGGGGCAATCTCCGCGGGACCCTGGCGCGAGCCCTTGAGCACCCGGATCCGCGCCGGGATCCCCGCCTCCGCCCAGGCGACGGGCTGGGCGGCGAGGAGTCCCGCCGCGAGTACCGCCCCCCTTGCGAGCGTCGTCATCGTGGTCTCCCTATGTGCCTTCCGAGTCGCTCATGAGGATGACGGGGCCGTCGCTCGTATCGAGGACGACGGGCGAGAGCGTCTCGGACGTCACCTCGACGCCCGGGGACGCCGGCTCCGGGCCGCCCGAGCGCTCGACGAAGAGGAAGAGCGCCGCCGCCGCGAGCGCGGGAGCGACGGCGGAGACGACCGCGAGCACCTTGTGCCGCCCGAGGAAGGCCTTGAGCGAGCGCAGGCCCCCGGCCTTCTCCGGAGCGCCCGTCCTCCAGGCGGAGGCCGGGATCCGCGCCATGACGCCGT
>Ga0335069_10002206_pt1 | contig 30237 bp, 29 predicted proteins | sample Lox_Sample_11_FD_206714 | JGI IMG/M metagenome (GOLD analysis project Ga0335069, IMG submission 206714) | Soil microbial communities from Loxahatchee National Wildlife Refuge, Florida, United States - Lox_Sample_1.1 | ecosystem: Environmental > Terrestrial > Soil > Wetlands | place: USA...
ACTGGGCTTTTGCGTCTGGTGGCCGGGCCGGGCCCGGCGAACACCGATGGAAGAAGCTAGTCGCGCAGCATCTCGGCGACCAGGAAGGCCAACTCCAGCGACTGCTGGGTGTTCAGCCGGGGGTCACACGCCGTCTCGTAGCGGCCGGCGAGGTCGGTGTCCGAAATGTCTTGCGCCCCACCCAGACACTCGGTGACGTTCTCGCCGGTGATCTCGACGTGGATGCCGCCGGGGTGGGTGCCCAGCGCGCGGTGGACCTCGAAGAACCCCTGGACCTCGTCGACGACGCGGTCGAAGTGCCGGGTCTTGTAGCCGTTGGACGACTCGTGGGTGTTGCCGTGCATCGGGTCGCATTGCCAGATCACCTGATGCCCGGCGGCCTGGACCTTCTCGACGATCGGCGGCAGCAGGTCGCGAACCTTGTTGTTGCCCAGCCTGCTCACCAGCGTCAGCCGCCCGGGCTTGTTGTGCGGGTCGAGGCGCTCGACGTATTCGACGGCCAGCTCCGGGGTCATCGTCGGGCCGATCTTGACGCCGATCGGGTTGGCGATCACCTCCGCGAACGCGACGTGCGCGCCGTCGAGCTGGCGGGTGCGCTCGCCGATCCACACCGTGTGCGCCGACAGGTCGTAGAGCTGCGGCTCCCCGCCCTCGGCGTCGGACAGGCGCAGCATGGCCCGCTCGTAGTCGAGCACCAAAGCCTCGTGGCTGGCGTAGATTTCGGCGGTCTGCAGGTTGCGGTCGGCCACCCCGCAGGCGCTCATGAACCGCAACCCCCGGTCGATCTCGGTGGCCAGCGCCTCGTACCGCGCGCCGGCCGGCGAGGTCCGCACGAATTCGCGGTTCCAGTCGTGCACCAGGTGCAGCGACGCCAGCCCCGACGAGGTCAGCGCCCGCACCAGGTTCATCGCGGCGCTGGCGTTGGCGTAGGCGCGCACCAGCCGCGACGGGTCGTGCTCGCGCACCGCGGCGTCGGGGGCGAAGCCGTTGATCATGTCGCCGCGGTAGGACTTCAGGCCCAGCGCGTCGACGTCGGCCGACCGGGGCTTGGCGTACTGGCCGGCGATCCGGGCCACCTTGACCACCGGCAGGCTGGCGCCGTAGGTCAGCACGACGGCCATCTGCAACAGGGCGCGGACGTTGCCGCGGATGTGCGGTTCGGTGTTGTCGACGAACGTCTCGGCGCAGTCGCCCCCCTGCAGCAGGAACGCCTCGCCGCGCGCGACCTGGGCCAGCTGTTCCTGCAGTCGGACGATCTCGGACGGCACGGTCACCGGCGGCACGCTCTCGAGGACCGTGCGCATGGCCGCGGCCTGTTCTGCGTCCCAGCTCGGCTGCTGGGCGGCCGGCTTGGCCAGCGCGGCGTCCAGTCGCGCCCGCAACTCGGCCGACAGCGGCGGCAGCGGCGGCAGCTGGTCGATCGGTATGTCGACGGTCCAGTTCATCGGTCCATGGTAGCCGGGGTCGGCCGACGGCTGATCAGGGCGAACGCCCCCTGCGCCCGCCGCGGCGGAATCTGGTTGTCCTGCTTCTCAGCGCGCCGCTTCGTCGCCGGACGTGATCAGCCGGAACCGGCGCAGTTGATCGCGGGCGTCGACCAGGGCGTCGTGGGCGTCGGGCGGCCGCGGGGGCATCCGGGGCGACCCGCGCTCCTCCCAAAGCTGCCGCAATTCCCTGGTGAAGCGCGGTATCGGCTGCGGCAGCGCCGGCATCGCCCCCCACAACTGGCACAAGGCGACGTGGTCATAGGCTCCCACCCAGGCCCACAGTTCGATCGGCTCGCCGCCGTCCACGCCCAGGAACTCCTCCAGGTCCAGCCGGATCTGCTTGCGCGAGCGCCACAAGGGCGACGACGGCGGCGGCAGCTTGGGCAGCACGTTGGCGCGCACCCAGTTACCGGCCCGCTCGGGATCGAATTCGGTGGACACCGCGTAGTACTCCCGGCCGTCCTCGGCCACGACCCCGATCGAGATCAGTTCGATGGTGCGGCCGTCCTCGATGAACTCGGTGTCGTAGAAGTACCGCACCTTGAAAGACTAGGCCGCCAACGATGAGTGCCGGTTCGGCACGAACAAGGAGGCGGCGAATCAGGCACAGAGCAGCCTATCTGCTGATCAGGATGGGCCCCGTCGGCGCCGGCGCCGCATGCACGTCCTGGTCGAGCGTGGCGTCGACCGTGCGCTCGTCGGGCAGGCGCGGGGTGCCCGCGATCGCGCACTGCACCCACAGCTTGGCGCGCACGACCGGGCGGCGCAGCCGCCGTTCCCGCTGCAGCGCGCGCCGCATCTTGTCCGGCTGGGTGGTGTACCGCCACCGCGCCCACGGCGCGTGCGGGCGCGACAACCGGATGGCGCCGATCACCAGGAGCACGACGACGAACATCCCCAGCAAACCGGTCCACACCTTGCCCTTGAGCACCACCACCACCGCCAGCGGCAGCGCGAACACCATCGCGCCGGCCACGCCGGCGCGCAGCGCCACCGAATCGGCACCATGCCAGATCGGCAGGAAGAACATCAGCGGGTGCAGGCCCATCATCAACAGCCCGGCCACCGCCACCGCAGCGAACACCGCGTCGACCGACGTGCGGCCGTCTTCTTCCCAGTAGACGTCGGACAGGTGCAGGATCAACGCGTACTCATCGAGCACCAATGCGGCGCCGATACCGAAAAGCGTTGCAGCTAAGACGAATTCGAGCTCATTTCCATCGACGGACAGGGTCACCAGCGTCAGCCCGGAGACCAGCACCAGGACCACCCCGAACGTCACGTGGTGGATGTGCACTCCCCCGACATGAACGTTGCGCGGGTGCCACCACTTCGCCTGCCGACCGGTCTTGGCGCGGTGGCGGATCACGCGCACGAAACTGCGGGTGACGAAAAACGTCAGGATGAACGCCACCAGGCAGCACAGCAGGGGCAGCCGGCCGCCTTCGTGGATGTCATGGGCGAACCAGTGGGAAACCCCGTACACGAACCAGTGGAACACCCTTGAAACCTACGCCTGCGCGTCCCGGCAACGCGGTAGCCGCGCAGGTACCGATTACGCTGTTCTGCGACATGAGTAGATGGCGGGCGCCCGGCGCGGGCAGTCAACCCGGGCGGGTGTTGCTGTGGTGCCTGCTTTGGCTGGTGGCGGCCGCGGCGATGTATTACGTGGCCGGGCGGCTGTTCGGCCACACGCCCTACCGCATCGACATCGACATCTACCAGATGGGCGGCCAGGCCTGGCTGGACGGGCGTCCGCTCTACCGCGGGGATGTGTTGTTCCACACACCCATCGGGCTGAACCTGCCGTTCACCTATCCCCCGCTGGCGGCCATCGTGTTCTGCCCGTTCTCCTGGCTGCACATGCCTGCCGCAAGCGTCGCGATCACGCTGTTGACGCTGGTGCTGCTGGTCGCCTCGACGGCGATCCTGCTGACCGGCCTCGACGTGTGGCACACGTCGGCCGTGGTGCCCGGTCCGGCGTGGCTGCGCCGGCTGTGGTTGGCCGTGCTGATCGCCGCCGCGGCGACGATCTGGCTGGAACCGGTCGCGTCGAACTTCGCCTTCGGCCAGATCAACGTCGTCCTGATGACCCTGGTGATCGCCGACTGCGTGCCGCGCCGCCTGCCGTGGCCGCGCGGGCTGCTGCTGGGCCTCGGCATGGCGCTGAAGCTCACCCCGGCGGTGTTCCTGCTCTACTTCCTGCTGCGCCGCGACAACCGCGCGGCGCTCACCGCGCTCGCGTCGTTCGCGGCGATGACCCTGCTGGGCTTCGCGCTGGCGTGGAGCGACTCGTGGGAATACTGGACCCACACCGTCCACCACACCGACCGCATCGGTGAGGCCGCGCTGAACACCGACCAGAACATCGCGGGCACCCTGGCCCGGCTGGGTCTCGACGAGCACGCACGCTTCCCGCTGTGGGTCGTCGCGTGCCTGCTGGTGCTCGCGGTGACGATCTGGGCGATGCGGCGGGTGCTGCGTGCCGGTGAGCCCATCCTGGCGGTGATTTGCGTCGCCCTGTTCGGGTTGGTCGTTTCGCCGGTGTCCTGGTCGCACCACTGGGTCTGGGCGCTGCCGACGGTGCTCGTGACCGGGGTGCTGGCTTGGCGGCGCCGAAATTTCGCGCTGGCCGTGCTGAGCGCCGCCGGGGTGGCGCTGATGCGGTGGACGCCGATCGACCTGCTGCCCAAGCATCACGAGACCACGGCGAACTGGTGGCGCCAACTCGTCGGGGCGTCCTACGTGTGGTGGGCGCTGGCCGTCATCGTCGTGGCCGGGCTGACCGTCACCGCGCGGGTGGCGTCGCGGGATCCGGCCGCGCGGACACTGGCGCCGGTATCGGCGGCCAGCTGATCGGTGGCGGGCCGGCCCGACGGTCGCGACCCGTCCCCCAGCTCCGCGGGGGTACCCTCAGCGCTCGGCTACACCGCGCTCGCGATCGCGACTAACCGGCGGCGGTCGCGGGGATACGCGCGGCGTCACCCGTCGATTCCGCGTCGTTGCCGCGTTCCTTGACGCTGGCGGCGTAGATGTCGACGTACTCCTGCCCGGAGAGGCCCATCAGCTCGTAGATGACCTCGTCGGTGACGGCCCGCTCGATGAAGCGGTTGCCGGCCATGCCCTCGAATCGGGAGAAGTCCATCGGCTTGCCGAAGCGGACGGTGACCCGCCCGGGGCGGAGCATCGTGGTACCCGGCGGGTTGACCACGTTGGTGCCGATCATCGCGACCGGGATCACCGGAACCCCGGTGTGCAGCGCCAGCCGCGCCAGCCCGGTCTTGCCCTTGTACAACCGGCCGTCGGGCGAACGGGTGCCCTCGGGATACATGCCCAGCAGCTTGCCGTCGGCCAGCACCTGCTCGGCGGTGTTGAGGGCGGCCTGGGCGGCGTCGGCGTCGGTGCGGTCGATCGGCACCTGCCCGACGGCGGTGAAGAACCACCGGCTGAACCAGCCTTTCAGCCCGGTGCCGGTGAAATATTCGGACTTGGCGAGGAAGGTGATCCGGCGCCGGACGACCAGCGGCAGGAAGAAGCTGTCCATGACGGCCAGGTGGTTACTGGCCAGGATCGCCGGCCCGGAGGTCGGAACGTGTTCCAGCCCTTCGACTTTCGGTCGACCAAGCAGGGTAAGCAACGGGCCCAGCAAGACGTACTTGAATAGCCAGTACCACATGGCCCTCCCTCTCGCCCGCACCCGCAGTGTTCTGCGCCAACTGTACCGACCCGCGGCGGAAGGGACCACCTTCGGCGCGGGCGGGTCACTCCTCGACGGTGACCGGGATGGGTTGGTACCGCGCCTTGGCGGTCGCATCGCCCGCGGGTGCCCCGGAGCCGGGCTCGGCGCCGCCACCGCCGGGCGGCCCGTCGGGCGGCGGTTTGGCCGACCGGTCGATGTCGGCGACGATCCCGCGGATCACGTCCAGCAGGGCGATGCTGTGGTCGGCGATGACGGTGAGCAACGGGTGCTGGTCGCCGGTCGCCAGCGCGGCGAGCGCGCACACCGGGCACCACACCTGCTGGCACTTGCCGGTCCCGACCCCCGCGCCCGCCGTCAGCGCGGCCGCCGTCCGCACGGCGGGGTCGATGCCGTCCAGGATCGCCTGCGCAAGCCGGCGCAGCTCGGGACCGATGTCGGGGTGAGACCCACTCACTTTGGCCACACCTCCGGGTCCGGTCGAAAGCGAACTGTCAGCTCGGTGCCCCGCAGTTGGGCGTCGAGCACCGTGCATCGCCGCAGCACGGACGCCAACCGAACCCTGCGCCGCAACCCTCCGGCGCTGATGATCAGGTCGTCGTCGACTCGGCCCAGCGACAGCCCTCCGGGGTCGAGCTGGGGCAACGTTAGCCGCATACGGTATATCGACCCAAGCCCCGACCCGGATTCGAGGTCCACCACGGGGCGCAGCGGACCCGGCGGCGCCGCCCCGCCGCGCCGGCGGGCGGCGTCGAGGAGCGCGCCCAGCGCCTTGGGACCGATCGGCTCGCCGGGCAGGTGCGGGGTCAGCACCAGCGCCACGTCGCCGATGGTGGTGTCGAGTTCCTCGAGAACGACGCGTTGCTCGGCGATGCGTTCGGCGTACCAGTAGAACGCCGGATGGTCGGGCAGGTTGCGGTACTCGTAGGACTCGTCTTCGGTCAGGACCTGGTTGACGATCAGCTCCTCGACCCGCACGCCCATCAGCGACAGCGAACCCAGCGTTCGCACCGCCTCGGCCGCCACCACCCGCTCGGGGGTCAGCACCAGGTGCGCGGTGACCAGCTCGCCGTCGGTCAGCAACGCGTTCAGCGTCTCGACGCTGGCGCTGATGCGCTCCAGCAGTTCCACCATCGCGGCCGAGCGGGCGTCGTCGCCGGCGACGGACAGCCTGCGATGGCGTGGCCACGCGCGTTCCACGTAGAGCCCAAAGGTGGCCGGCAGGGTCAACATTCGCAGCGCGTCCGCGGTCGAGGCGCAATCGACGACGATGCGATCCCATCGCCCGGCGGCGGCGAGCTCGCCGACGGCATGCAGGCCCAGCACCTCCTGAACACCCGGCAACGCCGAAAGTTCTTCGGGGGCAATGGTACTCAGCTCGGAATCGGGAAATCGCCGATCCAAGGTGTCGACCACGCCATGCCACCGGGCCTCGAGCAGGGCCAGGGTGTCCAGCGCCAGCGCGTCGAGGAAGCCACCGCCGGCCTCCGCGTCATCGGCGAGCACCCGAACCAGTTCGCCGTGGCCGCTCGGCGGGACCGGGACGCCCAGCACGTCACCCAGCGAATGCGCCTGGTCGGTGGACACGATCAGCACCCGCCGCCCCGCGCCCGCGTCGCAGACCGCGGTAGCGGATGCCAGGGTGGACTTTCCTACCCCGCCCTTCCCGACGAAAAGACTGATCCGGGCCGGGGTCGGCGCCCGGAATTCACTGGACTCACTCAGCCTCGACTCGTTTCTTCAGTTCCTTCAAGGCCGTGTCGGTCAGCCTGCGCTCGGCCTTGCGCTTGAGCATCCCGATCATGGGCAGGGAGAGATCAACCGAGAGTTCATAGGTGACGTCGGTGCCGGATCCCTTGGGCGTCAACCGGTACGAGCCTTCGAGCGAGCGCAGCAGCGAGCTGGAGACCAGGGTCCAGCTCAGCGACCGGCGGTCTGCCGGCCACTGGTAGGACATCACCATGGTGTCTTTGATGATGCCGGCGTCCATCACGAATCGCACGACCTTCGGATAGCCGTCGGCGCCCCTCTCCTGCACCTCGGCTTCCTTATATTCCGAGATCCATTCCGGGTAGGAATCGATATCGGCGATCACCTCCAGCACCGTGCCCGGATCGGCGTCGATGTGGATGGTCTGCGTCGTCTTCTCCGCCACCTGGCTGCTGCCCTCTCTCCCGCGAGCGGGTAGGCCCCGCGATGTGCCGGACTACCCCGGCCTCCGGGCCGAAACGGTACTCCTACCGCCGAACCTTGATCCGGCTAAACTACCGGAGAAACGCCGACCGGTCGTGACCGTTCCGCCGTCCTTTTGACCTCGAAGGCCATTTTCTTGCCCGCCACCCGACGGCGGTGCGTCATCTTCGCCGTGTTCAGCTTGGCCAGCTGCCAGGCTGCCACGCCGGTGGGCTCGGCGTGCAGGAAGTAATGCAGCACCACGCCGTCCACCCCGTCTTTCATGGGTTCCAGCCAGATCTCCATGGTGCCGGTCAGCGCGCCGGTGACCGTCCACCGGATGCCCTTTTCGGCGCGATCCTCGACGACCTGCAGCCGCAGGTCCGGCCACCACCGCTGCCAGCACGACGGATCGGCGACCGCGGCGCCGACCCGCGCGCCGTCGGCGGCGACGAACGTCTGGTCGGCGATCTGGATGCTGTTCACCGACCCAGCTTCACACACCGACCGGAATCACCGGTATCCAGGCGTCGGGGCCGCGGGACCCGGAGCCGCAATCGCGGCCACGGCTCAGCGACCTCGGCCGTGCTGCGCGAATGCGCGGATTAGGCTGGGCCACAGCAAGCCGGCACCCGGCAACATGACGAGCCAATCGAGGTCATCAGAGTGCGTGAGTACAGTGTCCCCGCCCGCTTTACCGTCGGCGAGCACGAAAACGTCGCGGCCATGGTCTTCGGCCACGAGCGAGATGACCCCGGCTTCGTCATCTTTCAACGTCAGGTCGACGGCGTGTGGACCGACGTCACGTGCGCCGAGGTGGCCAACCACGTGCGCTCCGCCGCGCTGGGCCTGATCTCGCTCGGGGTGCAGGCCGGCGACCGGGTGTCCATCTTTTCGGCCACCCGTTACGAATGGCCGATCCTGGACCTGGCGATCCTGTCGGTGGGCGCGGTCACCGTGCCGATCTACGAGACGTCGTCGGCCGAGCAGGTGCGCTGGGTGCTGCAGGACTCCGAAGCGGTGGTGGCCTTCGCCGAGACCGACGCGCACGCCGCCATGGTCACCGAACTCACCACCGAGCTGCCCGCGCTGCGCAGGGTGCTGCACATCGACGGTTCGGGCCCCAAGGCCCTCGACCAGCTCGCCGAGGCCGGCGTTTCGGTGGAGCCGGCCGAGCTGACCGCCCGCCTTGAGGCGCTGCGCGCCGACGACCCGGCGACCCTGATCTACACCTCGGGCACCACCGGCCGGCCCAAGGGCTGCCAACTCACCCATTCCAACCTGCTCTACGAGTCCCGCGGCGCCAAGGAATGCTTGCCGACGCTGCTGGACTCGGGCCAGCGGCTGCTGGTCTTCCTGCCGCTGGCCCACGTGCTGGCCCGGTCGCTGACCCTGTCGGCGTTCGCGAACAAGGTGGTGGTCGGGTTCACCAGCGACATCAAGAACCTGCTGCCGATGTTCGCGGTGTTCAAGCCGACGGTCGTGGTGTCGGTGCCGCGGGTGTTCGAGAAGGTCTACAACACCGCCGAGCAGAACGCCGTCAACGACGGCAACGGGCGCATCTTCGCGATGGCCGTGGAAACCGCGGTCGACTGGAGCCAGGCCCACGACGACCGCGGGCCCGGCCTGCTGCTGCGCGCCAAGCACGCGCTGTTCGACCGGCTGGTCTACCACAAGCTGCGCGCCGCGCTGGGCGGCGACTGCCACGCCTCGGTCTCGGGCGGCGCACCGCTGGGCGCGCGGCTGGGCCACTTCTACCGCGGCGTGGGCCTGACCATCCACGAGGGCTACGGCCTGACCGAGACGAGCTCGGCCATCACGGTCAACCAGGTCGGCAGGGTCAAGATCGGGACGGTCGGCACCTTGCTGCCGGGCAACAGCATGCGCATCGCCGACGACGGCGAGCTGTTGGTGCGCGGCGGCGTGGTGTTCAGCGGCTACTGGCGCAACGAGCAGGCCACCAGCGACGCGTTCACCGACGGCTGGTTCAAGACCGGCGACCTGGGCGCGCTCGACGAGGACGGCTTCTTGAAGATCACCGGCCGCAAGAAGGAGATCATCGTCACCGCCGGCGGCAAGAACGTCGCCCCCGCGGTGCTCGAGGACCAACTGCGGGCGCACCCGCTGATCAGCCAGGCCATGGTGGTGGGCGACGCCAAGCCGTTCATCGGCGCGCTGATCACCATCGACCCCGAGGCGTTCGGCCCCTGGAAGGAGCGCAACCACAAGCGGGCCGAGGCGTCGATCGCCGACCTGGTGACCGACCCGGACCTGTTCGCCGAGGTCGACGCCGCCGTCAAGAACGCCAACCTGGCGGTGTCGCACGCCGAGTCGATCCGCAAGTTCCGCATCCTGCCGGTCGACTTCACCGAGGACACCGGCGAGCTGACGCCGACGATGAAGGTCAAGCGCAACGTGGTGGCCGAGAAGTTCGCCTCCGACATCGAATCGATCTACGAGAAGGATTAGTTTCGCCGGGCGCGCCGGTTTAGTCCGCCGAGCTGGGGGCACCGCCCGCTTGCGGGGGACACGCCGGCGTTGCGGTGACTGCCGATCGTCACGCTGGCGTGACACCCGCGCCCGCCAGTCAGCCCAGCAGTTCGGCGAGCCGGGCGGCCAGCGTGTCCCAGCGCCACTGGGACGTCACCCACTTGCGGCCGGCCGCGCCCATCGCGGCGGCGCGGTGGGGATCTGCCAACAGCCCGGCGACGGCCTCGGCCACCTCGTCCACCGAGCGGCCGTCCACCACCAGCCCGGTCTTGTTGGGCTGCACCGTTTCCGGGGCCCCGCCCGACAGGCCGGCGACGACGGGCACGCCCGTCGCCGAGGCCTCCAGGAAGACGATGCCCAGGCCCTCGACGTCCATGCCCGCGCCGCGGGTGCGGCACGGCATCGCGAACACGTCGGCCAGCGCGTGGTGGGCGGGCAGTTCGTCGGAGCGCACGCCGCCGGTGAATGTCACGTGCGCGGCCACCCCGCAGTCCCGGGCCAGTTTGCGCAGCGCCTCCAGGTAGGGGCCCCCGCCGACCACGACCAGCGCAGCCCCGTCGACCCGCCGCCGGATCGACGGCAGCGCCCTGATCAGCGCGTCCTGGCCCTTGCGCGGCACCAGCCGCGACAGGCACACGACGACGGGCCGCTCGCCCAGTCGGTAGCGCCGGCGCAGCTCGGCCCGGGCCGCCGGGTCGGGCCGGAACCGGTCGGTGTCCACCCCGGGCGGCAGGTACTCCAGCCTCGCCGCGGGACCGAAGGCCGACGCGAAGCGCGAGCGCGTGTAGCGGCTGACGAAGGTCACGACGTCGGTGCCGTCGCCGATGCGGCGCAGCACCGACCGCGCGACCGGCAGCATCGACCAGCCCACCTCGTGGCCGTGCGTGCTGGCCAGCACCCGGGTCGCCCCGGCCTGCCGGGCGCGGGGCGCCAACAGCGCCAGCGGTGCGGCCGCGCCGAACCAGACGGTGTTGATGCCGTGCTCGCCGATCAGCCGGCGCATCCGGGCATCGACCGCCGGGCCCGGCAGCATCAGCGTGCCGGGGTGGCGCACCACGCGATAGCGGGCCGCGGCGTCGTACGCGTCGGCCCCCTTCCATTGCGGCGCGTACACCGTCACCGAATGCGACCCGGCGTCCACCAGCCGGCCGACGAACTCGCCCAGGTAGGACTGGATGCCGCCCGGGCGGGGCGGAAAGTCGTTGGTTACCAGCAGAACCCGGCTCACCTGCGTCAGGCTAGCGGGCCAGCCATTGGTGCCACCGCACCAGCAGGCCGGCCGTGTCGGTGCCGAGGACGTCGTGGACGGCGGTGGGCACGTCCACGTGACCGGCACCGCAGCCGGCCAGGTACAGCTCGCGCAGTTTCGGCGTCCCGTAGGTGTCGGCGACGAAGCGGGCGAACCACCATGCCTTGTCGTACGCCAGTGAGCGCTGCGGTCCCGGCGCGTCCAGATCGCTGTCGGCCGGCAGCGTCAGCGGCACCGGCAGCGCGTCGGCGGGCACCGGGATCTGCGGGCGGGCGACGAAGTCGGCGACACCCTCGGTGAGCCATCGGGGCGCGTCCGCGGCGGTGTCGGCGCGCGCGGCGTAGTGAAAAAGCTCGTGTGTCAACACAATTCGTAACGCGCCCTCGTTCATGTTGGCCGCGCCCGGTGCGAACACGATCCGTTGGCCGACGGCCACGCGGCGCGCGGGATCGACGCGTTCGGCCACCGTCACGGCCGCGATGTCGGCCCACTGCGACGACGGTCCCCCGCCTGCGGCGGCCCGAAACTGTTCGTCCGAGCCGGCGGCGAGGATCGAGATGTCGCGCGGCCAATCAGCGCCCCAGAAAGCCGTCACCGCGGTGATCGCGGCACCGATGTCGGAGGCCACCCGCGACAGCAGCCGGTCGGCGGCGGCGCCGCCCGGGCCCGCGAGCCGGACGGTGCGGCCACCGACGACCAGCGACCTCGCCGCAGCCCCGACCTGGCTGCGGGCGGGCGTGACGAGCTGCGCGTGCCTCGCCTTGCCGTCGCCGGCCGCGTCGAACGGCACGGCCGCGGCCACGATCAACTCAAGGGCGAAAACCCACGCCAGCAGGATCGGCAGCCGCCGACGCCGCGGGCCGAGGTGGTCAGTAGCGACGGGCGTCGTGGACCGGGCCGGCGGCGTTCATGGGCACCACCCGCACCGGCACGCCGTAGGTGGAGGAATGGATCACCATGCCGTCCCCGATGTAGATACCGCTATGTGACGCGTCGGAGTAGAAGGTCAGCACGTCGCCGGGCTGCAGGTCCGCCAGCGACACCGGCTGACCGCCTTGGGCCTGCGCCTGGCTGGAGTGCGGGAGCGAGATGCCGGCCTGCTGGAACGCCCACATCACCAATCCGGAGCAGTCGAAGCCGCCGGGTGCGGCACCGCCCCACACGTAGGGCGAGCCGACCTGCGTCAACGCCGCCTGCACGACGGTCGCGCGGTCACCCCCGCCGACGCCGCCGGGAGCCATGCCGGGCAGTCCGGGCATTCCGGGCATTCCGGGCATTCCGCCGGGAGGGGGAGCCATACCGGGGGCCTGCCCGCCGGGAGCCCCGGGTGGCGCCGCGTCCGGCGCCGGCGCACCGGGTGCCGGGCCGGCCGCCGGAACCTGCCCGGGGTCGGCGAGCGCGGTGCGCTGCTCCGGCGTCAGGGCCACGTACTGCGATTTGACGACGGCGATCTGGACCTGCAGCTGGCTCTGCTTGGACTGCAGGCCCGCGCGGACCGCGGCGGCCCGCTCGGCCGCGCTCTTCGCGTCGGCCGCGGACTTGGCGGACGCCTGCTCGGCCTTGGCCGCCTGCTCGCTGGCGGCCCGGTAGCTCTCCATCTGTGTGCGCAGCTGCGCCGCCATCAGACGCTGCACGGCCAGCTTGTCGATCAGGCCCTGCGGCGATCCCGCGGTCAGCATGGCCTCCATGCCGTCGACGCGGCCACCCATGTACTGCGCGGCGGCGAGCTTGTTGACGGCGCCCTGGAAGGAGGCCAGCCGCGCCTTCGCCGAATCCACGGCGGCCTGGTCATTCGCGTGCTTCTTTTCCGCCGCCTGCTGGACCACCAGCTTCTCGTTCAGGTCGAGCTGGGCGCTGTGCATCGCCTCGGTGGTCTGTTCGGCCTGGCGGGACAGCTGGTTCAGTTTGGCCAGCGCGTCATCGGCGGGATCGGCCACGGAATTCGCGGCAAAAACCCCCGAGAAGACGACCAAGCCCGCTAACGTACCTAGGGCAGAACGTGTGATGACACGCGCACAGGGGTACATAGAGTCGAGCCTCAAAATTGCTTCCTTAAACGGCCTTGGACTGGCACTGCCGGAGCGCCGTCGAGCTAGTTTAGGTCTCAAACAGGTTACGAAACGATATCGACGTTTGTCCAAACCGGCTCGTTAAGAAATCAGAAAGATTTCTGTCATTACTTTGTGAATGATGGCAATCCCCTAAGACGATCGAGCGGTTTTGGCGCACAAGGCAATTAGGCTACACCGGCCCCGCGGTCCCGACGAATCGGCACCAGCCGCAGCCTCGGCGCCAGTCCGACGTCGGCGAGCACTTCCAGCGCGGCCCGTTCGTCCTGCAACAGGGTCTCCGGCACCCCGAGCAGCACGCTGACCACGCAGTCGCGGCATCCCGGCCCGCGCACCGCGCACTCGTCGCAGTCGATCACCACCGGCGCCTCCGGACCGGGCGCTGGTTCACCCTTGCCACTGCCGTATGCCATCTGGGCCGTCCTCTCGGTCGTTCGAACACTGACTTCGCGCGCTTATCCGCACGCTAACCGGGCGCACCGACAAAAAATCCGCCCCCGATCCGCCCGGCGTGGGAACCCCGCCGCTGTCGGTGCGGGTGCCTAACGTCTCGGCCATGACTGGTGCGACTCAGCTGAGTTTCGCCGACTTGGGACCGCGCTGGGACCCGGCCGCCTGCCCGATCGACGAAATCCCGTTGCGCGAAACCACTTTCGTCGTCGTGGACCTGGAGACCACCGGCGCGCGCACCAAGAGCGCCGACGGCGCGCCGTGCGACGCCATCACCGAGGTCGGGGCGGTCAAGGTGCGCGGGGGCGTCGTGCTCGGCGAGTTCGCCACCCTCGTCGATCCGCAGCGCGCCATCCCGCCCCAGATCGTGCAGCTCACCGGCATCACCACGGCGATGGTGTACGACGCCCCGACCATCGACGCCGTGCTGCCGATGTTCTTCGAGTTCGCCGGCCTGGAAAAAGGGGTCGTGCTGGTCGCCCACAACGCCGGGTTCGACGTGGGGTTCCTGCGGGCCGCCGCGCAGCGCTGCGAGATCGCCTGGCCCCGCCCCCAGGTGCTGTGCACGGTGCGCCTGGCCCGCCGGGTGCTCAGCCGCGAGGAGGCCCCCAGCGTGCGGCTCGCCGCGCTGGCGCGGCTGTTCGCCGTCGCGGCCCAACCGACCCACCGCGCGCTCGACGACGCCCGCGCCACCGTCGACGTGCTGCACGCGCTCATCGAGCGGGTGGGCAACCAGGGCGTGCACACCTACGCCGACCTGCGCTCGTACCTGCCCGACGTGACGCCCACCCAGCGCCGCAAACGGGTTCTCGCCGAGGGCCTTCCGCACCGGCCGGGGGTGTACCTGTTCCGCGGACCGGCCGGCGTGGGGTCCCCGCGCAGCTGGGGAGTGCTCTACGTCGGGACCGCCGTCGACCTGCGCCGCCGGGTGGGTCAGTACTTCACCGGCTCCGAACCCCGCGGCCGGATGAAGGAGATGGTCGCGCTGGCCGGCGCCGTCGACCATGTCGAGTGCGCGCATGCGCTCGAAGCCGGTGTGCGGGAGCTGCGGTTGCTGGCCGCGCACGCGCCGCCCTACAACCGGCGGTCGAGGTTTCCGCAACGGTGGTGGTGGCTGGCGCTCACCGACGAGGCGTTTCCGCGGCTGTCGGCGATCCGGGCGCCCCGGCACGACCGCGCCGTCGGCCCGTTCCGGTCCCGCGCCGACGCCACCGACACGGCGGCGCTGCTGGCCCGGTTCACCGGGCTCCGGACGTGCACCGGGCGGCTCGGCCGTTCGGCCCTGCACGGGCCCGCCTGTCCGGAGGGCGTGGTGTCGCCCTGCCCGGCCGCCCGCGGCGCCACGGCCACCCAGTACGCGGCGGCCGTGGCGCGGGCCGCGGAACTGATCGACGGGCTGGACGACGCCGCGCTGGCCGCGGCCGTGCGCCACGTCACCTCGCTTGCCGAGCAACGCCACTTCGAGAGCGCCGCGCGCCTGCGCGACCGCACCGCCACCGCCATCGAGACGCTGTGGCGCGGCCAACGGCTGCGGGCGCTTGCCGCGCTGCCCGAGCTGATCGCCGCCGCGCCCGATGGTTTGGGCGGCTACCACCTCGCCGTGATCCGCTACGGCCAACTCGCCGCGGCCGGCACCGCCGGGCGCGGGGTGCCCCCGATGCCGGTGGTCGACGCCATTCACGCCGGCGCGCAGGCGATCCTGCGAACGGCGGCCCCGCTGGGCGGCGCGCTGGTCGAGGAGACCGCCCTGGTCGCACGATGGCTGACCGCCCCCGGGGTGCGCATCGTCCGGGTGGCCGGTGTTGACGACGCCGGGTGGAGCACTCCCTTGCGGTCGGCCGGCGCGTGGGCGGCGTGGGCGGCGTTGGCCCGCTCGGCGCGGCTGGCCTGCCAACAGGATCCGGCACAGGCGGGCTCAGCCCTGCTGGCCGAACCGCACCCATCGCGCGAGCAGCTGTTCGGCCGCACCGGAGTCGATGGCCGCGCACGCACGCCGCAGCCCGTCCTCCCAGGCCGGCAGCCATTCAGCGCGGCTGGATAGGCCGGCGTGCGCGACGATCGCCCCGGCGGCGTTGAGGACGACCGCGTCCCGGACCGGGCCCTTGGCGCCCGCCAGCACCGCGCGCGCCTCCGCCGCGTTGGCCTGCGCGTCGCCGCCCAGCAGCTCGTGCAGCTCGGCCCGGGCGAACCCGAATCCGGCCGGATCGAACGTCAGCCGGTCCACGGTGCCGGCCTGCACCCGCCAGATCGTGCTCGTGGTCGTCGTGGTCAGCTCGTCGAGCCCGTCGTCGCCGTGCACGACCAGCACGCTGGACCGGCGCGCCGCGAACACGCCGGCCATCACCTCGGCGAGGCCCGCGAACGCGCAGCCGATCAATCCCGCCCGCGGTCGGGCCGGATTGGTAAGCGGCCCAAGCAGATTGAACACCGTGGGCACCCCGAGCTCGCGGCGCACCGCAGACGCGTGCCGGTAGGACGGGTGGAACAGCGGCGCGAAGCAGAACCCGATCCCGATCTCGGCGAGGCTCTGGGCGACCTGCTCGGGCCCTGAGTCGATGCGCACCCCGAGTGCCTCCAGCGTGTCGGCTCCCCCGGACAGCGACGACGCCGCGCGGTTGCCGTGTTTGGCCACCGGCACCCCCGCGGCGGCCACCACGATCGACGCCATGGTGGACAGGTTGACCGTGTTGACGCCGTCGCCGCCGGTGCCGACGATGTCGACGGCGTCGTCGGGGATCGCGTCGGCGGGCATCGGGCGGGCGTGGCTCAGCATCACGTCGGCCAGCTCGCTCACCTCGCCCGCGGTGGGCACCTTCATCGTCATCGCCACCGCGAAGGCGGCGATCTGGGCCGGGCTCGCGGCGCCGGACATGATCTCGTCCATGGCCCAGGCGGCCTGGCCCCGCGCCAGTTCCCGACCGCCCGTCAGGCGGCCCAGGACCTGCGACCACGACGGCGCCACCCCGGGGGCTCCCCGGGGAGAGAAGGCTTCGGACGACGCGGGCACGCGCCGATGGTCCCACGAGGATCTGCCGCCCCCCAACCATTGCCGTAAGCGCGCCGGTGGGGCCCGATCGCGGCGGGGGAAACGCCGATCGGAGAAATTTCGGACCCGGGTAGAGTTCGACAACTACAAAGCGTCATACTTGCGGATGTGACCAGCGCTGTGGGGACCTCGGGTACTGCGATCACGTCGCGAGTGCATTCGCTGAATCGGCCCAACATGGTCGCTGTCGGCACCATAGTGTGGCTGTCCAGCGAACTCATGTTCTTTGCTGGACTGTTCGCGATGTATTTCACGGCGCGGGCTCAGGCCGGCGGGAAGTGGCCTCCGCCGCCGACCGAGCTGAATCTGTATCAGGCCGTTCCGGTGACGCTGGTGCTGATCGCGTCGTCGTTCACCTGCCAGATGGGCGTGTTCGCGGCCGAGCGCGGCGACGTGTTCGGGCTGCGCCGCTGGTATGTGCTCACCTTCCTGATGGGTTTGTTCTTCGTCCTGGGCCAGGCGTACGAGTATTACCACCTGATGTCGCACGGGACCACGATCCCGGGCAGCGCCTACGGCACCGTGTTCTACCTGGCCACCGGCTTCCACGGCCTGCACGTCACCGGCGGACTGATCGCCTTCATATTCCTGCTGGCCCGCACCGCGATGAGCAAGTTCACGCCGGCGCAGGCGACGGCCAGCATCGTCGTCTCCTACTACTGGCATTTCGTCGACATCGTGTGGATCGCGCTGTTCACCGTGATCTATTTCATCCGCTGAAGCCCGGCGCTGGCAAAGGGAATGGACAGGAGTGCTCGGTTGAAGAAGCTGGTGTCTACCCGAAACGGTGCGCGGCGTGGCCGGGCCCGAAATGGGCACAGCGATCGCTCGCGACGGCGCCTGCGGCGCAGGCTGTCGGGCGGGCTGCTGCTGCTGATCGCGCTGACGGTCGCCGGCGGCCTGGCCGCCGTGCTGACCCCCACCCCGCAGGTGGCCGTCGCCGACGAGAACTCGTCGGCGCTGCTGCGCACCGGCAAGCAGCTGTTCGACACGTCCTGCGTATCCTGCCACGGCGCCAACCTGCAGGGCGTGCCCGACCACGGGCCCAGCCTGATCGGCGTCGGCGAGGCCGCCGTCTACTTTCAGGTGTCCACCGGCCGGATGCCGGTCATGGCCGGCGCCGCCCAGGCTCCCCGTAAGGAGCCGATTTTCGACGAAGCTCAGATCGACGCGATCGGCGCCTACGTGCAGGCCAACGGCGGCGGCCCCACCGTCGTCCGCAACCCCGATGGCAGCCTGGCGATGCACTCGCTGCGCGGCGACGACGTGGGCCGCGGCGGCGACTTGTTCCGGCTCAACTGCTCGTCGTGCCACAACTTCACCGGCAAGGGCGGGGCCCTGTCGTCGGGTAAGTACGCGCCCGACCTGGGCGGGGCCAACGAGCAGCAGATCCTGACCGCGATGCTGACCGGCCCGGAGAGCATGCCGAAGTTCTCCGACCGCCAGCTGTCCTTCGACGCCAAGAAGGACATCATCGCTTACGTCAAGACCGTCACCGAGGAGCGGCAGCCGGGCGGCTACGGCCTCGGGGGCTTCGGACCCGCGCCCGAGGGCATGGCCGCTTGGATCATCGGCATGGTCGCCGCCATCGGGCTGGCACTGTGGATTGGGGCGCGATCATCATGAGCGAGCAGGACGTGCGCGGCTCTGACACGGACAAGGGCGGACCGGGGGCACCCCACGAGCCCAGCGAATCGGCGCTGGCCGCGATGTCGCAACAGGAATTGGTGGCCCTGGGCGGAAAAATCGACGGCGTCGAGACCGTCTTCAAAGAGCCACGCTGGCCGATCGAGGGCACCAGGGCCGAGAAGCGCGCCGAGCGCTCCGTGGCCCGGTGGCTTTTGCTGGGCGGTTTCTTCGGGGTGGCGTTGCTGCTGATCTTCCTGTTCTGGCCGTGGGAGTACAAGCCGAAGGACGCCCCGGGCAGCCTGCTGTACACGCTGGCCACCCCGCTGTACGGCCTGACCTTCGGGATGTCGATCCTGTGCATCGCGATCGGCGCGATCCTGTACCAGAAAAGGTTCATCCCCGAAGAGCTTTCGATCCAGGAGCGCCATGACGGCGCCTCCCGCGAGATCGACCGCAAGACGGTGGTGGCGAACCTGGCCGACGCGTACCAGGGTTCGACGGTCGGGCGGCGCAAGGTGGTCGGCCTGTCGCTGGGGCTGGGGCTGGGCGCGTTCGGGCTGTCCACCCTGGTGGCGTTTGCCGGCGGCCTGATCAAGAACCCGTGGAAGCCGGTGGTGCCGACCGCTGACGGCAAGAAGGCCGTGCTGTGGACGTCCGGGTGGACCCCGCGCTACAAGGGCGAGACCATCTTCCTGGCACGTGCCACAGGTTCGGCCGGCGCGTCACCGTTCGTCAAGATGCGCCCCGAGGACCTCGACGCCGGCGGCATGGAGACCGTCTTCCCGTGGCGGGAGTCCGACGGGGATGGCACCACCCCGGAGTCGCAGGAAACGCTCCGCGCGATCAACCAGGGCGTCCGAAACCCCGTGATGCTCATCCGGATCCGGCCCAGCGACATGTCGCGGATGGTCAAGCGCCAGGGCCAGGAGAGCTTCAACTGGGGCGAGTTCTTCGCCTACACCAAGGTCTGCTCGCACCTGGGCTGTCCCGCGTCGCTGTTCGAGCAGCAGACCTACCGGATCTTGTGCCCCTGCCACCAGTCGCAGTTCGACGCCCTGCACTTCGCCAAGCCGATCTTCGGCCCGGCGGCGCGTGCGCTGGCGCAACTGCCCATCACGATCGACTCCAACGGGTACCTGGTCGCCAACGGCGACTTCATCGAGCCCGTCGGACCGGCATTTTGGGAGAGGACGACGACATGAGCCCCAAACTGAGTCCCCCGAAGATCGGTGACGTCCTGGCCCGCCAAGGCGAGGACATCGATACGCGCTACCACCCGTCGGCGGCGGTGCGCAGGCAGCTCAACAAAGTGTTCCCGACGCACTGGTCGTTCCTGCTGGGCGAGATCGCGATGTACAGCTTCATCGTGCTGCTGCTCACCGGCGTGTATCTGACGCTGTTCTTCGACCCGTCCATGGCCGAGGTCACCTACAACGGCGCCTACCAACCGCTTCGCGGCGTCGACATGTCCAAGGCCTTCGCCTCGACTCTCGACATCTCGTTCGAGGTGCGCGGCGGGCTGTTCGTCCGCCAGGTACACCACTGGGCCGCTTTGCTTTTCGCCGCGTCGATCATGGTGCACATGGCGCGCATCTTCTTCACCGGCGCGTTCCGGCGGCCCCGCGAGGCCAACTGGGTCATCGGCTCGCTGCTGTTTATTCTGGCGATGTTCGAGGGTTTCTTCGGTTACTCGCTGCCCGACGACTTGCTCTCGGGCATCGGGATCCGGGCGTCACTGTCATCGATCACGTTGGGGATGCCGATAATTGGCACCTGGCTGCACTGGGCGCTGTTCGGCGGCGACTTCCCCTGCGGCGGTGTGGGTAACGAGTGCGCGACCGCAGGCTACATCATCCCGCGCATGTACGCCCTGCACATCCTGCTGTTGCCGGGGATCATCCTGGCGCTGATCGGACTGCACCTGGCGTTCGTGTGGTTCCAGAAGCACACCCAGTTCCCCGGCCCCGGCCGCACCGAGCACAACGTGGTCGGCGTGCGGGTGATGCCGATCTTCGCGGTGAAGTCCGGCGCATTCTTCGCCGCGATCGTCGGTGTGCTCGGCCTGATGGGCGGGCTGCTGCAGATCAACCCGATCTGGAACCTGGGCCCCTACAAGCCGTCCCACGTTTCGGCCGGATCGCAGCCCGACTTCTACATGATGTGGACCGAGGGTCTGGCCCGTGTCTGGCCGCCGTGGGAGTTCTACTTCTGGCACCACACCATCCCGGCCGCGGTCTGGGTCGCGCTGTTGATGGGCCTGATCTTCATCCTGCTGATCATCTACCCGTTCCTGGAGAAGCGGTTCTCCGGCGACTACGCCCACCACAACTTGCTGCAGCGGCCGCGCGACGTTCCGGTGCGCACCTCGATCGGCGCGATGGCCATCGCCTTCTACATGGTGCTGACCCTGGCGGCGATGAACGACATCATCGCGTACAAGTTCGAGATCTCGCTGAACGCGACGACGTGGATCGGGCGCATCGGGATGGTGATCCTTCCGCCGTTCGTCTACTTCATCGCCTACCGGTGGTGCCTCGGGCTGCAGCGCAGCGACCGCGAGGTGCTCGAGCACGGCATCGAGACCGGCATCATCAAGCGGCTGCCGCACGGTGCGTACATCGAGCTGCATCAGCCGCTCGGCCCCGTCGACGCCCACGGACACCCGGTGCCGCTGGAGTATGAGGGTGCCCCGGTGCCCAAGTCCATGAACAAGCTGGGCTTCGCCGGCTCACCGGGCAGCGGCAGCTTCTTGCGCGCCGACCCGGCGTCCGAGGACGCCGCTTTGCGCGAGGCGGACCACGCCGCCGAGCACCGTGAGCTGACCGCGCTGCGCGAATACCAGGAAAGCATCGTCGGCTCCCCGAACGGCGAGCACGGCGAGCACTAGGCCGGGCCGCCCTCCCCGACGGATGAGCGCGGCGCATCCGCCGAATATCGAGCACACCAACCTGTCGCCGCAGCCGGGCGGCCGTAGCGCGGCTAGCGCGCGTCCTGAAGGCCGCGTAGCTGCCGGATGTGCAACCACTCCACCGCCGGCATCGCCGCGGTGACGACCCCGGCCACCGCGTAGACCACCCAGGACGGGCCGTCGTGACCGGCGGCCATCAGGTACGTCGCCGCCGCGGCCGCAATCAGAGCGGCACCCATCGTGCCGGTGAGGATGACGGTGCCGCGCAACCAAACCCGGTCCACCGCGGCGCCGGACCACTCCGTCGCCGGCTCCGCCGCCTGCATCCTCGGCTGGCGCGCCCGCTCGGCCGCGGTGCGCGGCGCGGGGGCCATGAGGCGCACCGGAGGCCGGTCCGGCGCGCGCGCCGGACCCGCTCCCGGCCGGGTTGCCGGCTCGATCAGGCCCATGCGACGGGCCCGCAACAGCACCGGGATCGCCCCGGCGATGATCAGCGCGGACACGATGATGACGGCGTACAGCCCCCACGGGGTGTGCGAGCCGCCGGCCGTCTTGTGAAAGCCCCGGCCCAGATTCGCCAGCGCGACGGCGGCGGCCACGCTGACGCCCAGCAACACCAGCCAGACGGCGGCGCAGGCGCCGATCAGGAGGCGATCGATGACGTCGGGCGCGATGGTGTCCGAACCGCGCCGGTAGGCCGAATATCTGCTGACCATCAGCAGCTCGTCTGCGGTGCGTCGCTGTTGTTCGACGACAGCACCGCTCCGTCGCTGGTGGTGATCGAGCAATTGAGCCGGCTGACCCGGAAGAGGCTGGAGGCCTGGACCGATCCGACGTCGGACGTGGAGATCGGTGTCACGGTCATCGACCACGGGATGTACACGTTGTGCTGGGTGCGGGACCGGCCGGAGGCGTCGACGTAGGTCACCGAGATGATGTCCCCCGGCGCCTTGGTGCCGGTCACCGAATAGGTCACCTGCCGCGGCCCGGCCGGCGTCGTCGTAGGCGGGGGCGCCGCCGCCGCGGTCGAGGTGGCCGGCGGCGGAGCCGGCGCGGGCGGGGGCGGCGGTGGCGGCGGAGAGGGCGTCACCGTGACGGTATGCGTCTCGGTTGCCGTCGGCGGCGGCGGCGCCTCGGTGGTGGGCGGTGGCGGCGGAGGAGGAGGCGGCGGTTTGGTGGTCGTTATCTCGTCCTGCGGGGCCGGCGCCGACGGGGTGGTCGTGGTGGCGGGGTTCGCCAGCTTGTTGGTGTCGGTGCGCGTGACGAGCAGCGAGACCGAGACCACCAGCGCGATCGCGGCCACGATGGCGGCGATGCCGACCACCCACGGCCAGCGCGGTGCGTGGTGTTCGTCGTCCGGGTCGGCGGACTCGTCGTAGCCGTCATAGTCGTACAGCCGCAGATCGGCCGGCAGGTATGGGCCGCTGAGGAAATGCTCGGATTCGGGCGCCGAGTAGGCCCGCGAGTATGCGTCCGTCTGACCGGTCTGTTCCGCAGGCGCGATCTCGGCGCCTTCGTCGACGGGTTCCGGCTCCTCGTGGGAATCGACTGCCTCGTGTCCCGACTCGTCGCCGGAGACCGGTTCGTCAGGTTCCCGGCCCGGGGGATTCGGCCCGCTCATAATCGCCTGCCCTGTCCAACTGCATCACCAGCGCGCGGGGCTTCACGGGTACCTCGTTGCGCGCGCGCTTGGGAGTTTCTCATATGCCTGGGCAAACCCTACCGAACCGGATGAAGCGGGATGTCTTGGCAAACGGGCCACCGATCAACTGATGCCCTGATTGTGACCTTTGAGTCGCAAATCAGTGCTTCTCGGGGCCGATGTAGTACTCGAAGACCAATCCGGCCGCCGAAGCAAGGACGAACACCACCCCGGCGACGATCAGCCACGGCAGCCACAGCGCGATGCCGGTCGCCGCCACCGCGGCCGCCAGCGCGATCAGGATCGGCCACCAGCTGTGCGGCGCGTAGAACCCCAATTCCCCTGCGCCGTCGCTGATCTCGGCGCCCTCGTAGTCCTCGGGCCGGGTGTCCAGCCGGCGCGCGACGAACCGGAAGAACGTCGCGGTGATCAGCGCCAGGCCACCGGTCAGCGCCAGCGCGGTGGTACCCGCCCACTCCTCACCGCCGGTGGCGTACAGCGCGGTCAGCACCCCGTACAGCACCGCCACCAGGAGGAAGAAAGCGGCGATGAATTCGAACAGCCTCGCTTCGATATGCATTGAGCGTCCTCACCTACTGGCTTGTGGTCATTTCACCGCGGCGGGTATCGAACGGGTGGGTGGTCACCGCGACCGGCGACTGCGCGATCGCCTTCAGCGCCTCGGCGTTGTTCTTGCCGGCGACCCGCTGCTGCAGGTAGGCCTTGAAGTCGTTGGCCGCCACCACCCGAACCTCGAAGTTCATCATCGAGTGATAGGTGCCGCAGAACTCGGCGCAGTGCCCGACGAACGCGCCGGTCTTGGTGATCTCGTCGACCTGGAACACGTTGACTGAGTTGTTCGCCTGGGGGTTGGGCAGCACGTCGCGCTTGAACAGGAATTCCGGCACCCAGAAGGTGTGCACGACGTCCGCGGAGGCCAACTGGAATTCGATACGCTTGCCGGCCGGCAGCACCAGCACCGGAATCTCGGTCGCGGTTCCCAGGGTCTCGACCTTGTCGTAGTTCAGGTAGGTCCGGTCCTGGGGGTTGAGCCCGCGCACCGCGCCGACGCGCTCCTCGCCGTGGGCGTCTTTACCCTCGGGCCTGGACACCATCGCGGCCTTGCGCGCGGGATCGGCGCCTTCGTAGGTCAGCGTGCCGTCCTTGAAGTTGACGCGCTGATAACCGAACTTCCAGTTCCACTGGAAGGACGTGACGTCGACGACGACCTCGGGATCCTTGGCCAGATGCGTCATCTTCTCCTGCACCACCACGGTGAAATAGAACAGCACCGAGATGATGAGGAAGGGCGTCACGGTCAGGCCCAGCTCGAGGGGCATGTTGTAGCCGAACTGCCGGGGCAGTTCGGTGTCGGTGGCCTTCTTCCGGTGAAACGCCGACGACCAGAAGATCAGCCCCCACACGATGACCCCGACGACGAGGGAGGCGATCACCGCTCCCAACCACAGCTGCCGGTTGACATGGGCCTGCGGCGTGATGCCCTCCGGCCACCCCATGCCCAGCGCCTCCGACCAGCTGCATCCGCTCAGGGTGACCGCCAGCACGCCCAGCGTCGCGGCCAGCGCCAGCGGCCGCAGACGACGGGAAAGACCCCCGGACCGGCGCTGGAACCTGGCCTGCGACAAACGTTGCGAACGGACCTGCTCGCGAGGTGTCACGTTGGCGCCTCCTGCTCGGATATCGAATACTACGCAGCGTAGACCACGCCGCTTACCTCGGCGACGAAACCCCGACCCGTCAGCGGTGTGCGGCACCACATGTGGCGGCCACGTGCGGCATACTGGGGCGCCGTGTGTGGTCTGCTGGCGTTCCTCGCGGCCTCCGCCGGGGGCGATCCGGCCAGAGCCGACGGCGCCATCTCCCGCGCGTCGCACCTGATGCGCCACCGCGGGCCCGACGAGCCGGGAACGTGGGCCGACCCCGGCGCCGACGGCCTGGTGGTGTTCGGCTTCAACCGGCTGTCCATCATCGACATCGCGCATTCGCACCAGCCGCTGCGTTGGGGGCCGCCGGAGGCGCCCGACCGCTACGTGCTGGTGTTCAACGGCGAGATCTACAACTATCTCGAGCTTCGCGACGAATTGGCCACGCGCCACGGTGCCGCGTTCGCGACCGACGGCGACGGCGAGGCCATCGTCGCGGGCTACCACCACTGGGGCACCGAGGTCTTGACCCGGCTGCGAGGCATGTTCGCGTTCGCGCTGTGGGACACCGTCACCCGCGAATTGTTCTGCGCCCGTGACCCGTTCGGCATCAAACCACTTTTCATGGCCACCGGCACCGGCGGCACCGCGGTGGCCAGCGAGAAGAAATGCCTGATGGAGCTGGCACAACTGATCGGGTTCGACACCGGTATCGACGAGCGGGCGGTGCAGCACTACACGGTCCTGCAGTACGTGCCGGAGCCCGAGACGCTGCACCGCGGGGTGCGCCGGCTGGAATCGGGCTGCTACGCGCGCATCCGGCCCGGCATCGCGCCGGAGATCACCCGGTACTTCGTGCCGCGATTCGCCGCCACGCCGATCACCCGCGACGCCGAACAGGCCCGCTACGACGAGATCACCGCGGTGCTCGAGGACTCGGTGGCCAAGCACATGCGCGCTGACGTCACCGTCGGGGCGTTCCTGTCCGGCGGTATCGACTCCACCGCCATCGCGGCGCTGGCCATCCGGCACAACCCCAGGCTGATCACCTTCACCACCGGCTTCGAGCGCGAGGGGTTCTCCGAGATCGACGTGGCGGTGGCCTCGGCCGAGGCGATCGGCGCCCGCCACATCGCCAAGGTGGTCAGCCCCGACGAGTTCGTGGCCGCCCTGCCCGAGATCGTCTGGTACCTCGACGAGCCGGTTGCCGACCCGGCGCTGGTGCCGCTGTTCTTCGTCGCCCGCGAGGCCCGCAAGCACGTCAAGGTGGTGTTGTCCGGCGAGGGGGCCGACGAGCTGTTCGGCGGCTATACGATTTACCGGGAGCCGTTGTCGCTCAAGCCGTTCGACTATCTACCGCGGCCGGTGAGGCGGTCGATGGGCAAGGTGTCCAAGCCGCTGCCGGAGGGGATGCGCGGCAAGAGCCTGTTGCACCGCGGGTCGCTGACGCTCGAGGAGCGCTACTACGGCAACGCCCGCAGCTTCTCCGACGCGCAGTTGCGCGACGTGCTGCCCGGGTTCCGCGACGAGTGGACCCACACCGACGTGACCGCATCGGTGTACGCCGAGTCGGCCGGCTGGGACCCGGTGGCCCGCATGCAGCACGTCGACCTGTTCACCTGGCTGCGCGGCGACATCCTGGTCAAGGCCGACAAGATGACGATGGCCAACTCGCTGGAGCTGCGGGTGCCGTTCCTGGATCCCGAGGTGTTCGCCGTCGCGTCCAGATTGCCCGTCGAGGCCAAGATCACGCGCACGACCACCAAGTACGCGCTGCGACGCGCGCTGGAGCCGATCGTTCCCGCGCATGTGCTGCACCGGCCCAAGCTCGGCTTTCCGGTGCCGATCCGGCATTGGCTGCGCGCGGGCGAACTGCTGGAGTGGGCGTATGCGCTGGTGGACTCGTCGCAGGCCGATCGCCTGGTCGACCCGGCCGCGGTGCGCCGGATGCTCGACGAGCACCGAAGCGGCACAAGCGATCACAGCCGCCGGCTGTGGACGGTGCTCATCTTCATGCTGTGGCACGCGATCTTCGTCGAGCACAGCGTGGTGCCCAGGATCAGCGAGCCCGTCTACCCGGTCCAGCTTTAGCGCCTCGCGAAAAATCACGCGAAATTCCGCAGCGTGGTTACGCTCGCGGCGTCAACTCAGGCGAGCACGGCGGCGATCTCGGCGGCCGCGTCCTCGCCGTAGGCGCCGGCCAGCCGGGACTTCGCCACCTCGTGGTCCCAGGCCCACTCCTGCGTCCCGACCGACTCGAGCACCAGCACCGCCACCAGCGAGCCCAGCTGCGCAGAGCGCTCCAGGCTCAGGCCCGCGCTGCGCCCGGTCAGGAAACCGGCGCGGAAAGCGTCGCCGACGCCGGTGGGGTCGGTCTGGCTGGTCTCGGGCACCACGTCGACGTGCGTGGTGGTGCCGTCGGGCTCGACCAGGTCGACGCCCTTGGGGCCCAGCGTGGTCACCCGCAGGCCCACCATGCCCTGCACCTCGGCTTCCGACCAGCCGGTCTTGTTGAGCAGCAGCTCCCACTCGTAGTCGTTGGTGAACAGGTAGGCGGCGCCGTCGACGAGCCTGTCGATCTCGTCACCCGACAAGCGCGGCAGCTGCTGGGACGGGTCGGCGGCGAACGGCAGGCCGAGCTTGCGGCACTCCTCGGTGTGCGCCACCATCGCGTCCGGGTCGTTGGCCCCGATGATGACCAGGTCCGGCTCCCCCACGGACGACACGACGTCGGCGAGCTTGATGTTGCGGGCCTCCGACATGGCCCCGGGATAGAACGACGCTATCTGGGCCATGTCGAGGTCGGTGGTGCAGACGAAGCGCGCGGTGTGCGCGGTCTTGGAGATCAGCACGTGGTCGCAGTTGACACCGTGGGACTGCAGCCACCGCCGGTAGTCGTCGAAATCGTCGCCGGCCGCACCCACCAGGGTGACGTCCCCGCCCAGCACGCCGATGGCGAAGGCGATGTTGCCCGCCACACCGCCGCGATGGATGACCAGGTCGTCGACCAGGAAGCTGAGCGATACCTTCTGCAGATGATCAGCCAGCAGCTGCTCGGAAAATTTGCCGGGGAACCGCATCAGGTTGTCGGTCGCAATCGAACCAGTCACCGCGATCGTCACGAAGTCTCCATCCGTCGTTAGTAAGGTTATCTAGCTTACTCAGGCGTATCGGGCGTCGTCGCGTCCCGGTCGGCGCAAAGCCGTGCGCTAGCCTGCCTTACGAACGACTCAAGTCGCCGGGACCCCAGTCCTCGGGCCCCGGGCCCCGGCCCGCCCGATGGTCCCTTCCACCACCGTAGGAGAACCACATGGCAGGTCCGCACCCGCCGAACCACACCGTCGGCGCCGCCGGACCAACGCCCCACGCCGAATCCCGGCCGCTCGAGTTCCCCCATCAGCCCGCCGCTCCGGGCAACTATGCGGGTCAGCCGCCCCCGGTGCCCTACCCGAGGCGACGGCCCAGGCGGCGGCTGCTCATCGGCGCGCTGATGGCCGTCGCGCTGGTGGCCGCGATGACGCTGGCGATCGCGTACGGGGTCCGCACCAACGGGGCCAACACCGGCACCTCGTTCTCCGAGGGCGCGGCCAAGACCGCGATCCAGGGCTACCTGGACGCCCTCGAGCACCGCGACGTCGACGTCATCATGCGCAACGCGCTGTGCGGCATGTACGACGCGGTGCGCGACAAGCGGAATGACCAGGCGCTGGCCAAAATGAGCAGCGACGCCCTGCGCAAGCAGTTCTCCGAGGTCCAGCTCACGTCGGTCGACAAGATCGTGTACCTGTCGCAATATCAGGCCCAGGCGCTGTTCACCATGCGGGTATCCCCCGCGACCGGCGGCCCGACGCGCGACGGCGTGCAGGGCCTTGCCCAGCTGCTTTTCCAGCGCGGCCAGATCATGGTGTGCGCGTACGTGCTCCGCACCGCGGGCTCGTACTAAGCGGCGAGACCGGTCAGTTGAACGAGTCCCCGCAGGCGCACGAACCCGTGGCGTTGGGGTTGTCGATGGTGAAGCCCTGCTTCTCGATGGTGTCGACGAAGTCGATGGACGCGCCCTCGACGTAGGGCGCGCTCATCCGGTCCACGGTCAGCGTCACGCCACCGAACTCGGCGGTCAGGTCGCCATCCAGCGACCGGTCGTCGAAGAACAGGTTGTACCGCAGGCCGGCGCATCCGCCCGGCTGGACCGCGATGCGCAGCGCCAGGTCGTCACGGCCCTCCTGGTCCAGCAGGGACTTCGCCTTGGCAGCGGCGGCTTCGGTGAGGATCACGCCATGCGTCTTGGCGCTCGACTCGTTTTGCACCGTCATTGCTTCTCCTACATAGCTCATGGTCGGGCACGACCCGCGCGGGGAACGCCCACTGCCTCAACGGTACATTGCGGGACCGCTATTCCCGAGTCGCGCCGCCACCTCAGATGCCAAACCCATGAGCTGGTTGGCCGCGTCGGCCTGCGCCAACCGCACCGAACCGGCGTAATCGGCGATCGACAGGGCGGACATGATGCCCGACGAGCGCACCGCGGAATTTTCCAGGCCGACCTGGCCGGCCAGCACGATCACCGGAATTCCCAGCGCACCGGCCGACTCCGCAAGGCAGCCCACCACCTTTCCGTGCAGGGACTGCTCGTCGAACCGGCCTTCACCTGTGACGATCATGTCCGCGGTCTCGAGATCGTCGGCCAGGCGGGTGTGCTCGGCGATGATTTCCGCGCCCAATTCACACCGGCCGCCCAGCGCAAGCAGGCCGGCGCCAAGACCACCGGCGGCGCCCGCGCCGGGTTCCGAGCTCACGTCCCGGCCCGCCGCCGCCTCCAGTTCGAGCGCCCACGCCTCGAGCCGGACTTCGAGCGCGGCGACGGTGACGGTGTCCGCGCCCTTCTGCGGCCCGAACACCTTGGCCGCGCCCCACGGGCCCAACATCGGGTATTCGGTGTCGGTGGCGGCGATCAGGTCCACGTTGGTCATTGCCCGGCGAGCCTCTTGCAGCCCGCCGAGCTGGGTGATCATTCCCTTCCCGCCGTCGGTGCACGCGCTGCCGCCCAACCCGACCACGATGCGGCTCGCCCCGGCCCGCAACGCCTCGGCGATGAGCTGACCGACGCCGCTGCTGTCGGCCGTCAGCGCGGTCTCCAGGGTGGGAGGACCACCGAGCAGGGCGAGGCCGCACGCCTGCGCACACTCCAGGTAGGCGGTCGACGAGCGACGGTCGAACACCCACTCGGCGTCCACCTGGGTTCCCAGCGGCCCGAACACCTTCACTCGCCGCTTCTGTCCCAGCCGGCTGGCCAGCACCTCGATGAAGCCCGGGCCGCCGTCCGACTGCGGGGCGACGATGAACCGATCGGCCGGACGCGATCGGGTCCAACCGGTCGCGATGGCGGCGGCGGCCTGCACGGCGGACAAACTGTCCCCATAGCAATCCGGGGCGACCAATACCTGCATGGCCGGCAGCCGGAGACGGCCGGGTGCGAGGCCATCATCCGAGGCCATCGTGCCGTCGCTCATCACAGGTAGCCATTCATCACAGTCAAGCGTAGGTGCAAGCGTCGCGCTGGCGCATGGCTAATAACGACGCATTCCGGGGGCGTTACCGGGTGGTCCCCCGGGCCAGTAACCTGGCACTGTGAAACTGATGGGCCGTAAGAAGGGCCAGGACGACGTCCTCGAAGGATCCGCCGAGGTGGCGGCGAAAATCGACGCTGCCAGTTCCGTGGACACCGCGGCGCGCA
>Ga0335069_10002208_pt1 | contig 30236 bp, 20 predicted proteins | sample Lox_Sample_11_FD_206714 | JGI IMG/M metagenome (GOLD analysis project Ga0335069, IMG submission 206714) | Soil microbial communities from Loxahatchee National Wildlife Refuge, Florida, United States - Lox_Sample_1.1 | ecosystem: Environmental > Terrestrial > Soil > Wetlands | place: USA...
ATACCGGAACAACGGTTCAGGTCAACGCCGATGCAGTACCACTGCTGAAGACGGACCGCGCCGATGTTTCCACGGTTTTTGACCAGCAACAGATCTCCAGCATTCCTGTCGGCGACCAGAATTTCACCAACCTCCAGCTGCTGCTTCCCGGCGCGCAGAAGCTGGGATGGTCCCACGCGGCCGATGAGAATCCCCAGGCATCGCAGCAGATCATGGTAAACGGCCAGGCTTTCGCGGGCACGGCGTTCGAACTGGACGGCACAGACAACCAGGATCCGATCCTGGGAATCATCGTGATCAACCCACAAATGGACGCGGTGACCGAGACCAAGATCACCACGCAGAACTTCGACGCGGAGCTCGGCAAGGCTGTATCCGCGGTTGTGACCGCGCAGACCCGTTCGGGATCGAACGCATTCCATGGCAGCGCTTATGACTTCCGCACCGGCAATGCGAACCTGGCTCGCGATCCATTCACCCAGGCGCCGGAATCCATTACAAAGGCAGCGGGTTTGCCGAATTCCATTCCGCCTGGATTAAAGAACCGATTTGGCGGAACAATCGGCGGCCGGATCATTCGGGACAAACTCTTCTTCTTTGGCGGCTATGAAGGTCAGCGCCAGAAGGTCGGCACAGCCGCGAAGGATACTCTCCCAACCCAGTTGCTGATGGAGTCCTGTCTGGGCAACACGGTCGGCCCGAGCGGAATCGCAGGCTGCGATTTCAGCGAATACAAGACGCAGCTTGGCGCGGCGGGCATCATCTATGACAACCGTGTCCCGGGCGTATCGACGCCATTTCCCGGCAACGTCATTCCGAAGGCCTTGCTCTCGCCGCAGACGCTCAATCTACTCAAATACCTCGAACCGTACTCCAAGGGAATCGCCTTGGGCAGCGTGGGCAATCTGAATGGTTTGGACAGCAATTTCAACGGTTCCGGCACTGGGCTGTTCAACAGCGATGGGTGGGTGGTTCGCGGCGACTGGACAATAAATCAGAAGATGCACGCATTCGGGCGCTTCTCCCGCTTTACCGACACGCTTTCAGGTGCTGTGATGTTCGGTGCTGCCGGTGGTCCAGGCTTCGGTATCGGCAACTACGGCGGCAACTCCAGCGGAGCCAACGACAGCACAGCCGCGGGCATGGACATTGCGATCAATCCGACACTACTGACCGACTTCCGTTTGGGCTATTACCGCTACAACGTGATCGACTCCAAGCATGACCAGAACGTGGAATTTGCCAACACACTGGGCATCCCCGGAATCAACATGGGAGACTACTTCACGGGCGGTTCTCCGGGATTCGTTCCGAGTAACCTGCCCGGTGGATCGGGTGGAACCCAGGGCACGGCCTATGGCGACGGCTTGAACGTCAACCGCTGCAACTGCCCGCTGACGGAGAAGGAAGATCAGTACCAGATTGTCAATAACTGGACCAAGGTTCTCGGAAACCACTCAGTCAAGGTTGGCGTCGATCTCCGGTATGCGCGCAATCTGCGCGTCCCGTCTGACACCGACCGTGCCGGCCAGCTGAACTTCGGTGCGGGTCAAACATCCAATCCCGCAGCCAGCACGCAGGGCGGACTGGGACTGGCCACGTTCATGCTGGGACAGGTGACGAGCTTTGGCCGTTATGTCTCAACATCTACAAATGCGAAGGAATTCCAGAAGCGGACCTTCTTCTACGGGCAGGACACCTGGCGCGTCAATCGCAAGCTGACAGCGAACATCGGCCTGCGCTGGGAGCTGTATTTCCCAGAGAAGGTGAATGCCGATGGGAACGGATCACTTCTTAATCTGAACGACGGTTACCTGCACATTGCTGGTGTGGGTGGCATCGGCACCGACATGGGCTCGAGCATCGAGAAGAAAAACATGTTTGCGCCGCGTATTGGTGTCGCCTATCAACTGAATGACAAGACCGTCATTCGCGCCGGCTATGGCCGCAGCTTCGATATCGGTATTTTCGGATCGATCTTCGGTCACGTGGTTACGCAGAACCTGCCGGTGTTAACGAACCAGAGTGTGAATGCGCCGAATACAACGTCCCCGGCATTCACGCTGGCCCAGGGACCGCCGGCACCGACGCCAATTGCCGTTCCGGCGAACGGCCTGCTGCCAAATCCTGGATGGGCTGTGAATTCCCGTGCACGTCCCTTCCCGCTGCGGTTCCCGACGATCGACGCGTGGAATGCAGCGTTTCAGCGTGCGATTACACCGAACCTCACTCTAACCTTGGCCTACGTGGGCAACAAGGGAACCCATACCATGGGCGACAGCAGCGGAAACCAGACCAACTGGAATGAAGCTGCGATCAACCTGCCGGGCGCCAACAGCCCGACAGGCCAGGCGCTCCACTATGACCCGACGGTGCCTCAAAACAAGATCTCGGCCAACGGCGGAGTGGCGACGCAGAACTACCTGCGCCGTTACTTTGGCACGCAACTCGCTGCCTGCAAGGATCCTCTCTATCCGTCCCTCAGCCAACTTCGCAACTTGGCAGGTGATCCCAACGGCTATCTCCAGGCCGGGGCCTGCGGGTGGACGAGTGATCTTCAGTACTACGTCGATAACCTGAACACATCGTTCAACGCGTTGCAAGTCACCCTGGCACAGGGTATGTGGAAGGGGTTGGCCTACACGGCGAATTACCAGTGGGCAAGTGCCTTTGCTACGAACACCGGCTTCTCAAGCTGGGACCCGGCGGCAGTTAACGGTCGTGACAGCAATGTGCGCCTGCAGCAGCTCACCTGGTACGGCAGCTACGATCTACCGTTCGGGAAAGGCAAGCAGTTCCAGGCAGGCGGAAGCCGCGCAATGGATCTGCTGATCGGCGGATTCCAGCTAAGCGGCGTCGTGAACTGGGCGGGTGGTCTACCGTTCACCCTGAACTACAACGAAGCCGGAACCAATGTGCCGGGCAGCGCTCCGAGCTACCCGAGCTATGCGAACGGCGGCCACATGAAGACGAGCCTAACTGGCTTCAAAGCGGGATCAAATGGCACAGGTTCCCGTACCTTCTACAAGAAGCAAGTCGACAACCTGATTACTCCCACTTTCACCAATGGACTCTTCAAGAATCCGGGTCTCGACACGATCGGCAACGTTGGGCGCAACACGTACATTGGCCCCTCGTTCTTTAACGCCGATCTGGGAATCACGAAGGCGTTTACTATCCATGAGCAGTGGGTTGCGAAGTTCCGCATGGACGCGTTCAATGCCTTCAACCACATCAACCCCGGCAACCCGGGCGGTAACATCGAGTCAGACGGCACGATCACCGGTCAAGGACCCGGCGGTTCGACTCGTCAGCTTGTGTTCTCGGCTCGTATCCAGTTCTAGGGTGCAAGCGGAGTCGCAGTGAACAACCGAGGGGACCCGCCAAGGCGGGTCCCCTCTTCTTTTGGACCCACAGCGTGCTTCGGTATTGCGTGCTTGGCGAGGTTGCAGGCCACGCGGAGTTAGACTTGGAAGATCAGGACCGCAATGCATCTCTTTATAGTTCGTGTCGCTCTTTTCCTCATAACGGCTGCTGCATGCTCTGCGCAGACGCAGCAGAATGAAGCCTCTTCCAACAATGGCGCAGGCCCGGAGATCACCTTCGAGACGGCAAAGGAGCTTGCGGGAAAAGGCCGCCTGGACCAGGCGATGCAGCAGCTGGATCAACTGGCAAGGCAGGATCCGGAGCCCTCAGGGGTTGAACGCTTGCGGGCCATGATCTTTTACCAACGCGAACGGTTTCCCGAGGCAGTCGAGGCATTCGAGAAGGCCGTGGCACAGGATCCGAACGATCGCGAGTCAGTCGAAATGCAGGGAGTAAGTCTGTTCCGGATGGGAAGAATCCAGGAGGCGATTCCTCTGCTTGAGAAAGCGCGCGTGGGCGTGGAGCGCGCGAACGTGGACCCGAATTATGTACTTGCGCTGTGTTATTCAGACGTGCAGCGCTACGACGATGCCCGCCATGCCTTTGCGTCGCAGTACGGCTTCGGTCCTGATTCCGCAGAGGCCTACCTGCTGGCGGGGCGGATGTTTCTGCGCCGGGAGCTGCGGGACCAGGCCGGGGAGAGCGCTTCGAAGGCGCTTGCGATCAATCCTTCTCTTCCCCTGGCGCACGAGCTGTTGGGAGAGGTGGCACTGGCTAAAGGGGACACACGGACGGCGATTCACGAGCTGGAGACGGAGCGCAGACTGAACCCGCTGAATCCGGATCTCTACGACCGGCTCGGCGATGCCTATCTGCGCAACGAACAATACACAGATGCGAGAGAAGCGCTTAATCGTGCGGTGTTACTGGAACCGAACTCGACAGGTCCTTATATATTGCTTGGGGAAACCTTTATAAGAATGAAGCAACCGATCCAGGCGCTGCAGTATCTCAATCACGCGGTCAAGATGGATCCTTCAAATTACATCACGCACAATCTGCTGGGTCAGGCGTACAAGGCAACAGGGCAGCTCGCCGAAGCGAATCGAGAATTCAAAATGGCGGTGGACCTGCAGCACCAGCCGATTCCAAAACCGGCGGGGAAATAGATGATGCGGTTGGTGAACGCTTTGAACGCCGCCCTCTTGTGTGTTTTGATTCCTTTTCCGCGGACCGTGCCGGCACAGGCGCCGCAGGCTGCGACAAAGCAAGCGGCGAGCGATGCGATCAAGCAGGCAGATGCAGCATTTCGCGCAGGAAATCTGGCACGAGAGAATGGCAACCTTGAGGTTGCGCGCCAAAGATTCAGTGAAGTTGTCAGACTTGCGCCGCAGATTGCTGAAGGCCACGAGGCGCTGGGGGCAGTTCTGGTGGAAATGGGCCGACCAGCCGAAGCTGTGGGCGAATTTCAATCTGCAGCAAAGCTTAAGCCAGGGGACGATGGGATCGAGACAAACCTTGGCATCGCCTATGCGCGTGCGGGCCAGCCGGAAAAGGCGCTTCCGCACTTTGAGGCGGCATTGAAGCTGTCTCATCCAGATGGCCACGCGCAAACGATGGCAGCAATCTATGACCAGTACGGCCGGACACTTGCCGCGGCCGGGAAACCTGGGCAGGCAATTGAACAATTCGCAGCCGAAGAGAGGTTGACGGGTCCGCGCGCCGATCTTGAAGACGCAATCGGGACCGTCTATGCCCAGCAAGGCAATTGGACGGATGCAGAGCGGCGGTTCGAGCAGGCCATATCACTGGATCCGACACGGGTGGGAGCGCAGATTCATCTCGGCGTCGTCTATCGGATGCAGGGCCGCCTCGAGGAATCGATTCGCGCGCTTGCGGCTGTGGTCGAGAAGCAGCCAACAAACGGTGAGGGGGCTGTCGAATATGGGCGGAGTCTCGCGGCGGCTGGCAGGGACGAGGATGCAGCGCGCGAGATTGCGGAGGCAATCAAACTGGATCCGGGGCTGCCTGGTGCACAACTCGATCTTGCGATGGCGCTACAGAGACTAGGCCGGCAGGCAGAGGCGATTCCGTGGTTTCGGAGGGCGCTGGAGAACGATCCTCACAACGTTACCGCGCTCGCGAACCTCGGCCTCGCGCTGACGCTTACAGGCAATGGTAAGGAAGCGCTTGACTATCTGAATCAGGCGGCTGCCGCGAGTCCGAAGGATCCGGTTGTCTTTAAGGATCTCGGAGTGGTGCACGTTCAACTATCTGCATTCGACGAGGCGATCGCGGATTTTAAGAGAGCGCTCGAACTTGACCCAAATGATCCGCAGCTTCACTATGACCTGGGAATCGCTTACAAGTTCAAAGACAGGCCGAACGATGCCATCGCGGAATTGAGCCGTGCGGGGCAGATGGATCCCGCGTTGCCGGATCCACCGTATACGCTCGGCATTCTGCTGATGCAGCTTGGGCGTCTGGGTGAAGCTGTAGCCGAGTTCAGGAAGGCGGTGGCACTACGACCAGAGAACGGAGATGCGTGGGCGATTCTCGGCAGCACTCTGAAACAGGATTCGCGGCTGGAGGAGGCGACTGAAGCGCTGAAGAAGGCAATTCCGCTGCTTCCAGCACAACCGGGACCACGCGTGACACTGGCAGGCGTGCTGGCGGAGCAAGCTACGGCGCTGAGCACGCAGGCTGATGCAGCGGAGGCCGCAGGTGACCAGCAGAAGGCTGAGGAGTTGCGGAGCCAAATGAAGGACCTGCGGACACAGGCGGCCAGCTATCGCAAAGAAGCGGCAGAACTGACGCGGATCGCGGTCAGCCGCCAGCGTGCGACCTTTGCGCTGAATGCGGGGAATCAACTGATGTTGCGGGGCCAGATTGCGGATGCGATCGGGCGATACCAGGAGTCGATTACTGCCGATCCAACGTTCGCCGAGGCGCACAAGCAACTTGCGATTGCCTACGAGCGACAGGGGCGTGGGGATGAGGCGGCAACGGAGCGTGCGAAGGCTGCGGATCTCGAAAAGGCGAAGTAGAATTGTCCTTCGCGACAACGAGGGCTAAATGATGAACGCTGTTTCACGTTGCTGCAAGGTGTCTATGAAGCGGGCGCAATCGGTGTGCCGCTGGTTCGTATTCGTGCTCCTGTTCTGTGCTTTGGCCGTGCTCCATGCGCAAGAGCGGTGGACGGAAGCTCAGGCGAATGCATGGTACGCGGCGCAGCCGTGGCCCGTCGGCGCAAATTTCCTGCCGTCAACGGCAATTAACGAACTGGAGATGTGGCAAGGCGAGACGTTTGACCGGGACACAATCGACCGTGAACTGGGCTGGGCGGAAGGCATCGGGATGAACACGATGCGCGTGTTCCTGCACAATCTTGTCTGGGAGCAGAATCCCAAAGAATTCGAGCAAAGAGTCGATGAGTTTCTGACGATTGCAGCGCGCCATCACATCCGGCCGGTGTTTGTACTGTTCGATTCCTGCTGGGATCCGCATCCGAAGCTCGGCCCACAGCACCCGCCGATTCCCGGCGTCCACAATTCAGGCTGGGTGCAGGCTCCCGGAACCGAGATTCTCTCCGATCCGAAGCAGTATCCGCGGCTGGAGAAGTACGTGAAAGGTGTGGTCGGAGCGTTTGCGCAGGATCAGCGAGTGCTCGCGTGGGATGTGTGGAATGAGCCGGACAACGGCAATGATGGCTCGTATGCTCCGGGAGATCCGCGAAATAAGGAGACGATCATCCTTGGTCTGCTGCCGCAGGTATTTGTGTGGGCGCGTTCCGTTCATCCAACTCAGCCTCTGACCAGCGGCGTGTGGCACGGAGACTGGAGTTCGCTTGAGAAGATGCTGCCGATGGCGAAAATTCAGATCGAGCAGTCAGACGTGATTAGCTTTCATAACTATGGCTGGCCTGAGGATTTCGAGGCTCACGTCAAGATGTTGGAGCATTTTCACAGACCGCTGATTTGTACGGAGTATATGGCGCGCGGCGCCGGGAGTACCTTTGACACGGTGTTGCCGATTGCGCGTGAACATCACGTGGGTGCGATCAACTGGGGTCTGGTTGCCGGAAAGAGCCAGACATACCTGCCGTGGGATTCATGGCAACGTCCATATGTTACTCTGCAGCCGACGATCTGGTTTCATGATGTGTTTCATGCGGATGGGAAGCCATACCGGCAGCGCGAAGTGGATCTGATCCGTTCATTGACGAGCCAGGTAAAGGCGGGCGGGACAGTTCCTGCGCCAGAAACCAAGAAATGAACCGGCGCGAGTTTGTGCGCACTCTGGCTGTGAGCGGTGCTCCGGCACTGGCTGGAGGAGTATTCGCGCAATCACCGCAGCCAACGGGCGCCGTCGGAGAGGAAGCAGGGGTACCGGAAGGCGCGCGCCGCATCAAGCGGGCGACCGACGCAGCGATGGCGATGCAACGGCGCGACTGGGAACAGGGCATCCTTGCGCAAGCCATGCTGGAGGCGGGGGAAAGAGAGCACCTGATACAGCTGACGAAAGCAGCAATGATGCTGAGAACGCCTGATGGCAGGATGGGCGTGGTGGCGAGCGGCAGCCCGACCGATCCGACAATGGGAGGCCCGGCCTATGCCAAAGCAGCGGACTGGACGGGCGATCCCGCCATGCGGAAGGCTGTGGAGGCCATGCTGGAGTGGATTCAGCAGAAGGCGCCGCGCAACGCGCAGGGAATCCTCTATCACACGTTTCACGCTCCCGAGATGTGGTCGGACGGGCTGAACGGAGCGCCACCGTTTCTGGCGGCGATGGGCCACTATGATGAGGCGCTCAAGCAGATTGAGGGATATCGCGAACGACTCTGGAATCCTGAAAAGAAGTTGCTTGCGCACATCTGGGATGACGGCAAGCACCAATTCAAGGATCCGAGCTTCTGGGGTGGGGGTAACGGATGGGCCGCAGCCGGCCTTGCGCGCGTGATTCGAAGTCTTCCGGCTGATCGACAACGAGATCGCGAGAGGCTTGCAGAGTTTCTGCGCGAGATTGTTGACGGATGCCTCGCACACCAGCGAGAAGACGGTCTCTTTCACGACGTCGTGGATCGATCAGACACATTTGTTGAAACGAATCTTGCGCAGATGCTGGCGTACGCCGTCTACACTGGGGTCGCTGATGGCTGGCTGTCGGGGGAGTATCGCGCGAAGGCGGACAGAATGCGCGCGGCGGCGAGAGCGAAAATGGATGACCTCGGATTTGTGCAGGGCGCGTGCGGCGCACCGGGCTTTGATCGGCCGGGCACATCGACAGAAGCTCAGGCATTCTGCATTCTGATGGAGAGGGCGGGAAGCAGGTTTGAGTAGCACGCGGCGAGTGTCAATTGCTTTTCGGACGCCAGCCGAGCCAGTCGAGAATCCAGCGCCATGTTTCTTCGATCGTGTGCGCGGCGGGTGGCTTCGGTAACGCGGCACGTGGGAAGGTAACGGGCTTGCCGCGATATGCGGCGGCAAGCTGACGAAAGACGCGCCCCTGTTCTTTTACACGCCCGTCATTGGTGAGCAGGCCAAGGCTGTACTCGAGATGATTGAAGGCGAACTTCCGGTCGACGTCGTGGCTATCCCAGTAACTGAACCAACTGACGCCCTGATCAATCGCGGCGAGGACGGCCTTATCGAGCCACTCGGCTTGCTGCTTCTCTGACAATGCCTCAATGCATGTGTTGAATTCGCCAGCCCAGACGGGCTTCTGCTGTGTTCCGGCGTAAGAACGGATCAGTGTTGCCATAGCGGCAAGCAGCTTGACGCTGGGCGGGTCGAATGCGCCACCGTACTTCAGGGCTCCTGTCCACCAGGGATAACAGTGCATGACAGGCATACGCTGCATGGAGACAAGCGCATCTGGCGAGAAGGTGGTGTCACGGAACCAAGGCATGTGGTCGACGCCGTTGATGTGCATGAGATCCGGGAGAAGAGAATTCATCAAGTTGAAAGTGCGTCTCATCCACGCGTCACCAGTTGTCGCGTCGGTGCTCCAGCAGGTATTGATTTCGTTGCCTAGATCGAAGCCGATGAGGTTTTGATGCGGGCGGAGCACTCGTGCAAGCTCGCGGATAAGCAACTCTTCGGCATCGAGCATGGTTCTGTCGGTGAAGAAGCCGTCTGAGAGCCGATTGAAGGAAGGCAGAAAATACCAGCCGCTCAGTTGACCGGTGAATACGGTGACGAGGGCATCAAGGTGACGCTCGGCCATGAGCGCCAGGAGCTGGTCGAGATGATCAAGATGACGAGGGCTCACCCATGCAGGATTTGGCTGAAAGAATGGCCAGATCAGGAGGATCCGGAGGTGATCAGCACCGAGTGAGGCGATGGCATCGAGGTCGCGCGCGATCGGGTCGGCGTTCCAGTCATTCCAGCAGAACCACCAGTCACGCGAGGGCGTGTAGTTTACGCCGAAGCGGTAGCGAAGGGGATCAAGCCGGGCAACCTTGGCAGCCTCAGTCAAACCGGAGGCAAGAGCGGCATCGGAGAGCGTGAGTGATCCGGCGAGCGCCGCGCCGCCTGACAAAAACCTTCGTCTGTTCATTTCGTCATCCTGTGTGCAACGGGCAAGGTTAACTCCCGGGATGCAATTCGTACAGAGTCACACAGGCCGATTGCTAAAATGGAGTGTGCGCAAAGCAATTCTCGTCATCATCCTTCTCGTAATTCTCGTGCCGGTTGTGTTTGTAGTTGTTCGGTCTGCGACACCCGTCATCGATCTCAATGCTCACATCACAAACTTGGGCCAGACCACCAATGTCAGCGTGCATGTGAGTGATCCGCGCGGTGTCAGAGAGGTGACTGCGTCGGTGGAACAAAATGGCGCGAGGTACCCTGTCTGGGAGATGGCTCAGCCGTCGAAAGCACAGGACAATACCTGGAGCTTCACGGCAGGCGCGAAAACGACGCCGCAACTGCACGACGGGAAGGCGAAACTCATCGTCGAAGCGACCTCGAACGATCTTCTTCACAGAAGAGCGCGCGTCGAGCGGGACGTGACCGTGGCGACTCAGCCGCCAAGCGTCAGCGTCAACTCAGAGCAGCACTATCTCTACCTTGGAATGGCGGATCTGGCTACGTTTTCGGTGACGGGGAACTGGACCGCGGCCGGCGTGCGCGTCGGCGATCAGACATTTCGCGCGTGGCCAATCCCGGGGGGGAAGCCGGGATTGTTCTCGCTGTTTGCTTTTGCATGGAACATGCCCCAAGGCACGATTCCCGTCGTATTCGCATCGAATGGAGCCGGGAACGATGTAACGAGTCCGCTTACCGTGCAGTTTCCCAAGAAGGAGCAGCCGAAGTACTCCGTGCACGATCTGCAAGTGAGCGATGCGTTCATGCAGAAGGTCGTGGGTGAGCTCGATCCCAACGGATCAGGCGACATGGTTGCGCGGTTCGTCAAGATCAACAACGAGATGCGGAAGGCGAACAACAAGACGCTTTCCGATCTGCGGCTGAAGACGGCGGATCATTTCCTGTTTTCGCAGCCTTTCGCGCGCCAGGCGCACTCGCAGGCCGAAGCAACCTTTGCCGATTTGCGTAACTACATTTACCAGGGGAAGAAGATCGATCAGCAGGTGCATCTTGGATACGATCTTGCGGTCACGCAGCATGTGGGCGTGGAGGCGTCGAACGACGGGCGCGTAGTGTACGCGGCACCTCTGGGCATCTATGGAGATTGCATTGTTGTCGATCACGGATATGGTCTGCAGACGATTTACGGGCATCTGAGCCGCATCGACGTGCGCGAAGGCGACATGGTGAAGCGCGGACAGGTCATGGGCCAGAGCGGAATGACCGGGATGGCGGGCGGCGATCATATCCACTTTGCGATGCAACTGGATGGAGTACAGATCGATCCCAAGGAGTGGTGGGATCCTCACTGGATCCAGGACCATATTGCGGGGCGCGTCGATCTGCCGGGATTCACAAAATGAGGAATGTGTAGCCGGGAAGGCTCACACTTCTCCTTTCCTCTTCGAACTGAAGTTGTTTTCTAAAGGGATTGCGCCTGGATATATAGGGTTCCTGTATAGGTTCCAGCAGGGAGTTGCGGCTGAGGAGACAGGTTGATTTGCAGATTCAAGGCATCTGTGCGCGATCCCCCGCCCCAGTAAAGGACCGAAGACTGCTGGAAGAGCTTAAGACTTGCGCCCGCACCACCAACCGGATTAGATTGCGTGAAAGGCGTAAAAGTCGTCGGAGTTCCAGTCGTGACCTGTCCGAGAACTTCGGATGAGGGGATGTTGACTGCAGGGGCCCCGCCAGAGAGGGCGGCATTGGCATCTGCGAAGTAAGCGTAAAGGTTGATGGTGCAGGTAAAGAGGCAGATGCTTCCGCCCCAGGTGGTTGTCACCGCTATGGAACTCGATCCATTGGATATGCCACCTGAAACGAGGTTGAAGTTAACCGATGCGGGGCTGACGGAGATTGTTAGAGAGCTGACAGCGGTCTGCGGAGAAACCTTCTCCTTGCTGATGCGAACTGCCTGTGCATCGGCGAAGCCGCCTGCAACCAGCCAAGTGCAGATGAGCAGCGTTCCAAAGGCAATTCTTTCAGTCATCGAACTCATTCTATTTCCGTGCGGTCGCAATCCGCTCGACCACGACAACAATCCCGGGTTCCTTCTCGTCCGTGCCGCGGATCGTAGGTGGCGCTGAGATTACTCGATAGGCAAAGCCATCGAGGAACTGGTCTCCGAGCACTTTGAATTCATGTACGCGCGGCTTCCGCTCACGAACCTCGAACTCTCCATCATCATTCGAATAGACGAGAATCTGGTCGATCATGATCGCGGCGCCAGATACGGCACGACCTTGCACATCAACCACTCTTCCATGGACTAGGTTCGAAGCGATGGCTGGCTGGGACGCAAGATGGACTGAGCCAGGGGTGCTCGATTGGCCCTGGCGAACCGCCAGGGCCTGCGCGTCGGCCGTATAGCGGAGCTTGCCGTCTGGCGCGACAAACGTGGCACCGTGGAGGCTGATGCCGCGAAACAAATGGAGTTGCAAGTCGATGATCAGGGCCTGCTCAAACGGAGACGAGTTGTTTTGTGGGACGTAGTATGTCTGGTATTCAGCTGTTACCGAGACAAGATTCGAAAGGAAGCCGCCTCCGAAGGAGACTGTGGTCTGTCCCTGTGAACGAGTTACGAACTCAGAAACATTCAATCTGGGAGTGATGATTTCTGAGAAACTTGCCAGGAAGGACTGGGTCTTTGGAGCATTGTTTGGCCGGCTCTGGAGAAAACTCGCCGACGCGCGGAGGCGGGACAGAAACTGGCGATCAGCGGCGAAACTCGTCGCGTTATTGAAATTCCCCTGGTAAGTGGAATGGTAGAAAGATCCCGATAGACCAGCCCCCGCCAAATGCAGGCTGGCAGAGGCTTGATCGACGGCGCTCGCGACATTGGAGTCTGAGTTTGGGACCGGCGAGAGGAAGTTTTGTCGGCCTCCACTCAGGCTCAGACTCTTTAATGGCCGCACTGTAACGAGAACATTCCCCTTGTCGGGCTCACTCATCAGGGGCGAGACGACGGCTACACGGTGGAATTGATCTCCCGCCTGGATATAGGCAGCCTTCGTGGTGATCCATGGACGCTCGAAATCAAAGCTCACGGCGCCATAGGGTTGGTTTGCGCCGATTCCGCCTGCGACTGCGAGGCCCAGCCTGTCCGCGGGTTGCCATCGAAGCGCGCCGATTGCTGTGGTTTGGTCTGAAAATACGAAGTTGGAGGTCAGATCGACGCTTCCGCCGAGTCGTCTTTTCAGGAAGAGAATCCCGGCAGGGTCTTCCGCCTTGAAGCCCTGAAAGAGCGGACTGGAGAAACTGTTAGAGGTCGCCCCTCCGAAAGCAAACACATCGGTGTTCCATACTTGAGTCTTGACACCGGCACCCACTGCGACAAGGTAATGGCTGCTATCGAATATGTCAGTTGGAAGCACGAACCTTACATAGTCATCGCCGAGGATGTAGGTTGAATTCCCGATGACCTTGGTGAGATTGGCTCCGCCGACAACCTGGCCATCGATAACTCCGGCGCCGACAGATGCAGTGTAGCTCTCGCCTTTCGCAGCAATCGTGCCTCCTTGCGCCTCGTAGAGACTGGATGAGCCTCCGCTCACGACGAACACCTGACCATACAGGTGCGCAGCTGATATCGCAATTAAGACGATGGTTCTCGAGAACCGCAATTTATTGTGTCGTCCCCAGCGTTGAAAGACTCTTCGGATCCTCGAGAGCAATCGGCAGTTTCAGTTTGGAATGCTGGAGGTGGAACTGGATTGTCTCAGGAGGACCAGATTCATTCCATGCGAATTCGAGGTGCCTTCGCCCTCCAGGAAGCATGGGGAATCCTGGTTCGGAAATCGACTTGCCGCCGGATGTGATCTCGACTTCCTGAACGCGATCGAGATCCGGACTGTTGTTCTCCAAGTCGCACACGATCTTCTTCGTCTTGGGCGAATAGGACACGTGCGTCGCCTGCACGGTGTTGCCGTGCCCCAGTGGCTTCTTCGGATAGATGTAGACGGTGTGCGGCAGGAGAATCCGAACATCGAGTCCCGATGTATGCTGAACTGTGGAGAAAGTGGAATAGAGCGTGAACCAGGCAGGAAGCTTGTCTGCTTTCGCCTTGTAGAAGACATAGTAAGTTTGTCCCGGATCGATCCGGAAACTCATCGTCGAAAGCTGAACGTGAATTCCCGGATCGAGAGGGCGATACTCGCCGTTGCCGTCTGGTGCGATGCTGAAACTGCGAGGTTCCACCACCACTGCCATCTGCGTGAGCGTGTTGTTGGTGAGGGCTATTCTTCCTTCAGCCCTCACCTTGTATTCGACGATGACTGGCGACACGGTCTGCGAGTAGCAGCAGGGAGCGAAGACCAGCAGCGCGACGACGAAGCTTCTTGCAGCAAACAAAGGTGTGAACCTTTCCAGTCCCTTTGAGACAATCCGATCGGTCTCGCCGGCGAAAGTCAGAGAGCCTGAGCCTGAATGCTCAACGTGCCTGTGTAGGTGCCTGCAGGCAATTGGGGCTGAGCTGTGAGGTTAATCTGGAGATCGAGGTTGTCGGAACGGTTGGCCGCACGATTGGCTGCAGTGATTGCCTGGGTGAACAAGGCCAGGCCAGCCCCTGCCGGCGCCAGTGCCGGCGAACCAGTGAATGCCGTGTAGGTGGTCGGTGTGCCTGTCGTCATCCTGCCGAACACTTCCGACGTGGGTATATTGATTGCCGGCGAACCGCCGTCAGTGAGGGCAGCTGTTGCACTCGCAAAGTAGCCGACCAGATTCACGTTTGTGCGATTCCGATTGAGCACCCAGCCGGTCGTTACGGCAACGGGAGCACTACCATTTGCTGTGCCACCCGATACGAGGCTGAATGTAACCGAGGAGGGAGTTGCCGCGACCGTGAGCGATTCAGCAAGTGTCGCGCTTAAAGAGACGGAGGCAGTGTTCGAATTGAGCTGGCCGAAAGCAGATGAGCTGGCGGCGAACATTCCCATTGCGAACAGAGCGCCCAAGATTCGAGTCTTGTTGAGGATCATGCAATCTTGCTCCTGTGACTATTTCTTTTTTCCGGACGTGCGAAATCGCATCGAGTTCAAGCTCAATGGCGAGACTTGTGAGGCTGTTCCGGATTGAGAGCAAGGCTAACATGATGCAGGCCCAGAAGGGTATGGCGCATTCGTGTAGTAAACAGATTTTAGTTAGGTAACCAATTGGGGAATGTCTCACACCTTTGGGCTATCTGTCTGCATTGTTATAGCTGTCGAAAGACGCCCATTCAGCCCACCTCAGAGAGCTTGCACAACAACGATTACAGTATCTCGTTTCAAGTCATTTTGCAGGATACCCGGCGCATCATGGCTCGGGAGATGAACATCGTCGGTTCGCGATGCCGCCTGCCTTGTTTCGCCGGCCGTTTGTGAGAACAGAGTCACAGGTATGGATCGTACTCCGTAGCCGCATCGTCGATCGGAGTCAATGTCGGCAGGACTCGAGACTCTCTTGCATGGTGCGACTTCTCCGGAGTTGGGCGCCTGCGGGGTCGACTGGACGTATCCAAGGACCCTGAGAGTTGTCAGATTCGCGGGAACGGCCCAGGACGTGGTGAGCGAGACTGAATCTCCGTCTGAGTACACTCTGTTCGTCGATTCAGAACCGTTTGCATCAGTGGATACGGACAGCGACTCAAGCCGCGCGATCAGGAGAACCGCGCCTGGCCTTGCGTTCAGCTGTGCCGGGCAACGGCTCGATGCGGCCAATAAGAGGAGCAGGCCAACGCATCGGATCGGCAGCGCTCGAAAGATGGCCGATTTTGAAACAGTCGTTTTCATGAACATGCCGGAGCTTCGGATACAAAGACTCATCGGCACATTCGGTCAGATGCTTGAATCACGTTCCGGGCAGCATCAGGTGCATCGGGCTGGCTGAACGCGTTTTCTCCTTCCCGGGAGTCGCGGTATGTCGGTGACATCGGGCAGGCGGATTATTTTCCGATGCACTTCTCGACCCTGGACCAACTCTGCTCCCGCTTCGCCGGGGTCATAATCAAACATCAACTGCCATTGTGATGCCACTGTGTCCTCAGCTTTGACCGGGCCATGAACTCCGATAAGCCTGAACCCGTGACATGCAGCGTCAGCGGGGAAGGCGGTCGCAACCTGGAATTCATAATCCCGAACATCCTCTTTTGGGTCCCAACACATGGCATTAGATGAAACTGGAATCGCGGCTCTCGCATGCTCAGAGCCTTCGTTACAGATAATCGCTTGAATGTCACGGCTCGTCTTCACGAGTCCGATTGGTCAGGTTCGCTCCAGGAAACTGCATCTCGAGTTCGAGGTTCCCGTGATGACATTCCCCACATCGGTTTGACGTTGCGTAGATTTAATCTCTTTGTTAAGCGCGAGGGCTGCAAAGCTGTCATCGCCAAGACAGAGAGGTCAGTTTAGATTTGCCCAATCTTCTCATGCACCGCTTTATGAGCGGTCTGCACTACCTTGTCCAACCTGCTTTTCCCAAACGGAAAGTCCCGGCGGGGGATACATTGCTGACTCGTCGTCCAGGACCAGCACCCAATCGGGCCCGTAGGGAGGCGTGCGAAACTGCTTTTCTTTTCCGCCATCCATCACGCCGATCAGTGTTCCAATGCCCGTGCGCGGGTTATACCACCAGGCGCGAATACTGCTTGCTTTCAGTTTGCCTAAATCCACCGTTGCATCAAGATCGTTGATGGGGAAGTAGACAAATGCATAGCTGCCCTCGCGGTCGCGCGTTGCCTGCATATGCTGCCCGCCTATTCCCGCATCGCCGAGAATCAGTGACTGGTCTGGAATTCTGCTGAAGAATGGGCGCGATTCTATCAATGCGCGTAAATACTGCATCTCACGGCCCGCGGGGCGCTGCGTCGCATCGATCCAGTCGCGATCTGCGTGATTGATAGTTCCGTTGCGCGCATTTGCAAAACCCCATACTGCGTGATGGCCGTATGTAACTCCGCAAGCGCCCGCAAACACCGAACGATAAACTTGCTTACGCACATCGATGTCGCGAAAATATCCGGTTGCCGGGTCCCACTCCGGCCATGGATTGTAGGGATGATCTTCATAGTTTGGTTCAAGGTCTAGCGTGGGCTTTGCAGGTGTCATTGCATAGTCGCGGGCAATCCACTCCCACACAGGAATGTCGTGCCCGCCTCCATGGCCGCTCTGCATACCATTGATGGAGAGCCACGGCTCGTTGTGAAGAAATACCGATGAAGACTCCTTCCCTCCTTGGGGGTGGTAGACGATGATGGGCTTCCGGCCAAGCCCTTCTTCAAGTCCGCTGGCCAATTCGCGCCAGATGGGGGTCCAGTCCTGATCGGGAGGAAAGCCCGCTGACCTGCCCATTTCCTGAAGATAGTTGTTGTTCATTCCTTTGAGCCGCGGGGGCCGGTCTCCGCCCAGAATCCAGAGCACGTTGGTTCGATCCCTGAGACGTTGCGCCAGGTAACTGGCGAAGAAGTGCGCACCACTCAAGTTGTCCAGTCGAAAAAGCCGGGGACCGCTGCCCCAGGGAGCCGTGAGCTTGTCGCCCCAAGTGGGCACTAAGGCAACATAGAGTTTGTTCGCTGCAGCCTCGTCCACTATTTCCGCAATACGGTCAAAGTAGGCCAGGTTGGGGCGACGCGGGTCGTTATCGATAAGAGGTTTCAGCCCAAGTGCGCTGGGCTCCGTGACTCCGTTGAACTCTGACAAAACGACTGTCTGAATTATCGTGAAACCTTGCTTACTTCGAGTATGCAGATAATAGCTGGCTTCTTCGCGAGTAGTGTGATGAAGCAGTTCCCAGGCGGTATCGCCCATCCAGAAAAAGGGCTGGCCGTCTTCCGTTGACAGAAGATGACCATCCGAATGGACGCGTATTCGGGGCAGAGAATTGAATCGGGCGGATTGAAGAGGCTCCGCGCCAGAAACTCCAGTAAGGGTCTCGGCTCCTAAGACTGCCACAGCCGTACCAAGAAATGTACGCCGGTCCATTTCAGCTTTCCTCCGCTAGTCTTCTATTCCACAACTCACATCACGCTCCAAATCTAGTCTTGGCTCTGCCGCAAAGGCGGTTGCGGACCGATCGGTTTTCTGAAGGACCCTAGCTTCCATGGTCTTCATCATCCCGCGCATTGTACTGATGAATTCGGTCCGCGACTGGACCATCGAATCGCGAACTCGAACACCCCAGCAGATCCTCGCGGATTCTGTGCTGCGGTATTGAATCGCATAGAGCGATCTCGGATCCACTCGCCCATCTTGGCCAGCTTGGCGGCATCAATCCGATCATCCTTGCGCCGGGGCTGCTTTTTCCTTTCCATTCCTTGCACGCATTTTCAACCAACTCTTACCGGGACAACTGGCTTTTCTTTACTCAGGGATGAGATCTGCAGGAGGACCGGTGTCCGAGATGGCTACTTTACACTCAGGCGGAGCTCGGTGCCCAAGTCACCCGATCAGTACGACACGCCGATCACGCGGCGTGAGTCCGTTTGGAACTCTACGCGCGCCGGTTATACACCATATGGTAATCGGCGCGGGCTCAAGCTCTACGGAAATTCCCCACGATGACCCTGCTTTCGTTCAGCAAGTCCTGAACGTAATCGGCCCACCATTGCAGCATCTCCTTCCGCTGCTCCGCGTATTCGGCAATGATGTACACCGAGCGGATGCCCTCGCGCTCATGGCTCAGGGCCTTCTCAATGACATCCTGATTGAAGCCCCTCTCGGTGAGCAGAGTTGCGCCGGTTCTCCGCAGATCGTGTATGGTGAGCGGTTCCATCTCTTCAAAAGTCAGGCCCTCTAGCGCCTTGTTCAGCGCGTTTTTCGCAGATGGTCTGGTCGTCTTGCCACGGTGAGAGCCCAGTCTATTTTCCGATGCAGAAGGTGGAGAAGATGAGATTGAGGATGTCGTCGGGGGTTGTCTGGCCGGTGAGGGAGTCGAGCGCCCAAAGTGCTCTGTAGAGGTCAAGGAGAATCATCTCGTCCGGAATGCCGGAGGCGTTTGCGCGATCGGCATCGAGAAGTCCTGACCGAGCTGCGGCGATTGCCTGCTGGTGGCGCAGGCTGGTGAGCAAGCCGGGTTCGGCTGCGGCGCCGCCGGTGGCCAGGGCAAGGATTCGTTCACGCAATTCTGCGATTCCATATCCGGTTAAAGCTGACGTTGCGAGCGCAGGAATTCCCATGCCCCCGGCAAGAGCTCGACCCTCTTGAGAAGTGCCGGTCAGGGTAGTGTCACCGGCCAGGTCGCTCTTGTTGATTGCGATCAGGGCCGGGCGATCGGCCACGGCGGCGAGGAGTTCGCGTTCCTCATCGTTCAGACGCTGGGTCGCGTCCAGAACAACCAGGACGAGTCCTGCGTCGGCGAGCGCTTCGCGCGTTCGCGTGATGCCTATCTGTTCCGCTTCTTCAAATGCTTCGCGCAGACCTGCCGTGTCCACGAGTTCCAGAGGTATTCCGCCGAGCGAGATCCGTTCCGTGACGAGGTCGCGCGTGGTTCCTGGGCTGGCTGTAACGATGGCCCTGTCGCGTTCGACCAGTCGGTTGAACAGAGAACTCTTGCCTGCATTGGGCCGCCCCACGATGGCAAGCGTCAACCCGTCGTGAACGATGCGGCCGCGTGCAAAGGATGCCTCGAGCGCGTCCAGAGGCGGTATCAATGAACCGATACGGCGAGCAATCTCTTTTTCTGGGGCGACATCGACGTCATCCTCTGCGAAGTCGATGCCCGCTTCGAGCAGGGCAACCAGTTCCACCAAAGACTCCTTGAGCGGCGCGACACGACGGCTGAGCGCGCCTCCCATCTGGCTGGCAGCCTGGCGTGCCTGCGTCAGTGTCTGGGCTTCAATGAGATCGCGCACAGCCTCGGCCTGTGTGAGGTCGAGCTTGCCCGAGAGAAATGCGCGCTGCGTGAATTCGCCGGGTTCAGCAAGGCGTGCACCGAGATTGAGCGCACGACGCAGCAGGAGGTCGAGCACGACGGGCGAGCCATGCGCGGCAATCTCAACCAGGTCCTCAGAAGTGTAGGAGTTCGGAGCGGCGAACCAGGTCACCAGTGCCTGATCGATCTGTTCGCCTCCTGATTCCTCCTCATCGAGTACATCGGCAAGTCGCGCACGCGCGTGTTCGAGGGGCTGGCGAAGACTGACCAATTGAGCGGCGATCGTTGCAGACTGTGGACCGCTGAGCCGGACAATTCCGATGCCACCCCGGCCAGGCGGGGTAGAGACTGCGGCGATTGTGTCGACTCCAATACTTGAGGCCGACTCCGGAATGTCCTGCTCGCTCATGGTTATCCATCATTGTAGGGAACACGGAGCGAGGCGTGACCGTATTCAATTTCTGTCGAGGTCTATGAGGGCTAAAGAGATGTGGGGCAGTTTCAAGCACGGCCCGCAGCAGGCCAGGAATTGGCGGTTTGAGGAAGGGTACGTTTTGGGAGGCATTTTTGTGACGAATGGAGACGGATCTCACGCGGTAGTGTGATCTGCCAAAAGGTTTTAGTAGAGGGTAAAGCGTATAATCCGGGTGTAATCGGCGGCCTTTCGAATGTCTTCCCCTTCGGCGGAAGGCAAACGTTTTCAGCCAGCCGCATGCAAGTTGAAATCAAGTGGTTTCTGATATGCGAATTGAGCTCTCGAGCAGTTCGTACAGACTTTGCGGTCTGTTCTGGAATTTGTGTCTTCTTGCCATCGCAGCAGCGCTGGTATGTGCTCCGATAGCGGCACAGGACCCCGATGCTTCGGTCTGGCGCGGTGTGCTTCGCAACGCCGCCGGAGCTCCGGTTTCTGGCGCGACGGTGAAGCTGACCAACAATACCAATTCGCGTCAATCGGTAACGGGTTCCGACGGACGCTTTCAATTGGCTCCGTTGCCTGCCGGTCAGTACCGGTTGATGGTGGAGACGCGGGAGAGCAAGGCCGAGTTTGCGCAGCCGATTGAGCTGACACCGACTGCGCCCACGATGGCAGTGACGCTTTCGGGACGAGGGGAGCTGACCGTCTCGGCTATCGATACCAAGCAACAGGGCGGAACGGGTGGTCAGGAGCTATCAAGCCAGGCCGTAAGCGAACTGCCGCTGAACAAGCGGGATTTCAGCACCCTTCTTTTGCTCGCGGCCGGAACGATGACCGACACGAATGGCGCAACGAACTTCACAGCGCAATTCGCCATCAACGGGCAGCGCGGCGTCGAAGCGACATTTGCGATGGACGACGCCGACATCAGTGACCCCGAGATGGGTGGCGCGACGTTCTCAAATTTCAACGTTGATGCAGTCGAGGGAATCGACTCCAGTTCTGGTGTGATGCCGGCGGAGATCGGCCGCGGCGCAGCTGGGTTCACCAATATTCACACACGTTCCGGTGCCAGCGGCTTTCATGGATCATTGTTCGAGTTTGTGCGTAACTCTGCCTTCGACGCGAGAAACTACTTCGATCACGCCACGCCGGCGTACCCGGGCCGAATTCCTCCATTCCGTCGAAACGAGTTTGGCTTTACCAATGGTGGTCCCGTCTATATTCCGCACGTCTACGACGGCCGCCACAGCACGTACTACTTCACGCAATACCAGGGATTCAGGCAGGTTCTCGGTACTACGCAGGTCATGCCCGTGCCGTCATCTCTCGAGCGGCCAGCCCCGGGCAGCAATGTCGTGTATCACCCGAGCCGGTATCCGGACGGGAGCGTGGATACGCTGGTTATTCCTGTGCATCCGGAGATTGCCGCCATTCTTGCGCGATATCCAATGCCGAACGATCCCACCGGCTCATTCGGCATCAACACTTACGCAACCGCTTCGAAGGTCGACACGAATGCGGACCAGTTCTCGTTGCGCATTGATCACAAGTTCTCGCCCAAGGACCAGTTCTTCGCACGCTTCAACTTCAACAATCTGACCGGACCGACGACGAATCCGGATCAGACGGCAATCGATCCCCAGTTTGGCGTGCAATACATCGACAGACAGCGCAATGTGGTGGGCAAATACACGCGCATGGTGTCAACGCGCCTGATCCTGGAATCACTGATCAGCATCACGCGGTCGACTCCGGGTTTTCCCACAACCGATTACACAGATCCCGCGGTGAAGTTCAATGACGGGCTTTATGAGGCCTTCAATGCGGCGGGCGGATCGGTGATGCAGGCATATGGGAATCTGTTTCAGGGTCTTCAGTCCGTCTCCTACTCGCGAGGAGGCCATGTTATTCACGCTGGATTTGAAGCGCGCATCAACCGGGATACCACGTACTTTGGCATCAGTCCGAACGGTGAATACGGCTTTGGAGGCGGCACGGCATACGCCACTGAGCCAATCTCTTCGCTGAGCGGAACCCACAATATCAATACTGGCGATCCGCTTCCGGACACGCTTTCAAGCTTCCTCAGCGGAAGTCCATTTGCTTACACTGTCGCGCTCGCGCCAAGCTTCAGCTCTGGTGGTGAACATATCGGGCCGGCGGCGATCAACCGTGAGGACTACAACGTTTGGATACAGGACACCTGGAAGGTCACTCCCCGACTGACACTCGACTACGGCCTTCGCTGGGAGCTCTATACACCGATCACGGAACGCGCGCGCCGCACAGGGCGCTTTGGTGAAGTGAATGGCACTACGCAGTATCTCGTGAATCCGCAGCCTGGGTATCGCACGCCGAAGAACGGCTTCGCTCCGCGTTTGCAGGCAACATGGCAGGCGACCAGCAAGCTCACGGCTCATGCAGGAGGCGCGATCACTGTGATTCCGCCTAACATCTGGCAGGACAACTTCCTGACCGGATCCACTCCTTACGTGATCTACCCGCGGCGAGTCTCGTCAGCGGCGGCGCCTTTCGAATACGGGTATCAGATTCTGCCGTCCCAGCTTCCGAATGTTTATACGCCGGACGGGACCAATATCTTTGCAGCAGGTGACAGCAAGGACGTTCCCGCTAACACGATTATGGATGTGGACCGCTATGAGAGGGACATGGCAGCACTCACCGACACCAGCGTGATTACGCCCTTGAATCTCTCAGGCATTGATCCGAAGTTCGGCAACGCAACGCTGTTCACCTGGACGGCGGGCCTCGAACGGAAGATCGGGAATCTCACGGCGAACGCCAGTTATGTGGGAACAGCAGCCGAGCACCTGCCGCGCTACAGCTTTCCCAATGCATACGCGGGCGCGACACCGGAGTTTGCACAACACACGAAGTTCGACAGCGCCGGTAACGTGATTGGTGGATTCGGCGTGATGAATGTCATCACCAACGATGCCCACTCCTCCTATCACGCACTGCAAACGTCGTTGTCTGGCACAGTTGGCCACGGCGGTCCTGGCGTCCAGGCAAGCTACACCTGGAGCAAGTCGCTCGACAACACCAGCATGGTCATCGGCGGCACGGGCTCTACCGGAGCGGTAACGTCGGGCTTCTCGCAGGATCCGTACGATACACACATGGAGAAGGGCCCGTCGAACTTCGACATCACGCATGGATTTGGCTTGAGCGTCGCACAGGATATGCACCTTGATAAAGCAGGATTCCTGAACGCCGTCAGCAAAAAGGTCACAGGAGGATGGGAGCTACTCAGCATTTCGGGCATCAACTCGGGCGCTCCATTCACTGTGTACTCGGGTATCCAGCAGACCGGCGCTGGTTCCAACGGCGTTGACCGGCCGGACCAGATCGCAAAGCCGCAGCTCTCTACTGCGCGCAAAGACCGCAAGGACTATTTCGGCCACGGTGGCGGCAATGGCCCTGACTTCTTCAGCATTCCCGTGTTCGTGGCGGACGGGACGGGCCCGAACCAGGGCCGCTTTGGCACGCTGGGCCGGAACAGCTTCCGCGGACCTGCCTTCTACAACTTCGACTTTGCCGTTATCAAGGACACGCCCTTCGGGCGCCGGCCCAGCGGCTCGGAGCGCATGGATCTGCAATTCAGGGCAGAGTTTTTCAACATCTTCAACATTGTCAACATGGGCTTGCCCGCCAATGTCCTGGGCGTGATTACGCACATGGATGGGGACACCGGGTCTGCCGAGATCAGCAGGACTAATGGATTCGGCCAGATCAGCAAGACCGCGGGAAGCTCACGTCAAATCCAGTTCTCGCTGAAGATCATCTACTGACCGATCATCTGGGGACATCACGCGGCCGCACCCTTCTCGTCTGCTATAAAGGGTGCGGCAGTTCGGCCTGCGTAATTACGCCGCCATGCTTTGGAGTCCAGGGGACGCGCGTCATGCGTTGCGGGCCGTCGGAGAATCCATGCAGATCGATCGAATCGCATATCATGCGCGCCTCATCCTGGCGAGCATAGCACTGGGTCTTGTCACCTTCTTCTGTCCAGCGCAGCAAGCGCAGACGCCTCACGCGCTTGATCTCACGCTATCCAAGCCTGAGAGCGTGGGTTTTTCGTCTGAACGGCTTGAGAGGCTGCACGCTCTCATGCAGCAGGCGGTCGACCAGAAGCAGATTGCGGGAATCGTCACTATCCTTGCGCGCCATGGCAAAGTGATCGATTACCGAACCTACGGTCAGAGCGACATCGCGAGCGGGAAGCCTATCGCCAAGGATGCGATCTTCCGCGACTTCTCGATGACCAAGCCGGTGACCGGCGTTGCCATGATGATCCTTTATGAGGAGGGAAAATGGCAGCCCTCCGATCCGATCGCCAAGTTCATTCCCGAGTTTGCGAATCTCAAGGTCTACAAAGGAACCGACTCGAGTGGCAGACTGATTCTTACCGATCCCGATCATGCTCCGACGATGCGCGAACTAATGTCGCACACAGCGGGCTTCACCTACGGGTTCTTCGGCGATACTCCCGTCGACAAGATGTATCGGGACGCAAAGCTCTTCGACTCAAAGAACCTGCGAGAGTTTATCGAGAAGCTGGCGAAGATCCCGTTGCTGTATCAGCCCGGCAAGGGGTGGACGTACTCGGTATCCATGGATATCGAAGGGTACATCGTGGAGAAGCTTTCGGGTCAGACGTTGCCGGAGTTCATGCGGGATCACATCTATGCGCCGCTTGGGATGCGCGATGCGGGCTTTTTTGTCCCGGCGGAGAAACGCAATCGTTTTGTTACGCTTTATCGGACCGGGCCGGCGGGCGAGCTCGTTGCGGATCCTCCCACCAGCGGAATGGCAAACGGATACTCCGAACAACCCACGATGCCGTCCGGTGGCGGAGGCATGGTGTCAACGGCGGAGGACTATTACCGTTTTGCTCAGATGCTTGGCAACGGCGGCGAACTCGATGGGAAGCGCATTCTGGCTCCCGCGACGGTCAGGTTGATGACCTCCAATCATCTTCCGGCAGAACTGCTGACGGGCCAGTACGGCATTGGATTGCAGCAGATGCGGGCAGGCCTTGGTTACGGCTATAACTGCGCTGTTGCCTTTGATCCGGCTGAGGCCAACCTGCCGGATGGCCAGGGTACATTCTATTGGGACGGCGCCGCGGGGACGTGGTTCTGGGTTGACCCCACAAACGATGTGGTTTTCATAGGCATGATCCAGCGGATGCTGGGCCCGGCGAGCCCCAACCTGGAATTTGAGAGCCGCGCCGTGGTCTACCAGGCGCTCGTTGATCCATCGAAGTAGTGCAAGGCGAGTCGCGGATGGTCGCGGCTGCAACTCGCTGATGTCCTACTTGAGAAGGTCCAGCGCGATTGCTGACATGGCTGTCACGCCGGTTGAGATTGCCGGCTCGTAGACAGGTGCGAAAAGAGCCGAGTGCAGTCCGGGAAGTGGAACCCCCGTCTTGCGGCTCTGCGCAAGTTTCTTGGGATCGGCCGCACCGAGCCAATACATGACCCCTGGAATTTTTCCATCCAGGGTGTACAACCCGACGTCCTCGCTGCCCATGATCGCGCGTGCGTCGAGGACGCGCTCCTTGCCGAGAGCGGACTCCGCTGCCGACCGCATCCGTTCGTTCAAGGCAGGGTCGTTCAGGGTCGGCGGCGTGCTTTCGCCGAGTGTAACGACAGGCATGCGGTCCTCGGGAATCCCATAAGCTTGGGCAAGGCCATTGGCGGTGCGGCGAATTGCGGCTACGATCTGATCGCGCACGTCATTTGAATATGTGCGAAGAGTGAGCCCCATCGCGACTTCATCAGGAATAATGTTGTTCTTTGTGCCGCCATGGATGGTTCCTACCGTCAGGACCGCAGGTTGCTGCGGATCGATTTGGCGGCTCACGATAGTTTGCGCGACGAGGACAAACTCTGCAGCGAGGACAATCGGATCCTTGCCGATCTGCGGAGCTGATCCGTGTCCGCCGACGCCGCGCATCGTGACGTAGACCCCAGTTGAGCCCGCGAGAAGCGGACCTGCCTTCATGGCAACGGAACCTGCGGGAACGTCAGCGTGGTCGTGTTCAGAGACGACGAAGTCAGGCCGGCCGAAGCGCTCGTATAGGTTGTCGGCGAGCATCGCTTTTGCGCCGTCGATCGTCTCTTCTGAGGGTTGCCCGATGAGCATCAGCGTTCCGCGCCAGGCGCTTTTGCGCGCAGCCATCTCACGCGCCACTCCGAGGAGCACGGTCATGTGCAGGTCATGTCCGCATGCGTGCATTACGCCGACATTCTGTCCCAGGGCGTTGGTCGAGCGAACGGTGGAGGCGTATTCGAGCCCTGTCTTCTCCTCCACGGGCAGAGCGTCGATGTCGGTGCGAAGCAGGACGCGTGGACCGCGGCCGTTTTCGAGTATCGCGACAACACCGAATGCCTGCGATCCGTCTGGGTATTTGCCAACATGCTCGGTGACGGTGTAGCCGAGCTGGCGCAACTCTTCGGCGAGGTATGCAGAGGTCTTTTCTTCGTGATGCGAAAGCTCCGGAGTGCGATGCAGGCGCTTGTAGGTTTCGCTGAGCGCCGGAAGTTGACGCCGCGCCGAGGCGGCCAAATCGGAGTTCGCAGCCGTCTCCTGCGCAGCTACGGGGAAAACGGCAAGCACTAAGGATGCGAAGACGAATTCGCGACGAAGCATTCGCTTGACCTCGGTAGACGAAGGAGATGGAAGATTCAAGCGTCAGCCTACCATAGAGATCGGCATATCTTCCCTATTGCTTTCCCATATAAGGCAGCGTACAGTGTTCCTATTGGTTGGCAAGAGGAGAACGGAATGGGCGGAAAGACCGATGTCTGGCAGGGGACGCTGGCGCTGATGGTACTGAAAACGCTGGAGATGATGGGGCCGCAGCATGGGTACGGGCTTGCGCGCCGGATCGAGCAAACCAGCGGCGATCAGCTGCAGTTGAACTACGGCACACTCTATCCTGCGCTGCTCAAACTCGAGCAGGAAGGCTATATTCGCTCGCGCTGGGGCAGCTCAGAGAATAACCGCCGCGCCAAATTCTACGAGATTACAAAGGCCGGGCAGCGTCAGGTGCGCAAGGCTACGGCCGAGTGGGAACAGGCGACGGAGATCCTGGCCCGGTTTCTAACCCCTGCCGGAGAGGGCTGATTCAACGCGCATGACGGGCCGGGATCGAGCAGGAGGATGAAGTGAGAGTGATCAGAGCGCTTTGGATGCGATTGCGCGGGCTCTTTGCAGGCGGGGGGGCGGAAGCTGATTTCGACGCAGAGCTCGAGAGCCATGTCGCCATGGATGTGGACGAAGGCGTGCGCGCCGGCCTGAGCCTGGAAGAGGCGCGCCGACAGGCTCTCATCCGTCTCGGCGGGACTGAACAGACGCGCCAGGCATATCGCGAGCGCGCCACGTTGCCGCTGGTCGAGAGCATTTTGCAGGATGTGCGCTTTGCATTGCGCCAGATGCGGAAGGCGCCGGGTTTCACAGTCACGGCGGTGCTCACGCTCGCGCTGGGCATCGGCGCAAACACTGTGATCTACACACTGGTTGACTCGATTCTGCTGCGTCCACTTCCTTTCACGCACCAGGAACGGTTGATGCGGATTACTGGCAACAACCTGGTGGTGTCTCCCAAGGGATGGGTCCGCGCGCTGAATGAGCATTCGAAGGCCTTCGCATCGATTGCCGGGTACGGGCCGGACGCAGAGTCGAACGTATCGGACGGTGACGCACCGGATCGCGTGTTTGGCGCGAAGGTTACGGTGAACGCGTTTGACACCCTTGGCATTCATCCCGCGGCCGGTGACTTTTTCAGCGCGGAAGACGATGTTGCCGGCCAGGATCATGCCGTGGTGCTGACTTACGGCTATTGGCAGGAACATTACGGCGGTTCCTCCGCAATCCTCGGCCATACGATCCGCGTTGACGGCATTCCACGCCGCATCATCGGCGTGATGCCGCCGGGTGTGCATTTCCCCTACGCCGATACACAATTCGTAGTTCCAGTCTCCTATCGACACGACGATCCGACGGAACCATGGCAGTTCTTCGATCTTCGTATGCTCGGACGCCTGAACGACGGGATTGCGCCTGCGCAGGCGCAAGCTGAATTGGGCCGCCTGCACGGCATTCTGCTGCCGCTTTTCCCGTGGCAGATGCCGGACATCTGGGCTTCGGATATGACGGTTGTGCCGCTGCTTGAGGCGCAGACCGGAGCGATGCGGCCGCGGCTTCTGTTGCTCTTCGGCGCCGTCGGGCTCATTCTGCTGATCGCATGCGCGAATGTGGCCAACCTGATGCTTGCGAGGGCCACCGCGCGCGAAAAGGAGATTGCTGTTCGCAGCGCATTGGGCGCATCGGGACGACGTCTCGTCCAGCAACTGCTGAGCGAAAGCGTGGTCATGGGCATCACGGCCGGCGTCGTTGGCCTTGGCGCAGCCTTGTTGAGCCTGCGTCTTTTCGTCCGCATGCTTCCGGCCGGTACACCGCGCATCCAGGAGGTGTCGCTGCACTGCGGCGATCTTGTATTCACTCTCGGCGCATCAGTGCTTGCCGGAATTCTCTTCGGCCTGATTCCTTCGATCAAGATGGCGTCGATGAACCTGCTTGGCTCTCTCCGTCTGGGTAGCCGCAGCCTATCAGGCAGTGGATCGCGCTTCGGGCTGTCGACGATGCTGGTGATAGCGCAGATCAGCCTCACCGTTGTTGTGATCACCGCAGCGGGCCTCGTCTTGCATAGCCTTTACAGGCTTTTGCGAGTTGATCCCGGATTTCGCACGGATCACATCGTAACCGCGGAGGTATCTCTTGATGATTCGGCATGCAAAGAGAAGGGGCGTTGCAGCGCATTTTTCTCGACTCTGCTGAACCGGGCGAGCGGGATGGCCGGTGTTGAAAGCGTGGCACTCGCCAATTTTCTTCCGATCAATGGATCGGAGAACAACTATGTCTATGACGCCGAAAATCACCCCCGCGATGCGCGGCAGGGGGCGCTGCTGGCCACAGGGCGGACGGTCTCGCCTGGATACTTCGAGGTGCTGGGCCTGCGCCTCGTTCGCGGGCGCCTGCTCAATGAAGGGGACGCTTCAGGAACGACGCACGCCGTCGTCATCAGCGAACACATGGCGCAACGCCTCTGGCCAAACGAAGATCCAATCGGCAAGCATCTGCTGAATGTGGTCGATGAGCCCATACCGGCCATATGGGTTCCAGAGAAGGCGAGCGTTGTCGTCGGCGTAGTCCGCAACGTGCGCGAGGGCAGTCCCGGGAGCGACTTCGGCGACGCGGTGTACCTGCCCATGTCGCCCGCGCTCGAGCAGCCCGTCATGTACGTTCTGATGCGCTCGCACATCACACCGTCCGCAACCGCTGCCGGCCTCAGACGCGAGGTGGCAAGCATCGACTCGCTGGTGCCTGTCACGCGCGTTCGCACCCTTGATGAAGTTGTCGCCACGACGGTGGCGGCCCCCCGTGCGCTCGCGATGCTCCTGCTGTGCTTCGGCGTGCTTGCGGTTGTCATTGGAGCCATCGGCGTCTACAGCCTCATCAGCTATATCGTGAGCTGGCGGACTCGTGAGATCGGCCTGCGACTAGCGCTGGGAGCGCAGCGCTGGCAGATCGTCATGGCAGTGGTGCGGCAGAGCCTGATCCTTGCGGGCAGCGGATGCGTAGCCGGCCTTGTCTGCACACTGGCGCTGAGCCGCATCCTGCGCAGCTTTCTTTTTGAAGTCACATCGCTTGATCCGGTGACGCTGAGCGTCGTTCCGGTTCTGATGGCCGTCGTGGCACTACTGGCAGCGTGGATGCCGGCCCGGCGGGCAGCCGCGGTCGATCCGATGATGGCTCTGCGGGCGGACTAGAGTGATTCCGGAGTTTCCGTGTCCTCGCGGAGGTCGCTGCAGGCCGAACCTGAAGCCACCCAATTGCGTATTCCCTTTTGGCCGGAGACAGATCGGGCCGCAAGGGAATTGGAATGAACGCATCAAGGATTGAATTTCGTTTTCGAATGCCGATCAATTTCG